>OKWN01000036.1_pt1 | contig 170771 bp, 165 predicted proteins | sample 1607151 | NCBI WGS metagenome assembly OKWN01 (sample SAMN07501046, study PRJEB24779) | human gut metagenome | isolation source: stool | host: human infant | place: USA: Pittsburgh, PA | reverse complement strand
TTGTCTTCCGGGATGCGGACATGACCCGCGGAGTGCTCCAAACTTGGAAAGACACGGATCATCGAAGATGCAAACATTCGGCCGGTTAGAAATTCCACATTTTTCGCTCCGAATTTCCAGATGAATTCCATCTGAAATCCCATGGTGTGGGCTTCTAATAATATTACTTATCAAAGCAAAACATGATATGCTTAGTGCGACAGCCCCTCTGGCTTTACAGGAAAATGTGTCCGATGGAGCGAAGATCGTCGGACGGGATCCATATGGGATCAGTCGGTCTTACGGATCACGGTGGCAGGATTCCCGGCGGCAACGGTATAGGGCGGAATATCGTGTGTGACGACACTTCCGGCACCGATGACGGCACCCTCGCCGATTGTAACGCCTTTTAAGATCGTAACACCGAAACCGATCCAGGCTTTATCCCCGATGATGATCGGAGCATCCCTCACAACCGACCAGTCCTTGTCGAAAAGTACCGGTCTGCCTTCCTTTAAATTGGTATGCTCTCTGGTCACATCCATGCTGCGCCCGGCAGAGTGGGTGGAGTGGGAATTGTGGTCGTAGATTGTGCAGTTCCATGCGATGATGACATCATTGCCGATCGAGATCTGATTGCGGGAGATCAGCTGTGTGCCACCCCCGATGTGTACGCGGTCGCCCACGGTAATGGTTCCTGTCTCTGTCTCAAAGACGAAGGAGGAGTCGATGACACCGCCATCGCCGATCGTCAGGTATGTCTTCCCGGACTGTGGTGCGCGCAGATCAAGGTTGAAATTGTCACAGAGCACCGTGTCCGGTGAGATGGAAAAATAAGGAGCAAAGGTTTGAAGCTGTTTTTTTCGTTTGTATTTTTTATAGATACTGCGAAGGTTCATGGGAATCCCTCCTTTTTCATGCAAATGGAAGAGTTACTTTTTTCTGAGAAACTGTACCATGCCATCATGTGCACGGCGGTATCCGTTTATGAGAGCCGGGGTGCAGGCATTGACCGGCTTCATGATCAGTGCGGCGAGGGCACCGTCAATGCGATCAAAGAGCAGTCTGCGCAGCTCGTTGAGCAGGATACAGAACAGGAACACTACAACGGCAAATACGAATACAATGCCGATGAAATAAGGACTCTTGGTGTACGGCGCAAGATCGAAGTACTGCCAGAAGAATTTCCGCGCGTACCCCTCGATACAGTACAGGATGACCACATCACCGGATAAGTGGTTGATGATCCTGCTGGAAAAATTCATCTCCCGGAAAAACAGGAAGAAGGAGATGGCGGTGACAGCGATCAAAATGGAGTTGTCACGACAGTACATACCGGTAAATACTCCTTTTTTTAAGGAAAGGATGATATTTAGCACGGTGGCAAGAATCGATACCGAAAAGAACACGGCGGCAAGTTTCTTTTGTGAAAAAGAGAGATCGCTTAAGTGCAGGCGGATATAACGGCCGATCAGATACATAATCGTCATACATACGACACCTTTTCCGGCATCTTCGATGATCTCGTAGAAGAATACCGTCGGGATCACATAAAACAGGAACAGTAACAGCAGGATCAGATTGCGGAAAGATTTCCGGTCAAGCTGTTCCGGGATCTTATTCAAAAAGCCGGAAAGGATCGTGATGACAAAATAATAGGAAATGAACCAGTGGCTCTTGAAGGTGATCGGCATACATGCGATGATCAGACTCTTGATTCCGAATTCTCCGAAGAGGAAAAGGTGGAGCAGGTCATAAAAGATAATGGCGATATCGAGCTTGATCAGCTTTTCCAGATTGAACCGGATGCCAAAATATCCGGATACCATCATGAACAGCAGGTTGGTATTGTTTGTTAATGTGTTGACAAAGGAACTGCCAACTAAATTGCCCGTGGAAAGATCATTTGTATAAGGCCCGATGCTGTGCCAGAACACAACAAAAAAGATGCAGAGGATACGAATCAGCTCAAAGCTGGAATTTCTTTGTTTTGGCATGGTGAAAATACCCTTTCTTCATTTATTTTATTGAATATTCATTATAGCAATCCAGAAATAATTTGACAAGTTGTTGTTTTCTTAATATGATTAAGATTGGTATTTTATAAGATAAAGGAGAAGACTATGAATCAGTTAAAAAGCGCCTTTGAGGTTTTCGACAAAAAACAGAAACGAAGTCTTGTATATCTGACATTTATCATATTCATCGACTCATTTGTAGAGTTGCTCGGTGTGACGGTAATTCTGCCGTTTATCAATGCGGTGATCGCACCGGAACAGCTTCTGCAGAATAAGTTCGCAGCGTGGGCATATGATACGCTTGGCATGAAGAACACCAATGAGTTTATCATTGTCATTGCAGCGATGATTATTGCCGTGTATATTTTAAAAAATATTTTTCTGGTGTATATGTACAATCTGCAGTATAAGTTCTCCTATTATGGCAAGAAGCAGATGCAGAACACGCTGATGCGCTACTATATTGGTCAGGATTATACCTTTTTCCTGAATTTAAACAGTGCGGAGCTGATGCGCAATATCAATACCGATCCGGAGATGTTCTATACCGCGGTGCTCAATGCCTTACAGATGGCATCGGAACTCTGTGTCAGCGCGATCATCGTCATCTTTTTAATGGTAACGGATGTGACGATCACGCTGGGTGTGGCAGCCAGCCTTGCGATCATGATGCTGATCCTCTCCAAAGGACTCAAAAAAATACTGGAAGGCTATGGAAATGACAGAAGAACCTACTCTGCAAGTATGATCAAGTGCATGCAGCAGGCATTTGGCGGTATCAAGGAGATTAAGATTGCAAACCGCGAAGAGTTTTTCGAGCGTGATTTTGAGAAACAGAATGAGATCTATACTTATGTTATCAAACAGAACTCTTTCTTAAGTGCACTGCCAAAGCCGATCATTGAGGCGCTTGCCATCGCGGGTCTGATGGGAATGATTATTGTCAAGATCGTGATGGGAAACACGAACAATGCGCACTTTATCGCAGTGCTTGGTGTATTCGCAGTGGCGGCATTCAAGCTGCTGCCTTCCGTCAATAAAATTTCTTCCTACTATGCGTCCATTATCCACAATGGTGTCGTGATCGACAAGATTCGTGATGAGTACCGTGATATAGAGGCGCACCGCGAGGCACGTGCCGAGGCGGAAGCAAGAAAAGCAGAGGAGATCCCGGTAACCCTGGAGAAGGAAATCCGTGTGGAACATATGGAGTTTACTTATCCGAATGTGGAGGAGCCGGTGCTTTCCGATGTGAATGTTACAATCCCGAAGAATGCGTCGGTGGCGTTCATTGGACCGTCCGGAGCAGGAAAGACCACGTTTGTCGATCTGATCCTTGGTGTTCTGACTCCGCAGAAGGGTGTCATCATGACCGATGGTGTGGATATCCAGAAGGGAATGCGCAGCTGGCATGACAAGATCGGTTATATCCCGCAGACCATCTATATGCTTGATGATACAATCCGCAATAACATTGCATTTGGTGCGAATGAGGACATTGATGATGAGCGGATCTGGGAGGCATTAAAGCAGGCACAGCTTGACGATCTGGTACGTGAGATGGAGGAAGGTCTGGATACTGTCATCGGTGAGGCGGGTGTGCGCCTTTCCGGTGGACAGAGACAGAGAATCGGTATCGCGCGTGCACTTTACCGCAGACCGGAAGTTCTGGTGCTTGACGAGGCAACTTCTGCGCTTGACAATGAGACAGAGGCAGCTGTTATGGAAGCAATCGACAGCCTGCAGGGCAAGATGACGATGCTGATTATTGCGCACCGGCTGTCCACGATCCGTAACTGCAATATTGTATATAAGGTAGAAAATGGTAGCGTGACAGTGGATACACAGCGCCACAACCAGTAGACCGGAGGGGATGGAACGAACATGATAATCATAGAACCATGTGCAGGACTGGGAAACCGTCTGCTGGCACTGACTTCAGCGTATGAATTGGCGGAGAAGCTGGGAAGGGAGCTGCTTGTCATCTGGAAGAGCGAGATAGGCTGCCAGATCCGGTCAGAGGAGCTGTTCCTGTTTGATGGGGTTAAGGTGATCAATATCAGTGAGAGTGGATGGAAGCAGGATTTTGCCGGGACACTGCGCGGCAATGCCGTCAAGAAAAAATACCGTGGCAGCGCAGACCGGTTTGTGGAGTGTGATGAGGTAGAGGTCTGGAAAAAAGAGGGTGGATTTGCGCGTGTGGAACAGGAGATTGCGAAAACGTCCCGGATCTACATCAAATCCTACACAAATCTGTGCGAGATCACGCCGGACAGCTTCAGGTTCTTAACGCCTTCCGCTGCGGTGGAAGCGCGTGGCAGAGAAGTGTTTGCCCGGATCACAAAGGAGCGGACGGTGGGGGTACACATCCGCCGTACCGATCACACAGATGCGATCGCAAACAGCCCGCTGGAGTTGTTTACCGACCGGATGAAGCGCGAGATAGAGGAAAAGGATGCCAATTTTTATGTGACGACGGACGATGCCAGGGTCATGGACGAGTTAAAGCAGGCATTTCCCGCAGAGCGTCTGGTAATCTACGAGAATAAGGTGCTTGACCGTGATTCCAGGGAGGGCATACAGGATGCCTTGGTGGATATGCTGTGTCTGTCAAAGTGTAGCAGGATCATAGGAAGCTACCGGAGTACGTTCAGCCTGATCCCTTCGATCATGGGAAATATTCCGCTAGAGATGATGATAAAGGATTGAGAAAATGAAAACGTGTACGATATTAGGAACAGAGATTGCCGTCACGACGATGGAAGAGACGGTTCGCTATATAGAGGAACACATGGAGGAACTGCGCGGGAAATATATCTGCGTCTCGAATGTGCACACGACGGTAACGGCATATGAGGATGAAAGCTATCGCAAAGTGCAGAATGGTGCCGCATTTGCCCTGCCGGATGGAAAACCGCTGTCTCTTTATTCAAAAAAGCACGGATTCCCGGAGGCGGAACGTGTGACCGGACCGGATCTGATGGGAGAACTGTTCGCGAGAGACAATGGGCTGACTCACTATTTTTACGGGGGGAGTGAGGCGACGATCAGGACACTGCGTGAGAAGCTTCCCAAAGAATATCCACATCTTAAGATTGCAGGAATGGTGTCGCCGCCGTACCGCCCTCTGACGAAGGAGGAGGATGCGGCGCAGGTGGAGGCAATGAATGCGTCGGGAGCAGATATCATCTGGATCGGGCTTGGTGCACCCAAGCAGGAGCGTTACATGTTTGAGCACCAGGGATTGACGCAGGGCGTCATGGTCGGTGTGGGAGCCGGATTTGACTACTATGCCGGGACGATCCGGCGCGCGCCGATGTGGATGCAGAAGTTGAGCTTAGAGTGGTTATACCGTCTGATGCAGGATCCCAAGCGCCTGTTCAAACGCTATTTTGTGACAAATTTCAAGTTCCTGCGGCTGACACTTGGAAGAGGGAAGAAGAGCAGAGGAGAGAAAAAGTCATGACAGAGGCGAAGGCAAAGTACCAATACATGGATGTGGCACGGGGGCTGGCATTGCTGTTGGTCATGATCTCACATGCGCACGGACTCAGCAGTTTTCTGATCTTTTACTATATCCAGATCTTTTTCATCATCTCGGGCTATATTTATAAGCCTGGGCGGAGTTACAGGGACAATATCCGGCGCAAGGCAAAACGCCTTCTTGTGCCTTATTTTGGTTACAGTGCACTGCTGTGGTGTGCGTATGCCCTGATCCGCCGGGATATGGGAGAGATGAAACAGTCGCTGTTTGGCATTTTTTATTCGAGGTTCTGCCTGTACAAAAATGCAACGCACACAGAGAATGTCTATCTGCTGGATATTGCCAACGGAGCGATGTGGTATCTGACTGCATTTTTTGTGACCTGTCTGCTGTTTTATCTGATCGCAGACAAGTGTCTTGCAAGTGCAAAGACGATGGCGGTCACATCGGTCGTGCTTGTTGCCGTGACGATGGCATTAAACGAACTGCCCATTCTTCTTCCGTGGAGTATGGATATTGTGCCGGTTGCGGCACTGCTCATGCTGGTGGGAGCGTGGATGCGCAGATATGAGTTTTTTGAGAGAAAATGGAATCCGCTGTGGATTTTTGTGACACTGGCAGTCTATGTGGGAACGGTTGTATTCAACGGCAGATTAAATATGTCCATCCGCGAGTATGGACGGTTTGACAGTTTCAGCGTACCTTTTTTTCTTGTAATCTCGCTGACCGGATCAACCTTATGTATCTGGTTTTGTAAATGGATCGGGCACACGAAGGTAGGGAGCGGTCTGGCATACATTGGCAATCATACGATCGAGTTGATGTGCCTGCATATGTTCGGTCTTGAGATGTTTGAGGTAATCGCGTCGCATGTCATCCCGGTACAGGAACTGACAGGAGTGGCGGAGTGGATTTATGTAGCAGTGCGCGTTGGCGCAGCGGTCTGCGGCTCCCTGCTGTTTGGTGTGGGTGTGTCGTGGGTCAAAAAGAAGAGAGGAAGGTAGCATGGAGAAAAAGGAAAGAGATTCAGGTCTGGAGCTTTTGCGCATCATCGGATTGTTCCTGATCTTCTGGATGCATGGGGCGAGCAGTTATGTAAACAATTCGCTGAGTGCCTGGCTGTGTATTGTGATTGAGACAATCGGAAATGTCGGGGTTCCGGTCTTTATCCTGATTTCAGGATATTTCGGGATCCGGTTCAAACCTAAAAAACTCCTGCAGCTGGATCTGATGCTGATCTTTTACTGCTGGACCGGTCTTGCGCTGCGCTTTGCGTGGGGAGATGCCGCAGAGTATGGAATGGAACAGATTCTCTCCTATGTACTTCCGGTCATTGGTCGCAATTCCTGGTATTTTACCTGCTACTTTGCACTGGCGATTTTAAGTCCGTTCTTAAACGAATTTGTGGAAAAGCTGGAGAAGGAGACCTTCCGCAGGATGCTTGTGCTGATGTTAGTGATCTTTTCGGGTATCACGACATTTCTCTTTTTCGATATCACACAGGATGGCGGAAAGGGAATCGTCAATATGACCCTGTTGTACCTGATCGGGCGGTATATCCGCCTGTATCAGGATGAAAAGGTGTACAGCCGGAAAAAACTCATCACGGCGTATGTTGCCATCATGGCAGTCTGTATTGCATTAAACGGGGCACTGTATGTGGTGAGTGGTACGGTGCAGAATCGGTTTTCGCGTGACAATACGCTCTTTACGATCGCAGCTTCGGTGTGCCTGTTCCTGCTTTTTAAGGATCTGCATTTTCGCAGTAAGGTGATCAACCGTCTGGCAACGCATGTTCCGGCGGTCTTTACGATGGAGTGGACGCTCCGCGGAGTGGTCACGGCGTACATGTTCGACTATCTGGCGTGGAGGGAGAGCAACTGGCATGAGCTGATCCTCTTTGGGGTATGCTTCCTGCTGCTTGCCATGGGAACCGTGATCGATGAACTGCGTGTACTCCTGCTCGGGCGGGCAGAGGAAAAGCTTGCAGATCTGGAATACCGGGGACTTACCACCGTCTGCGGTACTCTGAAGCGGTGCATCCTTCGATTTTTTTAAAAACTTTATTAAAGTAACTGGCGTCATCAATGCCACAGTGCTGTGCGATGGTTTCAATGGAATCGTTGCTGTAACGGAGCAGCTCTTTGGCATTGGTGATTTTTTTTGTCAGCAGATACTGGATGATCGTTGTTCCGAATTCTTTTTTGAACTCCCTGGAAAGATAGTACTTGCTGATATAGAACTGGTCGGCAAGCTGATCGAGGGAGATATTTTCGGTATAGTGTTCGTTGAGATAGCGAAGAATATCCTTAAGCTTGACGGACAGCGGGGAGTCATCGGCGGACTCGCGTGGCGCATCTGTGCATAAGGTGGTGAGGATGGATACGATCTGTGCGGCAGTCAGAAGGTCGGCATCGTCCGTCTTTTCTTCATGCAGCGTAATTACGTTCTGGATTGTGGAGGTGAGTTCTGCGAGGTGGCTGCTTTTAAAATGCCAGTCGTGCTGCTCGCGGAAACAGCTGTAGTATGCGGCTGCGTTTGGACCGTAAAAATGGATCCACAGAAGCTCCCAGGGGTCCGCCTCACTGCTGATGTGGGTGTATTCGCCACTGCAATCTAAAAAAAAGCAGTCGCCGGCACGGGCAGCGACGCGGGTCAGAGGATGTTTGGCGTCCTGGGGGCTGTCGGATGCAGGAAAAAGGTGGGAGCCTGCGGTATCCCGGTAGGAGACACTGCCGCTGCCGGAGAGTACGATCAGAAAGAGGTAGGAGGAGAGACCGCTCCGCCGGCTTAAGTGCGGCCGCAGACTTTTTAAGTAACCGGCCTCCTGGATGTAGAGAAAGTTGCTTTTGATAAAAGAAGAAGGGGTATTGATAACACGTCTGGTGTTGGTGACCTCGGAGGTCTTATATTTTTCAAAAAAAGAGTCCCGCATCTGTATTCTCCTAATTTTTCTGTATAGCAATATAATACTATTTTTGGGCAAGATATTCAATTATCAAATCAGAAAAATTAGATTATACTAGACAACGGCTTTGAAACAGGATATAAGCAAAATAATTATAGAATTAAAAAGGAGATTTCAAATGAGTAAAAAAGCATTGATTACAGGCGTAACCGGACAGGATGGAAGCTATCTGGCAGAGCTTCTTCTGGAGAAGGGCTATGAGGTACACGGCATGGTGCGCCGTTCCTCCACAGAGAAGAGAGAGCGTATCGACCATTTAGAGGGTAACCCGAACTTCCATGTACACTACGGCGATCTGTCCGATTCCATGAGTATCATGCGCTTAGTGGGCATGATCAAGCCGGACGAGATCTACAACCTGGCAGCACAGAGCCATGTAGGCGTCAGCTTTGATGTGCCGGAATATACTGCGGATGTTGTTGCAACAGGTGTGCTCCGTATCTTAGAGGCAGTACGTCTCTGCGGGCTGGAGAAGACCTGCCGCATCTATCAGGCATCTACTTCCGAGTTATACGGAAAGGTAGAGGAAGTACCGCAGCGTGAGACCACACCGTTCCATCCGTACAGCCCGTACGCCGTGGCAAAGCAGTATGGCTACTGGATCGTAAAGGAGTACCGTGAGGCATACAACATGTTCTGCTGCAGCGGTATCTTATTCAACCACGAGTCTGAGCGCCGTGGTGAGACCTTCGTTACCAGAAAGATCACACTTGCAGCGGCAAGAATCGCACAGGGCAAGCAGGACAAGCTGTATCTCGGCAATCTGTCCTCCCTGCGTGACTGGGGATATGCAAAGGATTATGTAGAGTGCATGTGGCTGATCTTACAGCATGACAAGCCGGAGGATTTCGTGATCGCAACCGGCGTACAGCACTCCGTCAGAGAGTTCTGCGAGTATGCGTTCCGCGAGGCCGGCATCGAGCTGGAATTCAAGGGAGAGGGCATGGATGAGGTTGGTATCGACAAGGCAACCGGCAAGGTAGTCATTGAGGTATCCAAGGAATTCTATCGTCCGACCGACGTTGTCAACCTCTGGGGAGATCCGACAAAGGCGAAGTCAGAGCTTGGCTGGAACCCGACAAAGACAACCTTCGAGGAGCTGGTAAAGATCATGGTAAAACATGACATGGAGCTCGTCGTAAAAGAGAATTAAATAACAGTCCGTTCAGATGTTATGCCTGGCGTGCCGCAGCAGTAGTCTCTGCCGCGGCACGCCAGGTTGTGGTAAAAAAGGAGAGAAAGATCATGATGGAAAAAGATGCAAAAATTTACGTGGCAGGACACAGAGGAATGGTTGGATCTGCGATCGTGCGTCAGCTGGAAAAAGAAGGATATCACAACATTATCACAAGAACACATAAAGAGTTAAATCTCTGCCGTCAGGAGGATGTGGAAAAATTCTTCGCGGAGGAGAAGCCGGATTACGTATTCCTTGCAGCGGCAAAAGTCGGCGGTATCATGGCGAACAGCGAAGCGCTGGCAGATTTTATGTATGACAATATGACACTGGAGATGAATGTGATTCATGAGGCATGGAAGAACGGCTGCAAGAAGCTGATGTTCCTCGGTTCCTCCTGTATCTATCCGCGTATGGCTCCGCAGCCGATGAAGGAGAACTGCCTTCTGACCGGAGAGCTGGAGAAGACAAACGAGGCATATGCGCTCGCTAAGATCAGCGGTCTGAAATATTGTGAATTTTTGAACAAGCAGTATGGCACGGATTATATTTCTGTCATGCCGACCAACCTCTACGGACCGAACGATAACTACCATCCGGAGCACAGCCATGTCCTTCCGGCGCTGATCCGCCGTTTCCATGAGGCGAAGGTGGCAGGAGCCAAAGAAGTAACCTGCTGGGGAACTGGAACGCCGCTGCGTGAGTTTTTGTATGTGGATGATCTTGCAGATGCTTGTGTATTCCTGATGAACAACTACAGTGGTGATGAGACGGTCAACCTTGGAACCGGCAAAGAACTTACAATCAAAGAACTCACAGAGCTTGTTGCAAAAGTGATCGGTTATACCGGAGAGATCAAGTGGGATCCGAGCAAGCCGGACGGAACACCGAGAAAGCTTCTCGATGTCAGCAAGTTAGAGAGCCTCGGCTGGAAATACAAGACGGAGCTTGAGGATGGAATCCGCCTTGCATACGATGATTTCCTGAATAATCCAATGAGAGCCGAGCGCTAGAGGGGAGAACCATATGTATATAGTATTGTTATCGGGCGGCTCCGGAAAGCGTCTGTGGCCATTGTCCAACGATTTATGTTCCAAACAGTATATCAAGCTGATGAATCATGATAATCAAAAGGAGACGGCAGAAAAGTGTTCGATGCTGCAGCGTGTGTTTGGCCAGCTTAAGACCGCGGGACTTTCCGACAACACGATCGTCTGCGCGAGCAGTGCACAGGTGGAGCTGATTGAGAGCCAGCTTGACGGGGCTGCAGAGGTGGCAGTTGAGCCGATGCGCCGTGACACTTTCCCGGCTGTTATGTTATCCTGTGCTTATCTTTTGTCTAAAAAGGGAGCGAAGGAGGATGACGTCGTTGCATTTCTTCCGGTCGACCCGTACACGACAGGAGAGTTTTTTGACCGGATCAAGCGTCTGGGAGAGTATATTGCATCCACAGAGAATACGATTGGACTGCTCGGCGGTGTGCCGACGTATCCATCAACCAAATACGGCTATATCGTGCCGGAGAAGAGTGGGCAGGAGCTGCTTAAGGTCGAAGGCTTCCGTGAGAAGCCGGATGAGGCAACTGCGGAGAAACTGGTCGCAGACGGGGCGCTCTGGAACTGTGGTGTGTTTTGTTTCCAGTTATCCATGGCAGCCGGCTGGCTTACAAAGTATGGTGTTGGCACGGATTATGACCAGATGGTCACTGATTATGAGAAGCTTCCGAAGAAAAGTTTTGACTACGAGGTGTTAGAGCACTGGGAGCGCATTGTTGCGATTAAATATGCAGATCTGTGGAAGGATCTGGGTACATGGAATACACTGACCGAGGAAATGCCGGAGAACAGCATCGGTGATGTGACCTGGGATGATACCTGCGAGAACAGCCATGCCATCAATGTGCTCGGCGTGCCGATGGTTGTGATGGGAGCGAAAAATATGGTGATCGCAGCATCCCATGATGGTATTCTGGTGGCGGACAAGCATCAGAGCTCCTATATCAAGGATTGTCTGACGAACATTGCGGACACTTCAAAGTATGAGGAGCGCCGCTGGGGTACGATCAAGACAATCGACAGTGATGAGGATGACGGCATTAAGAGTGTGACAAGGCGTATCAAGGTTGTTGCAGGCAAGACGACACCGGAGCACAGGCATCTGTCCCACACAGAGACAATCACGGTTCTCTCCGGAATGGGAAAATTGATCTTAGAGGGTGTGGAAGTAGATCTGATGGCAGGAGCGACAGTCAGCATTGCAGCCGGCAAACGGCATGCAATCAAGGCTATGGGTTCGGATCTGCGCTGTATTGAGGTGTCGATCGGTACGGACGAGAAGAGTACCTTGGACGATGAGATTATAGGATAAGGACGGCAGAGCGATGAATATATTACTGACATCCGCGGGAAGACGCGGTTATCTTGTCGAATACTTCAAGAAAGCACTAGAGGGGATCGGGGAAGTGCATGTGGGAAACAGCACACCGGTTTCCCCGAGCTTTTACTATGCAGATCATGCAGTTGTGACCCCTCTGATTTACGATGAGGCATATATTCCGTTTTTGCTGGATTACTGCAAAAAAAACCACATTGATGCGGTACTGTCCTTGTTTGACGTGGATCTGTATATGCTGGCACAGCACAGGGAAGAGTTTGCAAAAGAAGGCATCAAGGTGATTGTGTCCGCACCGGAGGTGATCCGTATCTGCAACGATAAATGGGAGACATACCAGTTCTGCAGGAAAAACGGTTTTCTGACACCGAAGACCTGGCTGCATCTTTCGGATGTGAAGGCTGCACTGGAGGCGGGGGAGATTTCCTATCCGGTCATCATCAAGCCGCGCTGGGGCATGGGATCGATCGCCATCTATCAGGCAGAGAATGCAGAGGAACTCGAGGTACTGACCAAAAAGGTCACGCGGGAGATTTTCCGCTCCTATCTCCGGTATGAATCTGCGTTCGATGAGGAGGAATGTGTCCTGTTCCAGGAGATGATCCATGGACAGGAGCACGGACTGGATGTGATCCACGATCTGGACGGAGCATGGCAGCTGACGGTCGTGCGTGAGAAGATCGCCATGCGCTCGGGCGAGACGGACTGTGCGAGAGTGCTGTCGGATGAGAGGATTGCATCGGTAGGAACTGCTGTCGGCAAGGCGCTGGAACATATCGGAAATCTGGATATGGATGTGTTTGTGACCGAAGATGCGGTCTATGTACTTGAACTCAACGCGAGATTTGGCGGGGGATATCCGTTTTCCCATCTGGCAGGCGTTAATCTGCCGAAGGCGATTATAAAGTGGCTTTCGGGTGAGGCACTTACAGATGAACTTGTGGTAAAGAAAACAGGTCTTTATGCACAGAAGGATATCCGAATGATCGATATCACATCGTGTGTAAAAGAAGACGGAAAGTAAAAGTATGGAAAAAGAAAGAAAATATCAACAGTCCTATGTGACACCCTGCTATGAGATCAATCTTGAGCAGTTTCACGAAAACTGTGATGCTGTGATGCAGCCGTTTGAAAAAGCATGGGATGGAAATGTGGCATACGGTTACTCGGTAAAGACAAACCATCACGAGGCACTGATGCGCTATGCCGCGGATCATCTGGGATGGTATATTGAGACGGTTTCTGTGAATGAATACGAGCAGGCCAGACAACTGGTGCCTGCGGAGCGGATCATATTCAATGGACCGTGCAAGCAGGAACGTCTGCTCACGGTCTATGAGCAGGGAGGAATCCTAAATCTGGATAACCCCACAGAAGTAGAACAGCTGTGTGAGACGGTAAGAAACGGAGCTGTTCCATCAGAACACACACAGGTGGGACTTCGGATCAATTTTGATCTGGAGGCACAGTGCCCGGATGAGACAACCGCTGGTACAGAGGTCAGTCGTTTTGGCATCTGCTATGAAAATGGTGATCTTAAGCGTGCCATAGACCAGCTTGGGGAGGCGGGTATTGCCATTGACGGCATCCATCTGCACACCAGCACAAAGACCAGAAGCACCCGTGTTTTTGCGGCATTGGCAGGGATGGCGGTGAAGATCCGGGAGGAATATGGACTGTCCTTAAGTTATGTGGATATGGGAGGCGGCTATTTTGGCGGACAGAAGGTCACCGGAAAGCCGACGATGGAAGAGTACGCGGCGTGTATCTGTGGAGAACTGAGAAAAGGTTTTTCGCCGGAAAAAACAACGCTGATCTTAGAGCCGGGTGCATCCGTGATTGCGACGTGTGTCAATTATATCAGCCGTGTCATCGGCATCAGAGATGTGCGTGGGGTACGTGTAGTGACGCTTGACGGCAGCCTGCTCCATATCAATCCGTTTATGAGCAGCAGGATTCCATCGTATGAATGGCTGGGAGACGGGGACAGGCAGGTGGAGGAAGTACAGATCGTCAGCGGCTGTACCTGCATGGAAAATGACCGCTTTTTAAAACTGATCGAGAAAAAGCGCATAGAGACGGGGGATGTTTTTGTGTTCCACTATGCGGGGGCTTACACGATGGCATTCAACAGTGAGTTCATCTTGCAGCCGCCGCGCGTCTACGTGGTAAACGAGGATAGATAAAAGTTGAAGGATAAAATGTTATCAGTAATCATTCCTGCCTACAACGAGGAAGCGATGATTCCGATCACCGCAAAGTGTGTGGCAGGATTGTTGGAAAAAGAAAAAATTGTATACGAGCTGGTCTTTGTCAACGATGGATCCCGGGATGCAACCTGGGAGAAGATCCGGAAGGCTTCGGACGACAACCCACATGTGAGGGGTATCTGTTTTTCCAGGAATTTTGGAAAAGAGTCAGCGATGATGGCAGGGCTTGCCTACGCGAAAGGTGCGGCATGTGTCATCATAGACTGTGACCTGCAGCATCCGCCGGAGAAGATCATTGAGATGTACCACCTGTGGGAGAACGGTTACAAAGTCGTGGAGGGAGTAAAACTCTCGCGTGGCAGGGAGAGTTTTCTCCATAAATGGGCGGCAGGAATGTTCTATGCGCTCATCAGTGCGGCGACGAAGATCGACATGCGCAATGCCTCGGATTTTAAGCTGATGGATAGAGAGGTGGTGGATGCCATCTTGAAGATGCCGGAAAAACAGTTTTTCTTCCGGGCGATTTCTTCCTGGGTGGGCTTTAAAAGCACATCGGTGGAGTTTGAGGTGCAGGAGCGGCAGCAGGGAGAATCCAAGTGGTCGGTAAAATCGCTGATCCGCTATGCGGTCACGAATATCACGTCCTTTTCGTCAGTTCCGCTGCAGTTAGTGACATGGAGCGGCTTTCTGTTTTTCCTGTTCGCACTGGTGATTGGGATCCAGACGCTCGTGCGGTTTATCATGCACGATTCGCTGGAAGGATTTACAACCGTCATCATGCTCCAGCTTATTACGAGCAGCATCCTCATGATCGCAGTAGGCATCATAGGGTACTATATTGCGAAGATCTATGATGAGGTCAAGGATCGCCCGCGTTATATCGTGGAGGAAGAGACGGGAGAAAATAAGACGGATGGATAGGATAAAAGAACTGATGAAAAAATACCGTGAACTCATCACATATGTGTTCTGGGGCGGGATGACGACAGTTGTAAACTACATCGTCTATTTTGCGTGCACCAAGCTTTTGGGTATTGAATATCTGATCAGCAATGTCATCGCCTGGGTTGTCGCAGTCATTTTTGCATTCTGGGTTAACAAAATCTATGTGTTTCAATCCTATGGGCGGGACAAGAAAACGATGCTCCATGAGTTTGGTACCTTTGTATCGGCGCGCGTGCTCTCTGGTGTCTTAGAGACCGGCATGATGGCACTGTTTGTATCCGTCATGCATTTTAATGATTCGGTCATCAAGATTATTGCTAGCGTACTGGTTGTCATCATCAACTATGTGCTCAGCAAGCTGGTCATTTTTAAGAAACAGAAGGAGGAACAGAAATGAAAGTGGCATTCAGTACGCCGGATGGGTTTGTGAGGGAAATCTCTGCAAGAATTCCAAGGCCGGTTAAGTCTGCATTTTTCAGTGCAGTCATCATTGGTTTGATGACACATTTATATCAGTTTACCAATAAACTTTATAATTATGATGAACTGATTAATACGCCGAATGGTTATGGAACCGGAGCAGAATCCGGGCGCTGGTTTTTGAAAATTATCGGAGATTTTACTGGGGCACAGTTTGGAAATTATTCCCTGCCACTGGTCAACGGTATGATATCGGTACTATTCCTCGCCGTTTCGGCGGCTCTCATCACTGGGATGTTCCGTGTGCAGAGTACCTTTCTGGCGGCAGCAGTGGGTGGATTTTTTATTTCCTTTCCTGCGGTTACCAGTACGTTTTTGTTCATGTATACGGCACCGTTTTATGCTTTTTCTGTATTCTTAAGTGTACTGGCTGCGTTTCTTATGGTGCGTTTTTCGGGGAAGATTGTTTTAAATATTGTATCGGTTGTCCTGATCGCGTGTTCACTTGGCATTTATCAGGCATATTTTGCGAACACGACAAGTCTTCTTGTAATGAATATGATTCTGCTCTGTGCGTTTTCCGGGGAAGATAAGAAATGGAAGGATATCCTTTTTACAGCGATCCGCTATGTCATCGTTCTGGCGGCAGGCATGATCCTGTATTTTGTGCTTCATAAAACGCTGCTCCATGTGTGGGGACTCTCTATGACTTCCTATCAGGGGCTTGATTCCATGGGACAGACGACGGTAAAAGATCTTCTTGACGGATTAAAGAGCTGTTATCGGGATTTTATCAATTTGTTCCGTGGCGATGTCATGTGCTTAAACCCGACCAAATATGTAAAAAAATGTTATTTTCTTATTATGGCGGCACTGGGCGTAAGTACGCTGGGACTTCTGTTTGGTCAGAAGGGCTGCAAGGTCAAGAAAGTATTTCTGGTGTTAGGTTATCTGGTATTTCCAGTAGCGGTTTATCTGATCTATCTGATGACACCAAACGGATGGGTCTACACACTGATGGCATACCCGGCTGTTTTTGTGACGATCTTCATGGTGATCTGGGCAGACCGGTATCAGGCGGCGTTTGATACAAAGCAGATTGCAGCGAAGGGAATGCAGTGGATTGCGGCAGTAACATCGGTCATCATGATTGGAGTGTATATCTGGTATGGCAACGGATGTTATATGTCACTTGAGTATACAAAGTATCATGATATGTCTTATTTTCAGACGATGGTGACACAGATCAAGAGCCTGGATGGCTACAATGATGATCTGGCACTGGCGCTCATTGGGAATACGATCGATGATAACACCAACAATACGGGAAGTCTTGTGAGCGGGACGTTTGGACTTGGTGGCAAGCTGGATTCCAATATCAGCGCTTACTCCAGAAATTACATCATCATCAAGTATCTTGGTTTTTCGCCGCGTTTTTGCGGATATGAGGAGATCAAGGAGTTGATGGAAAATGAGGAAGTGAAGGAAATGCCCTGCTATCCGGATGATGGCGCGATTCGGATCATAGACGGTGTGGTGGTTGTCAAACTGACGGATTCATAACAGCCCGGCATATCTGTACAGAAATTATAAGAATAGGAGAAAAGATGGGTCTGGAAAAAACGATACAGAAGAAAAGGAAAATCGTATACCTGGAGCTGCTGCGCATCATCGCGTGCTTCTGTGTAATCATCAATCATACCAACAGCGGGATTTTTCTGTCGCGCACGCCGGATTCTAAAATATGGTGGGTTTCGCTTACTTACTTTTTTGTCAGTAAAACGGCGGTCCCGATCTTTTTGATGATCTCCGGCGTCCTGCTGCTCGGGCATGTGGATACATACCGGAAATGGTCGTCACGCATGCTGCATATTTTTCTGGATATTCTGATATTTTCATTTTTTTACTATGTGTGGAGTATGTATACAGCAGACCGATCGGTCAACCTGATTGAATATCTGAAACTGATCTGGCAAAGAAACGTGACCAATGCATACTGGTACTTATATCTGTATTTGGGAATACTTCTGATGCTGCCATTGTTCCAGAGACTTTCTGTGAACATGGGAAAGAGGGAGTATGAGTTGCTGATTCTGGTTTGTGCAGTGTTTATGAGCACGATGCCGATCGTGATTCACTATATGCCGGGAGCAGCGTTTTCCTCTTATTTCTGTGATCCGTTTTTCTCGGAATTTGTGGGAATTTTCTTCCTGGGCTATTATATTCACAATTATGTGCCGGTGAAAAAAGAATATGCGCTGGCAGCAGTACTGGTCTTTGGCATGGATATTTTACTGCAGGTATTGCTCACTTACCGGGAATATCAGGTTGACCCACAGCAGTATCTGTTTTTTGACGAACGTACATTCATTACGGTGGTCACAGCAGCGGCAACACTCTTTTACCTGGGACGCTGCATGGAGGCGGTGCTAACCAGTGAGTGGTTCTGGAAAGTGGTTGGATTTTTTGGCGGATGCTCTTTTGGCATTTATCTGCTTTCTGATTTTTTCCTGGACAGTTATTATGGAATCTATGGAAACTTGTCAGAAAGGATGAATCCGATGATCGCTGTGTTTTTTTATGAGTGTTTGATTTTCCTCACGGGAGCGGCGGTCACAGCGGTCTTAAAAAAGATTCCGTATATAAAAAAGCTTCTATAGACAGTTTTCAGTAAAGTTATGCTTGCCTTTTTGCTAAAATTATGATAAAAATGGAAAAGATACGGAAGTATCAGAAAAAAAGATTGAATTTGATACGAATATGGTTTATACTATAACCGTAGAAAGGGGAATGATTTTATGGATACGAACGATATTTCAGCATGCGAAAAGCTCGTGATGAAGGTCATTTGGGATTCTACAGAAGAATTGGCATTGCAGGAAGTCATGGATGGAGTCAATCATGAGAACGGCAAGAACTGGAAGCCGCAGACTGTTTCCACATTTTTATCCCGTCTGGTAAAGAAAGGCTTTCTGAATATGTACCGCAAGGGTAGATACTGCTATTATCAGCCGCTTGTCAGCAAGGAAGACTTCTGGCGCGCGACGATGGAAGAGAGTGCAAAGTTCTTTACGAAGGGAGATCTCGGAGAACTGGCATGCTGTCTGTGTGATGACATGCTGGATGCAAAGGACATCGAGAAACTAAAGAAAAAGCTGAATGAACATAGCTAATCAGATTTTATTTGCAGTGGTAATTACCTCTGTCACGGGAACGGCAGCGTACGGACTCTGGCGGCTGCTTATGAACAGCCGCTTTTGTACGAAGCTGCAATATGTATATCTGGCGCTTTTTCTGGTCTGCCTGTTGTACCTGATTCCATTGGATTATGGATGGATGCAGATGACGATTCACGGTTATCTGCAGAAGGAAGGTATCTGGCAGATCAATTTTTCTTTAACGGGATTTTTATGGATTCTTGCGTTCTTTGCCGCAGTCTGCTGGCTTGCCCTCATGGCAAAGGGAATCACAGAGTTTGCAGGCAGCCTGCGCGGGATGAAGCGGATTCAGATGCGTGACATTCCGGAGGAAGAAGAAGCCGTGCGGGAAGAATTCACACGTGTGAAGAAAAAGCTTGGCATCCGGTCGAACATTCGTCTGTACCGGAATGACCGTATCACCAGTCCGATGCTTGCCGGTATTTTCCGGTGCCGGGTGGTGCTTCCGGATATTGCCTACGACAGAAAGCATCTGAGCGTGATCTTTCATCACGAGCTGATGCATTACAAGAGTCATGACCCGTTTGTCAGATTATGCGGTATGTGTGTGACTGCAGTGCACCACATCAACCCGCTGACGGGGAACCTGATGGCACTGCTGGACGAGTGGAGCGAGATTTACTGCGATGCACGTGCGATTGCAGCCATCAGCGATGAAATGGATGCAGGGTGTTATTTTGAAATGATTATAGAGAGTGTGAAGCACAGTCCTGTGACCGATGAGAATTATATTTTTTCTATGCTTTATGAGAACCAGAGAAGACTGGAAAGGAGAATTGAGTATATGGGAAAATATAATGGAAAAGTAGCATCGAGACTGGCAAGTGTGTGTTTTGCGGCGGCGTTTGTGCTGATGAGTGTGACACCGATCTATGCGGCGGGCAGCGAGGCTGCGGACGTACACGATGATATCTACCAGAATGTGGAGGCTGTGACGGCAGATGGCAGCGAGGAGAACGTGCTCGAGGAGCAGCAGATCTTAGGTGTGATGGACCGCACTTACGATACCTTGGAGTATGCGTATCCGGAGCTTGAGGTGATCAGCCCGCTGCTGAGCGCGAACGAGATGGCGTCCTTTAACTGGAACGTGTCTCCGGGCACGCGCATGGTGAGCAACCAGTTCTGGGTGACCAAGGGACAGACGATCCATATTGGATCTACGGCGATTCCGGATAGTAGTACATACTGGATCGGCATTATGGACGGACTGAACAATGCCCGCTACGTGGAGGGATCGGGCAGCCTGTCTCACGATTTTGCAATCACGAGCAGCGGTCATTACCGCGTTTTCGTGCAGAACAGAAGCAACGTGCAGATTACAGCTGGAGGAACATATTACTTCAACTGACAGCAGCGTACCGCGATCAGAGCACCGGAACAGGTGTATCGGAAGGTGCGAAAGCAGTAAAGACAACAAAAGCAATAAAAAAGAAGAGGCATTCCGCCTCTTGCTTTTTAGACAAACAAACTACATGATTAGATATAATTCCACGGTTGCAGTGCATTTCACATTACGATTAGATCATTTCAAGGTAACAGTATTCGGGGCGGTGCTAAAATCAAGCACCGTCTTTCCTTTTGCGAGCAGGTCGGATTTGAGCGTGCTCGCCGGAAAGTCGGCGTTGTCGGTGATGGAGGAAGGCGCATCGATAAAATAGACGGAGGCGCCGGTTGCGTCGTAGAATTCCTCCGAGAAAGACCAGTTCCCGTGGTGGCCGGTCTGCACGTAATCGCAGGCGAGCTGGTCTTTGCATGCGGCAAGCAGGGAATCATTCATATCGTATTTGATGTCCGAACAAAAGAGCATGCTGCTGTTTACGCTGCTTACTTTTAAGAGGAGGGAAGCATTGTTCTGGTAATCTTTCTCATCTCCGACATTCTGCAGAACCGTGTCGTCATAGGCATTTAGGACGGAGAACGTCAGACCGCAGATGGAGAGGACGTCGCCGCGGTGCAGGTGCGTCACGTTGGAGGCATCCTGGGTGAGCGTGTGGTAGGTCTCCATCACTGTAATGTCATCGTACGGCTCTCCGGCCGCTTCGATAAAGTCATAGTCGAAACCATTGTCGTAGACGGCGTCGATCGTGATGCCGTCCGGTGAGGCGTAGATCTGATTGAATGCGCCGGCGTGATCCTGATGCGGATGTGAGAGAATCCAGGCGTTGACATGGTTCCCGTGGGCGGCGATGACCTCGCGCACGGCGGCGGCGTTGTCTGCCCAGCCCCCGTCGATGATGATGAGGGTGGTATCGTTCGTGATGGTGTAAAAGGTTCCCTGCACACCGGTTGCATCCGCGTATTGCGTCACCAGATATTCCGTGGCGGGATCGGGGGTGTAGCCGGTGGAATCTTTTTTGGATTCCACGAGTGTATGATGGGAGCATGCCGCGAGAACTACGGCAAAAAGAACGACAATGACAGTGGAAAAAAGGTGTTTAAAACGCATCATAAGGACTCCTTTGAGTTGATCGGTTTATTCTTTGCATTCTACATTAACAGAGAACAAAAGGAATGTAAAGGCGTGGTAACAACTTGACGCAAAACGTCGGAATTGTTATAGTGGAATACGAAATCAAAGAGATTGACCGAGGAGTCAATGGCGAGAGAGGACGGACCATGGATACACATAAATTTTTTGTGGAAAAGATGCGGTTCCATCTGAAGGAACAGGACACGCTGGTCTTTGTCGGGTGGTTTTTTGATGGGAGTACGAAGGAACATTCCATCAAGGCATATCTGGACAACAGAGAGCTTCCGCTTACGGTACAGGTGAATCGCGGTGCGGAGGTCCGACAGAAATATATCCGCAGCATCAATGAGATCGAGGAGGAAGTGGTAGGCATCATAAAGCTTCCGCCGGACTGGCGCAATGGCCGCCGGGTGACATTGATGGCTGCTTACAGGGAAGAATATAAGAAATCTTATGCCATCTCGACAGCAAAGCTTGGCAGACTGGAGAATGAAGTCAGCTACTACGTGGAAAACTGTCACAGGGAGGGGAGCCAGATTACGGTCACTGGCTGGTGCATGTCGGCGGGGGATATCAAGCTTGAACTTCTCGACGGCAGCAGACAGCCGATTTCCGAGAAGGTGGAGCACTATTACCGCAAGGATCTTCTTTCTGTTTTTCCGGAATGTGATAAGGAGGCAAAGCCTGGCTTTCTGGTGCAGGGAACTGCAGCGGGAGGGCAGAGTGGTCCGTTTTATCTGGAGATGCGGGGGGCGAAGAAGCATTCGAGAACCAGACTCACGAAGTGGGACGAGGGCACAAAGCTGCAGTATGTAATCGAAAAAGCCGGGGATACCGTCCGCTATCTGGAGCGCAACGGAATCTCTGCAACTGCTTATAAGATTAAGAACAAGCTGATGCACAAAGAGGGCAATACCTATGAGAACTGGCGGGCGAAGTATCTCCCGTCACCGGAAGAACTGCAGCGCCAGAGAGAGGATGTGTTTGATGCGGGACCGTTGTTTTCGCTGGTCGTGCCGCTCTATAAGACGAAGCCGCAGTATCTGCGGGAGATGATTGATTCCGTGACGGCGCAGACTTACGGAAACTGGGAGCTGTGTATGGCGCTTGCCGCATCCGGGGAAGAGGATGCAGCACTGATCTCCATTCTGGAGGAGTATGCCGGGCGTGATGCGCGGATTCACTATCAGGTGCTGCCGGAGAACGGAGGAATCGCGGAAAATACGAACGCCGCGTTTGCAATGGCTTCCGGAGACTATCTTGTACCGGTGGATCATGACGATCTCGTGCCGGAAAATGCGCTATACGAATTTGCGTCGGCGATCCGCAGGGATGACGCGATTGATATGCTCTACTCCGATGAGGACAAGGTCAGCATGGACGGCAGACACTTTTTTGAGCCGCATTTCAAACCGGACTTTGATCTGGATCTGCTGTGCAGCGTGAATTATATCTGCCACCTGCTCGCGGTGCGAAAAGATGTGGCGGAACGTGCGGGGAGCTACCAGAGCGCGTTTGACGGCGCGCAGGATCTGGACTTTATCCTAAGATGCAGCGAGCAGGCCAAAAAGATTTATCATGTGCCAAAGATTTTGTACCATTGGCGCTGTCATATGGACTCGACCGCTTCCAATCCGGAGAGCAAGCTCTATGCGTTTGAGGCGGGACGGCGCGCCATCGAGGAGCATTACCGCAGACTGGGAATACCGGCGCGCGTGGAAAATGCATCGTTCTACGGAATGTACCGCACGGTCTACGAGTGGAAAGAGGAACCTCTGGTATCCATTATCATACCAAACAAGGATCACGCGGAGGATTTAAAGCTGTGTCTGGATTCCATTTTTACAAAATCCGACTACCGGAATTTTGAGGTTGTGATTGTGGAAAATAACAGTACCGAGCCGGAGACGTTTGCTTATTATAAGGAATTTGAGGCGGGGCATGAAAATGTCAGGGTGGTGTACTACGAGGGCGGCTTTAACTACTCAAAGATCAATAATTTCGGCGCAGCGGCATGCAGGGGAGATTATTTCCTGCTGCTGAACAACGATACGGAGATGATCGACGGGGGATGTATCCGGGAGATGCTCGGATATTGTATGAGAGAGGACGTCGGAATCGTCGGTGCCAAGCTTTTATATGCGGACGATACGATCCAGCATGCCGGTGTGATTTTAGGTTTTGGCGGCACGGCGGGACATGCTTTCATTGGAAAATCCAGATACGATACGGGATATTTTGGCAGAATTCTGTGCGCGCAGGATTATTCCGCGGTTACCGCAGCGTGCATGATGACGAAGCGTGAGGCGTTTGAGGCGGTCGGGGGAATGACCGAGGAACTCGCCGTGGCGTTCAATGATGTGGACTACTGCCTGAAAGTAAGAAAGCACGGATGGCTCGTCGTGTACGATCCCTACGCGGAAATGCACCACTACGAATCGAAGTCGAGAGGCTATGAGGATTCCCCGGAAAAAGTCGAGCGCTTTAACGGCGAGGTGGAGATTCTGCTTTCGCGTTGGAGAGATCAGATTGAGCAGGGAGATCCCTACTACAATCCGAATCTGACACTGGACAATTCTGATTTTTCGCTGCGCAGATAACGCGGGGGACGGCGAAAACAGGTGAATAAAACAAAAAGACAGCTGGTACGAGACAGAAAAGAGGAGATTCCGGTTCTATGATGAAGGTATATATATGTCCGTCCTGCGGCTGGATGCGTGTAGTGTCCAGACGCAAGGATGTGGAATGCTACAAGTGCAGTGAGCCGCAGATGGTTCTTGCAAAAATGGATTTCGGTAAGTACACGGAAATGTCAGAAGAGGAAAGGAAAGATTATTCCGATGGATGGCTTTACATCCATCAGAAGAAGCATTGAGCATATGAAGATTACAGTGCAGAAGGTTATCAAAGGGGTGCGTTATCTGAAGCATTACGGAGTGAAGGAGTTTTTCATCCGGCTGCAGGAGAAGATGGAATCGGAAAATGTGCCGTATGAGCCATGGTATGAGCATCACAGGGCGACGGAGGAGACGCTGCGCCGTCAGCGGAAGCAGTCTGCTGCGTGGAAGGGAGCACCCCGCGTCAGCATCGTGGTGCCGCTCTATTGTACCAATGAGACATTCCTGCGGGAGATGATCGGTTCGGTGCAGGCGCAGAGTTACGAAAACTGGGAACTCTGCCTGGCAGACGGAAGCCCGAAGGAAGAGGCGGTGCGTCTTGAGGCGGTCGTGCGGGAATGTGCCGGAGAGGATGCGCGCATCTGTTACCGCAGACTGGAAAAAAATCTTGGAATTGCAGGCAATACCAATGCGGCGATTGCAATGGCGCACGGGGAGTGGATTGCACTTTTAGACCATGACGATCTGCTGGCGCCGGATGCACTGTATGAGACCGTGCGTCTGATTCTACGGGGACCAAAAGATGACACCGGAGTTGCCGCGACCGGTTTTCACAAAGCCGGTGCGCAGTATGACATGATCTACACGGATGAAGACAAGGTGGACATGGATGGAAAAACGCATTTCCAGCCGCACTTTAAGCCGGACATCAACATCGATCTGCTTCGTTCCAACAACTATATCACGCACTTTACCATGATGCGGAAAACGCTTCTGGAGAAAGCCGGCATGATCCGTGAAGAGTACGACGGTGCGCAGGATTACGACCTGTTTCTGCGCTGTGTGGAGTGCGCAGAGGCCATCGGACATGTGCCGCGGGTGCTCTACCACTGGCGCTGTCATACGGAGTCGACATCAGAAAATCCGTTTTCCAAGCAGTATGCGGTGGATGCGGGACGGCGCGCGATCGAGGATCATCTGAAGCGTCAGGGAACCGCGGGGGAAGTGACGGCGACAAAGGATATGGGCTTTTACACGGTGCGCTACCCTTACAGCGGCAGTCCGCTGGTCTCGATCGTGATACCGAGCAGGGATGAAGTGGAGACGCTGAAAAAATGTCTTGCAGCCATTCAGAAAACACATTATGCAAATTATGAAGTCATTGTGGTGGAGAATAACAGCGCTCCGGAGACGTTTGACTTTTACCGCTCGATCACATCCGAAGAGGTGAAAGAGGGCGAAGCGGTGTGCTATGAGGGAACCTTATCCGGCGGACAGCGGATCTGCGTGGCAGTCTGGAAGGAAGGGTTTAATTATTCGGCGCTCAACAATTTCGGCGTCTCTCATGCAATGGGCGAATATCTGGTACTGATGAACAATGACATCGAGATGATTACCGAAGACTGGCTCGAAGAGATGCTTGGCACCTGCCAGCGCAGGGAGGTCGGCGTCGTGGGCGCGAAGCTGTACTATCCGGATGATACTGTGCAGCATGCGGGAATCGTTGTTGGAATTGGCGGCAATGCGCGCGGCATCGGGCAGAACATGTTCATGGGACTGCAGAGAGCGCGCAGCGGATACCTGCACAAGGCGTCGCTTGCGCTGGATTACTCGGCGGTCACGGCGGCATGCCTGATGGTAAAGCGGAGTATCTACGAGGCGGTGGGCGGATTTGAGGAAAAGCTTGCCGTGGCGTTCAACGATGTGGATTTCTGCCTGAAAGTCCGCAAAGAGGGTTACCTTGTGGTGTACCAGCCGCGGGTGGAAGCCTATCACTACGAATCCAAATCGCGCGGAAGCGAGGATTCCCCGGAAAAAGTGGCGCGCTTCGGACGGGAGATCGAATATATGCGGAATCACTGGATCGGCATTTTAAAGAACGGTGATCCCTACTACAATCCAAACTTTTCAACGGTATATCCGAATTATGCGCTGAGAGATTATCATTAAGCGGAGGTATTACATGGCGAGTCAGCCGGAAGTTACGGTGATTATTCCGAATTACAACGGAAAGAAGCTTTTGGAAAATTGTATACAGACCTTAGAGAGACAGACCTGCACGGATTTTAAGCTTCTGGTGGTGGACAACGGATCGGACGACGGCAGTACAGAGGTGACCTCCAGCCTGGATCTTACGATGCTTGCGCTAAAGGAGAATACGGGCTTCTGCGGAGCGGTGAATGAGGGCATCCGGCGCGCGGATACGCCGTATGTGATCCTGCTCAACAACGACACGGAGGTTCTGCCGGAATTCGTGGAGGAGCTGCTGGCTGCGATCAAAAAATCGGACCGCATCTTTTCTGCGGGGGCAATGATGATTGATTATCACGACAGAGGGCGCATCGATAATGCCGGCGACTATTACACGGCATTCGGATGGGCGGTGGCGCGCGGAAAAGGAAAACCGCTGGCGGATTTTAACAGACCGTGCCGTGTGTTTTCCTGTTGCGGCGGCGCTGTCATATACCGCACCGGGCTGCTGCGTGAAATGGGGCCGTTTGACGAGCGCCATTTTGCATATCTCGAGGATGTCGATATGGGGTATCGGGCAAAAATCCACGGATACATCAACTGCTATGCGCCCGGAGCGCGGGTGTATCATGTGGGGAGCGCTACCACGGGGACGCGCTATAATGAGAAAAAGGTGTTCCTCGCGGCGCGCAATTCGATGTACCTGATCTACAAGAACATGCCGTTTTTACAGCTGCTGATCAACCTGCCGCTGATCCTTTCCGGGATTCTTATCAAGAGTCTGTTTTTCCTGAAAAAGGGATTTGCGGAAGAATATTTAAGGGGAATCGGCGCCGGGATTACCGGGTGCCGCGGATGCAAAAAAGTGCGGTTCTCATGGAAAAATCTGGGGAATTACGCGCTCATACAGCTGGCTTTGTGGGGCAATGTGATCCGGATTCTGGCAGGAAGATAAATTTGATCGTCAAACAAATCTTTAAGAAATATTAATAAAATGTTACAGAATGTTTGCGAAAAAGGCGTTGTGCTTTTATGGAAATTATTGTATCATTAATAATATATGGTAATTAGAATTTCGCAAAAGGATAGCAGTATGAAAAATGATAAAAGATAATCAGCAGTACTTTAATAAGCTGCATGTACTGATCGATGCCTTGGTTATCATCGTATCGTATGTGTTTGCATGGTGGCTGAAGTTCCTGAGCGGTATTCTGGATCATGAAGTCGGCGTACTCTCATTTGAGTTCTATATGAGGGCGCTGCTGCTCATTGTTCCGGTGTATATTTTGTTGTATTATGCGTTCAATCTGTACACGTCCAAGCGCGTGCAGGGGAGACGGCTGGAGTTTTCCAACATTGTGATGGCGAATACGGTTGGACTGCTGCTGATGTTTGCGGCTCTCTTTACCCTGACGTCTTACAATCCGCAGTATCGCAACTTTTCACGGGAGATGCTTTTCTATTTCTACGTGACCAATATTGTGATGGAAGAGATTGTCCGCCTTTTGATCCGCAGATTTCTGCGAAGTATTCGCAGAAGGGGATACAATTTAAAGCACATTCTGCTCGTCGGCTATTCAAGAGCGGCAGAGCAGTATATCGACAGAATTCAGCAGAATCCGCAGTGGGGATACAATGTGCGAGGGGTATTGGATGACAATATTGCCAGAGGCACCTCCTATAAGGGAGTGAAGGTCATCGGCAGTATTGGTAATCTCAACTACATCCTGCCGCAGAACAGTCTCGATGAGATTGCAATTACCCTCGGACTGGAAGAATATTATAAGCTGGAAAAAATAGTTGCGGAGTGTGAGAAGTCCGGCGTGCACACCAAGTTCATTCCGGATTACGGCAACATCATACCTACGAGACCTTACACGGAGGATCTTCTGGGTCTCCCCGTGATCAATATCCGCTATGTGCCGCTGTCCAACACGTTCAACGCATTTGTGAAGCGCTGTATGGATGTGGTGGGATCGATTGTGTGTATCATCCTCTTTTCACCGGTGATGCTGCTGTCGGCAATCCTTGTCAAGGCGACATCGAAGGGACCGCTGATCTTTGCACAGGAGAGAGTGGGGCTGCACAATAAGCCGTTTCAGATGTACAAGTTCCGCACCATGTATGTGCAGACGGAGGAGGAAGAACAGAAAGGCTGGACGAAGAAGAACGATCCGCGTGTCACAGGAGTCGGAAAGTTCTTGCGCAAGACAAGCCTAGACGAATTCCCACAGTTATTTAATGTGCTGAAGGGCGATATGAGTCTGGTGGGACCAAGACCCGAGCGTCCGCAGTATGTAGAGAAATTCCGGGAAGAGATCCCGAGATATATGATCAAGCATCAGGTGCGTCCGGGAATGACCGGCTGGGCTCAGGTCAACGGATACCGTGGAGACACGTCGATCCGCAAGCGCATTGAGCATGATCTGTACTACATCGAGAACTGGACACTGGGGCTGGATGTCAAGATTCTGTTCCTCACGGTTTTCAAGGGATTTATCAATAAAAATGCATATTAGGAGAAAAATTTATGAGTAGTAGTGGCAACAGCAGAAATGGGGCACATAGCAGCAACGGGGCGCACAGCAGCAACCGGACACAGACAGGCGGCAGCGGACATCCGCAGAAGAAGCCGCTGACAAAAGCACAGAAGGCAGCGATCCGCAAGAAGAAGCGTCAGAAGAAGATTATTCTCGTTGTGGTTGAGATCCTGGTACTTCTGCTTCTGGCAGTTGTATTGTTTGCGGTAGTGAAGCTCTCCAAGATCCAGAAAGATACTTCTTTCAATGAGAGTGATCTGGAAGTTAACGAGGGAATTTCCTCAGAATCCCAGCAGATCATGAAGGGGTATACGACGATAGCGCTGTTCGGACTGGACAACCGTTCCAACGGCAACTTATCCAAGGGTAACAGCGACGTGATTATGATTGCGAGCATCAACAACGATACACATGAGGTGAAGCTGGTATCTGTGTACAGAGATTCCTATCTCGACATCGGCAACAGCACCTACCGGAAATGTAATGCAGCCTATGCGAACGGCGGACCGGAGCAGGCGATCTCCATGTTAAATACGAACCTTGATTTAAATATTACGGATTATGTGACCGTGGACTTTAATGCGGTGGTAGAGTGTGTGGATCTTCTCGGCGGTGTTGAGATGACCGTAACCGATGAGGAAGCGGTGCTGATGCACGGCTACATGGATGAGATCTCCAAGCTGACCAAGAAGAAATCCAAGTATCTGCCGGGAGCCGGCACCTACACAATGGATGGTGTACAGGCATGTGCATTCGCGCGTATCCGTTATACGGCCGGTGATGACTATAAGCGTACCGAGCGTCAGAGAGCAGTGCTCACGGCGATGATCCAGAAGGCGCAGAAGGCCGATCTCAAGACGATCAACAGCCTGATTGACGAGGTATTCGGCGATATTAAGACAAGCTACAGTAACACCGACCTGATTGCACTTGCATCCCAGGTATTCAATTACAGCCTTGGCGAGACGACCGGATTCCCGTTTGAGAAGAATACGATCACGCTCGGTTCCAAGGGAAGTGTGGTAGTACCGTGTGATCTGAAATCCAACGTCATTCAGCTGCATCAGTTCCTGTATGATGATACGGAATATGAGCCGACAGACACGGTAAAGAGCAACAGTGAAAAGATTATCAGTGATACCGGATTCCACCAGGGAGATGGCTATTGATGCGTGTAGATATCATAATTCCGACTTACAAACCGGATGACACTTTTTGTCTGCTCCTGCAAAAATTGCAGGAGCAGACCTTTGTTATACATGAACTTATTTTGGTTAATACCGAGGAAGCACTGTGGAATGAGGCTGTACGGAAGTATCCGATCGAACAGATTCGGAAGGAGCTTCCGTTTTCTAGCCGCATTTTTCACATGACCAGAGAGAACTTTGACCACGGCGGTGCCAGGAATATGGGAGCGGGGTATTCCGAAGCGGATATTCTGATATTCATGACACAGGATGCGGTGCCGGCAGACGAAAGGCTGGTGGAACATCTGGTGCATGCGCTCACATCCGGTGCGCACGGTTCGGGGACTCCTGCCAAAGGTGCGGTTGCGGTCGCGTATGCAAGGCAGCTCCCACGGGAGGACTGCGGCATCATCGAGCGCTATACCAGACAGTTTAATTATCCCGATGAGGGATGCGTCAAGAGCCGTGAGGACATACCGCGGCTTGGCATTAAGACTTTTTTCTGCTCGGACGTGTGCGCTGCATACCGCAGGGATCTGTTTGAGCAGCTCGGCGGATTTGAATCGCCGGTTATTTTTAACGAGGATATGTTTTTTGCGGCGCATGCAGTGCAGGAAGGATACAAGGTTGCGTATGCGGCGGACGCCGAGGTGGTTCATTCGCACAACTATTCGGTGAAGCAGCAGTTTCACCGCAATTTTGATCTGGCGGTGTCCCAGACGGCACATCCGGAGATCTTTGAGCAGGTCAGCTCGGAGGCGGAGGGCATGCGTCTGGTAAAAAATACGATGGGTTATCTGTGTAAGATTCACAAGCCGTATCTGATCTGGAAGTTAGGGTGGCAGTGTGTCGGCAGGTACGCCGGCTATTTTCTGGGAAAACGCTATCAGAAGCTTGGCAGACGGCAGATCTTGAAGTGTACCATGAGTCCGTATTACTGGAAGCGGATATGGTCAGAAAAGTAGGGAGCAGAAAATGAGTAACATACTATATATCGTAGTACCCTGCTATAATGAGCAGGAGGTACTTCCGGAGACATCCAAAAGACTGCGGGAAAAAGTGCAGACATTGCGTCAGAGCGGCAAAATCGACGCGGACAGCCGGATTCTGTTTGTGAATGACGGATCGAAAGACGCGACGTGGGAGATGATTCAGAAGCTTCACGAGGAGAATTCCGTATTTTCCGGTGTCAATTTATCCAGGAACCGCGGACATCAGAATGCGCTTCTGGCAGGGATTGCGGTGGCGGCGGAACATGCGGATATGATCGTCTCCATGGATGCGGATCTGCAGGACGATGTGGATGCGATGGACCGCATGATCGATGCCTATGAAGCGGGAAATGATATTGTCTATGGTGTGCGGTCTTCCAGACAGAAGGACACGTTTTTTAAGCGCAACACGGCCCAGCTTTTTTACCGGATGCTTCATTTCCTGGGGGCGGAGATCGTGTACAATCACGCGGATTACCGGCTGTTAAGCAGACGTGCCGCAAAAGGACTCCTGTCTTTTGAAGAGGTGAATCTGTTTCTGCGTGGAATTGTTCCAATGGTGGGCTATCAGAGTACGACCGTAACCTATGAGCGCGGGGAGCGTTTCGCGGGGGAGAGCAAATATCCGCTTGGAAAAATGGTGGCATTTGCGCTGGAGGGAGTGACATCGCTCTCGGTCAAGCCGATCCGCATGATTACGATGGGCGGATTGTTTGTGTGCCTCGTCAGCCTGGGAATGCTGATTAAGGCGTTTGTGGATTACGCGAACGGCAATGTGGAACCGGGGTGGACAAGTGTGATTATTTCCATCTGGGTGCTCGGCGGTCTGCAGCTGTTTGCGATTGGAATTATCGGAGAGTATATCGGGAAGACGTACATGGAGACGAAACGGCGTCCGAGATATCTGATTGAATCGGTGCTTTTGGATGCAGTGGCGCAGGAAGACACTCCCGGCAGGGAATAACGGTTTTGATTTCGGAATAACCGGTTGTGATTTCTTTTGGGCATGGAATCTGTGGAATAGAGGGTTTTATGAGTAAAAAATATAAAGTGTGGATTTTTTGGGCATTGATGCTGATCGGGGCACTTCTGGTGGTAAGTCAGAGCAGCTATTCGGATGGCGACGATGCCTTTTTTTATCAGTATACGAACAGTATGGGATTTGGAGAGTATCTGTCCTGGCGCTATCAGACCTGGGTGGGAAGAATGTCGGGAGAGGCGTTTGTGTATCTTGCATTCCGGCTAGGGCTCGGCTTCTGGCGTGTGGTAAATGCCGTGATGCTGGTGCTTCTGCCGATGGGGGTGCTGCGCTTGTCAGAAAAGGCGGCAGGGATTGGTGTACACAGTGAGGAAGCGATCGGGCCCTGCGCAGCGGCAGTGGGCGGCTATTTTCTCATGAACATTATGACTGTCGGCTATGCGGCGGTCTGGGTGAATGGTTCCATCTTCTATACCTGGTGTTTTACCTGCGGAATCTGGGCGCTGATGCCTTTTGCGGACGCGGTGTTCGCAAAGACGGGGGAAGAGCCTGCGCTGAATAAGAAATATTTTCTGATCAGCATACCGTGCGCGGTGGCAGGAACGATGTCCATCGAGCAGATGAGCGCTGTTTTGCTGACGTTTGAGGTGTTGGCGGTTGCCGCACTGTTCCTTCGCCATAAAAAAGTGCATCCGCTTCTTCTGGTTCAGACACTTGCGACAGCGGTGGCGTTTGTGATTCTGTTCTCGGCTCCCGGCAATGAGATCCGTGTGGCAAGTGAGATTGCAAACTGGATGCCGGAATACGAGACGATGCCTTTCGGACAGCATGTGTTCATCACGATACACTGGCTACTGTCATCGTTTGCAAATGAGAACAAACTGTTTTTATGCGGCATCTGGGTTGTGGGAATCCTTCTTCTGCTGCAGCAGGAGCAGAAGAAAAAGAGAGACTGGATCGCTCTTGGGATCGCGGCGGTCTTTACCCTGGCAGCACTGCTTCCTTATGCAGGCTTTGATCTGTTATCGGATATGGGGATGCAGTATATCAATATTGAAGCGTGCGTGTACCAGGTGCCGTCCATGGCGGTGATGACGCGGGAAGTGATTCTTGCGATGATCTGGTGGGCTGCGGCGCTGCTTTTCACCCTGCCGTTTTTATGGCGCGTGTCAAAAAAGCACATCACGCTGATGCTCGCCTATCTTGCGGGAATCGCAAGTGAGGCGATTATGTATTGCTCTCCGACGATGTATGCGTCCGGTGCGCGTGTTTATTATCTGACGGATCTTTTATATCTGTTTATTATTTTGACACTTGCATTTTCCCTGAAAAAGAAGCGCTGGAGAAATGGATTCTATGTGGGACTGCTCGTGGCGGGCGTTTGGAATCTGGTGTGGCAGGTCTTTTTTTAGACAGAAAAGAACAGAAACATACTTTTTTGATACTTTCGTCACAATTACATCACATTTTCCCTGTAAACTGCATCATAGAAAGTGAGAGAGAAAAAGAAATACTCACTGGAACAGAACAAAGAGTTGTCAGGGAAAGGAGCAATTATTATGGATAACAATGAACGTAATCATAACCAGTCTTCCGATTCCTTCTATTCATATAATAACGGAACGAATCAGAACGGCACATCGCAGAACAATGGAGCATACAGCGCAAACGGAGCTTACCAGAATGGCAGTGCATACGGTCAGAACGGAGGAACCTACCAGAACGGAGGAACTTACCAGAACGGAGGAACCTACCAGAGCGGCACGCAGAATAACAGTGCATACGGCCAGAACGGAGGAACCTACCAGAACGGCGGTTATCAGCAACAGTTCTACCAGAGCCAGGGAGCCGGGAATGCGGCGTACGGTCAGAATCCTTCCGGCAAGAAGGAAAAGAAGAGAAGAGAAAAGAGAGAGAGAAAGCCGGGCGGCTTTGGTATGAAGCTTGCAAAATGTGCGGCACTGGCACTTGTCTTCGGGCTGGTATCCGGAACGGTGTTCGAGGGCGTACATCTCGCATCGGGTCAGATTTTCGGAGACTCGGATTCCACGGTGGCAGCCACAGGCAGCGTGCTGACACAGTCCGATTCCAACACCAAGATTGAGGCGACCGGCGCATCATCCAGCTATGTGGCATCCGATGTCTCTGACATCGTGGAAGCGGTAATGCCTTCTATCGTATCGATCACGAATGTGAGCGAATCCCAGTATCAGAGCTTTTTCGGCGGAACACAGACACAGCAGAGCACAAGCTGCGGTTCCGGTATTATCGTGAGCCAGGATGCAGACAATCTTTACATTGCGACCAACAATCATGTGGTGGAGGGGGCAGACAGCCTTACAGTCGCATTCAGTGACAACACAACCGTCAGCGCGGAGATCAAGGGTACCGATCCTTCCACAGATCTTGCAGTTATCCGCGTTGCGTTAAGCAGCATCGATTCTGACACATTAAATACAATCAAAGTTGCAACACTTGGCAATTCGGATGATCTGAAAGCCGGACAGGCAGCGATCGCCATCGGTAATGCACTCGGCTATGGTCAGTCTGTGACAACCGGTGTCATCAGCGCATTGAACCGTGAAGTAACCGTATCCGATTCCAACAGCAACACAAATTACACCGCAGAACTGATCCAGACCAGTGCAGCGATCAACCCTGGTAACAGTGGCGGTGCACTGCTCAATGCAGCAGGCGAGGTCATCGGTATCAACTCTGTAAAATATGCAGATACAAGTGTTGAGGGAATCGGTTATGCGATCCCGATCAGCACAGCAATGCCGATCATTGAGGACCTGATTACGAAGGAAAAGGTAGATGAGGCAGACAGTGCATATCTTGGTATCGTCGGCGTCGATGTCACAAGCGATGTGGCAAAGACTTACAACATGCCGACCGGTGTCTATGTAGCACAGGTAAAAGAGAACTCCGCCGCAGAGCAGGCCGGAATTCAGAAGGGCGATATCATTACCGCATTTGACGGCAAGGATGTCTCCTCGATGGAGGATCTGTCTTTTAAACTTCAGTATTACAAAGCAGGAACGACCGTGGATGTCACCATCCAGAGATCTTCCAACGGACAGTATGAAGAGCAGACGCTCTCTGTCACACTGGGAAAGAAGAACTGACAGAGAAAGGGCTGACACAGAGGTTGGGATCTGATTATAAGGAACCTGTAGGTGTGAAGTTCCGAAATGTAACAGGCGACGGTAAATCTTTGAAGCAAAATTCGAGTATTTCTTCCATGCCGCGCTATGCATCAGATTCTGTGTCTCTTGCCACGCTTTGACAATCCGCAGGATGTGTCCGACAAACTGCAGACAATGAGCGGATTCCCTGGTGCCGCTAGGGACACACGAGAATCCTAAAATTGTCTGCAGGTTGCGGACACATCCTACGGAGTGTTCAAAGCTTGGAAAGACACAGATCATCGCAGATGCGAAGCGCGGCGTGGTTAGAAATACCGGATTTTGCGGTCAGATTTACCGCCGCCTGTTATATTCGGAACTTACATATGAATTTCCAGGTTATCAGATCCCTGCCTCTGTGTCAGTCCCTTTGATCTGTCAGTCTTCTGTCTCAGTGTTCCATCTTCCAGAAGGCTGCGGAGTAAGGCGGGAGCGTACTGCCACCTCCAAAGTCGTGCGTCTCCCCGGTGAGCAGGTCAACGGCTGTGCCACAGCCTGCGTCGAAGTGCGCCGTGAAGCTTTCGGAATCGGCGTTGATGGCGACTAACACACGCTCATTGACGCTTTTCCGTTCAAAGATGGACTGCTTATTCGTGAGCAGGACAGAGCGGAAATCGCCGTAGTTTAACGCCTCGGAAGACTTTTTCGCGGCGGCAAGGCGGCTGATGAAATCCGTGAGCGCGGTCCATTCCGGTGCGTCAAAGCAGGCGCGCAATGCGGGATCGCCGTCCTCTTTTCGCGCTTTGGCACCCCATTCACTTCCGTAGTACACGCATGGAATGCCCGGCATGCCGAACTGCATGGCATAGATTAACGGAAGGTGCGCCTCGTTTGAGAGGATGCTTGCCACACGGGTGACGTCATGGTTGTCGACGAAGGAGAGCAGGTGCTTTCCCTTGTACAGAGTCCAGTTGTCCGGGCCGAACTGGCGCAGCAGAGAGTGATTGATCTCGAACATGTTCATGGAGTTAAAACTGGAATACAGTCCCTTGTAGCACTCATAGTTTGTCACGGAGTGCAGCATGGCGTCGTTCATGATCTGGTTGTAATCGCCGTGTACGACCTCGCCGACCAGGAAGAAATCTGGCTTTAAGGTGTCACAGTAGGCGCGCAGCCTTCGGATAAAATCATGGTCGAGGCAGTAAGCCACATCCAGCCGCAGTCCGTCGATGTCAAACTCATCTATCCAGCCCTTGATGCAGGAAAAGAGGTGTGCGATGACATCCTCGTTGTGCAGATTCAGCTTTACGAGATCATAATTCCCTTCCCAGCCCTCATACCACAGCCCGTCGTTATAATTGGAATTCCCGTCAAAACTGATATGAAACCAGTCCTTGTAGGGAGAGTCCCATCTCTTCTCTAAAACGTCCTGGAATGCCCAGAAACCGCGGCCGACGTGATTGAAGACGCCGTCTAAGACGACTTTGATGCCGGCGGCGTGGAGGTTGTCACACACTTCCTTAAAATCCGCGTTGGTGCCAAGTCTTGTGTCGATCTTTGTGTAATCTCTGGTATTGTAGCCGTGGGTGTCCGATTCAAAGAGCGGTGAAAAATATACGGCGTTTGCGCCAAGCTTTTGAATATGAGGAATCCAGTCGTTTACCTTTTGGATGCGGTGGGTGAGAACCCCGTCATTTTCAAAAGGTGCGCCGCAGAATCCAAGCGGATAGATCTGATAAAATACACTTTCATATGCCCACATAATGCATTGCCTCCTGTGATTGCTGTTTTATTTTGCTGTGCTCATGTCATGTGATTTTTTAGAGCAGGCGCGCTGTGCAGTGATTACGGTGTCACGCAGACCGCCCCGTTCCAATGCGGCGACAGCCTCGATCGTCGTTCCGCCCGGAGAGCACACGGCGTCTTTCAGTTCGCCGGGGTGTCTGCCGGTCTCCAATACCATTTTGGCTGCGCCGTAGACGGACTGGGCGGCAAATTTGTAAGCCTGTGCCCGCGGCATGCCGTCAGCAACGGCAGCGTCTGCCATTGCCTCGATAAACAGATAGACATAGGCAGGGGAGGAACCGGACACGCCCACAACGGCGTCAATGAGGCTCTCCGGTACGACTTCTGCTTTTCCAAAGGAGTTGAAGATCGCCTGCACTTCGGAAAGCTCGGCTTCGGTGACATGTGCATTGACACACAGGGCGCTCATCGCCTCGCCGACGAGCGCAGGTGTGTTTGGCATGGCGCGAACGAGCTTGATCTCTTTGCCAAACGCCTCTTCGATGGCAGCAATGGTCTTGCCTGCAGCGATGGAGACGATGATGCAGCTGCTCTTCACATGCGGGGCAATCTGCGGAATCACCTCATCAAATTTGTTCGGCTTGACGGCGAGAAACAGAATATCGCTGCGCTCGGCGACCGTCTCATTGGAGAGTGTCGTCTCGATGGAAAACCGGCTGTGAATGGCGTCGAGTGTCTCCTTGGAGTGTGCACTGGCGATTACCTGCCCCGTGGTTACCAGGGAGGCGTTTAAGATGCCGCCGATCATGGCGCTGCCCATGTTGCCGGCACCGATGAAACCAATGATTTTGTCAAACATATCAAAAACCACCTTTCTATGTATTGTATGCTGATACCAGAACAGCCGGCTAAAGATAGCCGGCTGTCTTTCTATAAAATATGGTAGCGTTTTTAGAACCAAACGTCAAGTCCTGGTGTACGATGTTTAGAAATCTGTCAGATTGGCAGCTCTCTTCTCAAGGAATGCGCCCATTCCCTCTTTCTTGTCATGTGTGTCGTTGACAACACCAAAGAGGTTTGCCTCCATCTCAACGGCATTCTTGATGTCCATGTCGTAGCCGTTGTTGATTGCTGCTTTGGCAACGGAGACTGCGTAGCTTCCCTTGGAGATGATCTTTGCAGCCATAGCCTTTGCGGTAGCCATCAGATCTTCTTTTGCAACAACCTTATTTACAAGACCGATGCGGTATGCTTCGTTGGCATCGATATTGTCACAGGTAAAGATCATTTCTTTGGCACGTCCCATACCAACCAGACGGGCAAGTCTCTGTGTACCGCCGAATCCAGGGATGATACCAAGACCGCACTCCGGCTGTCCGAAAACAGCGTTGTCGGATGCGATACGGATATCACATGCCATAGCGATCTCACATCCGCCACCGAGAGCAAAGCCGTTGACAGCCGCGATGGTAACCTGACGCATATTCATTAACTTGAAAAATGGAACAGAAGCCTTGATGCCGAATGCTCTTGCTTCCGGAGCGGTGAAGTTCACCATCTCGGAGATATCAGCGCCTGCAACGAAAGACTTGAACTCGTTGCCCTTCTTGTCCGGACCGCCGGTTAAGATGACAACCTTGACATCGTCCATAGCTTCGATCTCAGTCAGAGCCGTGTTTAACTCGTCAAGAGTCTCACTGTTTAATGCGTTAAGAGCTGCCGGTCTGGAAATGGAAAGAACAGCAGTCTGGTCAGCGATTTCCAATTTCAAATTGTTAAATTCACTCATTCTAAAACCCTCCTGAACAGTTTGATAAAAAATTAACAAATTACTAATATTAGAGTACAGCGTTTTCTAAAATTTGTCAATAGAAAACAGTATTTTCATTTGGAAAGAAAGGGGGTATAATAAATCCTAAAATGAGTACGTTACTAAGGAGTCATACATATGAGCACAAAGAGATCTTATCTGTCAAAAGTTGTTGTGGAGATGCCGGATTCCGGTATTAAGGATTTTTTCGATATTGCCAATACCATGGACGGGGCTCTGTCTCTGGGCGTCGGGGAGCCGGACTTCCAGACGCCGGAGCATGTCAGGGAGGCGGCGGTCGCTTCCATCCGGCGCGCCGAGACAAAGTATACCGACAACCGCGGTACCGTGGAGCTGCGTGCGGCGGCAGCGGAGTATCTGGAAAAGTTCGATCTGCACTATGACCGGGCGGATGAGATCCTTATCACAATGGGGGCAAGCGAGGGGATTGATCTGGCGCTGCGTGCGCTGGTGGATCCGGGAGACGAGGTTCTGGTGGTTGAGCCTGCCTATGTGTCCTACATCCCCTGCGTGGAACTGTGCGGAGGAATTCCGGTGTCAATTCCGCTGCAGGCGAAGAACCGGTTCCGTCTGACGGCGGAGGAACTGGAGGAGAAGATCACAGAGCGGACAAAAGTGCTTCTCATCTCTTTCCCGAATAATCCGACGGGTGCCATCATGGAAAAGGCGGATCTGGAGGCGATCCGCGAGGTAGTGCTCGCCCATGACCTCTTTGTGATTACGGACGAGATCTATGCGGAGCTCACCTATGGCAAGAAGCATGTGTCGATCGCGGCACTGCCGGATATGTATGAGCGCTGCGTGGTTCTAAACGGTTTTTCCAAGGCGTTTGCAATGACCGGATGGCGTATGGGTATCGCGGCGGGGCCGGCGGAGGTCATTTTCCATATGAACAAGATCCATCAGTTCACGACGATGTCAGCGGGAACGACGTCCCAGTATGCGGCGTTAGAAGCACTCACGAGTCCGGTGCGGGACGAGGAGATCGATGTGATGCGCCAGGAGTATGACGAGAGACGCCACCTGATGGTGGACGGATTCCGGGCAATGGGACTTAAGGTGGTTGAGCCGGAGGGAGCGTTCTATGTGTTCCCTTCGATCAAAGAGACCGGGCTTACCTCAATGGAGTTCTGCAGAAGACTTTTGCAGGAGCAGAAGGTGGCGGTGATACCGGGAGATGCCTTTGGAAGCTGCGGCGAGGGATACATCCGGTGTTCCTATGCATATTCCAAGGATGTGATAAAAGAATGCCTCGAAAAAATCGCGGTATTTGTGGCGCAGTTTGATCTGAATAAGAATGCGCAGCAGTAAAGAGACGGAGAAAAGAATGCTGGATAATTATCATCTGAATCAGTTGGCAGAGCCCCTGCTCGTGTGGTTTCTGGATCATGCGAGGGTGCTCCCGTGGCGTGAGAGACCGGAGCCTTACCGCGTGTGGGTCTCGGAAATCATGCTGCAGCAGACCAGAGTGGAGGCGGTAAAGCCCTATTATGAGCGATTTTTAAAAGCATTGCCGGATGTGGCAGCGCTTGCAGCCTGTCCGGAGGATCAATTGATGAAGCTCTGGGAGGGGCTTGGCTATTACAACCGCGTGAGAAATATGCAGAAAGCCGCAGTCACCGTGACGGAGGAGTATGATGGAGTGCTTCCGGCGGATTATGGGAAGCTTCTGGAATTAAAAGGGATCGGTTCGTACACAGCGGGTGCCATCGCCTCGATCGCCTATGGGATACCGGTGCCGGCGGTAGACGGAAATGTGCTGCGGATCTTGACGCGCGTGGCGGCAGATGATACCGACATCATGAAACAGTCGTTCCGCAGTGCGGTGGAAGCGCAGCTGGGGGAGATGATGCGGGAACTTACGGTTCCTGAGGAGCTTCGGCGTGCCCTTCGCGATGAAAATGTTCCCGGCGCGCTCAACCAGGCGATGATGGAGCTCGGGGCGACGGTCTGTGTGCCGAACGGCGCACCTCTCTGTGAGGAATGTCCGTGGAGTAAGATGTGCCTTGCGAGAGCACAGGGGCGTGTGATGGATTTTCCGGTAAAAAGCAAGGCGAAGGCGCGCCGCATTGAGGAGCGCACGGTGCTTGTCATCCGGGATGGAGAAAAGGTGGCAATCCGCAAGCGCCCGAAGAAGGGGCTGCTCGCCGGGCTGTATGAGCTGCCGAATCTGTCCGGTGCATTAAGTGCGGAGGAAGTCCTTTCCTATGTAAAGGAACAGCAGTTTGCTCCGCTGCGAATCGAGAAGCTTGCGGATGCAAAGCACATATTTTCCCATATCGAGTGGAGGATGAGTGGATATGCCATTCTGGTGGAGGAAGCCGGCTTTGCCGCAGAAAAGGAACCGGAGTCAGGAAATGGGCGCACCCCGGAAGAGAAAGCGGACGGGGAAGGCGGACTGATTTTTGTGGATGCATGGGATGCGAGAGAGCGTTATGCCATTCCGTCGGCATTTTCAGCATATGCGGGTTATTTAAAAAAGGAATTTGATTAAGATCAAGAAAGATAAAAAAGTTTGTAAAAAAGAGGGAGCCGGTGCATTGCACCGGCTTTTCATATGAAAAAGATTGTGTGTATGGAAAGTGAAATAAATTCACTATCTGCTGGGAGGAACCTTGCCTATTTCTAAGCAAGGTGACCTGACAAGCACTTGTCAGGAATGAAAAAGTTCTATGAAAAATTTAACTTGCTGTCTTAACTATATCTATACTATAAAATGGAAATATGACCAGCGTATGCCAAGTTTATTAGTATTTTGTAAATAAAATATGAACAAATGAAGGAAGTGGACATTTTTCAGTGGATATTTTGAAAACCTTAAGGAAAAAATAAATTGGCGTACTGTGGAAAATCCTGTATAATGAAACAGGTCAATGTTAAGACAATGCGGGCAGTACCGCAGAACGGAGGAGACATGTACGATTGTATTGTCATTGGAGCCGGAATTGCCGGAGCGGTGGCAGCGCGAAAGCTGGCAGAGGAAAAAGGAAAGCGTGTCCTTGTCATGGAACGCCGACCGCATATCGGGGGAAACTGTTACGATGAGAAAGATGCCCACGGCATTTTAATTCATAATTACGGACCGCATATTTTTCACACAGGTCTGGAGGAAGTGTTTGCATATTTATCGCGTTTTACGGACTGGTACCTGTTCGGGCACGAGGTGGTCGCAAAGGTCGGGGATCAGCTGATTCCGGTGCCGTTTAACTTAAATACGTTACATATGGTATACGGGAAGGAGAAAGCCGACCGGCTGGAGCAAAAGCTGATCGAAACCTACGGCGAGGGTTCGCGTGTGCCGATCATGAAGCTGCGCGAGAACGAGGATGCGGATATCCGCGAGATTGCACAGTATGTGTATGAGAATGTATTTTTATATTACACGATGAAGCAGTGGGGGCAGAAGCCGGAGGAGATCAGTCCGGAGGTCACAGGGCGCGTCCCGGTGTTAATCTCCTATGATAACCGCTATTTTCAAGATAAGTACCAGGGAGTGCCGGCGAACGGATTTACGGAAATGTTTGAGAAGATGCTTTCCCATCCGGGGATCACGGTGGAGTGTGGCACGGACTGCTTAAGCCGCATGCGCTTTGCGGACAATGAGATTTATTTTGACGGCGAAAAATTCGACGGCGACGTGATCTACACCGGCGCGCTGGATGAATTGTTTGCATGCAGGTATGGAAGACTGCCGTACCGCTCGCTGGATTTCCGGTTTGAGCATTACGACGGGGCGTCTTACCAGGGACACAGCGTGGTCAACTACACGGTGAGCGAGGATTTTACCCGTATCACGGAATTCAAGTTTTTGACCGGGCAGAAGGATACGGACGGCACCACGATCGTGAAGGAGTATCCGTTTGCGTATACGGGAGCAGAGGGAGAGATTCCGTACTATGCGATTTTGAATGAGGAAAATCAGGCGCTGTACGAAAAATACCGGGCACTCACGGCTGGCATGGAGCATTTTCATCTGCTCGGACGGCTGGCGGAGTACCGCTATTACAACATCGACGCGATGGTGAAGCGCGCCATGGAACTGGCAGACAGATTGTAAGAGTGTGACGGAAAATCTGCCTTTTGGGAAGAAAGCCGGGTTTTCTTTTGCGGAGATAAAGGAGAGATTAGAAAATGAAATTGTTGACATTTGCGATTCCGTGCTACAATTCGGAAGCATATATGGAAAAGTGTATCGAGTCGCTGCTTCCGGGCGGGGATGATGTGGAGATTTTGATCGTGGATGACGGATCGCATGACCGCACGGCAGAGATTGCGGATGCGTATGAGAAAAAGTATCCGGGGATTATCCGGGCGATTCATCAGGAGAACGGCGGCCACGGCGAGGCGGTCAATGCGGGTATCCGCAATGCCACCGGGCTTTATTTTAAGGTAGTGGACAGTGATGACTGGGTGGATCTGGATGCTTACCGCAAGATTCTGGATAAGTTACGGGAGATTTCCGGCGGTGACAGAGTGCTGGATATGTTTATTGCTAATTATGTATATGAGAAAGAGGGAGTGAAGCATAAAAAAGTCATGCGCTGCTCCAATCTCCCGAAAGACCGGATATTTACATGGAAGGAAGCAGGACATTTCCATAAGGGACAGTATATTCTCATGCATTCCGTGATCTACCGCACGAAGCTTCTGGTGGAATGTGGACTGGAACTGCCGAAGCACACCTTCTATGTGGATAACATCTATGTATACAAGCCGCTTCCGAGTGTGCGGACGCTCTATTATATGGATGTGGATTTTTACCGGTATTTTATCGGAAGAGACGATCAGTCCGTCAATGAGAGAGTGATGATTTCCCGCATTGACCAGCAGATCCGTGTGAATAAGATTATGGTCGATGCGTTTGACCTGTGGAAAATTCCAAACCGCAAGCTCAGACATTATATGTTCAACTATCTGGAGATCATCACGGTCATCTCGACGATCATGCTGATCCGTTCCGGCACGGAGGAAAACCTGGAGAAGAAGAGAGAACTCTGGAAATATATTAAGGAAAAGGATATTCGCCTGTTCCACCATCTGCGTGTGGGTATCCTTGGCAATACGATGAATCTGCCGGGAAAAGGCGGAAGAAAGATCTCCGTTGCGGCGTATAAGCTTTCACAGAAAGTGGTCGGATTCAACTAGCGGGAATCCCTGCACTGTGTCCGGGAGAGATTTTTGAGGAAATACATGATCTTAAAGTTCCAGATGTAACCGGCAGCAACATTCTAAGCGCAAAATCCGGTATTTCTAACCACACCGCGTCCGGCATCTTTGATGATCCGTGTCTTTCCAAGCTTTGAGCACTCCGCAGGATGTGTCCGCAAGCCGGCAGACAATTTTAGGACTTTTGTGTGGCGCTTATTGCCACTGATGAACAAAACATAACCGCGCGAAGCCGATGTTTGAATTGGCATCTGCCTTATTTTCAATAGCAGATGCCAACGAGTTTCGGTTCGCGCGGTTTTATATTGTCTGTGAAGAAGTGGCATTAGCGCCACTAAAAAGTCCGCTCATTGTCTGCGGGTTGTCGGACACGCCCTGTGGATTGTCAAAGCGTGGCAAAGACACAGAATTGGATGCCGGACACGGCATGGAAGAAACACTCGAATTTTGCTTCAAAGAATTTGCCGCCGCCGGTTACATTCTGGAACTTTATGCACATACATTGCTTGAAATATACTCTCCCGGATACAGAGCAGGGATTGCCTGCGATTAAGAATCCATACTCATTTCGTTTAAAAGAGCCGTTTTCATATCGTAGAGCTTCTGGGAGAGGTCGACGTATATCTCCTGCGGGTTGACGAAACGCTTGGTTTCATCCCAGATGGTGTCTTTTTCGTGATTACAGATTTCACGGATCTCCATGACGCCCGGCGAGGTGTAGATGGTTTTTCCGGCCTTTATTACCGGAATCAGCATCTCACGCAACGTGTAGCTTCCTCCCGGGAGTCTCGTTTTTTTCCAGGGAGCGTTCGGATCAAACAGCTTTAAGTCTTCGCTCTCGTCGAATGTCTCATCGTACAGGCAGATGAGATCGGCCTTGATCTTGCCGGTCTTTTTGTCATAGACGCGGTAAAATGTCTTGTTGCCGGGGTTCGTGACTTTTTCTACATTCTCAGATAACTTGATCTTCGGCTGGAAACTTCCGTCCGCGGTGCGGATGGCGGCAAGCTTGTAGACACCGCCGAAGGCAGGGTTGTCCTTCGAGGTAATCAGATTGGTGCCGACACCCCAGGAGCTGATGGCTGCGCCCTGCAGTTTTAAGCTTTCAATCAGGTATTCGTCAAGGTCGTTGGAAGCGGAGATCACGGCGTCCGGAAAACCGGCTTCATCTAACATTTTGCGCACCTGCTTGGAGAGGTAGGCAAGGTCGCCGCTGTCCATGCGGATTCCGTAATAAGTCAGCGGAATACCGGCATCGCGCATCTCGGTGAAGACACGGATGGCATTCGGAATACCGGATTTTAACGTGTCGTAGGTATCCACGAGCAGAATACATGCGGACGGGTAGAGCTCGGCGTATTTGCGGAACGCAGTGTACTCATCCGGAAAACTCATGATCCAGCTGTGGGCGTGCGTGCCGAGTACCGGCACATGGAACATCTGACCGGCGAGAACATTGGAAGTGCCGTTGCAGCCGCCGATTACGGCAGCTCTGGCACCGTAGGTACCGGAATCCGGACCTTGTGCGCGCCGTAAACCAAACTCCATGACATTATCGCCCTTGGCCGCGTAACAGACGCGGGCGGCCTTGGTCGCGATCAGACACTGGTGGTTGACGATATTTAAGATGGCAGTCTCGATTAACTGTGCCTCCATGATGGGAGCGACAACTTTTACCAGAGGTTCTCGCGGGAAGATCAGGCTGCCTTCCGGGACGGCGTAGATGTCGCCGGAAAATTTGAAATTGCTCAGGTATTCCAGAAAATCTTCGTCAAATATTTTCAGACTGCGCAGATAGTTGATGTCGTCCGCGTCAAAATGCAGATTCTCGATGTAGTCGATGACCTGCGCTAAACCTGCGCAGACGGAATAACCGCCGTCGCAGGGATTGTTGCGGTAGAAGGCGTCAAAGACGACAACATCCTGATTATGATTTTTAAAATATCCCTGCATCATGGTCAGCTCATAGAGATCTGTGAGCAGGGTAAGATTCAATGTACTCATGTGTGTCTGGAACCAAAGTTCCGCTCCTTTCCTGTTTTGAGATTGGAACTATTATAACATAATCGTTGAGAAAATGTAGGAAAAGTTATATAGTTAAGGTATTCTGGAAGAAATGTGAGGCAGTGAATGGGATGAGAAGAGAGCGTGCGATGGCACTGTTTGAAGAAGGATATAATTGTGCGCAGTCGGTATTTCTGGCGTTTTCGGATTTACATGGAATGGATACGCACATGGCGGCGGCACTCAGCTCGTCTTTCGGCGGTGGAATGGGAAGACTGCGCGAGGTGTGCGGAGCGGTCAGCGGGATGTTTCTGGTGGCAGGCATATTATACGGCTATGACGACCCAGGTGCCCGGGAGGAAAAAGCGGCACACTATGCGAGAATCCAGGAACTGGCGAAGGCGTTTGAGGAGAAAAACGGTTCGATTGTCTGTCGGGAGCTGCTTGGCTTATCGGTAAAGCGGGAAAAACCGACGCCGAAGGAACGGACTGCCGAGTATTATAAAAAGCGCCCCTGCAAGGAACTTGTCGGGGACGCCGCTGAGATATTGGAAAAGTATATTGCAGAACATCCAGTGGGATGAGAGGTTAGAAAAGAGAGGAACAGTCAGATGATGATTCGCAGAGCAGCTATACAGGATCTGGAGCAGATCATGCAGATATATGCGAGGGCGGTGCAGTATATGCACGCGTCCGGCAACCCCAACCAGTGGGTGGCGGGGTATCCGTCCAGGACGTTGATTGAGGAGGATATCGCACGCGGAGTCAGTTATGTAGTTGACAGGGACAGTGTGATTGAGGCTGTGTTTTCCTATATAGAAGGGGAGGATCCGACCTACCGGCAGATTGGGCAGGGAATGTGGCACACGAATGGAAGTTATGGAACCGTGCACCGGCTGGCATCCGCCGGACGGCTCCGCGGCGTGGCGGGAATCTGCTTTTCCTGGTGTGCCGAGCAGGCAAAAATGCATGGCTGCAGCAGTCTTAGGGCTGACACGCATCAGGACAACCGCATTATGCAGCATCTTCTGCAAAAAAACGGATTTGTGTACTGCGGAGTGATTCATCTGGCAAACGGCGCGCCGCGCCTGGCGTTTGAGCGGGCTGCCGTGGCGCCGGAAGGAGCATATGCAGGGATGCAGAATCCGAACGGAATGAACCTGGGAGGAGCATATGCAGGGACGCCGAATGCGAATGGAATGAATCCGGGAATGCCGCAGCAGAAACAGAAAGGCGATGGCAGAGGATATGGCATTGCATCGCTCATACTTGGAATCGTGTCTGTGCTGCTGTTTTGTACCTGCATCAACTGGGTGACGGCAATTCTGGCGGTCATTTTCGGAATCATTCAGATCACGAAAAATAAGGAGCATGGTCTTGCAATCGGTGGAATCATCACAGCGGCGATCTCAATGGTGCTTTCTGTCGTTTTATATCTTGCCATGTGGTTCGGAATGACAAATGCGGGGATTACATACGAAGATCTCCTATACGATCAGTATGATGACAGCTATGACAGCGATGGAAGTGATGCATGGTACGACGGCGATGGAAATGGCAGTTATGATGGCGGCGGAAACGACGGATGGTATGACGACGGCGGAAACGACGGATGGTATGACGACGGCGGAAACGACGGATGGTATGACGGTGGCGGAAACGACGGATGGTATGACGGTGATGGCAGTGGCGGCTACGATTACTATAATGATCCCTACGATTATTTCAGAGATTACTATGACGTTCAGGAGCCGGGCGGCAATCAGTTTATGTGAGTGTTTTCGGCAATGAAGTGATAGCATCGCGCTTTTCGGAATATACTCTAAGTGACAGAGCATAAAGGTCAGAGTAGAGGTGCGCATAGCAGGAAGCTGGTTTTATAATAAAAAGAAAAGAGGCAGACTGATCTGGGTGACAGCAGGAATGGCATGTATGGCGGCGGGGTGTTGTGTAGCTTTTTGCATGCAGGTATCCCTGCGTGCGCCAACAGAGGTCAGGGAGACGATGGCGATGAATGAATCGGTAAAAAAAGTGGCAATTACATTCGACGACGGACCTAATCCGGACTATACGGAGATGCTTCTTTCGGGGCTGAAGGAACGTGGTGTGAACGCCACGTTTTTTCTGTTGGGAAAAGAAGTGGAGCAGTATCCGGAGATCGTGAAGAAAATCCATGAGGGCGGACATCTGATCGGGACACACTCCTATGAACATGTCAATCTGAGCAATCTGACCGATGCAGCGGCGATCGAGCAGGTGGATAAGACGAACGCGGCGATTCATGCAATTATCGGTGAGTTCCCGGAGTATATCCGGCCGCCGTTCGGGTGCTGGAAACCGAATCTGGATTATGAGACGACAATGATTGAGGTACTCTGGGATGTCGATCCGAAAGACTGGGCGACGAGCAACTCATCGGTCATTGCGCAGCGCGTGCTGGGGGATGTCGAGGAGAATGATATTATTCTGCTTCATGATGCGTCGGAGTCGTCCGTGCTGGCCGCGTTTAAGATCATCGATGAATTGAAGACGCAGGGGTATACATTTGTGACGGTGGAGGAGATTCTGCTGGAGTGAGACGCGGTGGGACTTGCAACCCTCCGATCAATTTGTTACAGTATAGAAAATGATTTCCGTGGAAAATCGTGCACAACAGAGAAAATGCATATTTTTACTTGTAAAAAGGGCATATATCGTGTATTGTAATAGAAGTGATGCAATTTTGATGTTGTAATCTGTCATATTTTTTGGAAAAAGCATGATTAAAACCACGAATCATTAAAAAAATGCAAGTTTTACATGAGGAAAATTCAAAACGGTCAAGTGTGCGCTGTGCACGGACATGCGCCGGAAGGCAGTGACCGGGAATTTTTATACATCAGAAAGCAGGTTTTGACATGGACTTATTTGAATATATGAGAGAACAGCAAAAAGAAACGGAGGCGCCGCTTGCATCCAGACTTCGCCCCACGACGCTGGATGAGATGGTGGGGCAGCAGCATATTATAGGAAAAGATAAGCTGCTGTACCGTGCGATCAAAGCGGATAAGCTGAGTTCTATCATACTGTACGGTCCGCCGGGAACCGGTAAGACGACGCTTGCAAAAGTGATCGCGCATACGACGAGCGCAGAGTTTTTACAGATCAATGCGACTTCTGCCGGCAAGAAGGACATGGAGGAAGTGATCGCGCAGGCGAAGAACAACCAGGGAATGTACGGCAGGAAGACGATCCTCTTTATCGATGAGATTCATCGCTTCAATAAGGGGCAGCAGGATTATCTGCTTCCGTTCGTGGAGGACGGCACGATCATTCTGATCGGTGCAACGACAGAGAATCCGTATTTTGAGGTCAACGGAGCTTTGTTGTCCAGATCTATCATTTTTGAACTGAAGAGTCTGTCGAAGGATGATATCCGGACATTGATTCTCCGTGCGGTAAACGACCGGGAAAAGGGACTGGGCGCTTACGATGCCGTGATTGATGACGATGCGCTGGAATTTCTGGCAGATGTTGCGAACGGGGATGCCCGCGCGGCACTCACGGCGATCGAACTCGGCGTGCTGACGACGGAGCGGAGTGCAGACGGGAAGATTCACATCACGCTTGCGGTTGCCAGTGAATGTATCCAGAAGCGCGTGGTCAAATACGACAAGTCCGGAGATAACCATTACGACACGATCTCCGCTTTTATCAAAAGTATGCGGGGTTCCGATCCGGATGCGGCAGTCTACTATCTCGCGCGGATGCTGTATGCGGGAGAGGACATCAAGTTTATAGCAAGGCGTATCATGATCTGTGCGGCGGAGGACGTCAGCAATGCAGATCCGATGGCGCTTGTGGTCGCCACATCGGCGGCACAGGCGGTGGAGCGCATCGGTATGCCGGAGGCTCAGATCATTTTAGCGCAGGCGGTGACCTATGTGGCGAGCGCACCGAAGAGCAATTCCGCGGTCTGTGCCATCAGCGATGCCATGGCGGCGGTGCGGGATACCATGACGGCACCGATTCCGGTGCACCTGCAGGATGCACACTATAAGTCATCACAGAAGCTGGGACACGGCGTCGGTTACAAATACGCGCATGATTATCCGAATCATTATGTGAAGCAGCAGTATCTGCCGGACGGTCTGACAGACCGCATGTTTTATCATCCGTCGGAGAACGGCTATGAGAAAACAATCCGGGAATATTTTGAAAAAATAAAAGGGATGCAGCCTTAGAAATAAGGTTCATATAAAATGTATATACAGATAGCAGGAGGAAGGAACAATGCAGTCATATCAGGAGATGAGCAAAGAGGAACTGTTAAAAGAGAAGGAACATCTGGAAGCAGAATATAAGAAGTTCCAGCAGCGGGGATTGAAGCTTGACATGTCCAGAGGAAAGCCATCCCAGGAACAGCTGGATCTGTCTATGGGCATGATGGATGTTCTCTCGTCCTATTCCGATCTCGCATGCGAGGATGGAACGGACTGCCGCAACTACGGTGTACTGGACGGAATCCAGGAGGCGAAAGTGCTGATTGGCGATATGATCGAGTGCAATCCGGAAAATATCATTATCTACGGCAATTCCAGTTTAAATATCATGTACGATACGATTTCACGCTCCATGACACACGGTGTGATGGGAAATACGCCGTGGTGCAAGCTTGACAAGGTGAAGTTCTTATGTCCGGTTCCGGGCTATGACAGACATTTTGCCATCACGGAATATTTTGGCATTGAGATGATCAATGTTCCAATGCTTCCGACAGGACCGGATATGGATATGGTGGAGGAGCTTGTCAGCAAGGATGAGACGATCAAGGGAATCTGGTGTGTGCCGAAATACTCCAATCCGCAGGGAATCACCTACTCGGATGAGACGGTACGCCGTTTTGCCAGATTAAAACCGGCGGCAAAAGACTTCCGTATTTACTGGGATAACGCTTACTGTGTACATCATTTATATGATATGGATCAGGATCATCTGATCGAGATTCTGGCAGAGTGCAAGCGCGCGGGCAATCCGGATATGGTATACAAGTTCTGCTCGACCAGCAAGATCAGCTTCCCGGGTTCCGGTCTGGCTGCGATTGCAACTTCAGCGAACAATCTGGAGGATATTAAGAAGCAGCTGAAGATCCAGACGATCGGTCATGATAAGGTGAATCAGCTTCGCCATGTGCGCTTCTTTAAAGATGTGCACGGTATCACGGAGCACATGAGAAAGCATGCAGCTTCCCTCAGACCGAAGTTTGAGATGATTCTGGACACATTCGACAAGGAGTTAAAGGATCTCGGCGTCGGAAGCTGGTACAGCCCGAAGGGGGGATATTTTATCACCTATGAGACGCTGGAGGGATGCGCGAAGAGCGTGGTAGATAAGGCGAAAAAGGCAGGAGTTGTGATGACACCGGCAGGAGCACCGTTCCCGTACGGCAAGGACCCGAAAGATTCCGTCATCCGTATATCTCCGTCGTATCCGTCGCTGGAGGATCTTACAACGGCAACACAGATTTTTGTAGTCTGCGTAAAGCTGGCAAGCATTGAGAAGATTCTGGGGGAACAGCAGGCGTAAGAGCACAGAGCGGGGAATGATATGAAAAAAATAATTGGAATAGTGACACCGATTCTTCTGCTGATTTTACCGTATCTGCTTTTTGTGGTTCTGTCTGTGGGCATGGGAAGACCGGACAGAGATTCGTCCGGAGCCTATATCATGGCGGGCGATTCCAGATTGCAGATGACGCAGACGGCAATCTGCATTGTCTACGTGGTGGTCGTGCTCTTAAATGTCGTCTGGGTCATCTATCAGACGGCGGCAGGAACCAGCGCGCAGGCGCTGCTTCTGTGGGATATGCTGATGAAGCTGTGCTATATCCCGTATTATCTGCTGGCGGCGTTTATGGTGCTGGCGGGATTTGCGACGTTTATGTTTGGCGGAGTCGCGATTATCGGCGTGATGTGGATTGCGGATGTCCTGTTTTTGATACCGCCGTCCATCTACGGACTGTGCGGCTGCATCCGGGCGTGCAGTGAAAAAAAGCTGTCCGTGGGGGTAGCAGTTGCCCTGTCGATACTGCACTTTATCTTTGTGCTGGACGTTGTGGCGGCGGTCGTCGGATTCTGTACCGTACACGGCAGACACAAACGTCAGAAACAGATGGAGGCTGCCAGACAGCCGCAGATGACGTACCGGAATTGAACAAGTGAATGCAAAACATAACCGCGCGAACCGAACTCGTTATCATCTGCTATTGAAAACAGGGCAGATGATAACTCAGACATCGGCTTCGCGCGGTTATGTTTTGTTCAGTGGTGCCAACAAGGGGCACACACAAAAGTCCTAAAATTGTCTGCAGCTTGTGGACACACTACGTGGAATGTTCCAAACTTGGAAAAACAAAGATGTTCAAGGATGTTTGACGCGGCATGGTTAGAAATACCGGACTTTGCGATTAGAATTGCCGCCCCGGTTGCATTTGGAACGTCATACATCTCTATTACTTATAAGAAAACGTATCCCGTTCTAAATTTGGATTATGCCTGCGTCTGGGCAGCCTCCGTCTCCTCGGTTCCGTTCTTCCACTTGTTGAACTTCTCCACAACGGCATCGTAGGTGCGCTGTGAGATGTCCGGAAGATCCTGTCCCCAGGACTTGGTTGCTTCCTTGAATCCCTTCTTGAAAGCGTCAAGAAGAAGATCGGCTTTTTCCGGATCGTTGCCGGAAAGTGCTTTTGCAAAATCAAGAATACGGTCTGAAGTCTGGTCGACGCCCCAGTAACCGTCATCGGCGATATCTGCCTGCGCCTGTGCCCTGGTGGCCTCATCTACGGTAAAATCACCTTTTGCAAGGAAGCTCCACATAGAATCTGCGGTTCCGATGGCAACACCCTGCTTGGTCATCATCTTTTCTACAAGACTGCGAAGCTGGGAGGTACGCTCTTCGGCATCTGCCTTTAACTTATTGATAAGTGCGTAATCGGTTTTCTTTGTAACCGTGCCGGATGTCTGATCGGAACTCTTCTCATATACGACGCCGGTATCTGTCTTTGCGCTGCTTTCACTCTTTTTCTCTGTATAGTCCGTCTTTGCTGCGGTATAAGTAGAAGCCTGCTGTGCTGCCACTGAGTTTGTGATACTGTTAATTGCCATAATTCATTCCTCCATTCCCTTGGATCGGTTTAAAATAATTGACAGGAGGCATCCATGCCTACTCTTTGTCTCATCTTCTATATCGGCAGGAAGCATTGCCCGGTTTAGATTTTTGAGAAATTTTATTGTGTAAAAAGAAGGAGAGATAATTGACCTTTTGGACAAGTCATGGTAAGATTCAGTCTGTATACAAAATACATTAAAAAAACATGGGGGCATTATGAAAGAGATTTCGGTAAAAGCACTGGCAAAAGTAAATCTCGGACTTGATGTGGTGCGGAAGAGAGAGGACGGCTACCATGAGGTGCGGATGATCATGCAGACGATCCACCTGTTTGACCGGCTGGAGATTATGCGCAATCAATCGGGCAGGATTACCATGTCGACCAACCTTGCGTTTCTGCCGACAAATGAAAACAATCTCGTATACAAGGCGGCGGCGCTGCTCAAAGAGGAATTTGACATTGGGGACGGTATTGATGTAAAGCTGCACAAGCACATTCCGGTGGCAGCCGGCATGGCAGGCGGAAGCACGGACGCTGCGGCCGTATTATATGGAATGAACCGCATTTTTGATCTGGGGCTTTCTAAGGAGGATCTGATGACGCGCGGTGTGAAGCTCGGCGCGGATGTTCCCTACTGCATTATGCGCGGAACGGCGCTCGCGGAGGGGATCGGTGAAAAATTATCGGCGCTTCCTCCGATGGTCAAATGTCCGGTGCTGATTGCCAAGCCGCAGATCGGGGTTTCCACAAAATTTGTCTATGAGAATCTGAAGCTGGATGCGGATACCGTGCATCCGGATATTGATGGGCTGATCGGTGCGATCCGGGCGAAGAATCTGGAGCAGATCGCAGGTCATATGGGAAATGTGCTGGAGACAGTTACGATTCCCAATTATCCGGTCATTGCAGAGATCAAGGAGCATATGATGGAGCACGGTGCAGTCCATGCAATGATGAGCGGAAGCGGTCCAACGGTCTTTGGCCTGTTTGCCAACGGGGATACAGCCGTGGCTGCATACGAGGCAATGCGTGAATCAAATCTTGCAAAACAGGTTTACCTGACAAGCATATACAACAATGCGCGGTGAGGAGAAGACGGGCAGAAACAGATAACAAAGCAGAAGGAGGTACTTATGACAGAGGATCTGACATTGAACATGAATGCATACCTTCCGCTTCGGGATGTGGTGTTTAACACACTGCGGGAAGCGATCTTAAAAGGAGAGCTTAAGCCGGGGGAGCGTCTTATGGAGCTGCAGTTGGCAGCAAAGCTTGGGGTGAGCCGCACGCCGATACGGGAGGCGATCCGTATGCTCGAACAGGAGGGACTGGCGGTCACGATTCCAAGAAAAGGTGCGGAAGTTGCGCGGATGACGGAAAAAGACATGGAGGATGTCTTGCAGATCCGGGATGCACTCGACGAACTGGCGGCATCGATCGCCTGCGAACAGATTTCCGAGGAGGAGCTTGCGGAGCTCAGACATACCATGCATGAGTTCGAGGAATCCACAAAGACGGGGGACGTCAAGCGGATTGCGGAGGCGGATGTGCGGTTTCATGACATCATCTATCATGCGACGCGCAACGTCAAGCTGGAGAACATGCTCAACAATCTGCGGGAGCAGATGTACCGCTACCGCGTGGAATATTTAAAGGATGAAAAGAATTTCCCGATTCTGATCCGGGAGCACAGCCAGATCGTGGAGGGGCTTACCGCAAAGGATAAGACCATGCTGACGGCGGCGATGCACAAGCATGTGATGAACCAGGCGACAGCGGTGAAGGAAATGATCCGGGAGCAGGAAAAGTGAATAAATTTCCCGAAATGGAACAAACTAACAGGGACAGGCGGATGCCTGCCCCGTTTTTGTTTTAGGAAAGGAAGAAAATCTGTGGCGGAGAAGACAAAGATCAGCGAGAGACTCGACGAGAACATCGCACATATGGAGGAACTGTTTCACACCTGTGACGACATCAAGAAGAAGCGGATGAATCTTGGAAAAAACCGGGACGTGGCGTGCTACCTCACGTTCATTGAAGTCTCGGTAGATATGGGAAATTCGGCGCTGTTAGAAGTTTTAAAATACTTAAGGGGTCTGGAGCGGGAGGAGATTCTGCGGGTGTTGGAACAGAATGCCCTCGGAACCTCCGATGCGACCTATTTTACGACGATCGAGGAGGCGGGGGACGGTCTTTTGACCGGAGAAGCCATCTTTTTCGTCGACGGTTTTGCGAAAGCGGTCAAGATTCCGGATGACGGTTATCCGAATATGGGGATCAACGAGGCGGACTCGGAAAAAGTGGTGCGTGGTTCTAACGAGGGATTCGGGGATTCGGTAAAACAGAATGCGGCGTTGATCCGCAAGAGAATCCGGTCGCCACAGGTCAAGGTAAAAGAGAAAAAAATGGGCGTGCGCTCCAACACCAACGTCTATCTGGTCTATATGGAAGGAATCGTCTATCCCGAGCTGGTGGCAAAGATTGAGGAGCGGCTGGAGGGATTTGAGATTGACGGGGTACTCGACAGCGGAGTCATTGAACAGCTGTCGGAGGAAAAATGGTATTCCCCGTTTCCACAGTTTCAGACGACGGAACGGCCGGACCGGGCGGCAATGTCCATCCTTGACGGCAGAGTGGTTGTGCTGTCGGACAATTCGCCGATCGCGCTCATTCTGCCGACCGATTACAATTCCTTTATCAAGACGAGCGACGATTACTATAACCGCTGGGAGATCGCAAGCTTTGAGCGCCTTTTGCGCTATTTTGCATCCTTTTTTGCCATGACATTGCCGGGACTCTATCTGGCGGTCACCAATTTCCACACACAGATTCTGCCGACCACGCTCCTGCTGTCCTTTGCGGACGCCAGGAGCGGCGTGCCGTTTCCGGCGGTGATTGAGGTGATTATCATGGAGCTTTCGTTTGAACTGCTGCGGGAGGCGGGAGTGCGGCTGCCCGGAGCGATGGGGAATACGATCGGAATTGTGGGGGGACTGATCATCGGGCAGGCAGCCGTGGAGGCAAATCTGGTGAGTCCGATTGTCGTGATTGTGATCTCGTTTACGGCGCTGTGTTCGTTTGCTGTACCGAATGAGGAGTTTGCAACGGCATTCCGGCTGCTCAAGTTCTTTTTTATCGGAATCTGCGCATGGCTTGGTTTTTTCGGGTTTCTGGCAGGGCTGCTTGCCGTGCTGATCCATCTGTCGCACTTAAAAAGCTTTGGCGTGCCGTACCTGATGCCGTATGTGGCGGCAGATCTGAACGATTATGAAGATGAACGCGATTTCCTTTGGCGGCAGCCACTTCGGCTGCTCTGGAAACGCCCGATCTACGCGAAGAAAAATAACCGCAGAAAGCTGCGGATGAAACAGTGACAGAGAGGAAACGGACTATGTTTTCAGAAAATAACAGGATATCGGGACGCCAGATGTATCGGCTGATGACGTATGATCTGCTTGGCATCGGCACACTTCTCGTCCCACAGATGCTTGCGAAGACGGCGGGGAGAGATGGCATTCTGTCAATCGGAATCGGGATGGCGGCAGCGCTCGCGTATCTATGGATATTGCGCAGGCTTGCGCCGCCCGCACAGGAATCTTATCCGGAATATATGGAGCGGCAGCTGGGAAGGATCGGGGGAGGAATCGTACAGACCGGTTATCTGATTTATCTGGTGCTGCTTGCAGGGTATGTGGCGTATCTATTTGCAGACATTATTCTCCGGGATCTTCTGCGCGGAGAATCGTTTTATCTGGTCCTTTCGGTTATCATGCTGCTGGTGCTGTATGGACTTGCGGGGGGAATCGAGGGACGGGCGAGAGTCTATGAGATGCTGTTCTGGTTTCTTTTGATCCCGCTGTTTCTCATGCTCTTTGCTGCGGCGGATGAAGTGTGCACCGATTACTGGGCGCCGCTTGGAATGAGCAGCTTAAAGGGCGTGTCAGGCGGAGCTTACGGGGTGTTTTTGAATCTTTCCTTTGCATTTCTGCTTCTTTTTTCGGGAACGTATGTTAAGCGGCAGGAAACATTGTTTGCGGCAGGAAAGAGGGCAGTCCTTTTTGTGGGATGTCTCCATGCGGTGCTCTATCTGGTTCTGGAGGGAATTTTCGGGGTACCGGCGCTTGCGGGGATGGATTATCCGGCAGTCACGCTGATGAGCACGGTAAAAATATCCGGCGGCTTTTTAAAAAGAACGGATGCGTTTATGTTCGGCGTGTGGTTTTTTACGCTTTATGCCCTTTTAAACAGCTGCGTTTTTTATGGAAGCAGCATAGCAGAGGAATTATGTAAACCTATTCTAAAAATGCCAAAAGGGAAAAAGTACATGTGGATTTTCTATGGATCTGTGGCGGTGGCAGCGTCTGCGGCAGCAATCTGTTTTTACCGGAGCAGAGCGGTATTCGACTGGTACGAGCGGTTCCTGTGGTATGTCGGAACGCCGTTTCTGGTGCTGGCCCCCGTCTTTGCCGCACAGAAAAAATGGGGAAGGAGGCTGCTTGCGCTTGTGGTGATCTGTGCAGTTGTCCTGCTTGTGATGACAGGCTGTGCCCCCGCGGAGCTGGAGGATCGTGATTTTCCGATTGAGATTGCGGTGAGGGACACGAAGGATGCCGGGCTGGTGTGGTATGAAGCGGAGCAGGCGGGAAACCGGATGGTGGATTACAGTCATCTGAAGGTTCTGATCCTGGAACAGGAATTTGTGGAGGATGAGGCAGCCGTGCAGGAGTGGCTCGCGTTTTTGAAGGAGAAGAGCGAGGTGCCGCGCAACGCCTATGTGGTGGTCACGGAGGATGCCGAAGCACTGCTGGCGCAGAGTGAGACGCTGGGAGAAGCGGTCGGGGATTATCTGGAGGAACAGTTTGAGAATGTGTCCCAGATCAAAAAGCAGGCGTACCCCACGATCGGATCGCTGTACCAGGAGATGGACAACCGGCAGGAGACACTGTTTTTGCCGTATGTTACCGTGAAGGACGAAAAACCGGCGGTGGAGCAGTATTATGTGTGGAAGCGTGGGATGCCGGCAGGCATGGTTGACGCGGAGGCGGCGAGACTCGCTTTTTTTACACAAAACCGCATGAGGGAGTACGGTTTACCGTTGGAGGAGGGAATGTTACTGCTGTCGGATGCCACAAATGAGATCACGTTCTCGGAAAAGGATGGCGTGCGGGAAGTCCTGGTGACGATTCACTGCAGCGGAAGCGTGCAGGGAACCGGCGGAAAGGAGAACAAAAAGGAGCTTGCACTTTTGGCGGAAGACTATATGAACCGGATGGCGGCAAATGTGCAGCGGAAGCGGCAGGTGGATCTTACAGACAGTTACCGCAAGCTCGGAGGCGCGGCGCGGGGCTGGTATGAGGAGTACCAGGAGTGCGGGGAGAACTACGAGGAAGAGGTTGCGATTGTCTATCAGGTAAAAATAAACTGGATTCATTTATCATAAAGTGAATAAAACGGTATCAAAACGGGAATCGTCTTTTGCAGCAGAGGAAAGGAAGAAAATGCCGTTATGCAAAGACGTAAATGGATCTGGTACTTGTTGTTGGGAATGAATGTGATGCTGCTTGCCCTCCTGGAAATGCAGTATGTGAAAAATCAGAGAATACAGGAGCAGATTGCTGGGAAGGTGCTGCGGTTCCATGTGCTTGCCAACAGCGATACCGCGGAGGATCAGAATTTAAAGCTTGCGGTGCGTGATGCCGTGGGAAGCCGGATGGCAGAGCTGCTTTCGGATGTCCCGGACAGAGAGGCGTGCGAGCAGGTGGTGGAGGCGCACCTGCCCGAGATTGCGGAGACGGCGCAGGCGGTGGTGCGGGAAGCCGGATATGAGTACGAGGTGCATGCCGCGATAGAGGAGACGGAATTTCCGTCCAAAACATATGGAAAATTCACCTTCCCGGCGGGGAAATATGAGGCGCTGCGGGTTGTGATCGGAGAGGGCGAAGGTCATAACTGGTGGTGCGTCATGTACCCGAATATGTGCTTTGAGGGAAGTATGTATGAAGTCGTGGATGAGAGCGCCGGGGAGGAACTGAAAAAAGTGTTGTCCAAGGAGGAATACCGGGCGGTGCTTGAGGAGGGAAATTATAAGGTGCGCTGCCGCTATCTGACATTTTTGGACGACCTGAAAGAATAGGCTTGATTATTCCGCCAAAAGCCGGTAATATGAGTTGAGATAAAAGGGAGTGTAACGATGACAAAAGATGTATTGATCTCCATCAGCGGTCTTCAGTTTGCTGGGGGAGAAAACAGTGAACCGGTAGAGGTGATTACCTCCGGTTCCTATTATAAGAAGAACGGTAGGCATTATATTCTGTATGACGAGGTGGCGGAGGATACGGCGGGTACCACCAAAAATATCATCAAGCTCGGGGATGAGGTACTTGATATCACGAAGCGTGGTGAGACGAATGTACATATGATGTTTGAAAAGGACAAGAAAAATGTCACCTATTATTATACGCCGTACGGGAATCTGCTGATCGGAATTGACGCCACGAAAGTGCAGGTGGAGGAGACGGAACACAATCTGTCCGTAAAAGTGGATTATGCGCTGGAAGTGAATTATGAGCACATGGCGGACTGCAAGATTACCATGAATATTCAATCAAAAAATGCAGGGGATTTCAAAATCTGAAATACCCTGCATTTTAAATAGCTGCTTATTTTTTCTTCTTCTTTGCTGCCTTCTCTTTGGCAAGTTCTGCCTTTTCTTTTTCCAGCTCTGCATTCGCCTTTTTGGCTTTTTCCTGCATTCTCGCACGGAAGCTCTTCTTGCCCTGCGGCTTCTCAAGAGGCCCTCTGACGCCGGTTACCTTCGTGATATAGATGCCGCTCACGGTCGCTTTGACTTCCTTCTTCAGCGGAATCAGATCATAGACGGCTTCGTCTGCGATCAGTGACATCACCTTCGGACCAACCTTTGCCTTTACGATTGGAAGCTTGGAATGGCGCATCATCTTCGGTGTCTGGTCGATGACAACCTGCGGAAGTCCCGAATCTTTCAGGCGCATCCGCTTTTTATCGATGATCAGCATGGAGACGGTCTGGGCGTTGGCTGCAAGCTGTGCCTCCTGCTCGTCTCTCTTTTTCTGCGCCTTTTTGCCGAGAAAATATAATACGATCAAGCCGACAATGAGGACGGCAAGAATAACCAGCAATACAATGTTTACGGTACTCATGGTAAAATCCTCCTACAATCAAACTGCATTTAATTGTAGCATTGATTCGGCAAAAAAGCAATCTTGTATTTGAAACATTTGTGAAAGTTTGGCTTGTCTGCTTCCTTTTTTGAGGGAAATGTGGTACGATACTAAGGTTAGTGTTGGCGAAACAGAATTCGCCAAAAGAGGGAATAGAAAGGGTATTTGTATATGAAGAAGAGAACAGTAGCACTGATGCTTTGCGCTATGATGGCGTTTGGTGCAGCAGGATGCGGAGCAAAGGACGCCGATCCGGCAGCGACAGAGGCGACAGAGAGCGCAACGTCAACCGAGGGTCTTGCAGACAGTGCGGTTTCCGGTACGATCACAAGCACTCCGTGTGCGAGCAGCGCGTTTGACCTGAAGGGAAGCGATTATGTAACACTCTGTGATTACAGCGCGATTCCGGTTACGATCACCGGGGATTATGACGTGGATGACCAGAAGGTAAAGGACTATTTCAAGCAGATGTTTGACAACTATGGTCCGTTCTATATGGCAGATCCGGACAAGACCACGGTCGAGGAGGGAGACATTGTCAATGTGGATTACGTTGGCAAGCTTGACGGAACAGCGTTTAGCGGAGGTACCGCCGAGAATCAGAACATTGATGTGTACCAGAACGCATCTGCCACAGGAACAGGCTACATCGACGGATTTACGGACGGCTTAAAGGGCGCTTCTGTCGGAGATGTGATCGACTGTGACGTGACATTTCCGGATGATTATGGCAACACGGATCTGGCAGGAAAAGCAGTAGTCTTTACATTTACGGTCAACTCCATTCAGAAGGAAATGACGATCGATGATGTGGATGACGCATTTGCCAAGGAGCAGTTCCAGGTAGATACCGTGGATGAGATGTACGATCAGATCCGCAGCTACATGGAGAGCAGTGCCGAGTATAATAAGCAGAAAGACACTACGACTGCCGTGCAGAATTATCTTATAGATAATTGTGAGGCGGAAGTGCCGGAGGATTATCTTACTGCGCGTGTGGATGATTACAGAAGACAGTACATTGAGCAGAACTGCAACGGAGACGAGAGCCAGCTTGCCGATTATGTGAGCACCTACTACGGAAAGACCGTCGAGGAGATGGAAGCATACTGGAATGAGGGAATGGAGAAGAGCATCCGTCTTGAATTCATTATGGATGCGATCGCAGATGAGCTCGGCGTTGAAGTGAACCAGGACGATATTGATACCTATGCAGAGCAGCTGGTAAGCCAGAACGGATACGAGTCTGTGGAGGCGATGTATAATATCTACGGTTTTGGAGATACCGACTATGGCAAGCGCTATTTCGCAGATCTCTACCGCTACGACCAGGCGCTGGATCAGCTGCTTGAGACGGCGGTTGTGACCATTGATCCGTCTGCGGACACAGAGAGTGACGCGGTGACAGAGGACGCTGCGGATGCAACAGAGGCGGGCAGTGCAACAAACGCATCTACGACGTATGAGGCAGCAGAAGGCACGGAGAAGACCGGGGCAGCCAATTAGGAATAAGCATTGATTTTTTGCGGCAATGCAGATAAGATAATAGAAAAGAGATAATGAGTGGCAGACGGGATGCGGCAGAGTGGCGTACCCGTCTGTTGCGGATGGAGGAATGTATGGATCTGGTAAATATAAGGGATTTATTTCGCAGCAAGGATGAGTATCTGGATACGACAGTGACCATCGGCGGATGGGTCAGAAGTCTTCGTAATTCCAAGAATTTCGGCTTTATCGTTGTCAATGACGGTACGTTCTTTGAGCCGGTGCAGGTGGTATTTTCCAATGTGCTGGAGAACTTTGAGGAAGTGGAGAAGTTAAACGTCGGCGCGGCAATCATCGTGACGGGTAAGCTTGTCGCAACCCCGGAGATGAAGCAGCCGTTCGAGATTCAGGCGGAGAAGATTGAGGTGGAGGGAGCTTCCACACCGGATTATCCGCTGCAGAAGAAGAAACACAGCTTTGAGTATTTGAGAACGATCTCTCATTTGAGACCGCGCACCAACACCTTTGAGGCGGTGTTCCGCGTGCGTTCCCTGATTGCCTATGCGATCCATAAGTTCTTCCAGGAGAGAGATTTCGTCTATGTGCACACACCGCTCATCACAGGAAGTGACTGCGAGGGTGCAGGTGAGATGTTCCAGGTGACGACGATGGATCTTGCCAATGTGCCGAAGAATCCGGACGGAACCGTGGACTATACGAAGGACTTTTTCAATAAGCCGACGAATCTGACCGTCAGCGGACAGTTAAACGGCGAGACATATGCGATGGCGTTTAAGAACATCTATACGTTCGGACCGACATTCCGCGCGGAGAATTCCAACACGACCAGACATGCGGCGGAGTTCTGGATGATTGAGCCGGAGATCGCATTTGCAGATCTCGAGGACGATATGATCCTTGCGGAGAGCATGCTCAAATATATCATCCGCTATGTGCTTGAGAATGCGCCGGAGGAGATGGCATTCTTCAATAACTTCATCGACAAGGGACTCCTTGACCGGCTGAACAATGTGGTGAATTCCGATTTCGCACGTGTGACTTACACGGAGGCAATCGAGATCTTAGAGAAGCACAACGACAAGTTTGAGTACAAGGTATCCTGGGGTGCGGATCTTCAGACGGAGCATGAGCGCTATCTGACAGAGGAGATCTACAAGCGTCCGGTATTTGTGACAGATTATCCGAAGGAGATCAAGGCGTTCTACATGAAGATGAACGAGGACGGCAAGACGGTAGCGGCAGTCGACTGTCTGGTTCCGGGAATCGGAGAGATCATCGGCGGAAGCCAGAGAGAGGACGACTACGACAAGCTTCTGGCGCGCATCAACGAGCTGGGACTTCGCGAGGAGGATTATGAGTTCTATCTCGATCTCAGAAAGTACGGTTCCGCAAGACATGCGGGATTCGGACTCGGATTCGAGCGCTGCGTGATGTATCTGACCGGTATGTCCAACATCCGTGACGTCATTCCGTTCCCGAGAACGGTTAACAACTGCGAACTGTAAGAGGGAAGACTGAGGTGGAGCATGAGATATATTTTGGAAAATGACACGCTGCGGGTCGAGATTGAATCGTTCGGCGCGGAGATCAAGTCTGTGAAACGCAAGGCGGACGGAAGGGAATATATGTGGTGCGGAGACCCGAAATACTGGGGCAGAACATCGCCGGTGCTCTTCCCGTTTGTCGGCGCGCCGAAGAACAAGGAATACCGGTATGAGGGCAGAACCTACCCGATGGGACAGCATGGATTCGCGCGCGATATGGAGTTTACTCTGGAGGCACAGGAGGGAAAGAGCATCTGGTTTGTTCTCTCCTCCACAGAGGAGACCTATGTGAAATATCCGTTCCGGTTCCGGCTGCACATCGGATATATGCTGGACGAAAATGAAGTTTCCGTTCACTGGAAGGTGGACAACACTGATGAGAAGCCGATGTATTTTTCCATCGGCGCACATCCGGCATTTTTGTGCCCGATCAACGGGGAACAGGATAAGACGGGGTATCGTCTCCGGTTCGGAAATCTCACCGACAGACTGCATCATCACGGCAACACGCCGGACGGCATGGCAGTCATGACGGATGAGGAGCTGGAACTGGAGGATGGAGAGGCTGTGATTACGCCCGGATTCTTTGACAAGTGCACCTACATGGTGGAGGGAGCGCAGACGGGAGAGGTGTCAATCCTGGACCGCGACGGCGAAGCCTATGTGACGGTTCGCTTTGATGCGCCGCTGTTTGCTCTGTGGTCTCCGGAAGGAAAGGAAGCACCGTTCCTGTGCATAGAGCCGTGGTATGGAAGATGCGATGCGGTTGACTTTGAGGGAAGCCTGGCGGAGCGCCCGTACGAGAATGCGCTTGCAGCCGGAGGCAGTTTTGACGCAGAGTACGCAATCGTGTTTGCATAGCCGCACGCGAACCGGCATATAGATAGGATAGAAAGAATCAGGCAGGTCTATCTATGAAGCTGGGATACAAAATAAAACCGAGAGATGCAAAAAGCAACCCGACGACAGCCATCCTTGCCGCCGTGTTTGTGATGTTCCTTATAAGCGGTCTTCTGCTGCTTCTTCTGGCGCTTCTCTTATATAAGATGGAGCCGGGAGAGTCCGTCATTAAGATCGGAATTGTGGCGGTCTACGTAATTTCCGGGCTTTGCGGAGGTTTTCTGATGGGAAAACGGATGCGGGAGCAGAAGTTTTTGTGGGGACTGGCGGCGGGAATCATCTATTTTCTACTGCTGTTTGGTGTGTCGCTGCTCGTAAAGGGTACGGGTGATCTTCAGATGACGCGCATTTTTTCAACGCTGATCCTCTGCGGGGCATCCGGCATGGCGGGAGGAATGTTAAGCTGAAAAAGCCGCTCTGTGGGGCGAAAGTTCAGCAAAAAAAGGCTTTTCATCTAACCGGTCATGTGCTATACTATACGGGTTAATAGAATTTTATTGTAAGATATAAAGGAGAGATTATTATGAAGCACGTTAAGACATTAAATACCAGAAAGTTACAGAACACCATCAAGAAGGGCGGATGCGGCGAGTGCCAGACATCATGTCAGTCTGCATGCAAGACATCCTGCACCGTAGGAAACCAGAGCTGTGAGAACAGATAATTTTTCACGGGCATAAGTGCATAGCATTACCTACAGACGACCGTTCGCGAAGCGTGCGGTCATTTGTACGTTATAATAGTCAGAATTAGAAAGAGAGGAAATATTATAGTGGTTCATCAGTATAAGAACAACGGCTATGATATTGTTCTGGATGTAAACAGCGGCGCGATTCATGTGGTAGATGACGTGACATATGATGTCATTGCCCTGTATGAAGGACATACAAGAGAGGAGATTGTGAATTCTCTGCGGGAGCGCTATCCGGAGACTGAAGTGGAAGAGGCACTTGATGAGGTGCAGATGCTGGTCGACAATGAGGAGCTTTTTACGAAGGATACCTACGAGAACTATATCATGGATTTCAAAAAGCGCCCGACGGTTGTCAAGGCTCTGTGCCTGCACATTGCGCATGACTGCAACCTTGCCTGTCAGTATTGCTTTGCCGAGGAGGGCGAGTACCACGGGAGAAGGGCTCTTATGTCCTTTGAAGTCGGGAAGAAGGCACTTGATTTTCTGATTGCCAATTCCGGCAACAGACGCAACCTGGAGGTGGATTTTTTCGGCGGGGAACCGCTTATGAACTGGCAGGTGGTCAAGGATCTTGTGGCATACGGCAGAGAGCAGGAGAAGCTTCATGACAAGAAGTTTCGCTTTACACTGACAACAAACGGTGTACTTTTAAATGATGAGGTTATGGAATTCTGTAACCGCGAGATGGGCAATGTCGTTTTAAGTATTGACGGACGGAAGGAAGTTCACGATAAGATGCGGCCGTTCCGCAAGGGTGCGGGAAGCTATGATCTGATCGTGCCGAAGTTCCAGCAGTTCGCGGAGAGCAGACATCAGGATAAATATTATGTGAGAGGAACCTTTACACATTATAATCTTGATTTCTCGGAGGATGTGCTGCATCTTGCAGATCTCGGATTCAAGCAGATTTCGGTGGAGCCGGTTGTGGCGGAGCCGAAGGAGCCGTACGCAATCCGGGAGGAGGATCTGCCGAAGCTCTTCGAGGAGTATGACAAGCTGGCAGTTGAGATGATCAGACGTCATAAGAGCGGAGAAGATTTTAATTTCTTCCACTTTATGATCGATCTTGAGGGCGGTCCGTGTGTGGCGAAGCGTCTTTCCGGCTGCGGTTCGGGAACCGAGTATCTGGCGGTCACCCCGTGGGGCGATTTCTATCCGTGCCATCAGTTTGTCGGAAATGAAAAGTTCCTTCTCGGAAATGTCGATGAGGGCATTTTAAATACAGACATTCGCGACGAGTTTAAATGCTGCAATGTCTATGCGAAGGAGAAATGCCGCAAGTGTTTCGCAAGATTCTACTGCAGTGGCGGCTGCGCGGCGAATGCCTACAATTTCAGCGGCGACATCTGCGGAGCATATGACATCGGATGTGAGCTTCAGAAAAAGCGCATCGAATGTGCGATTATGATAAAAGCTGCAGAGGAGGAACAAAAGAATGAAGAAGAGTAAAGCGATTGTTATTTTGATCGTGATCCTTGGTGCACTGGCGGGACTTGCTTATTATGCATCCATCATTCTTTCTTCGACGGGAATCGGGGAAGAGATGAGCATTCCGCTTGGTCTGGATTTATCCGGCGGTGTTTCCATTACCTACCAGGTTGTGGATGACAATCCGAGTGCGGAGGATATGAGTGATACGATCTACAAGCTGCAGAAGCGTGTAGAGGGCTACAGCACGGAGGCGTCTGTCTACCAGGTGGGAGATGACCGTATTACGGTTGAGATCCCGGGCGTATCGGATGCCAATGCGATTCTGGAGGATCTCGGTAATCCGGGTTCTCTGGAGTTCCAGCTTCCGGACGGAACGGTTTACATGACGGGTGACCAGGTTGCGGATGCGCAGGCGGGAACCACGACAGACAGCTACGGCAACAAGCAGTATGTGGTACAGTTAAAGCTCACAGACGACGGAGCAAAGCTGTTTGCGGACGCCACCACAGACAATGTCGGCAATTATCTGCCGATCGTGTATGACGGCGAGACGATCAGCTATCCGCAGGTAAAGGAAGCCATCACCGGCGGTACTGCACAGATTTCCGGCATGAAGACATATGAGGATGCCGAGACACTGGCAACACAGATCCGTATCGGTTCTCTTTCCTTAAAGCTGCAGGAGCTGGAATCCAGCGTTGTAGGAGCACAGCTGGGAAGCCAGGCGATCTCTTCCAGCTTAAAGGCAGCAGCCATCGGATTAGTGATCGTCATGATCTTCATGATAGTGATGTATCAGATTCCGGGTCTGGCGGCAGCCATCGCGCTGGCAATCTATACCTGTCTGGTAATTGCTACATTATACTTATTTGAGATTACACTGACACTGCCGGGTATTGCGGGTATCATCTTAAGTATCGGTATGGCGGTCGATGCGAACGTCATTATCTTCGCGCGTATCCGTGAGGAGATTGCGACGGGCAAGACGGTCAATTCTTCAATGAAGATCGGTTTTAAGAAGGCAATGTCAGCCATCCTTGACGGTAACATCACAACGATCATCGCGGCGCTGGTACTGATTGCGCTGGGTTCCGGAACAGTCAAGGGCTTTGCATACACTCTGATGATTGGTATTGTGCTTTCCATGTTTACGGCACTTGTTGTGACGAGATGGATCCTGTATTCCTTCTATGCCATCGGTATCCGTGACGAGAAGTTCTATGGCCGTGCAAAAGAGCGCAGGACGTTGAACTTCCTCGGAAAGAGAGGCGTATTCTTTACAGTTTCCCTGGCAATGATTGCAGCGGGATTTATCGGAATGGGTGTTCATGCAGCAAAGGGAAGCGGAGCATTGAACTATGGTCTTGACTTCGTAGGAGGTACTTCAACGACAGCAGACTATGGCAAGGATTACACGATTGAAGAGATTGAGAATACCATCGTTCCTGTTGTTGCGGATGTGATCGGCGACAAGGACATCATGGCGAACAAAGTGGAAGGTACGACACAGATTACGGTGAAAACGCGTACCCTGACGCTGGATGAGAGAGATACGCTGGAGCAGGCATTGGTGGATCAGCTTGGAGCAGATGAGTCTTCCATCACATCACAGAGTATCAGCTCGACTGTCAGCAGTGAGATGCGTTCCGATGCCATTGTTGCCGTGATCGTATCTTCGATCTGCATGTTGATTTATATCTGGTTCCGGTTCAAGGATATCCGTTTCGGTGCAAGTGCGATTATTGCGTTGCTGCACGATGTGCTGGTAGTGCTTGCGGTTTATTCACTGCTTCGTATTTCCGTCGGAAATACCTTTATCGCATGTATGCTGACGATCATCGGTTACTCTGTCAATGATACGATCGTTATTTTCGACCGTATCCGTGAGAACCTGGGCAGGACAGCAGTAAAGCAGACGCCGGAGCTTCTGGCGGAGGTTGCCAACAAGAGTTTGACACAGACGCTTTCACGAAGCATCAATACGTCTCTGACAACCTTTATCATGGTATTCATGTTGTTTTTACTCGGTGTTGCAAGTATCCGTGAGTTTGCACTTCCGTTGATGGCAGGCCTGCTCTGCGGAGCATATTCTTCCATCTGTATTGCAACGGAGCTGTGGTACATCATGAGACTGCATCTTGGCAAGAACAGACTGATCAAGAAATAAAACAAATATTAGGGGCTGCAATACATTGACCAAAGATGTATTTGCAGTCCTTTTTATTCCCCTACAGGAAAAAGGAAAATAACGGGAAGCAGGCATGAAGAAACGTAGGATAGCGTGTATAATGGCATGACGCAGAGATTGACCCTGCCATATTTACCTTCTGGCAGTATAGTGAAAAAGGGAAGTGTGGATGGAATTGAGGGAGCGGTAGATCTGGATGTCCAGTTTGTGGAGTGACATGAAAACGGTCATTGAGGAGAAATGAGATGGATGGGATGAAGTTGTTTGCAATCTATTTGGCGGTTATGAATGTGCTCGGTGTGGCGGTCATGTGGTCGGATAAGAGGCGCGCCAGACTGCACCGGTGGCGGATTCCGGAGAAGGTGCTCTTTGGCGTGAGCCTGCTCGGGGGAAGCGCGGGAACCTGGGCAGGAATGTATTTGTTCCGCCACAAGACGAAGCACTGGTATTTTGTGGTCGGAATGCCGCTCATTCTGGTTTGCCAGGCGGCACTTGCAATTTATCTGGTGCACTTATATGTTTTATAACAAATTGTTATAGACGGTATGTGTTTTCTGATTGAATAAAGATACAAAGTCATTTATAATGAGTAGCATAGCCGTAGAAAGACAAATGTTTTTCGTAGAAAGACAGTGCGGCGGTTCAGGAAGGGAGAATACATACGATGTATACAATGGAAGATATCGAAGCGGTAGATATGGAAATCGCACAGGCAATAAAGGATGAGTTTGACAGACAGAACAGTCATATCGAGCTGATCGCATCGGAGAACTGGGTAAGCCCGGCGGTGATGTCTGCGATGGGAAGCGTTTTGACTAATAAATATGCGGAAGGCTATCCGGGGAAGCGCTATTACGGCGGATGCGACTGTGTGGATGTCGTGGAGGAGCTGGCAAGAGAGCGCGCGAAGAAGCTGTTCGGCTGTGACTATGTCAACGTGCAGCCACATTCCGGAGCACAGGCGAATATGGCAGTGCAGTTCGCGATTTTAAAGCCGGGCGACACCGTGATGGGGATGAATCTGGATCACGGCGGACATCTTACGCACGGTTCACCGGTCAATTTTTCCGGAACCTATTTTCATATCGTACCGTACGGTGTGAACGACGAGGGATTCATCGATTACGACAAGGTGATGGAGATTGCCCTCGAGTGCAAGCCGAAGATGATTATTGCAGGTGCCAGTGCCTACGCGCGCACGATCGACTTTAAGAAATTCCGTGAGATCGCGGACGCCTGCGGTGCCGTGCTCATGGTTGACATGGCGCACATCGCCGGTCTGGTTGCGGCGGGACTTCATCCAAGCCCGATCCCGTATGCGGATGTCGTGACAACGACCACGCACAAGACTCTGCGCGGACCGCGCGGCGGAATGATTCTCTGCAACCAGGAAGTGGCAGACAAGTACAACTTTAACAAGGCGATCTTCCCGGGAATCCAGGGAGGTCCGCTGATGCATGTGATCGCGGCGAAGGCAGTCTGCTTCAAGGAAGCACTGCAGCCGGAGTTCAAGGTGTACCAGCAGAACATCATCGACAATGCGCAGGCGCTGTGCAAAGGACTGATGAACCGCGGTATCAAGATCGTATCGGGAGGCACCGACAATCACCTGATGCTTGTCGACCTGACGAATTTTGACCAGACCGGAAAAGCGGTGGAGAAGCTTCTGGATTCCGTAAATATCACCTGCAATAAAAATACGATTCCGAACGATCCGAAGTCTCCGTTCGTGACGAGTGGTGTGCGTCTCGGTACGCCGGCGGTGACATCCCGCGGATTCAATACCGGGGATATGGATCAGATTGCGGAGGCGATTGCCATGATGATCAAGAAGGGAGAGCCGGCGGCAGATCGCGCCAGAGCGATTGTGGCGGAGCTCACCGCAAAATATCCGTTAAAATAAAATCTTTCAAAGTGTGTAGACTAGGCTTCCGTGCATATTGTGAGTGTTCAATATGCGCGGAGGCTTTTTTAATGTTCTATTCTACAAAAATTATTAAGAATTAAACGCTATGTATCGGGTCTGAAAAGATGATAGAATAAAGAAAAGAAAGTAACCCGTCTGGGGCAGAGGAGGAGCTATGGGCAAAAAGAGCGTTGGAATTCTGATCGGTGTGGCAGCAGTGGCTGCTGTTCTGGGAGGAACCGGTTATTATTTCCGGGATGATATCAGGCAGATGATACCGATCTTTGATGATGGAAGTTCAGAGGACAAGGTCTATGTGGAAAAGGTATCCCGCATTATGAATCAGTATGCAGGTGTTTCCAACCGGTATAACGGTGTGGTGGAGACGCAGGATTCATACGAGGTGAATGTGGATTCTTCCCGGACGATCAGCGAGATCAAGGTGGAGGTCGGCGATGAGGTCGAGGAGGGACAGACTCTGGTCACTTACGACACCAGTGACCTTACCATGAAGATTGAGCAGGCGAAGCTGGAGCTGGAAGGCATCCAGAATGAGATAGATAATTACAACAAACAGATCGACACACTGACGAAAGAGATGGAGAAGGTGGACGAATCGGAACGCTACGATTACACCACGCAGATTCAGAATATCCAGAACTCCATCGCACAGAAGCAGTTCGATATGGAGAGCAAGAAGCTTGAGATCTCCAAGGAGCAGAAACAGGTCAGCAGTTCTTCCGTTGTGAGCAAGGTGGCGGGAGTGGTCAAGGAGATCAATGAGAAAGGCGTGGATAGCAACGGGAACAGCGCGCCGTTTATGACGATCTTACAGACTGGAGAGTACCGGATCAAGGGAAGCATCGATGAGCAGAATGTCTGGATGCTTTCCGAGGGACAGGAGGTTGTGATCCGCTCGCGTGTGGACGGCACGAAGACGTGGAGCGGAACGATCGGGAAAATTGACACGGAGAGCCCGCAGCAGGGGAACGATAACAGCTATTACAGCACTTCTTCGGCGGGAGATACACAGTCAGCGTCCAAGTATCCGTTCTATGTGGATCTCGACTCGGTGGACGGACTGATCCTGGGGCAGCATGTGTACATCGAGCTGGATCAGGGACAGGAGGAAGTGAAGGAAGGTCTGTGGCTGTACGGCTCCTACATCGTGCAGGACGAAGATACCCCGTATGTGTGGGCGGCTAATGAGAAAGACCGTCTGGAGAAGCGCTACATCGAGCTGGGAGAGTACGATGCGGATATGGATGAGTATGAGATCGTATCAGGGCTTGCAGAGGACGATTACATTGCCTGGCCGATGGCTGGTCTCTATGAGGGTGTGACGACCGTGACCGACGAGGCGGAAGTGGATTATTCTTCTCCGCTTTACAATCAGCCGGCGGACGAGAATCTGTACGATACAGAGGGTGTCTATGACACGGAACTGCTCTATGATGTGTTGGACAGCGTCTATGATACAGAACTGCCGGATGAAATGTATGACGGTATGGATGCCGGAGAAGGGACAGAGGCGGAGGTGGCAGAATGATACTGAATCTGCAGAATATCTACAAAGACTATCAGCAGGAGAAGCTGGTTGTGCCGGTGTTAAAGGATGTATCGCTGACGGTCGAGGAAGGAGAGTATGTCGCCATTATGGGACCGTCCGGTTCCGGTAAGACCACACTGATGAATATTATCGGGTGTCTCGACCGACCGACGAGCGGTACTTACGAGCTGGCGGGGGAGAACGTGCTCAAATTAAAAGACAGGGAACTCTCGGATCTCCGCTTAAAGAGCATCGGGTTCGTGTTCCAGAGTTTTCAGCTGATGCCGCGGGAGAGCGCCGTGGAAAATGTGGCGCTTCCGCTCAGCTACGCCGGAGTGCGCAAAAAGGAGAGGCGGATCCGCGCGACGAAAGCGCTCGAGAGAGTGGGACTCGGGGATCGTGTCAATTTCAGACCGACACAGCTTTCCGGCGGACAGAAGCAGCGTGTCGCCATCGCCCGCGCGATGGTCAACCATCCTAAGATTCTGCTGGCAGATGAGCCGACAGGAGCTCTGGACTCCAAATCCGGCGAGCAGATCATGGAGCTTTTTGACAGCCTGAACGAAGAGGGCGTTACCATCGTCATGATTACGCATGATCCCAGGATTGCGGCGAAAGCCAAGCGGATTGTCCGGATCATCGACGGTGAGATCTATGAGGGAGAGGGGGACGGAGCGGTATCATGAAGATTAAGAAAGTGATTGCGGTCATCGCAGGTATTGCGGTCACCCTCTCGGCTGCGGTGGGAGGCGTATACGGGTATAAGTCCTATCAGGACAAAAAGCTTATCGCGGAAGTGCAGCCGGTTTCCAACCTCAACTGGGGATACTGGGGAGACACGGAGACAAGTTACGGCACCGTCACGAACGATTCCTCACAGGAGATCTATCTGGATGATTCCAGAATGATCAAGGAGATCTATGTGGAGAAGGGGGATGAGGTGCAAAAGGGAGACCCGTTGCTCGCCTATGACACGGCGGAACTCCAGATAGAGATTGAACGCAAAAAACTCGATATCAGCACGATCGAGAATAACATCGAGAGACAAAAATACAAGTATGAAATGTTAAAGACGCAGACGCCGGTGAAAAAAGATCCGCCGAAGCTGAACGAGGAGCAGCTTGCCTGGTATCAGCACATGGACGAGGAAAACCGCCTGACAGAGACAGATAAGAACGACAGCAGAATCTACAACTATCTGACGGCGGCCTCCATTCCCTACAACGTGACAACCAATGCGGCGGGGGAACTGGTGTATCCGGCAGGAACAGCGGAAGAACCGTATATTTATTATGTCAACCAGAATGCATACGCCTACGGCGGCTTTTTCAATGCCATCCGTCCTACCGCGGAGGGAGGCAGCGGAAAACATGTGCGCGTGATCGTCTGCAAGAAGGATGCGGACGGTAAGATGGTGCTTGACACCGATGAAGCGACCGGGCGGCAGACGCCGGTTGCGGATGATACAGTGTCCCCGAATAGCGTCGAGTTAAACGGCAGCGATTTTCCGGCGGATTACGATGAGAGCCGCATGTGGTATCTGTTTTCGGGAAAAGAATACATACCGACTTCCCTTGCGGATGAGTACATGCAGGCGTACGAGGATTTTATGGCGGACTGGGAGGTGCCAAAGGGATATACTTCCGAGGAACTCTATCAGGAGGCGGCTGACATTGAAGAAAAATTAAAGACGCTCGATATCCAGCGCAGACAGGAACAGCTGGCGCTCGAGTCCATGGAGAAAAGCGCGACGGACGGTGTGGTCTACGCGGAGGTGGACGGCGTCGTGAAGACGGTCGGCGACCCGGACGAGAAGCCCGAGCAGGGACAGGCGTTTCTGGTGGTAACCGGAGATGACGGGCTTTATGTGAAGGGGACGATCAGTGAGCTGCTGCTGGATGATGTGCCGGTGGGAACCGTGGTGAGTGCCAATTCTTGGGAGAGCGGCATGACGTTCGATGCCACAATCACGGAAATATCGGATTATCCGGTTTCGGGTAACTCATGGGGCGAAGGAAATCCCAATGTCTCCTACTATGAGTACACGGCTTATATCGAGGACAGCTCCGCGCTCCGCAACGGGGAGGCGGTAGATCTGTCCATATCGACCAATCAGTCGGATGGCGGCGGAATTTTTATAGAAAAAGCGTATGTGAGGTCGGAGGATGGAAAGTCGTACTGCATGATTGCAGATGAGAATAACCGGCTGAAAAAACAGTATGTGGTGACCGGAAGAACGGTCTACGGATCTGCGGTAGAGATCAAGTCCGGGCTGACGGAGGACGACCGCATCGCATTCCCGTACGGGAAAAATGCGGTGGAAGGTGCGGCAGTCACAGACCAGTCCAACATGTATTATTAAGGAGGAACGGAGATGTTTGAAAATATAAGATTATCTTTCCGCGGAATCTGGGCTCACAAGATGCGTTCCTTCCTGACGATGCTGGGTATTATTATCGGTATTGCAGCTATTATTGCGATTGTATCTACAATTAAGGGAACAAACGAGCAGATCAAGCAGAACCTGGTCGGAGCCGGTGAGAATACCATCGAGATTTCCCTGTATCAGGGAGAGTGGGAATACGAGATGGAGTACAACGGCATTCCGGAGGGCGTGCCGCTTGTGGCGGACGAGGTGGTTGAACAGCTCAAGGAGATTCCGCATGTGGAAAATGTGTCGCGCTATCTGAGCCGGCAGGATTACAACGGAGTCTATCATCTGAACACCGGGCTTTCCGGCGGTTATGTCAAGGGCGTTGACGCGGCTTATTTTGACACCTGCAATTATATTATGAAGGAAGGGCGCGGGTTCACGCAGCAGGATTTTGACCAGTATCACAAGGTGGCGATTCTGGATGAGGATTCGGCGGACGCACTGTTCCAGGGAGAGGAAGCTGTCGGGGAGACGATTGAGATTCAGCAGGAGCCGTATGTTGTGGTGGGAATTGTGACAAAGGCGAAAAAGTTTGAACCGGTCATCAACTCGATTGATGACTATTATACCTACGCGCAGGATTCCGCCGGCTCTGTGTATGTGCCGGCGACGACCTGGCCGATCATTTATCAGTATGACGAGCCACAGAATGTGGTGCTGCGCGTGGAGAGTACGGATGATATGACCAGCGCCGGAAAAGCAGGAGCGGATCTGCTAAACGGGTATCTGTCGGTTTCGGACACGACGATCCAGTATAAGGCAAAAGACCTGATGGAGCAGGCGCAGCAGATTCAGGAACTCAGCAGTTCCACCAACACCATGTTGATCTGGATTGCCGGCATTTCGTTGATTGTCGGCGGTATCGGCGTCATGAACATCATGCTGGTATCGGTGACGGAGCGGACGCAGGAGATCGGTCTGAAAAAGGCGATCGGGGCGCGCAAGTCCCGGATTCTTGGACAGTTTCTGACGGAGGCGGCGGTGCTCACCAGTCTGGGCGGTCTCATCGGCGTGCTGGTCGGAATTATTCTCGCGCAGGTGATCTCGTATGTGACGACGACGCCGGTGGCGATCAGCGTTCCGGCAGCCGTGGGAGCGGTGGCGTTTTCTATGGTCATCGGAATTGTATTCGGTGTGTTCCCGTCCTACAAGGCGGCGAATTTAAACCCGATCGATGCGCTGCGGCATGAGTAAGCAAAAAAAATAATGACAGCGCTGCGGACAGAAAGGAGCTGGCATGATAAAAAGAATTGTCATGATGGAGGGCGGAGTGGAGACATTATCCTATTTCTCCCATCAGATGGCACAAGAGTTTCAAATGCTCGGATATGCAGTATTTTTCTATGATCTGAAACAGGAGGAGAGCAGCGCGGGAAAGCTGCGCAAGTTTATCAGACCGCGAGAGACAGTGCTTGTTACCTTCAATTTTCAGGGACTGGAAAAGGAGGCCGGCGTGTACCGCGAGGGGATCGGTTATCTCTGGGATACCTATCATATTCCCTGTTATAATATTGCCGCCGACCATCCGTACTTTTACGATGACAGGTTAAAAGATCTGCCGGAAAAATACCGGCATATCAGCATCGACCGGAGACAGAAGGCATATTTTGAAGAATTTTATCCGGAGTATGTGTCGCGGGGATTTCTGCCGCTTGCGGGAACCGGATTGCGGCAGGGAGAAGACGAAGCTAAGACGGGAAAAGCGGGGGCACAGGGCACCGCAGTTGAGACGGAAGAAGCGGGGGCACAGGGTGACGCAGAGCAGGCGGCGCCCTGCTATGACGTGATCCTGACCGGAAATTACACAAAACTTTCCTTTTTTGAACCCTATATCAACTGGATCAATGAGGAGTATGCGGCATTTTACCGGGGGATCATAGACGATCTGTTGGAACATCCGGCCTGCACGGTGGAGGAAGTGGCGCTTGCCCACTGTGAGCGGGAGATGGGAAAAGAGCCCAATGATCAGCTGCGGATTGCCCTGCACAAGATGATTTTCATCGATCTGTATGTGCGCAATTACTGGCGGGGAAAGGCGGTGCGCACGCTCGTCAATGCAGGAATTCCGGTACATGTGGTCGGAAAAGGCTGGGAGGAACTGGAGGATGTGAGACATCCGGAGTGCCTGAAGCTGCACCCGCAGACCGATTCCGTTACCTGCCTTGAGATGCTGGCGGACGCGAAGGTGTCTTTGAACGTGATGCCGTGGTTTAAGGACGGAGCGCATGACAGGGTGTTTAATTCCATCTTAAACGGAGCGGTATGTGTGACCGATCCGAGCTGTTACCTGGAAGAGGAACTTCATGAGGGCGAGGGCGTCTGCTATGTTGCGCTGCAGGATATGGACGCTCTTCCGGAAAAAGTGAAGGATTTATTGCAAAATGATTCCGGGAGGAATGAGATTGTGCGGCGTGGCAGAGCGATTGTGGAGCTGAAGCATACCTGGGCACAGCGCGCGAAGACGCTGGCAGCGTGGATTGCGGAGGATGCCGCGCAATAGATAAAGGACAAAGTGCGGAAAATACAGGGGATTCGATGCGGACTGGGCGCGGATCGGGCGAATCTGCATATTAACCTTGCATTTTGCGGATAATCATTATATAATAGCGGAAGAATTGGCGATGAAGAAAGCTGCGGTTTGAAGACTGCGACAGAGAGCCGGTGGGTGGTGCGAACCGGTGCAGGATAGAATCTTTCCACTTTTGGAGCCGGCAGTGAAAGCTGCGAGGGTCGTATCCTTTAACATACGTTTGAGAGGTCGCAGGAACATGCCTGTGGCAAGATGGGTGGCAACGCGGAAGCAGAACCTTTCGTCCCATGTGCAAGTGGTGCCCGGTCAGAGATGGCGGGGACATTTGACACAGGGGCGAAAGGTTTTTTTGTTCCTGTGCGGATAGAACAGAAGAATTTAGGAGGAAATGACATGATCGATCTGAAGTTTTTGAGAGAGAACCCGGAGGTTGTAAAGCAGAACATTAAGAACAAATTCCAGGATCACAAGCTTCCGCTTGTGGACGAGGTAATTGAACTCGATGCCGAGGCGCGCAAGACACAGCAGGAAGCAGACGATCTTCGAGCAAAGAGAAACCAGCTGTCCAAAGAGATCGGTAAACTGATGGGTCAGGGCAAAAAGGACGAGGCTGAGGCTGTCAAGACACAGGTTGCAGAGGGAGCTGCCCGTCTGGCAGAATTAGAGGAAAAAGAAAAGGAACTTCAGGAGAAAGTCACCAAGATCATGATGACGATCCCGAACATCATTGATCCGTCCGTACCGATCGGCAAGGATGATTCCTGCAATGTGGAGATCGAGAAGTTTGGCGAGCCGGTTGTTCCGGATTTTGAGATCCCGTATCACACCGAGATCATGGAGCGTTTTAACGGCATTGATCTGGATGCTGCAGGCAAGGTGGCAGGAAACGGATTTTATTATCTGATGGGCGATATTGCGCGTGTACACTCCGCAGTGCTCTCCTACGCGAGAGATTTCATGATCGACCGCGGTTTTACCTACGTGGTGCCGCCGTTTATGATCCGCAGCAATGTTGTGACGGGCGTTATGAGTTTTGATGAGATGGATGCCATGATGTACAAGATCGAGGGCGAGGACCTTTATCTGATTGGTACCTCCGAGCATTCCATGATCGGTAAGTTCATCGATACAATCAACGATGAGGAGAAGCTGCCATATACACTGACATCCTACTCTCCATGCTTCCGCAAGGAGAAAGGCGCACACGGCATCGAGGAGCGCGGTGTTTATCGTATTCACCAGTTTGAGAAGCAGGAGATGATCGTAGTCTGCAAGCCGGAAGAGTCCAAGATGTGGTACGATAAACTGTGGCAGAACACGGTTGACCTGTTCAGAAGTCTGGATATCCCGGTTCGTACCCTGGAGTGCTGTTCCGGCGATCTGGCAGATCTGAAAGTGAAGTCCTGCGATGTTGAGGCATGGTCTCCGAGACAGAAGAAGTATTTCGAGGTTGGAAGCTGCTCAAACCTCGGCGATGCACAGGCGAGAAGATTAAAGATCCGTGTGAAGGGCAAGGATGGCAGCAAGTATTTTGCACATACCTTGAACAACACGGTGGTTGCGCCGCCTAGAATGCTGATCGCGTTCTTGGAGAACAACCTCAACGCAGACGGAAGCGTCAATGTTCCGGTAGCACTGCGTCCGTATGTCGGAGGCAAGGAGAAGCTGATTCCGGTAAAATAAATATGCACAAAAAACGGTCTGCCGGATAGGGCAGACCGTGCTGGAGTAAGTGTTATTATATGGAGGTAAAAGCACTGACAGGTTCTGGAATGAAAATAAGCCTGAACCATTCGGTGGAGAAAAATGTGTGGATTTCTTCCAGACAGATTTTGCATCTGATTCCGTGTCTCTTCCACGTTTGGACACCTGGTGGGTGCATGTCCGACACACCGGAGACAATGGGCGGACTTTCTGGCAGCACTAACTGTGCTCCCTCATAGACATTATTAAACCGCGCGAACAGAACTCGCTGCTATCTGCTATTGAAATTACGGCAGATAGCAGCTCAGACATCTGCTTCGCGCGGTTATGTTTTTTCGGGAGCACAGGTAAGTGCTGCACAAAAGTCCTACAAATTGTCTCACGGAGTGCGGACATGATCCACCGTGGAGTGCTCCAAACTTGGAAAGACACGGATCATCGCAGATGCAAAAATGCTGGTTAGAAATCCTGCATAGCACTTCGGAGAATTGCATTAGCACTTCTCTGGTTCCGGATACTCCACGCCGAACGTCTCGACAGTCACTTTTTTCATGACCTGCGGAGCGAGCGGGCGGTCGCTGTAGTCGGTTGCGGTCTCTGCGATCTTGTTGACTACGTCCATGCCCTCGGTGATCTTGCCGAATGCAGCGTATGCGCCGTCCAGATGCGGGGAAGTCTTATGCATGATGAAGAACTGGCTTCCGGCAGAATCTGGATGCATGGCTCTTGCCATGGAAAGAACGCCTTCTGTGTGATTTAAGTCATTTTTGAAACCGTTCTGGGAAAATTCGCCCTTGATATCGTAGCCCGGGCCACCCATGCCGGTTCCGTCCGGACAGCCGCCCTGAATCATAAAGCCGTTGATAACGCGGTGGAAGATCAGTCCGTCGTAGTAGCCTTTCTGGATCAGGCTGATAAAATTGTTTACCGTATTTGGTGCGATTTCAGGATAAAGCTCTGCCTTCATGATATCGCCATTTTCCATCTCGATAGTAACGATTGGGTTTGACATAGTATACCTCTTTCTGCCCTGTATACGGGCGGGTGAAATAAGAAGCAGCCTGCTGTGACAGCAGTCATCTGCCGCCTCTACGGCACTATTGTAGCGAAAAAGAGAAGATTCGTAAAGAGAAACGATGGAATTTCCGAAAAAGTCTTGCTCCGCAGACAGGAAGAGGGTAACATAAGGTAGATTCAGGAATACTATTTTGAAGGAAATATTGCAAATGAACATAAAAAATATAATCAAGAATAAACAGAAGGAATTTATACAGGGAATTATTGTATTGATATTATGCATGGCGTTATTTTGCAGTGCGGCTGTCTCTTGGGAAAACGACGGATCCGGGTGGAAAATGCGCCATGGCGGGCAGAAATATGAGGAGACGGGAACCGACGGTCAGGTGCAGACACCACTTTATGCAGGAATTCTTGCAGAATTTCGCACAAATGAGATGGAAATTCTGGTGGACAACCATGAGATTTTCGCAGATGCGGCAGCACGCGCGGCAGAGGAGGCGGCACATCCGGAGCAGGGAGTCTACACATTTCTGCAGGGACCGAAGTCCTGGGCAGAAAGACGGGCATGGTCGGGCGAATGGTCGAACCAGTATGTCAGGGGCAATTATTTTGGCAATTTCGGATGCGGTCTGTGCTGTATGGCAAATATTTACTGCACACTCACGGAACATACCTGTTCGCCGTGGGATATGTACGAATATGCGAGACAGGTGTCCGGCTACGCGCCGTCGCGGAAGATCGGAGCAATCGGTTGGGCGGATATGAAGGTCACATTGCGAAAAAGCGGCTTTGACTGTACGTTAAACACAAAGCCGGAAAGCTATGAGCAGTTCCAGCGGGAGATTGCGGCGTCACAGATGGCGGTGGTTCTGGTTTCCAGCAGGGACGATGATACCTACTGGAAGAAGACGGGAGGGCATTATGTGTCGATCAGCCTTTACGATGCGTCGTCAGATCAGGTGTTCCTCGGGGATCCGGCGGACCCGGACGGCAACCGCTCCTGGATTCCGCTGCGCTACGTGTATGACGCATTAAAAACCGTCAGCCAGTATCAGTATCTTCTGGTACAGGATTATGCGGAGGAACAGAATCAGTGGATGCATGACGGGATTACGGATGCATGGGGAGGAATGTAATATATATTTGACATATTGTAAAGCAGATGCTACCATAAAAGGAGAAATCAGAAACTATCAGGACTGTGTGACAGGAAATGAAACAGGAGGATTGGAAGATGAAAGAAAATGTGGCGTATCTGCTTGGCATTGTGGCAGGGCTGGCGGCGGTAGGAATTATCTGCTGGGTGAAGAAACGGGGACGCAGGGAGGCTGACTATGATGAGCGGCAGTATCAGACGCGCGACCGCGCCTGCCGGTACGGTTTTCTGACGCTGCTGTTGTATGAACTGGTATATGGGGCATTGTATATGAAAGAAGCGCCGTCCTGGTGCGACTATACGATGGGAAATTATCTGGGAATTGGTCTGGCACTGCTGGTGTTCGGCGTATATTGTATCTGGAACGATGCTTATATGAACCTGAACCAGAAGCCGTGGAGCGTACATCTGATGTTTGGAGTGCTGGCACTGTGCAATCTTGGAATCGCGGAAAATAACCAGCGGATCGGAACGCTGTTTGCGGACGGAAAACTAGGATTTGGCGCGGTGAATCTTGTATTTGCAGTGATGTTCGTTGTCTTTGAAATTGTTTTTCTCATAAAAAGAAGCCGGGAGAAGCGGGATCTGTCGGAGGAAAAAGCTGAATGAAAAATCTCAGGTTAAAGGCGGCGCGCGCGGCAAAGGATCTGTCCCAGCAGGCGCTCGCCGAGAAGGTGGGAGTGTCGAGACAGACGATCAATGCCATCGAGAAGGGAGATTATAATCCCACAATCCGGCTGTGCATTGCGATATGCAGGGAGCTGGACAAAACGCTGGATGAAATTTTCTGGGAAGAGGAAGAATGTTAAATTTAGAATATATTTTAATTGGAAAGCTGCCAAAGACAGAGCGTGACATGCTGCTGGAGAATCTGAGAACAGAGCGGGAATGTGGGCGGAACGTTTTGGAATGGGACTGCGCGAAGGAACACATTCAAGAAGGGGCGCTTGCGGAAAAGGCAATTTTGGTCTCGGAAGATGCGAAGGAACTAAGCGAGGCACAGCGGATCGGGATGGCTGCGCTTTGCTATTTGATGCCGGAGGATGGAAGAACGCAGAGAGAAGAGACCGCCGGGGAGATGGAAGTGACGCCTCCGGCGGATATGTATGCGGAAGGGATGGAGGAGATCGACGGATCTTTTTTACAGCACGTTTATGAGAGACATCATCATATTCCGTGGATCATCTTAAAAACGCCGCGCTGCATCGTGAAGGAATTCTCCATGGAATACTTAGATGCACTGTTTGAACTGTATGCCGGGAAGGGAATGACGGATTATATGGAGCCACTGTATCCGTATGAGGAGGAGCGGGAATATCAGCAGGCGTACATCGAGCAGATGTACCGGTTCTACGGATACGGCATGTGGATCGTGTGCGACAGGAACACCGGAAAGCTGATCGGGCGTGCCGGCGTGGAACACCGGGAGGAGCTGGGCGGAGAGCTGGAGCTCGGTTATGCGATCGGTGTGCCGTGGCAGAGACAGGGCTATGCGACGGAGGTATGCAGTGCGATTCTTACCTATGTAAAGGAGGAACTCATGCTGCCGTCGGTCAGTTGTCTGATCGAGGAGGGGAACGTAGTATCGGAGCATCTGGCGCAAAAGCTGGGCTTTCATTACTGTGAAACGGTGCAGATAGATGGAAAACAGATGAGAAAATACAAAGTTGCATTTTATTAGGAAATAAAATATAATATTGAAATAAAAATTATCATGGATGAAGTGGGTGAGGCACATGGCAGATTACTCTCAGAAAGAAAAAGAACTTGAGCGTGAGCATTTGGAAAAACTGGTAAAGGAAGAGGACCGCAGTATCAAGCCAATGAAGGAGTTTGAGAGTCCGGAGGATTTATATCATGAGTTGATCGCCAGTGTGCGCAAATATCACCCTTCCGCAGATATTTCTCTTATTGAAAAGGCGTATCATGTAGCGCGGGATGCGCATGAGGGACAGACGCGCAAATCCGGTGAGCCGTATATTGTGCATCCGCTGTGCGTGGCGATCATTTTAGCGGAGCTGGAGCTTGACAAGGAGACGATCGCGGCAGGTCTGCTTCATGATGTGCTTGAGGACACGGTCATGACGGCGGATGAGATCAAGGAGGAGTTCAGCGAGGAAGTGCTGCTTCTCGTGGACGGAGTGACGAAGCTGCGCCATCTGCATCTCGCGGACAACAGCCATAATCACGATCAGAAGGACCGCTCTGCGGAGCGCTTAGAGATGCAGGCGGAGAACCTGCGCAAGATGTTCCTCGCCATGGCAAAAGATATCCGGGTTATCTTAATCAAGCTTGCAGACCGGCTTCACAATATGCGTACATTAAAGTACCAGTCCAAGGAGGCACAGATCCGCATTGCGCGTGAGACGCAGGAGATCTACTGCCCGATTGCACAGCGGCTCGGTATTTCAAAGATCAAGATTGAACTTGACGATCTCTCGTTAAAGTATCTGGAGCCGGAGGCATACTACGACCTTGTGCGTCAGATTGACCAGCGCAAGAGTGTGCGCGACGACTACGTGCAGTCGCTCGTGGAGGAAGTGCGCGCACATATCAAGGCGGCGGGCATCGTGGCGGAGATTGAGGGACGCGCGAAGCATTTTTTCAGCATTTATAAGAAGATGGTGAATCAGGACAAAACGCTCGACCAGATCTACGATCTGTTCGCCATCCGCATCATCGTGGATTCCGTCAAGGACTGCTATGCGGCGCTTGGTGTGATTCACGAGATGTACAAGCCGATCCCGGGCCGTTTTAAGGATTATATCGCGATGCCGAAGCCGAACATGTACCAGTCGCTTCACACGACGTTAATCGGACCGACCGGACAGCCGTTTGAGATCCAGATCCGTACCTATGAGATGCACCGGACAGCGGAATACGGTATAGCGGCGCACTGGAAATATAAGGAAGCGAGCAACAACGGCGGCGCGGCAGTGCCGATGACTGTCACGGAGGAGGAGAAGTTAAGCTGGCTGCGCCAGATCTTGGAGTGGCAGCGCGACATGTCTGATAATAAGGAGTTCATGAGCCTTTTAAAGAGTGATCTGGATCTTTTTTCGGACACGGTATTCTGCTTTACACCGACCGGCGATGTCAAGAACCTGCCGAACGGGTCGACACCGATTGATTTTGCGTACAGCATTCACTCTGCGGTCGGCAACAAAATGATCGGTGCAAAAGCCAACGGAAAGCTGGTTCCGATCGATTATGTCATCCAGAACGGCGACCGGATTGAGATTATCACTTCGCAGAACTCCAAGGGACCAAGCCGTGACTGGCTGAACATCGTAAAGAGTACCCAGGCGAAGAATAAGATCAACCAGTGGTTCCGCAGTGAGCTGAAGGAAGAAAATATTACGCGCGGCAAGGAGCTTCTCGTGGCGTCCTGCAAGGCGAAGGGAATCAACTTTGCAGACATCAACAAGCCGGAATACCAGGAGAAAGTGCTGAGAAAATATGGTTTCCATGACTGGAATTCCTGTCTGGCGACCATTGGACACGGCGGCTTAAAGGAAGGCCAGATTGTCAATAAGATGTACGAGGAATATAAGCGGGATCATCTGGCGCGGATCACGGACGAGGAGGTTCTTGAGACCATCGGTTCCGAGAACAAGAATCCGGAGTCGGCGAAGCGCTCCAAGAGCGGAATCATTGTCAAGGGACTTTACGATGTCGCTGTTCATTTTTCCAAGTGCTGCAGCCCGGTGCCGGGAGATGAGATCGTGGGTTTTGTGACGAGGGGACGCGGCGTGTCCATCCACAGAACCGACTGTATCAATATCATCAACTTGTCGGATATGGAGAAGGAGCGTCTGATCGATGCGGAATGGCAGCATGACGGTCAGGACGGCAGCAACGGACTGTATCGCGCGGAGATCAAGATTTTTGGTAACAACCGTACCGGACTTCTGGTCGACATCACGAGAGTGTTCACGGAGCGTGAGATCGATATTGATGCGATCCACTCCAAGACGAGCAAACAGGGCGTGGCGACGATCGATGTGTCCTTCAGCACGAAGGGCAGAGAGGAGCTGGGCAGCGTGATTGATAAGCTGCGCCAGATCGACAGCGTGATTGATATTGTGAGAACGACAGGCTGATGAAGCAGGAAAGGCAGACGGAGGGAAAAAGATGGCGCCTCTTAAGGTAGAACAGTATGTGGTAGGACCGGTGCAGACGAACTGCTATTTCGCGGTCAATGATGAGACGAAAGAGATGATTCTGATTGATCCGGGGGCAAATGCGGATCGTCTGATACAGATCATAGAGGAAGAAAAGTTAAATCCTGTTGCAATTTTATTGACACATGGACATTTTGACCATGCCGGGGGCGCTGCGGAAGTCGCAGCGCATTTTGGTATCAAGGTCTATGCCGAGGAGCATGAGAGAGAGACCCTCGATGATCCAAAGCTGAATCTGAGCGGATGGACGGGAGCGGAGACGACCTATCACGCGGATGTATTTCTGAAGGATGAGCAGGAGTTTGATCTCGCGGGATTCCATATCCGGGTATTGTTTACACCGGGACACACGGTGGGTGGCTGCTGTTATTATTTTGCCTATCAGGACGCCCTTTTTTCCGGGGATACGCTGTTCGCCCAGTCGGTCGGAAGGACGGATTTTCCGAAGGGGAGCGCTTCGGCGCTGATTCGCGGCATCAAGGAGAAGTTACTGCCGCTTCCGGATGAAGTGACCGTCTACACCGGACATAATGACACCACGACGATCGGAACAGAGCGCAGATACAATCCATATCTGTAAGCGTATGATCCGGGAAACCAGAGGTTTTCCGGACTTTTGCCGAAGCAAAGACGCATATGATATAATGAATCCTATCGGATTCATATTAGAAGTTCCTGCGGAACTTCGGATGCGCAGAAAGCAGCGCAAAAAGATGATATAATATTTAGTTTAGAAAAGAGTCAGATATGATAGAAGTAACATTGAATCAGCCGGAATTTGAGTACGATATCCATTCACTCATCAAGGCATTTTATCCGTCGGAATACGTCGGAGTATCCGCGGAAAAGAAGGAGTATGACGAGCCGGTGACATCCCGCATGCATGTGGAGTACACGGACGATGCGATAACGCTGCGCTGGCAGCAGGGAGAGACGGCGCCTGCGGTGGAGCGTACCTTTGCAGTCGATCCTTTAGACCGCCCGGAGACGAAGAACCGGCTGAAACAGAATCTGTATGCGCTTCTGTCGGATGCGACCGGTCAGTATCTGCCGTGGGGAACGCTCACGGGAATCCGGCCGACCAAGATTCCGATGAAGCTGCTCGAAGAGGGAAAAAGCCGGGACGAGATCTATACGTATATGAAGCAGACTTATTTTGCGTCGGATGAGAAGATCTGCCTTGCGACAGACATTGCAGAGAGGGAGCTCTCCCTGCTTTCCAAGATCGATTATGACAACGGGTACAGCCTGTATATCGGGATACCGTTCTGTCCGACGACCTGTCTGTATTGCTCGTTTACCTCCTATCCGATTGCATCGTGGGCGAAGCGTGTGGATTCCTACCTGGATGCGCTGGAGCGGGAGATAGAGTTTGCAGCGGTGAAGTTTGCGGGCAGACATTTAAATTCCATCTACATCGGCGGCGGTACACCGACGACATTAGAACCTTATCAGCTGGACAGACTGATCCGGAAAATTAAATGCAGCTTTGATTTGTCGTATTGCCTGGAATTCACGGTGGAAGCGGGAAGACCGGACAGCATTACATACGAAAAATTAAAGGTGTTGAGACAGCATGGAATCTCGCGCATATCGATCAATCCGCAGACCATGAAGCAGGAGACATTAAAGCTGATCGGCAGACATCACACGGTGGGGCAGACGGTGGAGAGTTTTCACATGGCAAGAGAACTCGGGTTTGACAATATCAACATGGATCTGATCATGGGACTTCCAGAAGAGACACTGGACGATGTGCGCCGGACGATGGAGCAGGTGGCAGAGCTTGCACCGGACAATCTGACCGTACATTCGCTGGCACTCAAGCGGGCAGCGCGGCTGAATATGTTCAAGGAAGATTATAAGGATTACAAGATCATCAACACGCAGGAGCACATGGATCTGGTTGCGGACTGTGCGGCGCAGATGGGGCTTTTTCCATATTATCTGTACCGGCAGAAAGGTATGGCGGGCAATCTGGAGAACGTCGGCTATGCAAAAGAGGGCATGGCGGGCGTGTACAATGTGCTGATTATGGAGGAGAAACAGACCATTGTGGCATGCGGAGCGGGAGCTTCGACAAAACGTGTCTGGACAGAGCCGAATCCGGATGGCACGCACCGGATTGAACGTGCCGAGAATGTCAAGGATGTAGCGCAGTATATCGCAAGGATTGATGAGATGATACAGCGGAAGCAGAAGCTTTTTGCAGAAGAATAAAAGGGTTATTTATCCTGAAATAGTACATCAAAAAAGTATCCAATAATACGGAATAACCTGTGAGATGTATTGAAACAACCTAATAACTGTGCCTTAAAGGACGAATTCATTTTAGCAGATGAGTTCGTCCTTTTCTGTTATAGTCAATTATTCTAGGAGAAAAAGAACATGAATAACACAGCGTTAGGAGCAAAATGAGCCAATGAAAGAAGTGTCTACAATACCTTCTTTGGAAAGAAGTAACACCTGAGTTTTCGTGATTTCAGAGAGAATTTCATTATTGAAATTTTTCAGGAAGAGTTTCATGACATTCCAGAAAATTTGAAATATGGGGAAATATCACAAAAATCGAATGAGAATTTTGTGGCGGGTTACACGTTTAACCTTTGTGAAAACTATATTTCTATTGTAATATTGAAGCAGAATATTACAAATCAGTAATCAATGTGATGTAGAACAAAGGAGAAAACACATGAATAAAGAAATGACCGTAAATGGGAAAAGCTATACAATAATTAAATTGCTAGGAAAGGGAAAAGGTGGATATTCTTATTTGGCAGAGTCTGGAAATAACAGGTATGTTTTGAAGCAGATACATCATGAACCTTGTGATTATTATCAGTTCGGAAACAAGCTTGAGGCAGAAATCAGGGATTACAAGAAATTGAAAGAAATCGGAATAAAGATGCCTGCCATGCTTGAAGCAGATGTGAAAAATGAACGCATTTTGAAGGAGTTTATTGACGGCGACACGATTTATCAGTTGGTTTTAGAAGACAAGATGAAAACTGACTATATCGAGCAATTGCATAGAATGTGTGCGCTGTTATATGCTGCCAATACAAATATTGATTATTTTCCAACGAATTTTGTTGTAAATAACGAAGAAATATATTATGTTGATTTCGAGTGCAATGATTACATGGAAGAATGGAATATTGAAAACTGGGGTGTAAAATACTGGTCAAAGACACCGGAATTTTTGCAGTATGTGAAAGAACATTCATGATACTCGGAAGTTGAAGGAGAAATTTATGCAAAAGAGTATAAATTATATTTGCCAGATAAAAAACTGTTACAGAAAAAGCTAAAAGAATGGCTGGATGAAGAACAGCATTGATTCAGAGGGGAGAGTGCTATCTGCTGGGATAGTATTCTCGGGAGTATCCCAAAGGACATTTCTAATTACTTAGAAATGTCCTTTTTCGCATTTGTGAATGGTCATTGATGCTACAGAATGTCAGAATTTACTTGTTTGCGCTGTCAGCATCAATCACAGACTGGATCTGCTTCATCAAAGCATCATAGTTGTCCTGGTTATCGATTCCGCCGAGCATAGGTTCGCCTATTATATTACCATTTCTATCGACTAAAATTGTTGTTGGAAATGCCATAATATCAGCAGCATATTTACCGGCGGCTGAATCAGAGTCAATGGAAAGATTGCGATAAGCGGCGCCCTGGCTTTCAAGGATTTTTTTTGCTTCTTTTATAGCAGCTTCATTTTCATCAAAAGTTTCGGTGTTAATACCAATAACTTCGCCCCCCATTGATTTAATAGCGTCATTTAATTCGTTAAGTTTAGATAATTCAGCAACACAAGGCTTACAGCCGGTAAACCAGAAATTTATGACAGTTACGGCATTCCCGGAAAACAAATTCTGATCAACGGCATTGCCATCAAAATCTTTTCCGGAGAAATTCTGGAAAGGGGCTGTATCATCGGAATCATTTTTTGCGCCGGAAGTATCGGATACAACATTTTGGCTTTCAATTTCAGTGATCTGTTCTTCGATTTTACGAATGGTCTTAATATCATCGGTAAGAGTTTTTAACTCGCTGTCTGTAAACGAAGTCTTGTTTGCTTCGACAGTATCAGCAAGATAATCAGCATAATTTCCATCTGGATCAGCAGTACTTTTATTCATCATGCCAAAAACCTTGTCCCATACATCTTTATGATCTGCAAAGATCTGGTTTTCCTGCTGATATAAATCATCAAGCGCTGCATTGGAGTCATCGGCAGATGATTCGCTGGCGGATACAGCAGCAGTATTCTGCGTGTTCTCTGTTTTTGAAGTCTCCTGCCCGGCACATCCGGTGATTGATAATGCGGTACAGAGTGTAAAAAGTGCGATAATGTTTCTTTTTGTTTTCATGATAAATACTCCTTTAAATGATAAGAATTAAATAGCTGCCGGCTGGCTATTGCTGGTTATTGAGATTGCTGCTACATGTTTTTTCCATAAACTGGTAATGGATTGCATCCTTTGGACAGGCTTTCATACAGGCGCCGCATCGTATACATTCCGGATGATTTGGAGTCTTCCGGACATCGACATCCATTTTACATGCACCTGAACACAGACCGCATCCCACACATTTACTGTTTTCGACCTTGATGTTGAGAAAGGATATTTTATTAAAAAGTGAATAAATTGCACCAAGGGGACAAAGCCATTTGCAAAAAGGTCTGTAAAACAAAATACTTAAGACAATAACAGTAATTAAAATAAGGCATTTAAAAGAAAACAGCCTGCCAAGTGCAGATCGTATGGCGGAATTCCCGAGGGACAGAGGTATGGCACCCTCCAAAACGCCCTGTGGACAAATGTATTTACAGAAAAACGGATCTCCCATTCCTATGGAGTTCGTCACAAGCATCGGCAGTGCTATAACGAAAACGATAAGAATGATGTACTTCAGGTATCTCAAAGGCTTTAGCCTGGCCGTAGAAAATTTTTTCCCGGGGATTTTATGAAGCAGATCCTGAAACCATCCAAAAGGACATAAAAATCCACATATAAATCTTCCAAGTGTCACACCGAGCAGAATGAAAAAGCCGGTTATGTAGTACGAAAATTTAAAATTTGAGGATCCGACGACTGCCTGAAAAGCTCCAATTGGGCAGGCGCCTGCAGCTGCAGGGCAGGAATAACAGTTTAATCCCGGCACACATACTGTTTTGGCATTTCCCTGATATATTTTTCCTTTAAATAAATTTGGAATATGAATATTGGTAAGCAATGTGGCAGCTGCCTGAATCCACCCGCGTACCCGGGCTACTTTTTTTGATCGTATAGTTGTTTTTTTATCCAATTCCCACACACTCCAGACATAATTTAATTGCTTTGCCAAGCACGGTAGCTGCTTCGCCTCTGATTGCACCATAACCGATCATAAGTGTACCGGTGATGAATAAAGCGAACTGTGATATTCTTTTCCGCATCAGACAGATTACTCCTTTCGTTTGCTGTTATTGTCTTTGTTGACCAGCTGACAGTAGTATTATACAATAGTGGATGTAAAATCCTTGTTAAGAAGCGGGAGAAATATTTTGAGATTATTGATTGTTGAAGATGAAAAAGAATTGTGTGATACAATTGCAAAAAGTCTGTATGATGCGGGCTATGAGGTGGATACCTCTTATAATGGAAGCGAGGCGCTTGAATATGTCCTGACGGAGGAATATGATCTCATTGTGCTTGACCTGAATTTACCGGGCATAGATGGAATGGATATTCTAAGGGAACTCAGGCGGGAGAATGAGGAGACAAAGGTGCTGATTCTGTCTGCGCGAAGCCAGATAGCGGATAAAGTGGAAGGGCTGGATGCAGGAGCCAATGATTACATGGAAAAACCATTTCATCTGCAGGAGCTTGAGGCGCGGATCAGAAGCCTGACAAGACGTAAATTTGTACAGAGAGATGTTTGCCTGAACAATGGGGACATAAGGTTCGATACAAAAAAGCGCGAGGCATATGCAAAAGAAGAGAGGGTGCCTTTGACCAGAAAAGAAAGTGGAATTTTGGAATATCTGCTTCTTAATCAGGGCAGACCGGTAAGCCAGGAAGAACTGATAGAGCATGTATGGGATGCATCTGTGGATAGTTTTAGCGGAGCTATCAGGGTACATATGTCTTCTCTCAGAAAAAAACTTAAGGCAGTGCTGGGATATGATCCGATTGTGAACAAGGTTGGTGAGGGTTATAAGATGCGAGAGGAATCAGAACAATGAAAAAAATGTCACTTCAGTGGAGGCTTACGATCATAACTACATTGTTTATTGCAGTCATATGTGGATGCCTTACCCTGTTTGTATATAAGAACGGTGTGTATTATATTGATTTGCTGCAGGATACTGTTGATGCCCAGAGTGATGAGGACAACAGTGAGGAGGCTGATGAAATATATATTAATATTCCAGATGATAAATGGGATGATTTTGCAGATGATTTTTCCATTCAGGTATATAACAACAAAGCAGATTATAAAAAAAGAAGCTTGCTGTTCTCTACACTGCTTGCGCTTCTTGGAGGTGTTGCCACATATTTTCTAAGCGGACATGTACTTAAACCGCTTAGAAATTTTTCAGATAAAATTGAGAAAGTGCAGGCACAAAATCTGGCAGATTCGAGGATAGAAGAGAATGAAGTTAAGGAATTAAACCGGCTCAGTGTTTCTTACAACAAGATGCTGGAACGCCTCTCAGAAGCATTTGAGGTACAGAGGCAATTTACGGCAAATGCCGCACATGAGTTTCGTACACCGTTGTCGCTGATGCAGGTACAGCTTGATTTATATAATTCGATGGAGCACCCGGGCAATGACGAATGTGCGGAAAAGACAATTGCCATGATGACGGAGCAGAACGAAAGACTCAGCAGGATGGTAAAGATTCTTCTGGATATGAGTGAACTTCAGATTGTGGTACGTGATGAAAAAATCATGGTTGATGCACTTGTAGAAGAGGTCCTGACGGATCTGGAACCACTTGCAATGGAGAAAAATATAAGGCTTATTGGAAAATGTAAGGATGTAACTATGGTGGGAAGCGATATCCTTATTTACAGACTGGTATATAATCTTGTTGAGAATGCTATAAAATACAATCGTCCGGGCGGGCAGGTTGTTGTGACGGCGGAGTGGAAAGAAAAACATGTTTTTCTTTCCGTAGAGGATACAGGAAGCGGAATTCCAGAGGAACTCAGAAAACGGGTATTTGAACCATTCTTTCGTGTGGATAAATCCAGAAGCAGGGAACTGGGGGGAGTAGGCCTTGGACTTGCGCTGGTTTATGAAATTGTGAGAGTGCATGATGGCAATATTGTAATCAGGGACAATCCGTCTGGGGGCACAGTTTTTGAAGTGATTTTTTAACGACGGGATCATATTTGCGATAAATGATTGTATGGTCCTTGATGCTTGACGTGCAGGAACACAAAACGTATAATAATCGGAGGATATAAGGCAGAAAATGGAGGAACGCTCATGGCATTAAGCAAGAAGCCGGTCAACGGCATGAAAGATATTTTACCGGAAGAGATGCAGATCCGGGATTACGTGCAGCAGGTTATCAAGGAGACCTACCGCAGTTTTGGATTCACACCGATCGAGACACCTTGCATGGAGAACATTGCAAATTTGAGCAATAAGCAGGGAGGCGAGAACGAGAAGCTGATCTTCAAAGTGATGAAGCGTGGTGAGAAGTTAAAGATCGCGGAGGCAAAGGAAGAGGCGGATCTGGTCGATTTTGGAATGCGTTACGATCTGACGGTGCCGTTAGTCCGTTTCTATGCGAACAACGCTAATGATCTCCCGTCCCCGTTCAAGGCACTGCAGATGGGCAGTGTGTGGCGTGCAGACCGCCCGCAGCGTGGACGTTACCGCCAGTTTATGCAGTGTGATATTGATATTATCGGTGAGCCGAGCAATCTCGCGGAGATCGAGCTGATCCTTGCGACGACAACGACGATCGGCAGACTCGGATTCAAGAACTTTGAGATCCGCATCAATGAGCGCCGCATCTTAAAGGCGATGGCAGCGTACAGCGGTTTCCCAGAGGAAGAATTTGATACCGTATTCATCATTCTGGACAAGATGGATAAGATCGGTCTTGACGGCGTGGCAGAAGAACTCGCAAAGGAAGGCTATGCGAAGGAGTCGATTGACAAGTATCTGGCGCTGTTTGAGGGCGTATCCGGGGCACAGAACGGTATCAAATATCTGGCAGACACCTTACAGGGCTTTTTGGAGCCGGAGGTGGAGCAGAATCTCCAGGAGATTATCGATAGTGTGGAGACGGCGAAGACAGCCGACTTTAAGATGGTATTTGATCCGACGCTTGTGCGCGGAATGAGCTATTATACAGGAACGATTTTTGAGATCGCAATGCCGGAGCTGGGAGCAGCGTGCGGCGGCGGCGGACGTTACGACAGGATGGTCGGCAAGTTCACCGGAAATGACGTTCCGGCGTGCGGATTCTCCATCGGCTTTGAGCGCATCATTCTTCTTCTGATGGAGAGCGGTTTCACCGTGCCGATGCAGCGCCCGAAGGTGGCATACCTCATTGAAAAAGGCTGTACCTCGGAGCAGGTATCGAAAGTGATCGCCAGGGCACAGGAGGAGCGTGTTGCTGGGAAGCAGGTGCTTGTCGTGCGCATGAACAAGAACAAGAAGTTCCAGAAAGAGAAGCTGACAGCCGAGGGCTACAAGGACATTGTCGAGTTTTACAAAGACTGATCCGGAAATGATCTGACAGAGAACGCCATAGGATGATCTATGGCGTTTTTTACATAATGGGAAACTTCGTTTCTATTACATAAAAAAGCTTCGCGTGGATGTGCACGTTTCTTAAAGGAGATTACGAACGGTATAAAGTAAAAAAAGAGAAACAGCTTGCAGATGGAGGGCATATGGGAAGAATTATCGGTATTGATCTTGGAACGACAAACAGTGCGGCGGCAGTGTGGGAAAATGGAGAGAGTCATCTGATTCCGAATGCGTTTGGAGACTATCTGACGCCTAGTGTAGTTAGTATAGGCAAAGATGGCACGGTGTACGTGGGAAAAATTGCAAAGGAGCGTCTGGTTACACACCCGGAGGATACAGTAAGCGTTTTTAAACGATTTATGGGAACGGAAAAGATATATTCGCTCGCCGGAAAAAAATACCGTCCGGAGGAACTTTCCGCGCTTGTGTTAAAAAGATTAAAGGAAGACGCGGAGCATTATCTGGGGGAGGAGATTATGGAAGCGGTCATCAGTGTACCGGCATATTTTAACGACCTTGCAAGAAATGCAACAAAAAATGCGGGGGAACTGGCAGGATTTCATGTGGAGCGCATCATCAATGAACCTTCGGCTGCATCGTTATATTATCAGTGCCGAAGCCAGATGGAGGATGCCGTCATGCTGGTGTTTGATTTTGGAGGGGGAACGCTCGATGTGTCATTAGTAGAGTGTTTTGATAACATTGTGGAGATTCTGGCGGTCAGCGGAGACAATCATCTCGGCGGCAGTGATTTTGACCGGTTGATTGCAGATATGTTCTGGAAGTCGTGCGGACTTTCTGAAAACCGCTTCTCAGCTGAGGATGCGGCAATTGTGTTGGAACGTGCGGAAAACTGTAAGTTTGAACTGACCGGTCAGGAGACAGCACAGATGTGTGTGACACTTGCTGGAAGAGAATATCGGATGGAGGTCTCCAGAAAGGAGCTGATCCTGCAGGCGGAGCCGCTGTTTGAACGGATGGCACAACCGATCCGGCGTGTGTTGTCGGACGGGCAGAAGAGTGCCGGAGAAGTAGATGCGGTAGTGCTTGTTGGAGGGTCCTGTAAAATGCCGGTGGTGCAAAAGTATTTGAATTATCTGTTGCAGCGCACGGATATTGCGGTTGTCAGCCCGGATTATATGATTGCGCTCGGCGCCGGAGTGTATGCAGGCATCAAGGAACGCAATGCGGATATTCGCGATATGCTTCTTACGGATATCTGTCCGTTTTCTCTCGGCGTGTCCCAATACAACGAAGCAGATCCGAACCGTGATCTCTGTGATGTGCTGATTGAGAGGAACATGGCGCTCCCGGTCAGCAGGGAGACTATTATGACGACGGCACATGACAGGCAGACCAAAATGAGGTTCAAGGTATACCAGGGGGAAGCAATGTACGCGGAAGACAATCTGCTGTTGGGAAGCATCACGGTTCCGGTTCCTGTCGGACCGGAAGGAAAAGAGAAGGTGCGGGTGCGTTATACCTACGATATCAATGGAATTCTGGTGGTAGATGTGCACGTCGTATCGACAGGACAAGAAAAACAGCTCGTGATCCGGAATGATAAGATCAAACTATCAGAAGAGGAACTGAAAAAAAGACTGGAGCAGTTGAATAAACTGAAGATTCATCCGAGAGATCTTGAGGAAAACAGGCTGGTGCTTGCGCGTGCTGAAAAGCTGCATCGTGAGACAACGGGATATATCCGGGAACAGATTGACAGTCGTGTACAGTATTTTAACTATTATCTGGGAAGACAGGACGTCCTCTCCATCAACAAGGGCAGAAAACAGCTGAATCTGTTTCTGGACTATGTGGAGGAGCAGTGTCTGCAGGAGGCGGCATTTGAGGGAACAGCAGACGGTTTTTCCCGGTGGTATGAGAGTAGTAAGCAGGCGGTCGATGCGCAGGATCAGGTGGATTACCGCAAAGAGGAACAGGAATATGAATTGTGGAGGGGCGGACATCTGACCAGCTAGAAGAATATGACAATATGGCAAACACTGGGAATTCCCCAGACAACGGATCAAAAAGAGATAAAAAAAGCATATGCAGCCAGAGTAAAAAGCTGCCACAGGGAGGAAAAGCCAGAGGAGTGGGCAGTGCTTCACGATGCTTACCAGCGCGCCATTCAATACGCGAAAAGACAAGAGAAAGAAAGTGATCTGAACGGAAGCAGGACGGTTCCAAGTCCGGTGAAACCGGTGGCACGGGAAGGTATAAGAGAGCGGGACGCGGCGCTGGAGAAGGAGTACGGACAGCTTGAAACCGATGAGACAGAAGCACAATGGCAGGAGTATTTTGCACGCATTCGTGCCGGACAGGAGAGAAGCAGGAAAATGCTGACAGAGGAGTTGCCGGAGCGGCTGCGAGGTCTCACATTGCAGGGGGAAGGAACCCAGAAGAAACGCTGGGAAGAGTTCCTGCAATCGGAGTTGGCGATTACTCTGTACAAAGAACCAGAGTTCTGGAGACAAATTGGTGAACATGTGAGGGCACAGGAGTGGTCGGAGGAAGCATGCCGCTACATAGGCAAACGCGTGGAAGACATAAAATATGAGTTTAACAGTCGTGATTATACGGAATTATGGCGTGTGCTGGATGAACTTGAGAGGATTTGTCTGGAGGAGGCACTGAAAGATCCGTTACGGAGAACAAAGATAACGCTGCGTGGATTTGGATTGACGATCCTTGTGTTCGTGCTTATCGGAGTGTTTGTCAGAATTATTTAGAACGGATAAAACCGTTGAAAAATCGCGTTTCATGGTGTAAGATAAAAAAAGCGCCGGACAGGCTGCTGCCCGGACAGATTTGAAGAATATTTTTAGATTGATACAAGGGAGTTAAGAAAATGACACAGTCGAGAACACATAACTGTAATGAGCTGCGTCTTTCCAATGCGGGAGAGAAAGTAACGCTCGTCGGATGGTACGAGAATCTCCGCAAGGTCAGCAAGAACCTGGGATTTCTTATTTTAAGAGATTTCTATGGAACGACCCAGATTGTCGTTGAGACAGAAGAGATGATGGAGAAGCTGGACGGAGTGAACAAGGAGTCCACCATTTCCGTAACAGGAACCGTCAGAGAGCGCTCCAATAAGAATACAGAGCTTCCGACCGGAGAGATTGAAGTCGTGCCGGAAGGGATCGAGATCCTTGGAAAGTGTATCTACAATGCACTTCCGTTTGAGATTAACCAGTCCAGAGAGGCGGATGAGAACACCAGATTAAAATATCGCTATCTGGATCTGAGAAATCCGTCGGTCAAGAGCAAGATCGTGCTCAGAAGCCGCATCGTGGCAGAGATCCGCAATAAGATGAACGAGCTGGGATTTTTAGAGATCACGACTCCGATTCTGACCTGCTCTTCCCCGGAAGGCGCGAGAGATTATCTGGTACCGGCCAGAAATCATCCGGGCAAGTTCTATGCACTGCCGCAGGCACCGCAGCAGTTCAAGCAGATTTTAATGGCGTCCGGATTCGACCGCTATTTCCAGATTGCACCGTGTTTCCGTGATGAGGACGCAAGAGCAGACCGTTCTCCGGGAGAGTTCTATCAGCTCGATATGGAGATGGCATTTGCTTCCCAGGAGGATGTGTTCTCTGTTGTCGAGGAGGTACTGCCGCCGGTATTTGAAAAGTATGGTGTATACAAGACTGCTTCCAAGGCTCCGTTTGTGCGTATTCCATATCTGGAGTCCATGGACAAGTACGGCACCGACAAGCCGGATCTCCGCATTGATCTGGTATTGCAGGATGCGACGGACGTCATGGCAGACTGCGGATTCGGTCCGTTCGAGGGACAGACCATAAAAGCGGTTGTCGTGGACGGATTTACTGCGACCAGAAAAGTGATCGATGGAATCTGTGCCGAGGTGGAAGTGCAGACAGCCAACAAGGCATACTGGTTCAAACTGGACGAGAACGGCGAATTTGTGGGAGGTATTTCCAAGTTCTTGCAGGAGCGCAAGGAGACAGTCATTGCTGCCCTCGGATTAAAGCCGGGTGACTTTATCGGTCTGACCGCAGGCAAGAAGCTGGCAGCGCAGAAGACCGCAGGCGTACTCCGCAGACTGCTTGGCGCTGCGAGCGAGAAGCACATGAAAAAGGATTGCTACGAATTCTGCTGGATCGTAGATTTCCCGATGTATGAGATCGGCGAGGAGTCCGGAGAACTGGAGTTCTGTCACAACCCGTTTTCCATGCCGCAGGGCGGTATGAACGCACTCTGCAACGAGGAGCCGCTTTCCATCCTTGCTTACCAGTACGATCTGGTGTGCAACGGCGTAGAGCTTTCCTCCGGTGCGGTTCGTAACCATGACCCGGAGATCATGATCAAGGCATTTGAACTGGTTGGTCTCGGCGAGGAGGATGTGAAGGCAAAATTCCCTGCCATGTACAATGCATTCTGCTACGGAGCACCGCCACACGCAGGAATCGCTCCGGGTGTTGACCGTATGATTATGCTGATCTGCGGCGAGGAGAGCATTCGTGAGATCATCCCGTTCCCGATGAACAAGAACGCGATGGATATCATGATGGGAGCACCGGCGACTGTAGATCAGAAGCAGCTGGACGACGTTCATATCCGCATTCAGATGCCGGAAGAAAAATAGCGTAAAGCGACAGCAATAAAGACACAGGCTTTTGGACAGACTATCTCCAAAAGCCTGTTTTACTCTATATAAAGTAGAAAATTTCAATCAAAAAGGAGATCACAGAGAGGATATGGGAAAAAGAACCGGAAAGAACCGTAAAATGGACGGCAGGGCAGGATACGGGAAGCGCGTGGCTGCGGTGGGAATGATGTTTGTGATGTTGTTTTCTTTTGCCGCCTGCGGGAAGACGACCGCTTCTGAGGAAGCGGAGGCACTGAGCGGAAGCTGTATTGACATTTTAAACAAAGTTTACGAAACGGCCGATCTGGATGCATCGATGCGGGACGCCATGCAGGATTATGAGATGACGACGATCGACGCGGATATGGAAGAGTATGTGCTGGGGACAGATGAGATCACTTATACCGATTCTGCGTATTCTGCGCCGATGATGACATCGGTGGCGTATCAGTGTGTTGTGCTGCGCGTGCCGGACGGAACCGATGTGCCGAAGGCAAAACAGACGCTTTTGGACAATGCCAATCCTGCAAAATGGATCTGCGTGGAAGCGGAGAGCGTTGCGGTGGAGAGCATCGGGGATGTGATTTTATATGTTATGGGCTTCGACGAGGACGTGTCTGCAATAAAAGATGCATTTCTTGCACTGGACGAATGAGACGGATGCAATTAAGAAACAATAAGCTTTTGATGTGAGAAATATCAGAATTGACTGATAACCCTATAAAGAGATAAAAAGGAACAAGAGATAAAAAGGAACGATGAGAGAGGAAATCCCGGTTCGCGGACAGAGAATGACAGTTCTGTCTTAAGACCGGGATTTTTTATATAAAAGCAACCATTGTTATGTAACAAACAGTATATAACAGTTGACAACAGTTCTATACTGTTATATACTGTTTGTCGAAGGAAAACCTACATACTGCGCAGAGGTGGAGGAGAATACAAAGAAAATGAAGATAATTGTGGATCACACATCGATGCAGCCGATCTATGAGCAGATCGTAGAGCAGATAAAAAAGCAGATCCTGCAGGGAACCCTGCGGGAGGGAGCGCCACTTGACAGTGTGAGAATGCTTGCAAAGGATCTTAAGGTGAGCGCTCTCACCGTAAAAAAGGCATATGATGCCCTGGAGGAGGAGCAGCTGATCGCAACGGTGCATGGCAAGGGCAGCTTTGTGCTCGGGGTGAATCCGTCACTGCTTGCGGAAGAACAGAAAAGAGAGATCGAGCAGCGGATGGAACAGCTGGTGGCGAAGGCGCGGGCGTATGGCATGAGCGACGAAGAACTGCGGGCGGTTCTGGAATTGTTTTTGGAAGCATAGGAGTGCAATCACAGGAATGGAGAATCATATGAATGATGGGATGGTGCAACTGAATAAAGTAACAAAGGCATACGGGTCGTTTCAACTGGACTGCTCCATGGAAGTGCAGCCCGGGATGGCAACCGGATTTGTCGGGGCGAACGGAGCGGGAAAAACGACGACATTTCAGATTCTGCTGGGGCTGGTGCCGCCGGAGACGGGTGAGATAAGGATCTTCGGAAAACCATATACAGAACTGACTGCAAAAGACCGGGAGCGGATCGGGGTATCCCTTGCGGATTCGGGCTTCAGCCAGTTCCTTACCGTCCGGGATGTTACCGCCATTCTGCGGAATCTGTATACCAGATTTGATGAGGCCAGGTTCCTGGAAAAATGTCAGCGGTATGAACTTCCGGCGAACAAAAAAATCAAAGATTTTTCTACCGGGATGCAGGCAAAGCTGAAATTGCTGATTGCGATGTCACATGACGCCGACCTGCTGATTCTGGACGAACCGACGCTGGGACTCGATGTGATGTCCAGAGAGGCGATGCTTGAAGAACTGCAGGAATATCTGGATTCGGAGGGAACCGGCGGAGCACCGAGATCTGTCCTGATATCCTCCCACATCTCCAGCGATCTGGAAAAGTTCTGCGATGATATCTATATGATTGACCGGGGGAAGATCGTGCTTCACGGGGAGACGGATGTTCTTCTGGATTCATATGGTATCTTAAAAGTGGATGAGCGGCAGTATCAGGCGCTGGATCGTAGATATCTGCTTGCCGGAATGCGGGAAGCGTACGGTTATCGCCTGCTGACGAACGAGCGCCGGTATTATCAGGAAAATTACCCGGATCTTGTGATGGAAAAAGGCAGCATTGATGATATTCTGATTTTGACAGCGAGGGGGGAGAAGCTATGAAAGGATTATTGACGAAGGATTTTCGGATTCTGGCAGGGCAGAAGCGGTATTTTACGATTATCATTCTGATTGCGCTCATTTTTCTTTGCAGCGGTCAGCCAGCGCAGATCATTGTGGGATATTGTACCATGTTCGGCATGCTTTTTACAGTAAACACGATCTCGTATGACGAATTTGATCACGGCTATCTGTTTCTGTTCACGCTTCCGGTGACCAGAAAAGATTATGTGCTGGAAAAATATGTATTTATGATGCTTTGCGGCGGTGGTTTCTGGGCAGTTTCCGCAGCGGCCGGTTTTGTGGCAGATTATATCCGGGGACATGTGGTGTCTCTTTTAGAATGGCTGATGCCCATGTTCCTTATTTTATTAGAGATGACAATTTTTCTGGCAGTCATGCTTCCGGTCAGCCTGAAATACGGTATGGAAAAAAGCAGGACAGCAACCATGATTCTGGGGTTTGCGGTGCTTGGGGCTGCAATTGCAGCAAGGAAGCTTCTGCCGGAGAATTATGCGGGAGGGCTGAGGTGGTCTGCGCAGTTAAATCCTGCGGCCGTGACTGTGGTAGTGTTTCTGGTTTCCCTGGCCACATTGGCGGTATCCTTTGCGGGCAGTGTCCGCATTATGCAAAAAAAGGTATTCTAAGGATTGCCACTTTACAAATAGTGCAAAAAATAGGATAATGGTATCACTTAAAAACAACATTTTACAATAGATGGGATTGATCATTTATGGAAATAGAACATATCGGTGATAACAAAATCCGCTGTGCACTGACGGAACAGGAGATCGAGAGTCTCGGATACGATATTGATGAGATCATTGCGAACAGCGAGATCACGCAGGAATTCATGCATACTGTCTTAGAACTCGTCGAGGAACAGGAGCATATTCAGATGGAGGGCATCTCTCCGATGGTGAAAGCCGAGCTTTTGCAGGATCATAGTATGGCGATCACTTTTGGCGCAGACAAAGAGGTGTCACTGAGGGATCTGGTGAATACGGTCAGTCATATGATCAGCCAGCTGGATCCGGACGCTGCATCAGGGAAAACGGCCAAGGCAGAGGAGGGGAACGCACAGGCTGCAGCAGATACAGCGGATACGGCAGCCGCTGCGGGAACGCATAAGCGCACCGACCCGATGATCTGTGCACTGCGCTTTTCTTCCTTTGAGAATATGCGCAGGATGAGCCTGCTTGCTTTTCGCGGGAAGATTCCAAAGAGCAGTCTCTACAAGATGGACGGCGCGTACTATCTGATTCTGGATTTTACGGGATTTGCCAAGGAGGAGATGCGTCCGTTTGCGTTTGGCACGATCGAGTATGACGATGCGCATTACTCCGATCAGGGGCACATTGCACATATCAGAGAGCAGGGAATTTGTATCATGAAAAAGCAGGCTCTTGAAATGCTGATGCAGTTGTGAGAAATAGATAAAAGCCGTTTTGTAAATAGGCAAAGTCCTCAAATCCGGTCACAAAATTTGGTAAAAATGCCGAACAACTTCCTGATGCATTTTCCACTATATATGCTATGATGGTAGAGGTGTGTGTACAAGATATATACACCAAGAAGAGAATAGCACAGAAGAAGGCGGGGGACGCCGGTGTGCGGAAAGTGGAGAAGTTATGAGCAGAGAGCAGATCTGGGAGCTTGAGGAGAACAAACGCAGCCTGTTAAGACAGGCCTATCGGATGAAGCAGGAATGTCCGCATATGTCGCCGGTTGGACTTGAGTATGAAATGTATGCCGCGATTATGAAAGAAGTGCGGGAGATTACGGCGAGATTACAGCTGTCTGCAGAGGCTTAGGATGGCGTTACAAAAGAAAATCAATATAAGAATAAAAAAGAGCTTTCATCCGGGTTTGCAGATGAAAGCTTTTTTGATATGATAAGGAGAGGATGCGGAATGAAGAGACAGAAGATGCGGACGGAACAGAAGTCTAATGTGAAAAACAGTGTGGGAAGACTTGTGTTTGTAGGATTATCCCTGCTTTTGCAGGTTTTGTGGATTTTGCTGCTGTTTTTGCGGTTGAATGCATATTCTACGGCAATCAGTTTATGCTTTAGTGTAGGAGCATTTCTTGTGGCGTTAAGCATTTACGCCAAGCACGAGAACGCTGCGTTTAAAATGCCCTGGATTATTCTGATTCTGGCGTTTCCGGTGCTGGGGCTCTGCATATATCTGGTGTTTGGACACAAGAATGTGGTCGCAAAGGCGATGCGCAGACGCTTTGAGACGATTGAACCGGTGCTGTTTGAGCAGATTCCCCAGGATGAGGCAGTGCTTGGGCGGCTGGAGGAGCAGGATTTTGCGGTGGCGAACCAGTGCCGCTATATCAAGCGGTTTGGGCATTATCCGGTGTACCGGAATACCGATGTGACATTTTACCCGGATGCGGCGGAGGGACTTGCGGCGCAGCTGCACGATCTCGCGTCGGCAGAACATTTTATCTTTATGGAATATCACGCGATCGAGGAAGCGGAGGCGTTTGGCAGGATTAAGGACGTGCTCGCCGAGCGCGCGGCACACGGGGTGGAGGTACGCCTGTTTTACGATGATGTCGGCAGTATCGGCTTTATCGATCCGGGCTTTATCAAGCGCATGGAAGCCATCGGCGTAGAGTGCAGGGTGTTCAATCCGGTGCTTCCGGTCTTAAACATTTTCATGAACAACCGCGATCACAGAAAGATTACGGTGGTGGATGGAAAGATCGGCTACACGGGCGGCTACAATCTTGCGGATGAATATTTTAATATCACGCACCCGTACGGAACCTGGAAGGATACCGGAATCCGTCTTGTGGGAGATGCGGTGGCAAGCCTGACTGTGACATTTCTCCAGATGTGGAATGCCACGGCGGAGGCGGATCATGAGTTTCAGACGTATTTTCCACAGCTGGATTACCGCGCGGCAGACACCGGTTTTGTGCAGCCGTATGCGGACGGCCCCCTGACGGACGGCTATTTTGCGGAGGATGTCTATTTGAACCTCATCAAGAGCGCAAAACATTTCTTCTATGCGGCGACACCGTATCTGATTATCAGCGATGACATGACGAGGGAATTGTGCCTGGCTGCCGAGCGGGGTGTGGATGTGCGGATTGTGACACCGGGGATTCCGGATAAGAAGCTGGTGTATCAGACGACGCGCTCCTACTATGCGCCTCTGGTGCGGCGCGGTGTGCGCATCTATGAGTACACGCCGGGATTTATCCACCAGAAGCAGACACTCTGCGACGGGGAGACGGCGACGGTCGGAACGATCAATTTTGACTATAGAAGCCTGTACCATCATTTTGAAAACGGCGTGCTGCTGCATGGCTGCGGTGCACTCGGTGCCATCGGAGAGGATTTTGAGCAGATATTTGAGGTGTCGCGCGAGGTGACGGAACAGTATAAGGGAAAGCGGAGTATGGGGCTTCGCATCATACAGTGTATTCTGCGGTTGTTTGCACCGCTGTTATAGGAGAAGGAAAATGCGACGTATTGCGTCTGCGGAACGGAGGTTTTTATGCTGAGAGAGTGGAAAGAGCCGGTAAGACCCGGGGAAGAGGAATTAAAGATGCGCCTTGCGGCAGCCAGGGAAAAGCTTGCCGCCCAGCAGCTTCTCATCAAGGAGCAGAAAGTGCCGGTACTGGTGCTGCTGGAAGGCTGGGGAACGGCGGGAAAAGGCTACTGCATCGGTCAGATCATCGAGAATATTGACCCGCGCCATTTTAAGGTGGAGTCCATGGAGAGAAAGACCGGGGAGGAAGAGCGCAAGCCGTTTTTATACCGCCATTTTACCCGGATTCCGGAGGCGGGAAAGTTTGTATTTTTAGATTCCGGCTGGATGGATGAGGTGGTGGAAGAGCGCCTTCACGGGGAGCTTTCCGAGGAAAAATATGCAAAGCGCATCGAGAGCGTGCGGCGTTTTGAACGTCAGCTGACGGATAACGGCTACCTCGTGATGAAGTTTTTCCTGCATATCTCCAAGAAGGAGCAGACCAGACGGATGGAGCGCCTCACGGATGAAAAAGACACCGTCTGGCGTGTGGGGAAAAAGGATCTGTGGCAGAACAGTCACTACGAGAAGTGCATGGATGCGTTTTCTTCCTATTTGAAGAGCACGAATATGCCGTCCGCACCGTGGTATATTGTGGATGCAAAGTCGAAGAAGTGGACGGAATTGCAGGTGCTTGAGACGCTGACGCAGGGAATTGACATTGCGCTTGACAACCGTGATATGGCGGTTCCGCTTCTGCAGAATGTATTCCCGTTAGAGCGCATGCCGCTTCTCTCGGAGATACCGCTCGATAAGACGCTCGATGAGGAGACGTACCGCAAGGAGTTAAAGCATTTAAAACAGCGGATTGGCGAGCTGCACAACCGCCTGTACCGCAAGAAGGTTCCGGTCATCATCGCCTATGAGGGATGGGATGCTGCCGGAAAGGGAGGCAACATCAAGCGGATCACCAGTGCGCTCGATCCGAGGGGGTATGAAGTGCATCCGATTGCAAGCCCGGAGCCGCATGAGAAGGCAAGGCATTATCTGTGGCGATTCTGGACGAGACTGCCAAAGACCGGTCACATCGCAATTTTTGACCGTTCGTGGTACGGACGTGTGATGGTCGAGCGGCTGGAGGGATTCTGCACGGAAAACGACTGGATGCGCGCGTACAACGAGATCAATGAATTTGAGAAGGAGCTGCATGACTGGGGAGCCGTCATCATCAAGTTCTGGGTGCAGATCGACAAGGATACGCAGCTGGAGCGCTTTAACGAGCGGCAGAACACGCCGGAAAAGCAGTGGAAGATCACGGAGGAGGACTGGAGGAACCGGGAAAAATGGGATCAGTATGAGACGGCAGTCAATGAGATGATCACAAAGACGAGCACGACCTATGCGCCGTGGCATATCCTTGAGTCTGTGGATAAGAAGTACGCCAGGATCAAGGCGCTCCGGATCGTGATTGAGGAGCTGGAAAAGGCACTCGGTTAGACTATGTTTTAGAATGACAGAAATATGCAAATTATGCCATGCGTGGCAATACAATTTCGCCCTCTGTCTTACTATAATATTTTCAGAAGGAATGAAAATAGGAAGGTAAGACAGGGGGATTTTTTATGCAGTACGGACATTTTGACAATGAGAAAAGGGAATATGTCATTGACCGCGTCGACCTGCCGGTATCGTGGACAAATTATCTCGGCGTGAAGGATTTGTGCGTCGTGGTCAATCATACGGCGGGCGGTTACATGTTCTATCAGTCTCCGGAGTATCACCGGGTGACGCGTTTTCGCGGAAATGCGGTGCCGATGGACCGGCCGGGACATTATGTGTATCTGAGGGATGCCGAGGACGGAGACTACTGGAGCATTTCCTGGCAGCCGGTGGGCAAACCGCTGGATCAGGCAAAATACACCTGCAGACACGGCATGAGCTACACAACCTATGAGTGCGATTACAAGGGAATCAAGGCGAGCCAGACACTCATGGTTCCGATGGACGATGCGGTGGAACTGTGGGATGTGCGTCTTAAGAACACCACAGACAAAGCTCCAACATGGACGAACTGGAAGAAGCCATCGGCAAGATGTGCGGGAACTTAAAACGGAAAGGAATTACCGGGGATGAGCCGAAGCGTGATCCGCAGGATGGGGAAGCGGCGGAAGCGCACAAGGAGAGCGCATCAAGCAGCTTTATCGTGAAGAATGCACTGACTTACATTGAAGAGAATTATACGAAGAAGCTGACGCTCTGCGAGGTGGCAGAGAAGACGTATGTGAGTCAGTGGCACTTAAGCAAGCTTTTAAACCGCTACACGGGGCAGAGCTTTTCGGATATTTTAAATCACGTCCGTATCGAGCATGCGAAAGAACTGCTAAAAGATCCGTCGCTGCGCATCGGAGATATCTCCGAGCAGGTGGGATTTTTAGATCTGGCACATTTCTCAAGGGTATTTAAGAAGCAGGAGGGAGTCTCTGCCAATGAATACCGGAATCAGGTACTGGGAAAGTAAGGTGCCGGACGGCTAGAGTACATAGTATCCGAGCACGCCGCACAGAATCCCTGCAAGAGCGCCTGCGATGACGTCGCGCGGCTCATGAACGCCGCCGATCACGCGCAGGACGGCAAGGACAACCCCTAAGAGTCCGAGCAGAATGCCGGCGGAAGGGTGGACATAGAAAATGGTGGCGGCAATGATAAATACGGAAAAGACATGACGGCTGGGAAAAGATTTCCCGGCTGTATCTTTTTCTATGGCAGGCGGAAGGCCGAACTTCTCATAAGGTCTTGGGGCGTTAAAGATCCGGCGGAAGAGCGTGACTGCGGCAAAGGAGATGGCGGGGACGAGAAGCGCCCGCAGGAAAAAAGTGCTGCCCTCAAGAAAAAGCAGCAGCAGAAATGCCGGGTACAGCACGAAAATAAAGCCGGTCAAGGTGTGGTTGAGCAGGCATACCAGCCGGATGCGCCGCGGATGTCCCCGTAAGATGCCGGTGATTTTCTCATAGGATTCTCTGGTCATGAGACCTCCGATCCGGCAACGGCGAGCAGTGCCCCGATGAAAATGCAGAAGTCAGAGATGTTGAAGACGATCGCGCGCAGCCATTTCGGACCGAAATTCAGATGAAAATAGTCGACGACATGCCCCTTCGTATAGCGGTCGTAAAGGTTGTTTAAACCGCCGCCGAGCAGGAGCGCAACGCCCGTTTTTTCCAGCGCGTGTCCGCTAAGGCGCATCAGAAAATAGGAAAAAACCCCGACAACAACAAGAATGACGGTGTGGATGATGCGCAGAAGATTTGGCCTTTTTACCATGAAATTCAAAGCCGCGCCTTTGTTATAATATTTTTCCAGGACAATCCTGCCCCCAAGCCGCGGATGGCGCACCTTGCGGGCATATTTTTTGTCCATGTAACGCTTCAAGATGAGATCCGACAGGAATACCCCACCGGCAATAATCGCATAAACCATGTAAAAATCTCCTGATCGGTGTTGATGTATGTATCATATCATCTTCCATGGGAAATGAAAAGTGATTTGCGCTTGCCTTTTTTTATCCCTGTTTGTGCAGTTGCCCGCAAACCCTTGAAAGGGCGTCGATTGGCTGATAAAGTCAAGACAGAGGCAGAAAAATCTGCAGTAAATAACGGGCGGGAGACGGGAAGGCGTCTCCTGCCTCATGAGAGAAAGGAAAAAGGGATTACGATGAACATTATCAGAGCAAAAGACTATCAGGACATGAGCAGAAAGGCGGCAAATATCATTTCGGCGCAGATTATTATGAAACCGGACTGTGTACTCGGTCTTGCCACGGGATCGACGCCGGTGGGAACATACCACCAGCTGATCGAGTGGTATGAGAAGGGGGATCTTGACTTTTCCAGAGTGTCAACGGTCAATCTGGACGAATACCGCGGCCTGGCACACACGGACCCGCAGAGTTACTACTATTTTATGCAGGAGAACCTGTTTGACCATGTGAATATCGATAAGACGGCAACGCATGTCCCGGATGGCACAAACCCGGACGCGGCAGATGCCTGCGTAAAGCATGAGCAGATCATAAAGTCGCTCGGCGGAATCGATTTACAGCTTTTGGGGCTGGGGAATAACGGACATATCGGATTTAATGAGCCGGGTGCAGCGTTCGAGAAGGAGACACATCTGGTGGATCTGGCAGAGAGTACCATTCGGGCTAATGCACGTTTTTTTACCTCTATTGACGAAGTGCCAAAGCAGGCATATACTATGGGAATAAGAACGATCATGCAGGCAAAAAAGATTCTGGTGGTTGTCTCGGGAGAGGGCAAAGCAGACATCGTCTCACGCGCGTTCTTCGGACCGGTGACGCCGGAAGTGCCGGCATCCATCCTGCAGATGCATCCGGATGTGACGGTTGTCTGCGATGAGGCAGCACTTTCCCTGTCACCATTATAGAGGTACAAAAGTCAGAGGAAAATGGGGGATTTAAGATGAGAATTAAGAATGCACTTGTATACACGGTAGAGCATGGATTTGAGGAGCGGGATGTCCGGATAAAAAACGGCTGTTTTGCGGGGAGTGAAGCGGCCGGCACGGACGGGGAAGAGATCCTGGACGCAGGGGGAGATTACCTGATACCGGGGCTTGTGGACATTCATTTTCACGGATGTGCAGGTCATGATTTCTCGGACGGAACACCGGAGGCATTGCAGGCGATCGGCGCGTATGAGCTTCGCCAGGGCGTGACAAGCATCTGCCCTGCATCGATGACACTCTCGGAGGAGACGCTTAAGACGGTGTGTGCCAATGCGTATGCGTATACAAAGAGACCGGAGGCAGAGCAGGATACCGGGGCGAGACTGATCGGGATTCATCTGGAAGGACCGTTTATTTCCATGGAGAAAAAGGGTGCGCAGAATCCGGCTTATATCCGGAATCCGGATGTAGAGATGTTCCTGCGGCTGCAGGAGGCAGCACACGGGCTGGTGCGTCTGATTACGATTGCACCGGAGACGGACGGTGCCAAGGAGTTCATCCGCCGGCTGGCGGATCAGGTACATATCTCGGTCGGACATACCTGCAGTGATTACGAGACTGCATACCGCGCATTTTCACAGGGGGCGGATCATGTGACGCATTTTTTCAATGCGATGCCGCCGTTCACCCATCGCGCGCCGGGCGTGTTTGGCGCGGCGTTTGACGCGAAGCATGTCATGCCGGAGCTGATCTGCGACGGGATTCATATTGATGCTTCGGCTGTCCGCGTGGTATTCTCCCTGTTCGGGGCGGAGCGCATGATCCTAATCAGCGACAGCATGATGGCGACCGGTATGGAGGACGGAGCGTATTCCCTCGGCGGACTTCCGGTTACCGTGCGCGGCAATCTTGCAACCTTAGAGGACGGAACGATTGCCGGCTCGGCGACGAATCTCATGGACTGCATGCGAAAGGCTGTCTCCATGGGAATCCCGTTAGAGACAGCCGTGCGCGCTGCAACCTATAATCCGGCGAGAGCGATCGGTGCGGCGGATGTGTGCGGAAGCATTACCGCAGGCCACCGCGGCGACTGTGTCCTTCTCTCCAAGGATGACCTGTCCACGAAGAAGGTCATCTTCGGAGGAAAGGTGGTCGCCTAGCGCTCGATCCAGTCACGGACATCCGGGATCTTAGAGAGCACCGGAAGCAGTATCAGACTAAGAATAATGCCGACAACACCCTGTACGATGTTAAACGGGATACCGGTCGCAGAGGAAGCAATGCCGGCGGCGATAGATGCCTGGTTTAAGGCTCCGCTGCCGAGTGCGGCAAGTCCGGTTTCGTAGAGAAAATAGCCGATGACCATGATGGCTTCTCCGACGATGCCGCCGATTGCGAGCGCTGCGTAGCGTCCCTTTTTCGAGTGCAGGGTGTTTTTAAAACGATGGAAGAGCAGTCCGGCAATGCCGCCCGTGAGCGCCTTGATAATGAAAGTTGCAGGAGCCCAGGTCACGTAGCCGGAGAAAATGTCTGAGAACATCGAGCCGATGCCGGCAGCGAGCGCTCCGGGAAGTGGGCCAAGCACGACGCCACACAGCAGAACGAAGCCGTCTCCCGGATGGATGTAACCGAAGGTTGGTGTCGGGATCTTGATGATCATGGTCGCCACGCATGTCATGGCGGCGAGAAGGGCAGCAGTTACCAGTTTTTTAATATTTTGATTTGTCATTAGGAAGTCTCCATTCTGTCAGATTCATATAAAAGTTTGTATTTCAACGTTGATGCATAAGAGTATAACACAAGATGGATTGATAAAAATGTCCAGTTGCGATTAAATTGACCATGCCAGTTTGCCGGAATGGTCTTTTTTCTTGCCTGAAACACAAAGCACTGATACACTAGAGACGATGAGAGAGAAGAATAAGGGAGGAATTTTATGAATAAAAAGTGCAGAATCCTATTGTATGTGCTGTCGATTGTCATGGTGGCAGGATGTATTACTGCCGTGGCGCGGACGAAAGGGAGCACGCCGGAAGTAAAGGTGCCGGGCGAAGAGCCGGCAGCTGTGGTATCGGGTGAGGACACGGAGCATGCGGGGGCGGATAGCGGAGCGGATCGTGCGCCTGCCAGGGAGGAGAATGAGACCGCGGTGGAGACCACGGAGGCGGAGGAGAGAACGGAAGCCGCGGAAGTGGCCGAAGAAGCGGAAGCGGGCGGTCAGGCGGAAGCGGATGGCAGTACGACGATTCTTTTTACCGGGGATGTCCTGTTTGCAAATGCGTTTAAGGCGGGTTATGATGCGGACGGAATCAAGGGCGTGGTTGCACCGGAACTGCTGGAGGAGCTTCGGGCAGCGGATATTCTGATGGTGAATAATGAATTCCCGTTCTCGGATCGCGGCACGCCGATGGCGGACAAACAGTTTACATTCCGGTGCAGTCCGGGCTATGTAAAGGCATTAAATGAGATGGGCGTGGATGTGGTATCACTCGCCAACAACCACACACTTGATTATGGAAGGGAAGCGCTCTCGGATACGTTTGCAGCGTTAGACGGTGCCGGAATTCTATATGGCGGCGCGGGCGATTCCGCGGAGCGGGCAAAGCAGGTGCAGGTAATCGAAGTCCACGGGAAAAAATACGGATTTATCGCGGTATCCCGGGTTGTCCCGACGGCGGACTGGAAGGTGGAAAATGCAGTGCCGGGACTGTTTAGCTGCTATGACACCACGGCTCTTGTGGAGGTAATTAAGGAAGCGAGGGAGACCTGCGACTATGTGGCGGTCTATCCGCACTGGGGCGTGGAGTACCAGGCATATCCGGAGGCGAACCAGACACAGATTGCGAAGGCGTGTATCGACGCCGGGGCGGATGTGGTTGTGGGATCGCACACCCACTGTCTGCAGGGGGTCTCCTATATCGACGGGAAGCCGGTATTCTACAGTCTTGGCAATTTTATCTTCGGGCAGAGTATCGACCGGTCGGCGATGCTTGAGGTGACGATCGACGCCGCGGGGCGGGCATCCTACCGGTTCGTGCCGGTGTATGCGGCGGGAGGCGTGACATATCCTGCCGAAGGCGGACAGGCAGAGTCGGTTTTGAATTATCTGGACGGCATTTCGGAAGCAGCTGTGGCATCGGATGGAACCGTGACAGAAGATTAACTAAAATTAGTTTACAATCAGTTTAAAAAAGTTTATAATTTAAAGCAAGAAAGCTTCCTTCTGCGCGGCAGAAGAATATCAGTAAAAGGAGAAGAAGAGATATGAGTTACATGGAGACTTACAAAGAGTGGTGCACAAACCCGTATTTTGATGAGAATACAAAGGCAGAACTTGCTGCAATAGGGGACGATGCGGCGGAGATTGAGGATCGTTTTTACCGTCAGTTAGAGTTTGGAACCGGCGGACTGCGCGGCGTGATCGGAGCGGGAACGAACCGCATGAACATTTATACCGTGCGTCAGGCGACACAGGGACTGGCGAACTACATTCTCTCCCAGAACGGACAGGAGAAGGGTGTTGCGATCGCCCACGATTCCAGAATCATGTCCACCGAATTTGCGGATGAGGCGGCGCTCTGCCTGAACGCAAATGGCATCAAGGCGTATGTGTTCGACAGCCTGCGTCCGACGCCGGAGCTTTCCTTTGCCGTGCGTGAACTCGGCTGTATTTCCGGAATTGTGATTACGGCGAGCCATAACCCGAGAGAATACAACGGCTACAAGGTATACTGGGAGGACGGCGCACAGATCACACCGCCGCACGACAAGAATATCCTGGCGGAAGTGGCGAAGGTGACATCTTTCGACCAGGTGAAGACGATGAAGAAAGAAGATGCCGTTGCCGCAGGACTTTACAAGGTCATCGGAAAAGAGATCGACGACCGTTACATGGAGGAACTGAAGAAGCAGTCGATTCATCCGGAAGTCATCAAGGAGATGGCGAAGGACATCAGGATTGTATACACACCGCTCCACGGAACCGGCAACCTTCCGGTGCGCCGCGTGTTAAAGGAGCTTGGATTCGAGCAGGTGTACGTGGTAAAAGAGCAGGAGCTGCCGGACGGTAATTTCCCGACGGTATCCTACCCGAATCCGGAGTCCCCGAAGGCATTTGAGCTTGCGTTAAAGCTGGCAAAAGAAGTCGATGCGGACATCGTGCTCGCGACAGACCCGGATGCAGACCGTCTTGGCGTGTACTGCAAGGACACAAAGACCGGCGGATATGTGACATTTACCGGAAATATGTCCGGTATGCTGATCGCAGAGTACATCTTAAGAGAGAAGACAGCGATGGGAACCATGCCGGAGAACCCGGCGCTCGTGGAGACGATCGTGACGACCGATATGGCAAAAGCGATCGCGGCAGCCTACAACGTGAAGCTGATCGAGGTGCTGACCGGATTTAAGTATATCGGAGAGCAGATCAAGTTCTTCGAGCAGCAGCATACGTATCACTACGTATTCGGACTGGAGGAGAGTTACGGCTGCCTGGCAGGAACCTACGCGAGAGACAAGGATGCGTGCGTGGCGGTCATGATGCTTTGCGAGGTGGCTTCCTGGTGCAAGAAGCACGGCAAGACCCTGTGGGATGCAATGCTGGATATGTATGAGAAGTACGGCTACTACAGAGAGGGACTGGAGACAAAGACCTTAAAGGGAATCGACGGTGCGGCACAGATCCAGTCGATGATGAGTGAGTACCGCACGAATCCGCCGAAGGAGCTGGGCGGTCATCAGGTACTGGCAGTGCGCGACTACAAGGAGGACACCAGAAAGGATCTTGTGACTGGTGAGGTGACAAAGACCGGACTGCCGACATCGAACGTGCTCTATTATGAACTTTCCGACAATGCATGGTGCTGTGTGCGCCCGTCCGGAACAGAGCCGAAGATCAAATACTACTTTGGCGTAAAGGGAACCTCCCTTGCGGATGCGGATGCAAAGCTTGCGGCATTGAAGGAAGATCTGTTGAAATAAGAAGCGGGAGATGGTATGGGAGCAATTCATTATTACGAAAAAGAACGGGTTTTTAAACTGGATACACCACATACCAGTTATCTGATCGGTATCGTGGATGAAGAAAAGTTTTTGGGACATATCTATTACGGCGCAAAGATCACGGACTATGACGTCCGTGCGCTGATGCGCACCGGGGAGGCACCGTTTGTTCCTTCACAGAACAACCGCGACCGGAGCTCTTTTCTGGATGCGTTTCCGATGGAGTATCCGGGGCACGGCGTCGGCGATTACAGGGAGAGTGCGATTTCCGTATCGGACAAAAACGGCAATACGGCGGTGCAGCCGCTTTACAGGGAGCATAAGATCTATGCGGGCAAACCGGGACTTCCGGGACTTCCGGCCACGTTCGGCAGCAAAGAAGAGTGTGAGACGCTTGAGATTGTGCTGGCGGATGAAGTGCTGGATCTTACGGTCACATTGTACTACACGGCATTTTATGACGTGGATGTCATTACGCGGAGCGTGCGCGTGACGAACCATGCCAAAGAACCGGTGTATCTTACGAAGGTATTTTCTACGGCGTTGGATCTTGACGCGGAGGATTACCGGATGCTGACGCTGCATGGTTCCTGGGCGAGAGAGCGACAGATCGAATACCGCCAGATCGGTTATGGAAAACAGTCTGTTGGCTCCTGCCGCGGTGAATCTTCCCATCAGGAGCACCCGTTCGTGGCGCTGGTGTCCGCAAACGCCGGACAGGAGCAGGGGCGCGTGTACGGATTCCATTTTGTGTATTCCGGCAATTTCCTGGCGCAGGTGGAGAAGAACCAGTTTGATTCCCTGCGCGTGGTGCTGGGAATTCATCCGCAGGATTTTAGGTGGGAATTAAAGCAGGATGAGACATTTACGGCACCGGAGGTTGTGATGACTTATTCGGATGCCGGGCTTGGCAGGATGACGAGAACGCTGCACGATCTCTACCGGAAGCATCTGATCCGCAGCCCGTATAAGGACAGGGAGCGCCCGGTGCTCATCAACAACTGGGAGGCAACCTACTTTGACTTTGACACGGAGAAGCTGCTTGCGATTGCGAGAGAGGCGAAAAAATCCGGAATCGAGATGCTGGTCATGGACGACGGATGGTTCGGCCACCGCAACGATGACAACACAAGTCTCGGCGACTGGCAGGTAAACGAGCAGAAGATTACGGGTGGATTAAAACGGCTGGTCGATCAGGTGAATGAGATCGGATTAAAGTTCGGCATCTGGTTTGAGCCGGAGATGATCTCGCCGGATTCGGAGCTGTACCGGACGCATCCGGACTGGGCGATTGCCCTTCCGGGGAGAATGCCGTGCCGGTCGAGAAATCAGTATGTGCTCGATCTCTCCAGAAAAGAAGTGCGGGATTATGCGTATGAGTGTGTGGCATCCATTTTGCGCAGCGCGAACATCGCTTATGTCAAGTGGGATATGAACCGGCAGCTGACCGATCTGGGAAGCGGTGTGCTTCCGGTGGAAAAGCAGGGAGAATTGCTGCATCGCTATGTGCTGGGCGTCTATGAATTGCAGGAGCGTCTGATCACCGAATTCCCGGAGCTGCTTCTCGAGAACTGCTCCGGCGGCGGGGCGAGATTTGACCCGGGAATGCTGTATTACAGTCCACAGATCTGGTGTTCCGACGACACGGATGCCATAGAGCGCTTAAAGATTCAGGAGGGAACGGCGCTGCTGTATCCGCTCTCCGCGATCGGTGCGCATGTGTCCGACTGCCCGAACCACACGGTGGGACGCGTAACTCCGTTTGAGACCAGAGGAAATGTGGCGCTGGCGGGTACGTTCGGCTACGAGCTGGATGTGACAAAGCTTCCGGAGGAAGACCGGGCGAAAATTCCGGGTCAGGTGGCGCTGTACCATAAATATCATGCGCTGATGCGAAGCGGCGACTATTACCGGATCGCTTCCTATTCGCAGAATGATTCGTTTGACTGCTATGAGGTGGTGGCAAAGGATCAGTCGGAGGCGCTGATCACCTTTGTTCAGGTGCTTGGCAGACCGAATGTGCACAGCAGACGGATCCGGATACTGGGACTTGATGAGAAGAAAAAATATCGTGTTGAGACAACGGGGGAAGTGTACTGCGGAGATACCCTCCTGCATGCGGGACTGAATGTTCCGGCGATGTGGGGAGATTTCCAGTCGGCACTGATACACTTATCCGAGGTGCCTGATGAACAGTAGTTGGAGGATGAAAAAATGGCAAAAGCGGTAAAGCTGGCAGATATTGCGGGACAGCTTGGCGTGAGTACGGTTACCGTATCGAAGGCGCTGTCCGGACAGAAAGGCGTCAGTGAGGAACTGCGGGAGAAGATAAAAACGCTTGCCGATGAGATGGGATACAAACAGCCGTCCGCCAGGCGGCGCGAACACGCGGTAAAAAGCTATAATATCGGTGTGCTGATTGCCGAGCACTGGCTGGATAAGTATGATTCCTTCTATCTGCAGATGTATCAGCAGGTGGCGACGCGCGCGGTGGCGAAGGAATGTTTTACGCTGATGGAAGTGGTCAGCGCACAGATGGAGACTGCCTGCGAGATGCCGAAGCTTGTGCAGGAGCAGAAGGCGGACGGTCTGATTATCATCGGACGCCTGACGGGAGAATATCTGAAGTTTTTGAATGAAAAAGCAAAAATTCCGCTTCTGTATATGGATTTCTGTGACGAGAAGACAGATACGGATGCGGTGATTTCGGACAGCTATTACGGTGCTTACCGCATGACGAATTATCTGTTCGACATGGGACACAGGGAGATTGCCTATGTGGGAACCCTGCTTGCGACGGGATCCATCACGGACCGCTATCTGGGGTATACGAAATCCCTGATGGAGCACGGCGTTGCGGTGAGGGGGGACTGGACGATCGCAGACCGCGACATCCATACGGGCAAGATTGATATGGACCGGCTGTTGCAGCTGCCAAAGGAGATGCCGACGGCTTTTGTATGTAACTGTGATCTGACGGCGAGCTTTCTGATCCGCAGGCTGCATGAGCACGGATACCGTGTGCCGGAGGATATATCGGTTGTGGGATATGACAATTATCTTTTCCCGGGACTCTGTGATGTGGCGATCACCACTTATGAGGTGGATATGAAGGAGATGGCGAGACAGACGGTTCACACGCTGATCAGGAAAATGGCAGGCGAACCGTACCGCCAGGGAATCTGTATCGTCGAGGGACATATGGTCACAAAGGACAGCGTAAAAGCCAGAAAAAATATGGGTTAGTGCAGGGAAGACTGCCGGAATTGCAGAGGTGTGATTCCGGCATCTTTTTTGAACAGATTGATAAAATGTGTCGTGTTTTCAATCCCTACGGCGGCGCTGACCTCACGGATGGTGAGGGTTGTCGTGCGCAGCAGCGTGCGTGCGGCTTTCAGCCGGACCCGGTTCAGATACTGGATTGGCGGAACACCGATGCAGTCTGAAAAATCATGGCAGAGCCGGTAGCGGCTGACTCCGAGAGAACTCTCGAGCGCGGCGAGAGAGTGGGAATGTGCGTAATCGGTGTCGAAAATCTCTTTCATGTGTGCCACATGCGCGGGAAGGGAAGGCGTCGATGCGGCACGGCGGGAAGCGGCGAGGGAGGACAGGACAAGCGAGAGCATGGCGGTCAGATGAAGCGAGGAAACTGGTTCATCGGAGAGCAGCTCGCGGGAAAGGTAGGGCAGAATACGCCATACGATGTCATCCGCCTCGGTCCGGTTCGTATGAAAAATGCGGTCGTCCGCACACAAAAACGGAAGATATTCCGAAAAATACTCTGTGGACAGATAAAAACAGTGGTAGCAGAAAGGGGTATGCGTCGTGGAAAACCGGTATGCGGTCTGATCCGGAAGAAGCATGAGATCCCCCGGTGCAAGCTGGCAGGATTCCGGCTCCTGCACAGCGTCGCCGGCAGTCGTTAAAGTGCCGCTTCCGGATTCGACATAGAGAAAGAGGAGGTACGGCAGCGCATCCTGCGTCAGACGGACGGGGGACGCGTAGCTGATGCGCCCTCCTGCAGGGACAAAACGGTTGTGTACAGCCGATGTGTCCTCGCGGAAAACGAAAGCCGGGTCGTCTGAAAGATCGGAAAAACGGATGCCGTTTCCGGCTGCTCCGGAGAAATGATAAGCCTGATTCAGGCGTGCCTTGATCGTGATGGGTTCCATAAGAATCGGTCCTTTCTGCATAACTATCCTATATTATAGCGGAACTATTTGGCAATACAATAGGTTTCTTGATTATTAGGTTAAAAAATAATAAAAATTAAGTAATTAAAATTAAAATAAGAGAAAAAAGAAAGGAAAAGAAAAGACTAAAAATATGAAAAATGACTAAAAAGTGGATGCAAAATTTGTATAACATGTGGAAAATGCAGAAAAACGCAAGAAAATCATATATTATGCAATAATATATGATGACTAAAAATAGAAAAAATATATAATTAAATTAAGCTACAAAACGAGCTATAAAAAAGGAGGATTTTTATTATGAAGTTGAAAAAAGTTCTGGCAGTCAGCCTGGTTGCAGCAATGACTTTGAGCATGGCAGCATGCGGCAGCAGTTCATCTGACAGCAGCGCATCATCAGATGATGCGACAACAGGAAGTGTGACGGCAACCGAGAGTGGGGACGGTGCACAGGCAGCAGACGGCGATCTGAATTACGCAGGCATCAAATTGGGCGAGGATTACACCGACATCACGACAACCATCCATGTATTCAACCAGAGAACCGATATGTCCGAGGACAGCTATCCGGGAAAGAACTGGGAAGCTTACATTGCTGATTTCAATGAGATGTACCCGAACATCACCGTAGAGGTTGAGACGGATACCAATTATTCCGATGATTCCCTGCTTCGCTTACAGAGCGGTGACTGGGGCGACATCATGATGATCCCGGCAGTTGACAAGGCAGACTTAAGTGAGTATTTCCTGCCGTACGGCACACTCGATGAGATGGAAGGACAGATTAAGTTCGCAAATACCTGGGATTACGACGGACTGGTATACGGTGTTCCTTCTACCGGTAATGCACAGGGTGTTGTATACAATAAGAGAGTCTTCACAGAGGCCGGCGTTGCAGAGACACCGAAGACACCGGATGAGTTCATCGCGGCACTGCAGGCGATCAAGGATTACGATTCTTCCATCATTCCGCTCTACACGAACTACGCAGACGGATGGCCGATGGAGCAGTGGGACGGACAGATCGCAGGTACGACAACCGGTGATTCTACTTACATGAACCAGAAGCTTCTTCACACAAAGGATCCGTTCCAGGATTACGGCGATGGCACACATCCATATGCACTGTACAAGGTGCTCTACGATGCAGTGGCAGACGGACTGACAGAGGATGACTTCACCACAACTTCCTGGGAAGATTCCAAGGGCATGATCAACAGAGGCGAGATCGCGACCATGGTACTTGGCTCCTGGGCATATTCCCAGATGGTAGACGCTGATTCTCACGGCGAGGACATCGGCTACATGCCATTCCCGATCACGATCGACGGCAAGCAGTATGCTTCCGCAGGCGCTGACTACAGCTTCGGTATCAATGCGGCATCGGATGCAGATCATCAGGCAGCAGCAATGGTATTCGTAAAATGGATGACAGAAGAGTCCGGTTTTGCATACAACGAGGGCGGTATCCCGATCGCTGCAGACGATAACGATTATCCGGATGCATACGCAGAGTTCGGTGATGTGACATTTGTATCCGACGAGTCCGCATTAGAGGGCGAGGAAGATTTACTCAATGCATTGAACGCTGATTCCGGATTGAACATCAATGCAGGCGGAAAAGAGAAGGTTCAGGAGATCATTGAGCATGCTTCTAACGGTGATATGTCCTACGATGACATCATGGCTGAGTGGAATGAGAAGTGGACACAGGCACAGGAAGACAATGGCGTGACGGCAGAATAAATAAGACATCATGCACAGACGGGACCGGAATGAGAGATCTGTTTCCGGTCCCGTTATTTTAAAAACAGGGTGAAAAAGATGGAGGTTGGATATGGCGGCGACATCAGTAAAGAAAGTAGAAAATAAAACAGCCAGGCGTGGATTCCTGAAGTGGGCAAAAAGCAGGAAGGGGCAGCAGACACTGATTATACTGGCATTTACCATAATTCCGCTTGTGCTGTTGGCAGCATTTACCTATGTGCCATTTGCTGAAATGGTGAAGTTCAGTTTTTACAAAATGAAATATTCCACGCCGGTAGATAAACGGGTATTTGTGGGTTGGAAGAATTATATCGAGGTATTCCGCAACAAGGATATTTTTGCATCCCTGTGGTTAAGCCTCTACTACATGGTAGGTTCGGTGGTACAGCTTGCGCTTGCGCTGTTCCTTGCAACGATTTTGAGCTTTAAGACAAGGGGAGGCAATCTCTTTAAGGGACTGATGTTTTTCCCGTATCTGATCAGCGGTATTGCGATCGGATTTATCTTTAAATATTTTTACACAAGAGGATTTGTATTCGATTCCATCCTCGGATGGTTTGGATTTGAACTGGATAGTCTTCCGTACTGGCTGCGCGATCAGAAGATCAACAACTGGTCACTGGTTGCAACTTCTGTCTGGAGATATTTCGGCAACAACATGGTGCTTTTTATCGGAGCGATCATGTCTGTAGATTCCGAGATGTACGAGGCGGCGGAGCTGGACGGTGCAAATAAATTTCAGCAGTTTGTACATATCATACTGCCGAGCATCAAGACGATTGTGACGCTGAATGTGATTTTATCCATCACAGGAGCACTGAGCGCATTCGAGCAGCCGTTCGTAATTACCGGAGGTTCCAACGGAACGGCAACGTATTTTATCAACATGAACAATATTGCACATACCAGCCAGAAGGTCGGACTCGCGTCGGCGATGGCGGTTGTGTTACTTCTTATCATTTTCGCATGTACGATCTTACAGAAACTGTTCTTTAAATATGTATACCGCAATGCGGATCAGGACGATGAAGTCATGACCAGGGAAGAGAGAAAGCGGTTGAAACAGTTTCACAAAGAACAGAGAGCGGCGAAAAAAGCAGCAAAGGGGGCGATGTAAATGAAAAAGCGCAGAAAACAGTATTCGGCAGGAGCCATTATCTGGATCATTTTTAAATATGTATCGCTTGTGTTTTTTTCCTTTGTCGCCGTGATTCCCATTATTTCCTGCGTCATCACTGCATTCAAGACGGAGGAAGAGTATAAGACGACGAATGTTATGACACTGCCGCAGAACTGGTTCAATTTTGACAACTTTGTGGAAGCGTTCCAGCGTGCGAACATGGGAAGGGCATTCGTGAATTCCGTGATCGTTATGGTCTGTGTCCTGATCGGAGCCATCATCATCGGTACACAGCTTGCGTATGTGTTAAACCGTTTCCAGTTCCCGGGCAACGGGCTGATCCGCAACCTGTTTTTATTCGCGGCACTGCTTCCGGGTGTTGCCATGCAGGTAACGGTCTACCAGATCATGCATGATCTTGGCTTTATCAATCATCTGTACGGCTACATCATCATGATGATGGGAACGGATGTCATCTCCATCTACATCTTTATCCAGTACATGGAAAATATTCCGGTGTCGCTGGATGAGTCGGCAATCATCGACGGAGCGTCCTACTGGAAGATCTACTGGAAGATCATGCTTCCGCTGCTAAAGCCGGCAATTGTGACCGCCTGCATCTTAAAGGGCGTGGGCGTGTACAACGAATACTATTCGGCAAACCTGTATCTGACCAAGGAAAACTTAAAGACGATGGCGATCTCCCTCTATACCTTTACCGGACCGCTTGGAAGCCAGTACAACCTGATCTGTGCAGGTGTTATCATTTCCCTGCTGCCGGCACTCATCGTGTTTATCGTATTCCAGAAGCAGATCTACAGCGGCATTACGGCAGGCGCAGTCAAGGGCTGATTACAGGAAAAGAGGAACAGCGATGGAAACATTAGAAAGCATGCGAGGAGAAGTTAAAACGGAACTTCTCACACATATCATTCCCTTCTGGCGTGCACTGCGTGACGACACTTACGGCGGCTATTACGGCTGGCTGTCTTATGATCTTGCACTGGATCAGAAAGCGGAAAAAGGATGCATTTTAAACAGCCGCATCACATGGTTTTTCTCCAATGCCTACACGGCATATCGAAAGGGACTTTTTACGGAGGAAGACTGTAGAAGCGCAGGCTATACCGGAGAGGCGCTCTTGGAGGAAGCAAAACACGGCTACGTCTTTTTGAAAGAGCACTGCATCGACCGGGAGTACGGCGGCATCTACTGGTCATTAAACTATGACGGGACACCGCTTGATACGACAAAGCACACCTACAACCAGGCGTTTTGCATCTATGCATTGTCCTCCTACTATGAGGCGTCGCACGACGAGGAAGCGCTTGCACTGGCGAAGCAGCTCTTTTCCCTGATCGAGGAGAAGTGTACGGATGAGGTCGGATACCTGGAGGCTTTTACCAGAGAGTTCCAGCCGGAATCCAACGAGAAGCTGTCGGAGAACGGCGTGCTTGCAGATAAGACGATGAACACCCTGCTTCATGTTTTTGAGGCGTACACGGAGCTGTACCGTGTGTCGCGGGATGAGACCGTGGGGGAGCGCCTCCGTTGGATCATGGATGTGTTTGCAGAGAAAGTATACAATCCGGCGAAGCGGAGACAGGAAGTGTTTTTCGATGCCGGGTATCACACGATTTTAGATCTGCATTCCTACGGGCATGACATTGAGACAGCGTGGCTTTTGGACCGCGGCGTCAAGGTGCTGGGCGATGAGGCGTATGAGGCGAAAATTGTTCCGATCACACAGGCGCTTGCAACACATATTTATGAGACGGCGTTTGACGGACACTCCCTGGCAAATGAGTGTGACAGGGGCGTAGTCAATACACACCGTGTATGGTGGGTGCAGGCGGAGACAGTAGTCGGATTTTTAAATGCCTGTGAACAGATGCCGGATCATTCGGAGTACCGGGATGCGGCGTTGGCGGAGTGGCAGTTCATCAAAGAACACGTCATTGATCCTCGCAGGGGAAGCGAGTGGTACTGGGAAGTGTATGAGGACGGAAGCCCGATTTTAGACCGGCCGATCGTGGAGCCGTGGAAATGTCCGTATCACAACGGGCGCATGTGTATTGAGGTACTGGGACGCATCAAGGAAAATTGAGGAGAATTGGTTATGCTGCATGAGAGATATTATATAGAAAAAGAAAAGCAGGAAAAACTGCTTGCACGGAAAAACGAGAAATCGGATTTTTATAACGGCGTATTTGACCGTTACGAGTATCCGGTTCTCACAAGAGAGCATATTCCGCTGACCTGGCGGTACGATTTAAACCCGGACACCAATCCGTACTTTATGGAGCGTCTCGGCATCAACGCCGTGATGAACTCCGGAGCGATCGAGCTGAACGGGAAATATTATCTGGTGGCGCGCATCGAGGGGAATGACAGAAAGTCTTTCTTCGGCGTGGCGGAGAGCGACAACGGAATCGACGGTTTCCGTTTCTGGGATTACCCGATTCTTCTGCCGGATACCTGCCCTGAGGAGACGAATGTCTACGATATGCGCTTAACGAAGCATGAGGACGGTTATATCTACGGCGTGTTCTGCTCCGAGTCAAAGGATACGAGTGTGAGCGATCTCTCGGCGGCAGTGGCGGCAGCCGGAATCGTCCGCACGAAGGATTTAAAGACCTGGGAGCGCCTGCCGAACCTCGTCACGCTGCGTTCCCCGCAGCAGAGAAACGTGGTGCTGCATCCGGAATTCGTCGACGGCAAATATGCGTTTTACACGAGACCGATGGATGATTTTATCGAGACGGGAAGCGGCGGAGGCATCGGATTCGGTCTCTGCGAGGACATCACACACGCTGTGATCGATGAGGAAAAAATGACGAGTCTGCGCAAGTATCATACGATCACGGAGGCGAAGAACGGAGCCGGTGCGACGCCGATCAAGACGGAAAAGGGATGGATTCATATCGCTCACGGTGTGCGCAACACGGCAGCGGGACTGCGTTATGTTATCTATGCGTTTGCAACGGACTTAAAAGATCCGTCGAAAGTGATTGCCGAGCCGTCCGGGCTTCTGATCGGACCGAGAGGAGAGGAGCGCGTCGGGGATGTCAGCAATGTGGTATTCACCAACGGAGCGGTCGTCAATGAGAAAAACGAGGTGTTTATTTACTACGCATCCTCGGATACACGGATGCATGTGGCGACCACGACGGTGGAGAAGCTGGTGGACTATGTATTCCATACGCCGTCCGATCCGGGAAGATCGGTGGAGTGTGTGGCACAGCGGTGCGGTCTCATCGAGAAGAATCTTGCATTTTTAAAAGCGAATGAATAAATACGGTCATCATAGAAAAATGAGCCGCGGCGGCGGCAGAAAGAGGTAGAAGTTATGAGCAAATATAAAATGATCAGCCCCAAAGTACCGAATGTGCCATGGCAGGAGCGCCCGGCGGAGTTAAACGGAGCACCGGTATGGAGATACAAGGAGAACCCGATCATCGGCAGAAATCCGGTGAAGGGCGTGGCGAGAATCTTCAACAGTGCGGTAATGCCGTACGGGGATGAGTTCATCGGCGTCTTCCGCGGAGAACAGACGAACGGAATTCCGTATATCTATCTGGGAAGAAGCAAGGATGCCATCCACTGGAATTTTGAGGAAAACAAGATTAACTTTGTGGACGAGAACGGTGAGTCCTTCATGCCGGTCTACGCTTATGATCCGAGACTTGTGAAGGTGGAGGATACCTATTATATTATCTGGTGTCAGGATTTCTACGGCGCAGCGATCGGTATGGCGAAGACGACGGATTTTAAGACATTTACCAGAATCGAGAATCCGTTCCTGCCGTTTAACCGGAATGCGGTGCTGTTCCCGCGCAAGATCGGCGGCAATTTCATGCTGCTCTCGAGACCGTCCGACAGCGGCCACACACCGTTCGGCGATATTTTTATCAGTGAGAGTCCGGATCTCACCTACTGGGGAAAACACCGTCATGTGATGGGCAAGGGTTCCGAGTGGTGGGAGTCCTTAAAGATCGGCGGCGGTGCAGCTCCGATCGAGACATCCGAGGGATGGCTTCTGTTCTACCACGGTGTGAGCGGCACCTGCAACGGATATGTGTACTCGATCGGCGGTGCGATCTTAGACATCGACAATCCTTCCATCGTGAAGTACCGCTGTGAGACGTTTCTTCTGACTCCTGAAGAGTGGTATGAGGAGCGCGGATTCGTGCCGAACGTATGCTTCCCGTGCGCAACAATCCATGATTCGGAGAGCGGAAAGATTGCAATCTATTACGGAGCGGCAGACAGCTATGTGGGACTGGCGTTCACGGAACTGGATGACATCATCGATTACATCAAGGAACACAGTGTGGTGACGACAACCGATACCGAGATCGGAAAAAGATAACAGAGAACTGGAAAATGCAGGGCTGCGGCAGCCGAGAAGGACGCATTGTGTGCGTAACACCTCGGGGCTTTCGCAGCCCTGCTGCGTATCCGGCGGGAAGCCGGAAGGCAGAGGGGGAAAAGAAATGACAGTAAAAAAAATGGTCAGGAATATCGAGCCGGACGATCCGATGTTACAGTACAGCGGAAGAATCGATGACGACGATCCGAAGGCGCCGGTGCTTATCTATGCGGCAAGCTGGGTGAAAATGATTTTTACCGGAACATCGGTGGCAGTCACGCTTGCCAACCATCATGCGTACTGGACGAATGAGATGGGCTATCTCTTAGACGGGGTGCAGGGGCGCATCCGCCTTTTGAATGACGAAAAAAAGAAAACCTATGAGATTGCGGGGCAGCTGCCGGATGCGCGGCATGAACTGCTGCTGTTTAAGCGCATGGACGCCTGCCATACGGTGACGTTCTACGGATTTACCGTGGATGACGGCGCAGATCTCCTGCCGCCGGAGCCAAAGCCTGCCCGCCGGATGGAAGTGTTTGGTGACAGTGTCTCGTGCGGCGAGGTGTCGGAGGCGGTCGACTATGTCGGAAAAGAGGATCCGGTGCACGACGGACAGTATTCCAACAGCTGGTATTCCTATGCCTGGATGACGGCGCGAAAGCTTGGGGCAGAACTTCACGATACCTCACAGGGCGGCATTGCGCTGCTTGACGGGACGGGATGGTTCGGTGCGCCGACATACTACGGTGTGGAGTCCTGTTACGACAAGCTAGAGTATAATCCGGATCTTGGAGAGGTAAAGAAATGGAATTTTTCACGCTATACGCCGCAGGTGGTTGTGGTTGCCATCGGGCAGAATGACAATCATCCGGTGGACTATATGGCAGAGGATCCAGGGTGCAGTGCGGCAGAGCGCTGGCGGAAGCGCTACCGGGAATTCATTGAGACACTGATGAAGCACTATCCAAAGGCGCAGATCATTCTTGCGACAACCATCTTAAAACATCACCCGAACTGGGATACGGCGATTGAGACGGTGTGTGGGCAGATTGCAAGTGAGCGCGTGCACCACTTTTTATACCGGAGAAACGGCTCCGGAACGCCCGGACACATCCGGATTCCGGAGGCGGAGGAGATGTCGGAGGAGCTGGCTTCCTATATCCGTTCGCTCGGAGATGAAATCTGGGATGTTTGAGAGACAATAAAGGGAAAAGAAAGAGAGAAGGAGCAGAAATATGAATATGCAGATTGATCTGGAAAAGGGAATTGCAAATGTGGGAGATGTGAGTAGAATGAAGGAGGTCATGGCGCGCGCAAAACGCGGGGAGCGTCTGGTAATCGGTTTTATCGGCGGTTCGATCACGCAGGGAAGCCTTTCCTCGACACCGCAGACGTGCTACGCCTACCGTGTGTATACATGGTGGAAAGAGACCTTTCCGCAGGCGGAGTTTGTCTACTGCAATGCTGGGATCGGCGGCACGACATCGGAGTTCGGCGCGGCGCGTGTGGGGACGGATCTTCTGGCGGAGAGACCGGACTTTGTAATTGTGGAATTTTCCGTCAATGATGAGAGCACGGAGCATTTTAGGGAGACCTATGAGGGACTGGTGCGGAAAATCCTTGGCGCCGCGTGGAATCCGGCGGTTCTTCTGGTACACAACGTGTTTTACCACAACGGAGCCAACGCGCAGGTGATGCACGCGGCAATCGGCAGACATTATGATCTGCCGTCGGTCAGCATGCAGAGCTCTATTTACCCGGAGGTGGTGGCAGGGCGGATTGAAAACCGTGCGATCACACCGGATGATCTGCACCCGAACGATGAGGGGCATGCGCTGGTGGCGTCGGTGATTACTTATTTTTTGGAGCAGGTACGAAGCGGAAAACTGACCGGCAGCAATACCAGTTTTGCACCGGGGGCAAAGCTGCCGGCTCCGCTTACAAAAAATGCCTACGAGGATTCCGTCCGCATCCGCAATGCCGCAGCACCGGATATGGCAGGTCTGCCGCAGCCTCTCATGGAGGGCTTTGTGCCGGATGAGGCTGCACAGAACGGGATCACGGACTGCTTCCGCTATGGCTGGACGGCGGAAAAGACCGGGGATGCCATCACCTTTTTGGTGGAGGGCAGCTGCATTGCCGTCCAGTACCGGAAGTCGGTAAAGCTTCCCGCGCCGGTTGCACTGGCGGTCGTGGATGACGATACGGAGCATGCGGTGCGTCTGGATGCAAATTTTGATGAGACCTGGGGAGACAAACTGGAACTTGCGACGCTTTTAGAGCACGGAAAAGAGGGGCGGCATACCGTCACGATCCGACTCGCAGAGACGCATGAGGACGATGCGGTTCCGTTTTATCTGGTGTCCGTGATTGCGGCGGGGAGAAGAGGAAGAGACTGACGGCAAGAGACAGCCTATTTTGCAGAATGTGCGTGTAAAAGGATTGCAAAATCAGAAAAAATGTCGGAAGATAAAGAGAGACACTGCGATTGCAGGAGCAGGAGGTTATAAGAATGTTTCGAGAGGATTTTGTGTGGGGTGTTGCGAGCAGCGCCTATCAGGTAGAGGGAACGGATGCGGCGGACGGCAGAGGCGCGTGCGTCTGGGATATGTTTGCGGCGGACGGCAGAGTGTTTGAACATCAGAATGCAGACACAAGCTGCGATCATATGCATCATTATAAAGAAGATATTGCGCTGATGAAGCATCTGGGGATCCGGGCGTACCGTTTTTCACTGAACTGGGCGCGGATTCTGCCGGAGGGAACCGGGCGCGTGAATGAGAAAGCGATCGCCATGTACCGTGATATGATTCTCACGATGAAGGAGAACGGCATCACACCGTATCTGACACTGTTTCACTGGGAATTCCCGCAGGCGCTTTATGAGCGGGGCGGCTGGCAGAATCCGGACGTAGTACAGTGGTTCGGAGAATATGCGAAGGTGGTTGCCGAGAATTTCAGTGATATCTGCGAATATTTTATTACGATCAACGAGCCGCAGTGCGTGGTCGGCCTCGGACATCTGAGCGGTGTCCATGCTCCGGGCGTGAAACTTCCCGTGGCGCAGACGTTTCTGGTGGCGCATCATCTTCTGATGGCGCACGGGCAGGCGGTCATCAACCTGCGCAGATATGCGGTCCGACCGGTCAAGATCGGTTTCGCTCCGACCGGCGGCGTGGCATATCCGTACACCGACCGGCCGGAGGACATTGAGGCGGCGAAAAAGGTGTATTTCGGATTTTACAATCCGATCGATAACTGGACCTGGAATGTATCGTGGTTTTCCGATCCGGTATTCCTTGGACATTACCCCGAGGAGGGGCTGAAAAAATTTGCGCCGTATCTTCCGGAGATCACACAGGAGGATATGGAGCTGATCTATCAGCCGCTTGATTTTATGGGACAGAATATATATAATGGGTACTACGTCCGCGCCGGCGCAGACGGCGAGCCGGAATTTGTGGATCGTGCGCCGGGGTTCCCGAAGACGGGATCGGACTGGCCGGTGACGCCGGAGGCGTTTTATTACGGCATTAAGTTTTTGACGGAGCGCTATCCGCTACCGCTCTACATTACGGAGAACGGCATGTCCTGCCATGATCTGGTGAGCAGTGACGGCAGGGTACATGACCCGAACCGCATTACTTTCCTGGATTCCTATATCGGGGCAATGCAGAAGGCATATGATGAGGGCGCCAATGTAGCCGGCTATTTCCTCTGGACATTCCTGGATAATTTCGAGTGGGCGGACGGATATAAGCAGCGGTTCGGCATTGTTTATGTGGATTTTGCAAGCCAGAGGCGGATTGTGAAGGATTCCGCTTTCTGGTATCAGAAAATAATCGAGACGAATGGAAGGATGTTGACAATGAATCAGACAACAAAAGAAATCTTATTTTTAGATCCGGTGTGCACACACAATATCTGGGGCGGCACCCGGCTTAGAACGGAGTTCGGCTATCCGGTGGAGGGTGATGACATCGGCGAGTGCTGGGGCATCTCCGCACATCCGAACGGCGACGGCAGTATCAGGAACGGCGTGTATGCCGGCATGAAGCTGTCGAAAGTGTGGGAGGAGCACCCGGAGGTATTTGGAAAACTCGCCTACGACCGCTTCCCACTTTTGACAAAGATCATCGATGCGAAGGCGGATTTGAGCATTCAGGTACATCCGGATGATGCCTATGCAAAGGAGCATGAAAACGGCTCTTTCGGCAAGACGGAGTGCTGGTACATCATGGACGCGCCCGAGAACGCCACGCTTGTGATCGGTCACAACGCGAAGACGAAAGAGGAGCTTGCCTCCATGATCCACGAGGGACGCTGGAGCGAATTTATCCGCGAGATTCCGGTGAAAAAGGGAGATTTTATACAGATTGATCCGGGAACCGTCCACGCCATCAAGGGCGGGCTTCTGATCCTGGAGACACAGCAGAACAGCGATATTACCTACCGTGTGTACGATTATGACAGACTGCAGAACGGCAGGCCGAGAGAACTTCACATTGAGAAGAGCATCGACGTGATCGCCGTTCCGGCAAAATCTGTCGAGGACAGTGTAACGTCTGCAATCGGACTGCCGGAGAACCGGCTGAACGAGCTGTACGCCTGCGGATATTATCAGATCTACAAGCTGGATGTCAACGGAACATGCAGTTTTGCACAGAATCATCCATTCCTGCTGATGTCGGTACTGGAAGGCAGCGGTATCGTCAACGGCCAGCCGGTGAAAAAGGGAGATCACTTTATTTTACCGTGCGGATTCGGCGATGTGGAGATGCAGGGAGAGATGAGTCTGGTGGTATCCACGGTGCCGGTGCAGGCTTAAGGGAAAAATAGCTCTTCCGGTTCCGGAAAAGATTTGCTATAATCAGACCATAGAAAAAGAGAACACCTGGAAAGAGGAAGCATATGAATCAGGAAGAGAGACGTCAGAGAAGACAGAAAGATACGAAAAGTGCGGTCATTGTGTGTGTGATAGTCGTGCTGATCCTGCTCGTGTTGGTCGCGGGAGGAGTATTTCTTGTGGGACGCCTGCTGCCAAAGGGAGACGGACAGAATGCAGGTGCCGACGGAACCGAGCTGCCGGGAGAGAATGTCGCGGCGACGGAGGAAGTAACGGAGCAGCCACAGACAGAAGTACAGACCGATCCGGTGGAGGAGCAGGCGGCGCAGCTTGTGTCCCAGATGACGCTTGAGGACAAGATCGCGCAGATGTTTGTGATTACGCCGAATGCGCTGACCGGATATGCAAGCGGTGTGACGGCTGCGGGGGACACCACAAAGGAAGCTTACCAGAGCCGTCCGGTGGGCGGAATCGTGTATATGGCAGACAACCTCACCGACCCGGAGCAGACGACCACCATGCTCTCCAATATGCAGGAGATTGCGAGGGAGCGCACCGGACTTCCGGTATTTTTGTGTGTGGATGAAGAGGGTGGCAGTGTCGCGCGCATCGCCGGCAATGATGCCTTCGGGGTGACGAACGTCGGCAATATGAGCGATATCGGAGCGAGCGGGGACGTGCAGAATGCATACAATGCGGGAAGCACGATCGGCAGCTATCTTGCAGCGCTCGGATTCAATGTCGATTTCGCGCCGGTGGCGGACGTGCTCACCAACCCGGACAATCAGGTGATCGGACAGCGCTCGTTCGGGTCGGACGCGCAGACGGTTGCGGGAATGGTGACATCCGAACTGCAGGGACTCTCCGCGGCGGGAGTGTACGGTACGGTCAAGCATTTCCCGGGACACGGCGGCACTTCCGGAGACTCTCATGACGGGGCGGTGTCCACGGACAAGACTCTGGAGGAACTGATGGCGGAAGAGCTCGTCCCGTTCCAGAGTGCGGTTGACGGCGGCGTGAATTTCGTGATGGTCGGACATATCTCGGCTCCGAATGTGACCGGGGACAATGCGCCGGCTACGCTGTCGAAGGTGATGATTACCGATGTGCTTCGCGGACAGATGGGGTATAACGGAATTGTCATTACGGATGCCATGAATATGGAGGCGGTCGCCGGATTCTACAATTCAGACAAGGCGGCAGTTCTGGCAGTTACAGCCGGGGCAGATATGATTTTGATGCCGGCGGATTACAATACCGCCTACACAGGAATTCTGAATGCGGTGAACGACGGAACGATCACCGAGGAGCGGATCAATGAATCCGTGACGCGCATCGTGAAGGCAAAGCTTGCCATGGGTCAGCCATAAAAGATGTTTGTATTTTGCGGTAATTATGGTACAATGAAAGCAAGTGTTATACATTACCATACGAAAGCGGAGGGATTTACGTGGAAGATACGAAGAAAAGCGAGATGTGGGGGAAAGTGATGGCACCGCTTGCCGGCTTTCTTGCCATTGTGCTGGTGGCGTTTCTGATCATTTTAAAATTATTGGAAAGCGGAGTGATCGGAACAGTCATGGCGATGATTCTGATCTGCGTGATCGTGGCTGCCGTGTTCGGCGGAATCTTCATGGTGATCAAGTCGATTCTGGATCAGATCCGATCCGTGATTAACGGAAAGGTATCGGAGAATACAAAAGTTGCGGAAAAGGCGAAAAAGCTGGCAGACCGTGAAGACGGCATCGGGGAGATGGTGCGTTCCATCGAGACGTCCGTTTCATCGATTGAGCTGGTGCTTGGAGGAATCCGCAAGGCTGTGGATGAGCTCGAAGGGGTATCCGGTGATTTCCAGCAGATTTTCTCGGAAATGTCGGAGTCGATGGATCAGACGGCAGATGCTGTCGATACGATCACCGGCAATACGGTGTCCCAGGCGTCTGAGACGGCGGATATGAAGGAAAAGGTGGACGCGATCAGCGTGTCGATCGATCATATTTCTTCCAATATTGAGGATCTGACGAAGAGTGCGCAGGCCATGCGTGAATATAACCGTTCGGCGGAGCAGATTATGCAGGAGCTGATTGCCATCAGTGAGGAGAGCGGCGTTGCGATCGAGAATGTCAGAAAGCAGACAGATCTGACGAATCAGTCCGCGCAGCAGATCCGGACGGCGACTGAGATCATTGCGGGAATTTCAAGCCAGACCAACCTTCTGGCCCTTAATGCGAGCATCGAGGCTGCCAGAGCAGGGGAGCACGGTAAGGGATTCGCTGTGGTCGCGGAGGAGATCCGGACACTGGCGGATCAGTCCAGAGAGTCCACAGAGCAGATTAACCATGTCGTGAATGTCCTGCTGGATAATTCAAGCAACAGCGTTCAGATTACCGAGCAGGTATCGGAGGCATTTTCCAGACAGAATGAGAAGATTCATGACACGGAGGAGATCTTCAAATCATTGAACCGAGAAATCGAACAGGTCGGAGATGCTATCGGCGGAATCGGCACGGAGGTCGGCGATCTTGAGAATCACAAGAGCGTCATTGAGAACGGGGTCACTTCCCTTACGGCTTCGGCAGATGAGAATGCGAAGAGCGCAGAGGTCACCACAGATAATATGGGACGTCTCCGCGGCGTGGTGAAGGAGTGCGATGGCGTAAAAGCGCACATCGTCAGCGTATCGGACGAGCTGATTGGATACATCCGTAAGTTTTCGGACGGTTCGATTCTCGACAAGTTCGGTGCGGGTAAAAACAGATAAACATTTAGCAGGAACACAGGAAGTATTGTTACAGAGAGCCGTATTGCGGCTCTCTGTAAGTGGTTATAGGGGAGAAGGTACAGATGAATCATACAACGGACTGGGGCAGAAGACGGCGCAACACCGGCTATATTACATTCTTTTTGAGCGGTATCTGCGCAATATCGAGCGGGATTATTGTAAGTATTCTGCAGGGAAAATATGAATTTGACTATGGCATGACGGGTACGATGCTCGGACTGATGAGCATTGGAAATATGGCGGCGTCCTTTGCGGCGGGTATTCTGCCGCAGAAAATCGGAGTGAAGAATACAGTGCTTCTTCTCTGCAGCGGTTATTTCCTAGGGTACTTTCTGATGGCGGTGACTGGAATGCCGGCCGTGTTGATGGCGGCATTTCTGTTGGTCGGATTTGCAAAGGGAGGGGCACTCAATAATTGCACAATCCTTGTAAAAGACAATAGTGCCGATCGCACACGCGGCATGAACATACTACATGCCTGCTATGCGAGTGGTGCGTTGCTGTGTCCGTTTCTTGCGGCGTCGCTTCTTGAAATCAACGACACTCTGCCGATGGTGGGAGTGGCGGTGACGGGGCTGCTTTTGTGGATGATATTTTTGACGGCGGGACTTCCGGGCGCGGTCAAAGAGAAGAACGGCGAACGGGGAAAGATCTCGTTTGCATTTTTGAAGGATTCGAAATTCTGGCTGATTACTGGGCTTTTATTCTGCCAGAATGCGGCGGAGACGAGTGTGACGGGATGGCTCGTGACATACTATAAAGACATGGGAATCCTCTCGGGTTCCTTTGCGGCATACACGGTAACGGTGATGTGGGGGGCGACTCTGATCGCCAGACTTCTGATCGCGTTCGTTTTTCCGGTGCATCATATTTTTCGCACGCTTGCGTGGATGGGCGGCTGCTGCAGCGTGCTGTACTGCGGGCTTGTATACATGCAGCAGCCGGCGGGAGCCATCGCCATGCTGTTCGCCTTTGCATTCGCCATGGCAGGGGTCAATCCGATCGCCGTGGCGGGAGCCGGCAGGGAGATGAATGCAACGAGTCTCGGTGTGATGCTGCCGGTGGCAGGGATTGGCGCGATCGTGATGCCGTGGCTGATCGGTGTGATTGCTGATCGTGTGGGGCTTGTGACCGGAATGTTCTGCAATCTGATTCCGTGCGTGGGCATTCTGGTTTTTTCCGTATTGATCCTGAAATATCAGGCAAAGAATTGAACTTGTTTTTCAAAATAAAGGTAGAATGCTAAATATTGTGCCATTTTTGCCAAAAACTATCTAAAGAAAAAAGTGCGGTTCTGTGTTACGATGCAGACAGATGAATGTTGACGATACTTTTTATGGAGGGATGCGACACATGAGAGAAGTAATCAATTTTAATACGAAATGGGCATTTACCAAGGAAGCCACAGAAGTGCCGAAGGAGATGCCAGAGAAGTGGTACTGGGTAACACTTCCACATTCCTGGAATGAGATTGACGGACAGGACGGCGGCAACGATTATTACCGCGGAACCTGTTATTATGCAAAACAGTTAAAGAAGAGCGAACTGCCGGAGGCAGACTGCTATTATCTGGAGTTAAGAGGAGCAAACGCTTCCGCAGACGTCTATGTGAACGGCAAGGCAGTGGCACATCACGACGGAGGATATTCCACCTGGCGTGTAGACATCACAAAAGAGCTCACAGAAGAAGAGAACCTGATTGTGATCGCTGTGGAGAATGGCGTAAACGACAGAGTATATCCGCAGAATGCAGATTTCACATTCTACGGCGGACTTTACCGTGACGTCAATATCATTGCGGTAAATAAGTCCCATTTTGATCTGGACTACTACGGCGGACCTGGCATTAAGGTGACACCGGAGATCAAGGGCGCGGATGCCAGCGTGGAGGTAGAGGTATTCCTGACGAATGCAGCTGCAGACCAGAAGCTTGTATATACCGTAAAAGATGCAGAGGGCAAAGAGGTTGCAAAGACAGAGACCGCAGCCGGCGAGACAAAGGCTGTACTTTCCATTCCGGCAGTTCATCTGTGGAACGGAAAGAAAGATCCGTATCTGTACACCGCAGAGGTGGCGCTTGTATCCGGAGAGGAGACCGTTGATGCGGTAAGCACACGTTTCGGATGCCGTACCTTTGAGATTGATCCGGAGAGAGGATTTATCTTAAACGGAGAGGAATATCCGCTGCGCGGTGTATCCCGTCATCAGGACAGATGGGGAATCGGTAATGCGCTGCTTCCGGAGCATCACAGAGAGGATATTGACTTAATCTGCGAGCTCGGTGCTACAACGATCCGCCTGGCTCACTACCAGCACGATCAGTATTTTTACGATCTGTGCGATGAGAGAGGTCTTGTAATCTGGGCTGAGATTCCGTACATTTCCTCTCACATGCCGAACGGACGTGAGAATACCATTTCCCAGATGAAAGAGCTGGTTGTTCAGAATTACAATCACCCGAGTATCGTGGTTTGGGGGCTTTCCAACGAGATCACGATGGCAGGAAGCTCGGATGAGGATCTGCTTGAGAACCACAGAATCTTAAATGACATGGTTCATGAGATGGATCACACGAGACTGACCACGATCGCGGTGGTATCCATGTGTGATATTCACGATCCGTACATCCAGATTCCGGATGTGATCTCTTACAACCATTACTTCGGATGGTACGGCGGAGACGTATCCATGAACGGACCGTGGATGGACAACTTCCACAAAGAGTTCCCGAGTATCCCGCTTGGAATGAGCGAGTACGGATGTGAGGCGCTGAACTGGCATACCTCTGATCCGAAGCAGGGCGATTACACCGAGGAGTATCAGGCATACTATCATGAGGAGATGATCAAGCAGCTCTTCACCAGAAAGTATATCTGGGCAACGCATGTATGGAACATGTTCGATTTCGGTGCAGATGCGAGAAACGAGGGCGGTGAGAACGGTCAGAACCACAAGGGACTGGTAACTTTCGACCGCAAGTACAAGAAAGATTCCTTCTATGCATACAAGGCATGGCTGTCTGATGAGCCGTTCGTACATCTGTGCGGAAAACGCTATGTAGACCGCGTGGAAGATACCACGAAGGTAACTGTATATTCCAATCTTCCGGAGGTAGAGCTGTTTGTCAACGGCAAGAGTGCAGGGAAGCTTCAGGCGGAGGATCATTTCTTCCACTTTGAGGTACCGAATGTCGGAGAATCCACCCTGGTGGCTGTTGCCGGAGAGTATAAGGATGAGAGCCACATCCGCAAGGTGGATACCTTCAACGAGGAGTACAGCCTGAAAGAGAGCGGCGCAATCCTCAACTGGTTCGACATCACAGAGCCGGAAGGATATTATTCACTGAATGACAGACTTTCTGATATCATGAAGTCCGAAGAGGGAAAAGCACTCTTCATGGGACTGATGTCAAAAGTTGCAGCGGGAATGAGTCAGGGTAATGAAAAAAATGACGGAAATCCTGCAGCAGCAATGGCGAATCCGAAGATGCTGGAAATGCTGGGTGGATTTACGGTCATCCGTATGATCAACCTGCTGGGTGCGGCAGGACCGAAGGTCGAGTGGAAGAAAGAAGATCTTCTCGGACTCAACGCACAGCTCAATAAGATTAAGAGAGTAGACTAAGATAGAAGCTTAAAAGACCGGGGCATGGAATGTGGTGGGCAGAGATTTAAAAAAATCTGTACCTGCACGGTTCCGGACTGCCAACCGGCGGCGGGAATCCTTTGAAGCAAAATGGGAGCATTTCTTCTATGCCGCGTTTGGTATCGGATTCCGTGTCTTTCCACGTTTTGACAATCCGCGAAAGATGTCCGACAACCGCAGACAATGGGCGGACTTTTTAGCAGCGCTAGCAACGCTTCTTCACAGACAATATAAAACCGCGCGAACCGAAACTCGTTGGCATCTGCTATTGAAAATAAGGCAGATGCCAATTCAAACATCGGCTTCGCGCGGTTATGTTTTATTCAGAAGCGCAGACAAGCGCTGCACAAAAGTCCTAAAATTGTCTGCGGATTGCGGACACTCTCCGCGGAGTGTTCAAAGCTTGGAAAAACACGGATCATCGGAGGTACCAAACGCGGTATAGATTAGAAATACCCCATTTTGCGTTTCAGATTCCCGCCGCCGGTTGGCAGTCCGGGACAGGCATGTACAGGCTGTCTGTAAAAACTTCTGCCTGCCACATTCCATGCCCGGTCTTTTAGCGTCTCCACTCGCGGGGCGTCATGCCCGTGATGCGGCGGAAGAGCCGTGTGAAATAGTGGACGTCGGGGATGCCGCAGGCTGCCGCAACATCCTGCACCGGCAGGAGGGTACTGCGCAGCAGCTTCTTGGCGTATTCGATGCGGTTGGCGTTGACGTAGTCCGTCAGCGTCATGCCGACTTCCTTTTTGAACAGCGTGGACAGGTAGCTTGTATTCAAAAACAGCTCGCTGGCAAAACGTTTCAGGCTTAAGTCCCCGGTCAGCGAGGCGTCTATGGTGACGAGAATCTGGCGGATCGGATCGGAATACGAACTCATGCTTCGCTGTTCCACGAGCTGACAGTAACTTTGAACCATGTAGGATATGAGATCGTTGATTTCTTCCACGGATTGGATGCTCTCGATCATGCGCGCAAAGTTGCCGGAGACGGCGTCGATATAAAACGGGTGGACGCCCGTTTCGTACGCTTTTCTCCGCAACAGCGTGTTGAGGGTCAGAATCAGGTTCTTGCGGTTGCGGAGTGCGTCCTCCGTGCGGGGGACAAAGCGCAGGTTCCCGAGAGCCTCCATGAAGGAGAGGGCACGGGCGCTGTTGCCGTGAGAGATGGCGTCGAGCAGCTCATCCTCGATATGGTAGCGCTCTTCAAGAAGGTGCATGCTTAAGACCGGGTCCTCCGGTACGACAAACTGGTGCTTTTCCAAAAAGGATTCTCTGGTCTCGAGATCTTTCAAATGCAGGGTCTGTACGGATACATCCGCGTCGGCATCCAGCGTCTGATAGACGTGGCGCAGCAGGGCTGTCATGGAGGCTTTGTCCGCGATCAGCGGCAGGGCGTGATAATATTCCTGCAGCTGTGGAAAAAGTTCTGTCGGAATATCCAGCCGGTTCATAAGTGACAGAATCTGGGAGCGCTCAAATTCTCTCCAGAGAAAAGGCCCGACGAACAGGAAGGCACTTTTATCCGGCAGACGGAAAAAGGAATAATTGCATTCGTAGTAATCGACAATAAAATAGATGGTGTTCTGTACAAATGGAAATGGCGCCTGTTTTTGCGCATCGGCTTCCTGCATCAGGATACTGTTGCGCAGTCCGAGATCCAGATCTGCCAGTTCTAACTGTTTGCGGTCGGTCAGTCTGCACTGGATATGCAGGTCAGAAAAATATGCGGTAAGAAAAGATAAAATCGGCTGTTCCATCAAGAACCTCCTGTCCGGGTCAGTGTCTGTTGTTTTGATTTTGGCACAATATTTTCTGTTATGCAAGGAAAAACAAAAAAATGACAAGGATTATTCATCCCTTTAAAGCATCGGCTTGCAGACCGGAGCAATTTATGATAATTCTATAACAACGTGTTCACGGTGAACACATTTTAGAAAATAGTGCAGAATGCTTGAAAGAGAGGATACCCATGAAAATCACAGCTTATGAAGTGAGACCGGATGAAAAAGATTACCTGCTTGCCGCAGCACAGCAGGAGCAGATAGAGATCACACTGGTGCAGGGGCCGATGACACAGGACAACATCGATCGTGCCGAGGGAGCGGACGGCATTACGATTCTTGGAGATACAAAGATGGACGCCGCATTGATTGAGGAGACCGCAAAGCGGCGTATCCGCGTCGTTGCGACACGTACCATCGGGTATGACCATATTGACCTGAATGCGGCGAAGAGCAATGGCGTTCACGTCTGCAACGGCTACTACGATCCGGACGGCGTTGCCGAGTATACGGTCATGCTGATTTTAATGTCGCTTCGCAATTATAAGCAGGCGCTGTTCCGGGGGAATGCCAACGATTATTCGCTTGGCGGGTTGATCGGAAGGGAGCTTCGTAATCTTACCGTCGGTATTATCGGAACGGGAAAGATCGGACAGAAGGTGGCGCAGAATCTGCAGGGATTCGGCTGCAGGATTCTGGCATACAGCAGACGTCAGAATGCCGATCCGGCGCTTGGAATCGAATACTGTTCTCTGGAGGAACTGTACGCGAAGAGTGATATTATCTCACTGCACACGCCACTGTCCAATCAGACACGTTATATGATTGATAAAAAGGCGATCGACCAGATGAAGGACGGCGTCATTCTGATCAACTGCGCGAGAGGAGAGTTGATGCGCGTGGATGACATCATCGAGGGAATCGAGACGCGGAAGATCGGTGCGCTGGGACTGGATGTGATCGAGCATGAGGAGGGAATCTACCATATGGACCGCCGGTCGGATATTCTTGCAAACCGGAATATGGCGTATCTGAGACAGTTCCCGAATGTGACGATGACGCAGCACATTGCGTTTTATACAGAGGAAGCGGTAAAAAGCATGGCGGAGAGCGGTATTGTCAATGTGGTGAAATGCCTGAAAAAACAGGATAATCCTAACCTGATCTGCTGAGTTCATATACAAAAAGAGTCTGCCACAAGAAAACTTGTGACAGACTCTTTTTAAATCCATTGTTTGCAATATCTTAATCTAACAAATAAAACAAGTCTATTTTAAGAAAAAGGTACATGAAACTAGTGATTTAACGCGGTAAGCTTACCGCCTGCAGTAATTATTTTACTACAGTTACGTTGGTTGCCTGCGGTCCCTTGGATCCTTCTACAACGTCGAACTCTACGGAAGCGCCCTCTTCAAGAGACTTGAAACCTTCCATGTTAAGTCCTGAGTAATGTACGAATACATCGTTGCCTGACTCGTCAGAAATGAATCCGTAACCCTTCTGGTTGTTGAACCATTTTACTGTACCTTTCATCAAAAAGTACCTCCAAAAATAATACTAACTGTAACTTACAGCTATTAGTACAATATCATAAGAATTTATAAAAGTAAAGTAATAAATTAAAGTTCTTCAAAACTAATTTCATGCGCAGTGAGAAAGCGCTTTACAAGGGAATCCCACTCCTGATCGAGGCTCTTGTCAACGGAGAAAATCCGGTACGAAATGCCCGTGGTAAGGAGCAGTTTTTTCTGCTGGAATTTCAGATTGATAAACATTCCCGTAATGTCCTCCGGGGTAAAAGAACTGTGGGTCGAAAGCAGTGTCCGTTCCAGATTCTTCGGGGAGAGCAGAAAGACAAATTTAAAATAAGAAGGAGTGCGTTTGCCCTTGATCAGGTCAAAACATTGCGGACGTACCTGTTCAAACGGGAGAAAAGAAAGTCCCGTCAGTCCGAGCGCATCGGCTTCATCTGATGAATAAAAATCGGGCTGGATCGTGCCGTCTAAGCTCCAGGTGACGCTGCCCAAGATGACGGCTTCCTTTAGAAGAAAGTGCCCGAACGTGTCCGTACACAGCAGTTTATTCATAAAATCTTTAATTTCCGGTAGGGAAAGTGCAATCATAGTCTTCTCCGTGTCATATAGTATTGGGGCGCATTGCCTTTGTGTAGTATAACACAGATTGGGGACAAATAGAAAGCCGATTGGGAAGGTTTGCTTCACAATATGATTTCTGGTATGATAGGAAGCTGAGAGAACAGCCCCGGAAGGGGTCACAGATAAAGAAGAAAAGAGGACATAGACATGAAAGAGACAGAACTTTTATTTGATTTGCTGAAAAAAGGTGTGTCACCGGTACAGGCAGTCTGCGCCTGCAAAGAGCGCCTGGAGAGCGCGGGATTTCTGGAACTGCCCTATGATGAGCCGTGGAAGCTGCAGAAAAACGGAAGATATTATGTAAATCATCATGACACCACACTGTTCGCGTTTACGGTGGGAGAAGGATGGCAGGAGACAAAGACGCCACAGATTCGGATGGCGGCAGCGCATACGGATTTTCCGTGCCTGCGCATCAAGCCGTCGGCGGATGTGACGGCATGCGGTTACGCGCAGGTGAATGTGGAAGTATACGGGGGCGCGATCTTAAATACCTGGCTGGATCGTCCGCTCGGTATTGCCGGCCGTGTGGCAGTGCGCACACAGGACGCGTTTGCCCCGAAGATTGTGGAGTTTGTATCGGAAAAAAATCTTCTGACCATTCCGAATCTGGCGATCCACATGAACCGCGAGGTCAACAAGGGTGTGGAGCTGAACCGCCAGACGGATATGCTGCCGGTCTTTGCGCTGCTGCCGGAGGAGGAGAAAAAGGCGGACTACTTCCTTACATTCCTGGCAGACGAGCTGTCTGTGGAGAAGACTGACATTCTGGATTTTGAACTGACCGTATACTGTAAGGAAAATCCAGAATTCATCGGTCTCAACGATGATTTTATCTCAAGTCCGCGCCTGGATAACCTGACTTCCTGCGCGGCGCTCATCTCCGGTCTGATGGATGCCAGGCGGATGGAGGGAATCAACCTGATCGCACTGTTTGACCACGAGGAGATCGGAAGCCATACGAAGCAGGGCGCCGGTTCGATTCTGCTGCATGACATGCTGCGCCGCATCTTAAAAGAGCTGGGACGGGAACAGACGACGGAGCAGGATCTCTACCGCAGCATGCTGCTGTCCGTGGATGTGGCACACGGCATCCATCCGAACCAGGCAGGGAAAATGGATCTTACCAACAAGCCCGTGCTCGGAAGGGGATTCTGTATCAAGGAGGCGAGTTCGCAGTCCTATGCGACAGACTGCGAGGCGATTGCCATCATCCAGCAGATCTGTGAGAAAGAGAAGATCGCGTACCAGAAGTTTGTGAACCGCTCGGATATGCCGGGGGGAAGTACGCTTGGATCGATCGCTTCTGCGCTTCTTCCGGTGAAGACCGTGGATATCGGAATCCCGCTTCTTGCCATGCATTCCGCGAGGGAGCTGATGGGCAGCGTTGACCAGCAGGCGTTAAAGGATCTTGTGACCGCATATTTTACACTCGCTTCGTGAGAAAGAATGCTTCGTAAGATATAATTTAGATAAAGTTTAGAAATTACCTCTATACAAAAAATGGTTTTTGTGTTAATGTAACATAGTATTGAATACTACATGCGATAGAAACGAAAAATATATTAACGGTTTATTGATAACATTAAACACATGCCATAGAACAGGTGGAGGGATTGCTATGTATAAGATTGTTGTGGACAGCTGCGGGGAATTACCGGAGGAACTGAAGAAGGACGGACATTTTGAGACAGTGTCCTTAGAACTTGAGGTGGACGGTTATCGCATTAAGGATGATGAGACATTTAACCAGCTTGATTTTCTGCGCCGGGTGAAGAAGAGTATCACGGGACCGAAGTCCGCCTGCCCGTCACCGGAGCAGTATATGCAGGCGTATAAGGGAGAAGCGGAGCATGTATATGTGGTGACGCTCTCCGGGAAGCTGAGCGGTTCCTACAACAGTGCAGAACTCGGCAGGAACCTCTACGAGGAGGAACATCCGGGAGAGAACAAGCAGATCTATGTATTTAACTCCAGGTCTGCATCGATCGGGGAGACGATTATCGGTCTTAAGGTGCAGGAGTTCGAGGAGGCAGGTCTTCCGTTTGAGGAGGTCGTTGCCAGAACGGAGGAGTATATCAGTTCCATGAATACTTATTTTGTCTTAGAGACGTTAGAGACTCTGCGCAAGAACGGAAGACTGACCAATCTGAAAGCGCTGATTGCCAATACGCTCAATATCAAGCCGGTGATGGGTTCCACAAAGGAGGGCATGATCTGCCAGCTCGGTCAGGCGCGCGGAATGAACAAGGCACTTGAGAAAATGGTGCAGGATATGATCGGGCGCACGAAGGACTGCGAACAGCGTGTGCTTGCCATCGCGCACTGCAACTGCCCGGAGCGCGCCGCAGCGGTAAAAGCCCGCATAGAAAAGCTTGCAAATTTCAAGAAAATCATTATCATAAATACTGCCGGTGTCAGCAGTATGTATGCAAATGATGGCGGCGTAATCATGGCAGTGTAAGACACGCGGGTGTGTCGCTGCTGCCCGGAGAGGAACGCGGGACACAGATGACATATGAAGAAGTAGTAGATCAGATCAATCAGATCAGAAGATTCGGGAATCTTGCCGGAGTGGAGGTTGCCGGGCGCATGTTAAAGGCGCTGGGCAGTCCGCAGGCGGGGATTCCGTTGATACACATAGCAGGGACGAACGGAAAAGGTTCTGTCTCTGCTTTTCTCTGCGCAATTTTAAGGGAGGCGGGACTTCGCGTCGGGATGTTTACCTCCCCGCACCTTGTGGACTTTCGGGAACGCATCCAGATAAACGGGGAAATGATCTCTAAGGAGGATACGCAGAGGATCGGCGTGCAGCTTCTTGCGATGGATTTTGGCGTGCAGCCGACGATGTTTGACGTTACACTTGCCATGGCAATCCTCTATTTTAAGGAACAACGATGCGATGTCATGATCTTAGAGATCGGACTTGGCGGGAGGCTGGACGCAACCAATGCCGTAGGTGTGCCGGATGTAACCGTGATCACAAAGATCGGCTATGACCACATGGCGGTGCTTGGAAATACGCTTGCTGAGATTGCTGCGGAAAAGACGGGCATCATCAAAAAAGGCACCTCGCTTGTGCTTGAGAGCCAGGAGGCAGAAGTCATGACGGTGTTTGAGGCGAAGGTCAGGGAGGAAGGAATTACAGATTTCCGGCTGATCGACCCTTTGGAGATAAAAGAGCAGACTTACCGCGACGGCAGACAGTATTTTTCGTTTGGTGCCTACCGTGATCTGTCCATGCGCATGCTTGGCGTTCATCAGTATGAAAATGCCATCGCGGCGCTTCTCGGGGCGGAGGCATTTTTCAGGAGACATACAGAGTGGATCTGCGGCGGGACAAAAGAGCGGGAAGAGGGCGTAAGGCGCGCAGTCTGTCAGGGGATCGCTAAGACCGTATGGAAGGGCAGGATGGAAATCCTCTCAAAAAAACCGTTCCTGCTGGTGGACGGCGCACACAACAGCAACGGCGTGGAAGCGTTAAGAGAGAGCCTCGTGGCGCTTTTCCCGGGAGAAAAGTTTCATTTTATCATGGGCGTGATGGCGGATAAGGATTATGAGACAATGATCGGGGAATTGCTGCCGCTTGCCATTGATTTTACAACTTGCACGGTGGAGTGCGAGCGGGCGCTGCAGGCGGACGCCCTGGCGGATTGCATCCGGCGGAAAGGAATTGCAGCTGCATCAGCTGATGATTTTGCGTCCTGTTTTCAGAGAGGGCGGCTCGATGAAACACATCGCACGGTTGCGTTTGGTTCGCTCTATTTCATCGGTGAGATCGAGGCGCTGTTTGAGGCAAAATAGTTACGAAAAGATTACAGAATAGAGCGTTTATGACAAAAATGATACAATTTCACAAACTTTCAGTAATAGTTCACCATTTTGTAATATTTCGCCTATAATGAGGTATAGTAAATAGGGATACAGTAGATAGAAGTCAGATAGAAAGAGTCTGTGGAATGTTATTTAGCAGTTTTGAGTTTTTATTTCGGTTTTTGCCGGTTTTTTTAGTGATATATTATCTTACACCGAAAAAGTTCCGCAATGTCACATTGCTGGGGGGAAGTATTGTCTTTTATACAATTGGCGAGGCGGGTTATATTACGATTCTCCTTGCGTGCGTTCTGGTCAATTACACGCTGACCCGTTTGATGTACCGGAAGAATACGGACGGGCGGGGAATCAGACAGAAACGCTTATTGCTTCTTGCGCTCGGGTATGATCTGGGCGTGCTGTTTTTCTTCAAGTACAGTGGTCTGGCATCCGGACTTCCGCTTGGAATCAGTTTTTACACGTTTCAGATTATGGCGTACGTGATTGATGTGTACCGCGGAAGAATTCCGGCAGAACAGTCGCTGCTTCGGCTGGGAACGTATCTGACCATGTTTCCGCAGCTGATATCGGGACCGATCACAAATTATGCGGATGTGCGTGTAGCATTGGGAAGAGAGCGCACGATCAAGGCACGTCAGCTGGAAGAGGGAATGAAGCTCTTGATTATCGGACTTGCAGCAAAAGTCGTGATTGCGGACCGGATCGGCACACTCTGGAACAGCATCCGGATGATCGGGTTCGACAGCATCTCAACAAAGCTTGCATGGATGGGAGCGTTCGCTTACTCACTGCAGCTGTATTTTGACTTCGCGGGATATTCGATGATGGCGAGAGGAATCGGAAAGATGCTGGGATTTGAGCTCCCGGTGAACTTCCGCTATCCCTACATTTCAAAATCAGTCACGGAATTCTGGCGCAGATGGCATATTACGCTCGGCAGATGGTTCAGGGAATATGTATACATTCCGCTGGGAGGCAACCGGAAGGGAAAGGCACGCACCTTTTTCAATCTGTTTGTGGTGTGGAGCCTTACCGCGTTGTGGCACGGGGCGAATTATAACTTCCTGATCTGGGGCGGGATTCTGCTTTGCTGCCTGTTGGTAGAAAAGCTCTTTCTGCTGCGCCTGCTGGATAAAAGCAGGGTGATCGGTCATCTTTATGTATTGTTTGTTGTTCCGCTCAGCTGGGTGGCGTTTGCGGTCACCGATCTGTCGGAGCTTGGCGTTTATATGACGCGGCTGTTCCCGTTTGCGGGGCATGCGGCAGGGGTCATCAATCATCTGGATTATTTAAAATATCTGAATGACTATGCACCGCTGTTTCTTCTGGGCGTGCTCTTTGCAACGCCGCTTCCGGAGACCTGCTATCGGCTGATCGAGCGCAAATGGATCGGCAGGGTGATACTGCTCGGCATTTTCGGGCTTTGCATGTACTATCTGGCGGTGTCGGCAAACAATCCGTTTTTGTACTTTAATTTTTAAATGTGTGGTGGATGGATTTGAGAAAGCTTTTGAAATGTCCGGTAACGGTCGCACTGCTTATCTTGTGGGTGGCGCTGTCGGTTGTCGGCTATCTGGGGAAAGATACAATATATAAGAATTATACGGTTGATATACGAACGACACCATACTTCGTCCTGGTGTTTGACGGACTGCATGACGGAATTTTTCCGTGGAGTCATGTGGGTGCGCCGGGCGGCATAGGAGAGAACGGAAAGCTGCCGTCCATCCTGCTGCCGGGGGAGAGTGTCTCTGATACTGAGCTTGCCGGCGGGACGGAGACGGTCGGAGAGACAGAGACGGAAGAGGCGCCGCACACGCGGGAATTCTGTATGGTGGATGACGACTGGTTCGACGACGCGGTCTTTATCGGGGATTCGAGAACTGTGGGGCTGCGCGATTACGGCGGGCTGGACAATGCGACCTTTTACGCGTCCACAGGGCTTGGAATCTACGATATGTGGACGGAAAAGTTCTGTGAGGTGGACGGGGAGAAGACCACGCTTGAGGATGCGCTTTCCAGACGGCAGTTTGGCAAAATTTATTTCCAGATCGGCATCAATGAGATGGGAAGAGGAACCCTGGACGGTTTTATGGAGCAGTACGCGCAGTCGGTTCAGAAATTTAGAGAACTCCAGCCCGATGCGATCATCTATGTGCAGGGCATCATGCGGGTTGCAAAGGCCAAGTCCGACTCGGACAAAATTTTTAACAATCAGGGAATCAATGAACGCAATATGAGAATTGCGGAACTTGCGGATAATCAGACTATTTTTTACATTGATGTGAATGATGTCGTATGTGATGCAGACGGAAACTTAAGAGCGGATCTCACGTTTGACAATCTGCATCTGTACGGCTCGAAATACGGAATCTGGGTGGATTTCCTCAAGACGAAGGGAATTGCACCGTGAAGTGGTTCTTCTGAAAAGAAATGAGACCCTCGTCTCTTAGATGACACAGCTCGTTCGACATGGCGCTCCGGTCTACGGAGAGATAGTCGGCGAGCTGTTGTCTGTTAAAGGGAATATCAAAAGACGAACTTCCGGATCTGCGCGCCTCGCTCGACAGATAGGAGAGAAGCTTTTCACGGGTGGTCCGCTTGGTCATGTGCTCTAATTTCTGTCCGAGCTGGAAATTGCGCTCGGCGAGAACGGAGAGCAGATTTCTTGTGAGCTGGTTGTGGAATTCACATGCGCGGGAGCAGAGCGTCATCATTTTTGAGACGTTTAAGTAGAGCACAGTGGAATTCTGCTCGGCGTAGAGGCTGACTTCCAGCGCACAGTTTGTACGGATGGCATAAGATTCTCCGAAGATGTCTCCGGGGCGGCAGCGGGTCATCAGATTTGTGTTGCCCCAGAAATCCTCCTTCATGACATCCACACATCCTTCTACCACAAGACCGAGAGAATCCAGATGGTCGCCGTAGTGAAAGAGAAAGCTGCCCTTTGGATAGGAGAGGGTCTTTGCCGACAGACAGTCGAGCATGGCATGGATTTCTTCGGGTGCAATATCATAAAAAACGGGAGAAGCCTGCAAGAGGGCATCGTATCCTTGGAAAGTTTGCATTATTTTTCGTCCTTTCGACTTTTTGTTGTAAAAACAACAGAAATGTTGACGCTATTGTAGTATCCTGTGGAAGAAAAGTCAAGAGAGAATTTCCGGCATGCGTGCCGGAGTTAGAATGGAGGATATGATGTTACGAAGAGTCATTGAGATTGAGGAAGAAAAGTGCAACGGCTGCGGAGCATGTGCAAACGCCTGCCACGAGGGAGCCATCAGTATTGTAAACGGCAAGGCCAAGCTGATGCGGGACGATTACTGCGACGGACTTGGCGACTGTCTGCCGACCTGTCCGATGGATGCGATTCATTTTGTGGAGCGTGAGGCGGCGGCTTATGATGCTGCGGCAGTTGAGGAGAATAAGAGAAAGAAAGCAGCGCAGCAGGCGATAGCGTCACAGCCGCTTCCGTGCGGATGTCCGGGAACCCAGGCGAAGACGATCCGCCATGAGCAGCAGGCAGTCTGTCCGACCGCCGCAGAAGAGAGTGCGGCAGAACTTACGTCGGAGCTGACACAGTGGCCGGTGCAGATCAAGCTGGTTCCGGTGCGTGCCCCGTATTTTGACGGAGCAAAGCTTCTGGTGGCTGCAGACTGTACAGCGTATGCGTATGCGAATTTCCACAAAAAATATATCCGCAATCACATCACGCTGATCGGATGTCCGAAGTTAGACGATGTGGATTATTCGGAGAAGCTGACCCAGATCATTGCGCAGAACGATATTAAGAGCATTACCGTGGTCCGCATGGAAGTGCCGTGCTGCGGAGGAATCGAGCAGGCGGTGAAAAATGCACTCGCGGCAAGCGGTAAGATGATTCCGTGGCAGGTAGACATTATCTCTACGGACGGAAGAATTCTCGAGTAATACTTTCCCCTTTTGCGGGACATACTACGATGCAGAAGTATGTTACGCGAAAGGGGATTTTTTATGGCACTTACTATGAAAATTACAGAGGTACACGCGCGGGAGATTCTGGATTCCCGCGGCAATCCGACCGTGGAAGTGGAGGTGACCGCCGAGACGGAGACAACGGGGAGAAAGACTACGGCGCGGGAATCGGTTCCGTCGGGAGCGAGCACCGGAAGATTTGAGGCAGTGGAACTTCGGGACGGCGACAGGGAGTATTTCGGACTGGGCACGAAGAAGGTGGTGGATCACGTCAACACAAAGATCCGGGAAGCGCTTCTTGGAATGAATGTTTTGGATCAGGCACTCATCGACCGCAGAATGGTCGAGCTGGACGGGACAGACAACAAAGGAAATCTTGGGGCGAATGCGATCTTAGGCGTGTCGCTCGCCTGCGCGAAGACGGCGGCAGCGGCACTCGATATGCCGCTTTACCGCTATATTGGCGGAGGTAACGCCAAGCGGCTGCCGGTTCCCATGATGAATGTCATAAACGGCGGAGTCCATGCGAAGAATTCACTGGATTTTCAGGAATTTATGATCCTGCCCATTAGCGCCAAAAGCTATCGGGAAGCGCTGCGCATGGGCGCGGAGGTATATCATTTCCTGCGCCAGGTTTTAAACGAGGAGGGATATGCTACGGCGGTCGGCGATGAAGGCGGCTTTGCGCCGGATCTTGCGGATGCCGGTGAGGTGTTCCGGTATCTGGGAAAAGCGGTGGAAAAGGCGGGCTATACGGTCGGAAAAGATGTGGTCTACGCGATGGATGCCGCAGCGAGTGAATTATATAATGAAGAGACGGGAATGTACCATTTCCCGGGGGAGAATGGAATCTGCAGGGATGAGGAGGAGATGATCGCGCTCTACGAAGATCTGGCAAAGCGTTTTCCGCTTGTGTCGATTGAGGACGGTCTGCAGGAAGACGACTGGGAGGGCTGGCAGAGTCTGACCGGACGTCTGGGAGATGGCATGCAGCTTGTCGGCGATGACCTGTTTGTCACAAATCCCAAGCGGATCAAGTGCGGCATCAAATTAAATGCGGGAAATGCGGTGCTGATAAAGGTGAATCAGATCGGCACGCTGACGGAGGCGTTGGACGCCATCGAGATGGCGCAGTGTGCCGGCTATCACACGGTGATCTCCCACCGTTCCGGGGAGACGGAGGATGCGTTTATCGCGGATCTTGCGGTCGCGGTGAATGCGGGGCAGATTAAAACCGGCGCGCCGTGCAGGGCGGAGCGCACTGCAAAGTATAACCGGCTTCTGCGGATTGAGGAGGAGCTTGGCGAGACGGCGCAGTTTTCTCCGGCGGAGCCTTTCGGGAGAGCGCTGAGTTGTAAAATCAAATGCGACAAGGGTTAATACTCTATCGCATTTGATTTTTTATACAGAAAATCAAAGAGTGTAACAAGAGAATAAAACTCTTGTGGCACTCTTTTTTTATTGCGAAGAAAACAGAAAGAAAGGTGGTTGGACATGAGAAAAGGAGCGAAGCGGCTTAATTATGCAGATAGGCAGCGGATTGAGAGTATGAAGAAATCCGGGGCAAAGGTTACAGAGATTGCCCAGGCGGTGGGAGTGCACCGGGCCACTATCTACAATGAATTGAAGCGTGGCGGAGAGCCTTACCGTGCAGAAATAGCACAGAAAGCGTTATAAACGCCGCCCGGCAGCAGGGCAGGAAAGCGAGGAACTTAACATGAAGCAAAGAACACTTTACCAGGTGCGAGTTATCCAGGAAATCCCGTTTTGTGATTATGACGAGGACGGGGAAGAAACCAAGGTAAGCAGCGGACGCATAGAAGAGTATGTGGCCGGGAGATTTTCAGCAGAACATAACGCAAAACTCTTTGCGGAAGCATTGGAAAACAAGATTGCAGAGGGAAGCGACTATGTGACAAATTGCTTTACGCCGAAAGTCTCAATTATAAAAATAATCCAAACGGAAGAGTTGGTGGACTGATAGAAAAAGGGGTGAGGGCTTTAATATGAGCAAGTGCATTGTGAAAATTTTAAGAGACGAAACGCCGGGCGGATTGGCGGAGAAAATCAACAAGGAATTAGAGGAAAATACACGGTCATGGGACACGGTAACGGGTATCAAATACCAGGTGGCAGTAATTCCGATTATGAGAGGAAAAGAAATCGCCGGGTTTAAAACGGAATATTCCGCACTTATCCCAGGGTAATGAATTTAGAAAGCGAGGAACTTAACATGGAAAAAATACCGGAATGGATTTATGCACCAACAAACTTTTCCCCGGAACTGGAAAAGACATTTGCGGCAGTAGAAAAAGCCCTGGGCTTTAAACTGTTTATTTGGCAGAAAACATTTATTGCCAACACAACATATAGACGGAGCGGAAGAACTACGGCGGAAATATTACGGGATTTATTGAATGTATCAAAACCGCCCTTAGATTACACCAAACCAGTAGCGGACCACATGGAGCGGTTTTATAGAGAAGAGACACGGGAAATAAAGGCGAAACTGGACACCGCCGGAATACCAACAAGGACCGTTTTCTTTTCCAGGCAGGAGAAAGAGAAATATTACAGTGAAGCGGAAACCGGGAAGCAGGAAAAAATACAATACCGGAATTTACGCCGGAATACGGAAAGAGGATATGGCTATGAAAAACACGGCAGAAATGACACTGGGAAGTCTTTTTGACGGAATAGCCGGGTTCCCATTGGCGGCCAGGCGGCAGGGTATCAAAACGGTATGGGTAAGCGAGATAGAGCCGGATTGTATAGACATAGCAAAGCGGCACTTCCCGGAAGCCCTACAACTGGGAGACATTACACAGATAGACGGGGCAAAAATCCCCGTTGTGGATATTATCAGTTTTGGAAGCCCTTGCCAAGATTTGAGCGTTGCCGGGAGACAAGCAGGGCTTGACGGTTCCCGTTCCGGCCTATTCATGGAAGCCGTGAGAATAACCAGGGAAATGAGGGAAAAGACAAATGGACAATATCCAAAATATATCATTTGGGAAAATGTGGCCGGGGCTTTTTCAAGCAATAAAGGCGAGGACTTCCGCCGGGTCCTGGAAGAAATCACACAGAGCAACATTTCAATGCCTAAAAGTGGGAAATGGGCAACCGCCGGAATGGTTGGAAATGAGGGACCAGGGGGGGGACGTTCAGTGTACCGCATGGCGATTGCTTGACGCTCAATTTTGGGGAGTGCCCCAACGTAGAAAACGTATCTACCTTGTCAATGATTTTGGAAACGGACGTGCCGGACAAATACTTTTTGAGTGCGAAAGCGTGTTGGGGTATCATTCGCAGGGCAGAGACGAGGAACAAGGAAATTCCGGTAATTCTGAAAATAGCCTTATTGGAACGGATTGCAGAGGAATGGCAGAGGACGCAGACGGACAAATGAAATTAGATTTTGGCCGCACCGCAGACAGAATTTACATAAACGCCAAAACAAGTGTAACGCCCATGGGAAACGCCGGGGGCGGCGGTGGGAAAACGGGCTTATATTTACTTCCCATCTACACCATTGCCGGAAATGTGATTGGCAGGAACGAAAAAAACGGCGGCCACCAGTTGGGCGTAAATCAAGACATAGCCCCAACGCTTACGGGTGCGGACCGGCACGCCGTAGCGTATGCCGCCGGGTTTCTTCCGAGAGCAGGAGCAAAGGCCGGGGGAATTGGATATACAGAGGAAGCAAGCCCAACGCTTATGTCTCAACACTGCCCGGCGGTAGTGTATGGATATACACAAAGCGGCTATGGAGAGTTTAAAGAGGGCGTGGGCACGTTGAAAAAGAGCCGAGGGGCAGCAGGGGGTGGAAGTGAAACCCTTGCCGTGATAATGGAACGAATTGCCGCAGCGGTTAAATACCGGGTCCGCCGCCTTACACCGCTTGAATGTGAACGCCTGGACGGGTTCCCGGACGAATGGACAAGGTACGGGGCAAGTGGCAAAGAAATGTCCGACAATGCCCGTTACATGGCACTGGGCAACAGTATAGCGGTTCCATGTGCGGAGCGTGTTTTTATCGGCATAAAGAAAGCAGAAAGCGAGGAATGAAGAATGGGAGAAAAAGGGCTTTATTTTGCGGCGAGGGAAGCGGAAGAAATAGGCTTTTCTATTGCATTGGTGTACATACCGCAAGAAAAGGATTTGCAGTTTTCTATTATGTTGGGCAGTTACATGGTTGCTATTGGGTGGACATTTTAAAAGAAAGGAAAACAGAGCATGACAAATTTAGAAGTGTTTTTATTGATTGCGGTTTTATTGATACTCATAGGCGGCGGAGTAATTTTATACCTGGCACTGGCCGGGTTAGCCATTATCTATTCAATGGGTGCAAATGAAAGCCCCAAAGGCCGCCGTATTTTCTTTGGTGTCCTGGGCGTGGTAATGATAGTTGCCTTTGTGTGTGCTTCCATTTATTTGCACAAGTACGGGTGGCCGTTATGAAGTTACGGGAATTTTTGACCGTATTTGAACAATCGGACAGATTACGGATTGTAAAGAATGAAAAGGACGTTTATACGGGGTTCCTAGCCCTCATGGCACACGCCGGGAACATGGAAGCACTTATGGACGCAGAGGTTAAGCGGTTCAGACCAACGCCGGAAATAAGACATAAGGAATGGCAAAAACGTGGGCTTATGGCACCGTTGCAACCGCAGGAAACGCCGGATTATTCCTTTTCGGATTTGCAGATGAACCTATATAACACAATTTATTTATAGGAGAACGAGACATGGCAGAAATGACAATAACGGTAAGAATTGAAGATTTACCGGAATTTAAGGCCAGGCTTGCCAGGATAAAGAAAATTATGCGGCGGCGTGCCTGGGTAAACGGTCATAGGACCGGGAAAGCGAGGAAAAGCACATGGAAGAGAGCGTGACACCATTAAACGGAATTGTGGAGCCGGATTTTTTGGAATACCTGGACAAGACATTTAAGCGGTGGCAGCAGTTAGCCGACCGGGGCGTGACACTGGGCAGCCGTGAGATTGCAAAATTGACAGATACCGTATATGGGGCGAAACTTAACGCCCGTTATGGATTTGAAGCTGTTGCACGCCGGGAACCGGACGAAGAGGGCCAGGACCGTTTTACCCTTATGATTTACAAGAACCGTGAAGCGGTGGAAAATGACGCACCACTTTATCATTTCACAACACCAATTCACAGATAAGAAAGCGAGGAATTTAACATGGGATTTATGGACGGATTTACAAGTGACGGAACCGTGGACATGAAGCACACGGAATATTACGACCTTATGAAAGAAGCGGCAAAAGCGGAATTGTTGAGCAATGCGGTAAAAGCGGAAGTGCCGGGCTTTTATATCCAGGCAATGATTACCGGAAAAAAGCCGGAATTTTCAAGCGAACTGAAAGCAGAGGAAGAGGACACGGGCTTTCATGCAGAATATGAGCAGATTACCGGGGCAGTTGTTTCCATATTTGAAGCATGGACGGAAGAAAACGGCGTGGAGAGTGCCGCCACTTCTTTACACCGCCTTATTGATACACTGGAAGTAAACCGCATTGACGAATTAAGGACGATTAAGGGAAACCAGGAAGAATACAGAAAGAAGTTGGAAGCAGCATTTGAAGAAATGGGAAACACCATGGAAGCCATGGCAAAAATGCCGCCAATTAACGTATGTATAGATTTTGGAAGCAAGAAAGGCCATGTGGCAGCAGGAGAACCGGAAGAGGGCAAGCCCCAGGACCGTGATTGTTGGAGTTGCCGGACGTGTGGAAATACAAAGCCCGTAAGCATGGACGTGGAGAAATGCCGGGAGTGCGAGGACGGGAGCCAATACACGGAAGCAGACACGCCGGACGAGAAAAGCCACGAAATGGAAAGCGAAGAGGAAAGCGAGGAACCGGACAATGGCAATGAATGAGTTAAGAAAAGAAGTGGAAGCCGCCGCAATGGCGGAATTAAACCGGGCAAATGCAAAGTTTCCTTTATTCAATAGCACACATGAGGGTTACGCCGTCATTTTAGAGGAAGCAGAGGAAGCCCAGGAAGCAATGGAAAATGTAAAAACTTCCCTGGCCGTCCTTTGGGACCGGGTAAAAGGCATAGAAGCGGCGTGCTTCCTGGACGAAGATACCACACCAACGGCAATTTTCCACCAGGCCATTGACGCCGCTTGTGAAATGGTGCAGACGGCGGCCATGCTTTTAAAGTATGAAATGAGTTTGGAGACAAAGGCAGGAGAGAAAGGAGAAAACACACATGGCGATTTATGCGGTTGACTTTGACGGCACACTGGCGGTTACCAGGTTCCCGGAAATCGTGGAGCCGAAACGAAAGATAGTAGCGGCGGTTAAAATGCTCAAAGCAAACGGCCACAAAGTCATTCTTTGGACGAGCCGGGCAGGGCGTGACCTGGAAGCGGCGGTGGAATGGTGCCACGGCCAGGGCTTAGAGTTTGACGCCGTGAATGAGCCTTTGCCGGAGCAGGTGGAAAGGTGGGGGAATGACACAAGAAAGGTTTATGCGGATTTTTACATAGATGATAAGGCTATGAGCGTAAGCGAGTTGGAAGCCATTATGGACAAAGTGGTGGACATTGTGGGCGAGTATGTAAACCAGTAGCAGGAAAGCGAGGAACTTAACATGGGAAACACTATTGCAATGATTTTAGGTAATGAGCGGAGCCGCACAACGCCGAACTTTATCCGTGGTAGCAGGGTCCGCCGCCGTGAAGAATTTGAAACCGCAGAGAACGGCAGGGACATGGCTATAAAAAGAGAGGTACGGGCCATTATGGCCGCCATTGACAAAGAACTGGGGAATTATCAGAGTTTAGCGGAATTGGATTTTAGAGCGGGATTTGTGACCGGGAAGATTTATGAAAAAGAAGCCGCCGGGCTTATCACGCCGGGGTATCGTGCAGAACTGATTAGAATTTTATACGCAAAGTATGAAACCATTAGAGATTTGGAAAGCGAGGGTGTGTAATGCAATTCATAATACAGGGAATGAAGTACGACACGGAAAAAATGCGGAAAATAGCAACCGTGAAGAAATGGTATAGAGAAGATACCTTTTTGAACCGGGCAATGTTTCCGGGCCAGGAAGTAGGGCGGACACATGAATGTGAATTATGGAAGTCTGAAAAAGGGAATTGGCTTTTAACACATGAAATGGATTACGGCAAGAGTATGGGCGAAGCCATAAAAGAAGAGGAAGCCAAGGAACTTTTAATGAGGTATGCAACGCCAATATACGAAAAAATATTTGGAGAGTTGCCGGAAGCGTAAAAAGGGGCAAAGCGAAACCCGGTTGCAAGGTGGGGAACCGAAACAACCGGGTTGGAACTTAACACCCATATTATAACACAAGATATAGAGGAAAGAAAGCGGTTTTTTCTATATATAGAAAGAAAGGCGGCAATCATGGCGATATGGATTATTTTAGCGGCAGCAGGAGCCGCAATATTGATTTTGGCAGCCCTGGGCGTCCTGGCATATGCGGTAATTGCAAGGGCCTGGAATGATTTTTTTGACTGATTTTCAGATAGAGCGGCACCGCTTCCCCGTCCTTGTAATGGGTATTAACAAACCGGACACCCTATTGAAATTGTTTATATAGGGCATAAGGGACCCAAGCAGAGGGCAAGGGAGAGAGGTTTTACATAAAGGTGGGGAACTATGAAAAAAAAAACTCTATGATAACTATGACTATGAGGAAGCATACCAAAAGCAGATAGCAAACCTGGAAGAATGGGAACTGGAAAGGTTGATGAAAGACGGAAAGGTGGAGTGCCTTTATAGGACAACCACAACCAAGTCCAAGAACATCAAAAGCGGCACCACTCTGTTAGAAGCCCAGGTGTACCCGTCCTTTAAGGACAAAAAGGACGTGCCAGTGACAAAGAAGAAACGGGAAACCAGGCCGTCACAGAAGAACCTAAACGACAAGAACGCCCGGCGTTATCTCATACGCCTGGCAAATATCAATTTTGGAAAAGGGGATATTTGGGCCACGTTTGGGTGGAATGATGATTGTTTGCCGGATAGCGAAGAGAGGGCCAGGAAAGACATACAGAATTTCATCAAGCGGATAAACCGCCGCAGGAAAAAGGCCGGGCTTGAAAACGCAAAGTATATTTATATCCTGGCAATGGACGGCTACAAAAGGCCGCACTTTCACATTCTGTTATCCGGGGACGGGGTGGACCGGGACGAGTTAGAAGAATTATGGGGGAAATGTGACAGACCGAACACACGCCGGATAAAACCGGATGACGATTTTTTAATAACTGGCCTTGCCACATACATAACACAGAACCCACACGGGACAAAGCGGTGGTGCCCGTCCAAGAATTTGCAGAAGCCGCCGGAACCAAGCCGCAGTTATTCAAAATTCAGAAAAGCCGGGGTTGAGAGAATGGCAAAGGATTTTGAAGAATTAAAGGCACAAATGGAAAAGGCCTACCCAGGTTATAAATTCCTGGACGCCGAGGTTAAATATAACGGCATAAATGCGGCGTTTTATATTTACACCCGTATGGTAAAAGCAGGAGCGAAAGGAGCGAGACAAAGGAAATGAAAACGGTAGCAATTATTAACTTAAAGGGCGGCGTTGCCAAGACAACAACCGCCGTGTCCCTTGCGGAATTACTGGCAGAGGGGGACAAGAGAAGAAAGCGGCCTGGCAGCAGGGTATTGTTATTTGACAATGACAAGCAGGGCAACGCTTCCCGGATTTTCGGAGCGTATGAGAGGGAGCAGGAAGCCGGGGCGTGCCGGATTATTAAGACCGGACGAATTGCCGGGAATATCAGAGACACCGAAGTGGAGAACATGGACATTGTGACGTGCAATTATTTCATGGAGTTGGCAGAACTGGAAATAAAGGCCGACACCGTGAACACGCAACACGGGCGTTATAAGTCCGCCCTGGGAGAGGTAGACGGAAAATATGATTTTTGCATTATCGACAATCCGCCGGATTTAGGCATGAACGTAATAAACGCCATGGTGGCGGCAGATGAAATAATAATACCCGTGTGCCTTGACGCCTATTCACTGGACGGCCTGGAAGAGTTGGTGGAGCAAATAAACCAGATAAGGGCACTCAATCCCAAAACCAGGCTTGCTGGGGTACTCATAACGGACTATGAGAAATCAGACACAAGCGAAGCGGCGGAAAGTTGGATAAGGGCAAAGAGCGGTTGCCCGGTATTCTTTCAAAAAATCAGACATTCCAAGAAAACAAAGGACGCCACATTTTACCGAAAAACACCGTTGCATTATAGCATACGCAGCGGAGCCGCCCAGGATTATAAAGCCTTTGCGGCGGAATATGTGCAGAAATTTGGCGGACCGGCAGCACGGGAAAGGAGTTAAGGGCATGGCATTTAATATTTTGGACATTATGAACGCCGCCACCAAGGCGGAAGCAGGACAGAACCGGGATTACCAGGATATTGTGGTAAATTACCGGGATATTGTGGTTACAAAGCATAACAAGTATAGCATGGACGAGTTGCAGGAGATAGCAACGGGCATAGAAATGGACGGATTGCAGCAGCCACTTGTATTAGGCCGTGTAAACGGGGAATATTGGCTTGTTTCCGGCCACCGCCGCCTGGGCGGTATTAAAATCCTGGTGGCAGAGGGAAAGGCCGGGTTTGAGAATGTGAAATGCCGCTATAAGGACATGACGGAAATAGAATTTAGAATTGCCCTTTTGGTGGGTAACACATTCAACCGGAAAATGACGGATTACGACCTTATGACCCAGGCCGCAGAGTGGAAAGAGGTATTGACCCAGGCAAGGAAAGAGGGGCTTTTAATCCTGGAAGCAGGGGAACGGGTCCGGGATTATGTGGCCGCCGTCATGGGGGAAAAGGTGCCAAAGATACGGACACTTAACACCATTCACGACAACGCCACACCGGAAGTCAAAGAGCAGTTTAAAAACGGCAACCTGGGGATTACGGCGGCCATGGAAGCGGCGAAAGCGGACGAGGGCACCCAAAAGGAGATTGCCCAGGCGGCAGAGGACAAAGGCGGCCTGGGAGCCGAGGAAATAAAAGCCATGGCAGAGGAAAAGAAACACCGAAAGACCAAGGAAGAGGAAACTAGGGAAGCCAGTGTGTCAGATACCGACACAACCGAGGAAGAAAAGGAAAACGCCAGGAAGTTGCACGCCGTAAAGATGATTGAAAAATATTATACCTGGTTAAATGACGAGGAAGTGGGTATTTTGGAACGTATGTTGGAAGATTGCAAGCGGCGTAAACGGGAATACGCCATTGAAGAGGGTTAGGGGGGTTATACATGAAATTGCAGAACATGAAGAGAGGGGAAACCACAGAACAAATAACGCTTTTTAACTGGGCAGAGAATAACAAGCATATTTTGCCGTGCCTTTCCCTCATGTATCACATTCCAAACGAGGGAAAGAGGACAAACGGGGCAGTATTAAAGGCTATGGGTTTAAAGAGCGGTGTGCCGGACGTATGCTTGCCAGTGCCAAGCCACAATTTCAACGGTCTTTACCTGGAAATGAAATACGGGCAGAATAAACCAACGAAAGACCAGGAAGCATTTATGGCAGCCTTGCGGCAGCAGGGCTATAAAACGGCGGTGTGCTATGGAGCGGACGAAGCAAAGGCGGAAATATTGGATTATTTGCAGGACCCGGACAAAATGCCGCTTTCCAAGTGCTTAAATGCACCATGGATTAACGGACAATGTGACGGCGTGCCAGTGGTGGGGCGTATGTTCAGCCGTGAACCTTGCCGGAATTGCGAGAAACACGCACCGACAAAGGCAGAAGCAACACTGGAAGCCAACATGGTAGCAGTTGACGGCACATTTAAAGGTCCACTCATAAAGGCTATTGTCAATCTTTCAGCCGGGAAGCCATTTAAAGGGCTTTCCCTGGGGCAAACCTTAGAAGTCATAAACGAAAACCTGGCCTTTTTGGTAAAGGGGCAGCAGTTGACGGTTAAACAATCGGCGGCGGTGCTTACCGTTGCTATGGAAGCCTATAGACGGGCAGAGAAGAAAGGAGATTAAACCATGACAAAAAAACGGACAGACGGCGGCCATGAGATACCGGAAGAGGATTTAAGGGAAATGGAGCAGGAAGAGGGCCGGGAAATGCCGGACGGAGTGGAGAGCCAAACGGGATATTGCCGTTTTTGCGGCCAAGCCGGAATGGTTCATACATTGACCGGGTGGAGCCAGGAAGATGTGGACGAAGCCGTGACGTGCAAGTGCGAGTGTGACGCCGCCAAGAAATACGCAGAGAGTAAAGAGCGGGTCCAAAAGGCAAAGAGCCGTATAACAGAACTTTTTGGAAATACCGCAGAAAGACCCATAGACCAGGACGTGGTTACGGTCATGCTTAACGTGGTGGACGCCATAGAAGCGAAGCACATGAAAGGAATAACCATTGACGTAGGCCAGGGCGTAAAAGCAAAGGTTTCAAAAATGGCGAAAGAAAGCATAAAGGTGGAGAGGTCAGAGACTTCCAAGAAAATCTATGAAGAGTAACGGGGGGCAGAGGATTGGTAAAACTGGACGCCGATATTAAAGCAATAGCCCGTAGTATCATACAAGGCAATGAGAAGAGAAAAAAGAGAATAAAGAACGGCCAGGCAAGTGCCTTTGATTTGCAGGCCGCCCAGGTTGTAGACAATGCCTTGCGTGGTACGTGTGGGAATATTGAAAGCGTCCGGGTACGGCGGCAAATGCAGGAGAAGATTTATAAGAGCATTGTTTACAATATGCCTTATGAGTACATAGCAGACGCCTTGTGTGGCCGCCGCCAATTCTATGAATACCGCCAGGAATTTATTAAACGGGTAGCGTCCGCCATGGATATGTTACCAGAGCAGAAAGGGCAGGAAAAGAATGAAAGTAACATCAACAATAGATGACCTGGGACTTACCAAGGGAAAGACATATGAAGTATTAGAAAGGTCGGCAGGACATTACAAAGTGAGATTGGACAACGGGAATATCTCATACCGAAGAGAGGATTTATTTACAAAGCCCAGGCGGCAGCAGGACACAAAGTAAGTGGGTCAGAATGTCAGAGCATTTTGTATTAACATAGGCTTGTGGGTAAGGTTTACCCATGAGCCTATCAGCATGAGGGAAAGGACGGTGGCAGCAGATGAAAGAATATGCAAAGGACTTCTACAAGTCAGTAGCATGGAAGAGAGCCAGGCAGACGGTTATTAAACGGGCCAATGGATTGTGTGAGCGGTGCAGAGCCGCCGGGCTTTATCGTCCCGGTGTGATTGTCCACCACAAGGATTACATTACGCCGGAGAATATCCACAACCCAGGCGTGACCCTTAACCTGGACAACCTGGAATATCTTTGCGAGGATTGCCATAACAAAGAGCATAAGGCAAGGCCGAACAATCGTTATCGGTTTGACAGTGACGGAAAATTATTACCGCCAAAAGGAGAAGAGCGGCGGACCACTCCCCCCGGTGGGTTGATTTTGAACGACCCCACAAGAACCGAGGGAGATACTTCAAAAAAACTCCGCAGGGTCGCACGCATATGAGGGGGGTCAAAATATGGCAGAAGAAACAAAAAGTAACGAGAAGAAAGCGAAAAAAAGAACAAATAAACTCACAAATGCGAGGATAAAGAAAGAGATAGAATTTCTTACGCCCATGTTTGCCGGAATAGATGACGAGGACAAGAAAAGCCTTGTAAATTCACTTGTTGAGGAAGCCGCATTTTTAAAAGTGGCTTGCTTCCAGGCAAAAGAAGAATTGAAAAAAGAGGGGCTTACCACGGAAACGGTAAACGCTTCACAGAAATTTGTAAAAGCCCACCCGTCAGCCACGATTTACGAGAAATATTCACGCCAATATACGGCAATTATTCACACGCTTATTGAGTATTTGCCGCCAAAAGAAAAGAAAAATATAAGCAGACTGGCAGCATTGCGGAATGGATAACAATTACATTTTCCAGTATTGGGAAGCCATACAAAACGGCACCGTAACAGTAGGAAAGTGGATAAAGACCATTTATAAAATCCTTGTGAATGGTTTGAAAAGTGGCAAATGGGATTTTGACGAGGAAAAGGCCAATAAGGCTATAAACTTCATAGAAAACTTTTGTCATCATTCAGAGGGACGAAACGATTTATTAAAACTTGAATTATGGCAAAAGGCCATAGTTTCCGCCATTTTTGGCATAATGGATAAGCGGACCGGTTACAGACAATTCCGGGAAGTTTTCATAGTTGTAGCACGTAAGAACGGTAAAACATTGTTTGCCGCCGCTATTGCGGCATATATGGCATATATAGACGGCGAGTATGGGGCAAAGGTCTATTTCCTGGCCCCTAAACTGGACCAGGCGGACCTTGTGTATGACGCCTTTTATCAGATTGTCCAGGCAGATGACGAACTGGACAGCATAACCAAAAAACGCCGCAGCGATATTTATATCAAAGAATTTAACACCAGTGTGAAAAAGATAGCCTTTAACTCAAAAAAGTCGGACGGTTTCAACCCTCAAATGGTTGTCAATGACGAAATGGAAGCATGGCAGGGGGACCAGGGACTAAAGCAGTATGAGGTTATGACTTCCGCACTGGGGGCGAGAAAGCAGCCGCTTATTTTATCCATATCAACCGCCGGATATATCAATGACGGTATTTATGATGAACTTATGCGGCGTTCAACGTCATTCTTAAAGGGCAATTCCAAGGAAACAAGAATATTGCCGTTCCTCTACATGATTGACAATATCGAAGCCTGGGACGATTTAGAGGAATTGAAAAAGAGCAATCCGAACCTGGGCGTGTCCGTGTCAGAGGAATTTTACATAGAGCAGATAGAGATTGCAAAAGCGTCCCTTTCAAAGAAAGTGGAGTTTCTTACAAAGTATTGCAACATCAAGCAAAATTCCAGTGTGGCGTGGCTGGATTACTGGGACGTTATGAAAGCGGTAAACGAGGACTTACGCCTTACCCTGGAGCAATTCCGGGGGTGCTATTGCGTTGGCGGCATAGACCTTTCCAGGACAACGGACTTAACGGCGGCGTCAATCGTTATTTGGAAGAATGGAAAATGGAATGTGATTACAAAATTCTATATGCCAAAGAAGCGGTATGAAGTGGCCGTGAATGAGGATAACACGCCGTACAACATGTACAAAGAAAAAGGATTTTTGCAAATATCCGGGGAAAACCAGGTGGATTATAAGGACGTGTATAACTGGTTCATAGAACTGGTTAAGGTTTACAAAATCCGCCCGTTAAAAATCGGCTATGACCGTTACAGTGCCGGGTATTTGGTAGATGACCTAAAAATGGCCGGGTTCCAAACGGATGACGTTTACCAGGGCACGAACTTAACGCCAATCCTACACCAGTTTGAGGGGGACTTAAAGGACGGAAAGTATAACCTGGGGGACAACACCCTTTTGGCGTCACATCTTCTTAATGTGGCCGTGGAAATCAATATGAATGATAGCCGCATGAAGCCCGTGAAGATTGAAAAGCGTATGAGGATAGACGGGGCCGTTTCCGTCTTTGACGCTATGACAATGGTATCAAAATACCATAGTGAGATAGGCAAAAAACTTTTGAATGAAGCGGCATAAATGGCCGCCCGGCAGCAGGGTTTTAAAGTGGGTCAGAATTTCAACACGAATAATTTTACAATAGGTCCATGGACGTGTTCCATGGGCTTATTTTTTGAGGAAAGGGGGTAATGATACGGGAATTATAGCAAACGTATTCGGAGCCTTTAAGGCAAAATACAGACCGCTTTTATTGAGCCGTGGGGAGTATGTGCCAACGGGAACCTTACGGGACAATGACATTGTGGGAGCCATTGCGGACGCCATAGCCAAGAACGTAGGAAAGTTACAGCCCCAGGTTGTCCGAAAGGACGAAAAGGGAATGACGATAAAAAACGATTACCTGGCCCGGATTTTGACTTTGCGGCCATGCCCGGAAATGTCAACGTATGATTTTCTTTACAGAATTGCGGCGGACCTGGTTTATACTTCCAATTCCTTTTCCGTGATTTTCTACAACGAGGATTTTACAAGGGTACAGAGCATACAACCAATCACTACAAAGAGTTTCCGCATTTTTGAAGATGACAAGCACCATATCCTTTTCCGCTTCCGGTGGGATTATGACGGGGAAACTTATACGGTGCCTTATCAGAATGTCATACACATAAAGGCAAGGTACAACAAAAAACGGTTTTTGGGGACTTCCCCGGATATTGAGTTAAAGCGGAGCCTGGACCTTGTGGAGACGTCCGGGGAAATCGTAAAGAACATTGTAAACCGTTCCAACTCATTGACCGGGTATCTGAAATACAACAACCTGGCAGATGACAAGGAACTAAAGCAGATTGCAAAAGACTTCCAGGACGCCTATATGGGAGCGGAAAACGCCGGGGGTATTGCCGCAATAGACAGTACGGTGGAATTTAAAGAGATTGTGCAACGCACGCCAAACGTGCCAGTAAATCAAATTACATTCCTACGTGATAACGTGTACCGCTATTACGGAGTAAATGAAAAGGTATTGACTTCCACCCTTTCGGACCAGGAATGGATTAGTTTTTATGAAAACGTGATTGAGCCTATCGCTATCCAGTTAAGTTATGAGTTTACTTTTAAACTTTTGACACCAAGGGAAATAGGGTACGGGAACAAGATAGAGTTTACGGCCAACCTTTTGCAGTATGCCACATTACAGACACGTGACACAATCGGCGGAAATATGTTTGACCGTGGAGCCATGACAATAAACGAATACCGGGCACTTATGTATTACGGTCCGGTAGATGACGGGGACGTGAGAATGGTATCACTCAACTACGTGAAAGCCGGGGACCAAAGCCTTTACCAAGTAGGGCAGGGCGGCGGAAGCAATGACCCACCGCCGGACCCAGGGACGCAGCAGGACAAACAACGCAGGGCAATGGAAGCCGCCGCACGTGCCTATTTTCAGACTATGAAAGGGGGTTAAGGATATGCCGAAAGCACCGAGCATTTTGAGACTTTGCAAAGACCCGGCAAAGGCCACGGTTGGGAAGTTTTACGAGTTTAAGAACGCAACGGACACAAGCGTGGACCTTTATTTTTACGGGGACATTGTAAGCGATTGGTGGGGAGCCTGGCAGGAAGAGGACCAGTACCCGGAAGCAATCAAGAATTTCCTGGCCGAAGCCGGGGGAAAAGATTTGAATATTTACATCAATTCCGGCGGCGGTTCCGTATTTGCCGGAATAGCCATTTACAATATGCTGAAACGCTACACGGGAAAGAAAACCGTGTATGTTGACGCCCTGGCCGGGTCCATTGCTTCCGTAATCGCATTTGCGGACAGCGATATGCCAACAATCCCGTCCAATGCCTATTTGATGATACATAAGCCGTGGGCGGATTGTGACGGGAACGCCACGGAGTTGCGGAAAATGGCGGACACACTGGACGCCGTGGAGAGCGGAATTTGGGCGATTTACGAAGAGCATTTGGCAGAGGGCGTAACCATTGAGACGGTAAAAGAACTCATGGAAGCGGAAACCTGGTTAAATGGCACCCAGGCCGCCCAGTATTTCCGGGTAAAGGTAGGCGAGGAAAACACCATAGCCGCAGCCGTCCAGGATTACACAAAGTTTTATTGTCACAATGTACCGCAAAAACTTCTTTCCGGGGAAGCCCATGCAGGGCAGCAGGACCGGGAGAAGCGGAACAAAATTATTGAACTTACTATGGCACACATGGGCCAGTAAGAAGATATGAAAGGAGATTAGGGACATGACAAGAGAAGAATTACTGAAAATGTCCAAAAAGGACCTTAAAAACAGACTGGCCGAACTGGGAAAGAACGCACAGGCACTTTCCGGCCAGGAGTTGACGGACGCCATGGACGAAGCAAGGACCATAGGAGAGATTTTGGACGAAATCAAAGGCCGGGAAGAACTGGAAGCCGCCGCAAGGGCAGCAGGAGCCGCAGACCCGGACGAGGGAGACGGAGCAGGAGAGGGCAGCGAAGAGCCGCAGGACCAGGAGAGAGCGAAGAGGGGCAAGACCTTAAAGGACGGGAAAAAGGCGTTTTTTAAGGGCAAGGCACTGGCAGGGATTAAGAACACCCTTACAACGGCCACGGGCGTAGTAATGCCGAAGCACACAAGCCCGGACATTTCCCCCACGTTCAACAATGTATCTTCCCTCATTGACAGGGTAAAGACCGTTCCACTGGTGGGCGGTGAAAGTTATCAGCGTCCCTTTGTGAAGTCCTACGGGGACGGAGCCGGAAGCACCGCAGAAAACGCAGATTACAACACGTCTGAACCGGAATTTGGTTATTCCGACATTGTACGTGAGAAAATCACGGCATACGCAGAGGAACCGGAAGAAATGCAGAAATTGACAGACGCCGATTATGACGGCGTGGTGGAAGAGAGCGTGACCCGTGCAATTAAGCGTTACGCTTCCCGTCAGATTTTGGTAGGACCCGGCGGAACCGGAAAATTCCGTGGCATTTTCTTCAATCCGGCAAAGGCGGCGGACGATATTATTGACCGCAATACGGACATTACAACGATTACCACCATTGCAGACGATACCCTGGACGAGATTATTTACTCTTTCGGTGGGGACGAAGATGTGGAAGATATTGCCGTGTTAATCCTCAACAAGAAAGACCTTAAAAAGTTTGCAAAGTTGAGGGATAAGCAGGGGCGTAAAGTATACACCATTGTGAACCATGGCAACACGGGAACCATTGACGAGGTGCCTTATATCATCAATTCCGCTTGCGGAGAGGTTGGCGGCACCGCAGGAGCCTATTGCATGGCATACGGCCCGTTGAGCAATTACGAGGTTGCAATCTTTTCCGACATTGACGCACAGAAATCCACAGAATACAAATTCAAGCAGGGGCAGATTGCCTATAAGGCTTGTGTATTCATGGGCGGCAACGTGGTGGCAAAAAACGGCTTTATCCGTGTGAAGAACGCACAGGCGTAAGGACGGCATGAGAAAGGCGGCGGACAATGAATAAAACTGAACTGATAGCGAAAGCAAAGTTGAGGTTGCGTAAAATGTCCGCCGATACCCTGGACGAAGATGTGGAGCAGCTTATAAATGTTGCACTGGCAGACCTTAAACGTATCGGCGTACATTCTTCCTACCTGGACCCGGAAAACATCACAGACCCGTTGATTATTGAAGCCGCCCTGGTGTATGCAAAGGCTAATTTTGGAAACCCGGAGAACCACGGCGAGTTAATGGCGGCGTATGGCATGATTTGTACGAAAATCAAAGGGGGCGGCTACCATAGAAGCAATAGTGACACTGTTAGTTAAAAAAAATAAAACGGAATACCTGGAAAAAGAGGTATTTGCAGAAATCAACCCGGTAGGCCGTGACGAGTTTACGGCAGCCGGGCAAAAAGATTATAAAGCGTCCATGATGATTGAAGTATGGGGATTTGAGTATGAGGGTCAGACGGAAGTTATGGTGGACGGCAGGAAAATGGCAATCTACCGGACATATGGGCCGAAGAGCAGCGGAAAGATTGAACTTTACGCCGGGGAAAGGATAGGCAAAAGTTGAGAACGGACATTGACGGGTTAGACGAAGCCATAAAGAACGAACTGGAAAATTGGAGTAATGGAGAATTAAGACGTGCGGTAAATGAAAGCCTGGAAGAAACGGCAGCCGCAGCCGCCGAAAGTTTGAGACGGGGCGGCCCATACCAGGAAAGAACGGGGAAATATACCAAGGACTGGACACACGACCAAAGGAGCAGCAGGACAAGCGTTATTACCGGATTGAATGGGTACAGTGTCTACAACAAAAAACACTATCAGTTGACCCATTTACTGGAAAAAGGGCACCAGTTACGCAAGGGCGGCAGGAAAGTAGGAAATGTAAAGGCGTTTGAACACATTGCACCAGTAAACGAAACCCTGGGAGATTTGGCCGTTTCAAAAATCCGTCAGAAAGTGAGGGGATAACATGACCGTAAATGTAAGCACTTTGGTGGAGAGGGCAAAGGAATTTTCAAAAAAATACGGTGCGCCAATAACTAAAAATCAGTTTGAGGGAACACTGGATGACCCGGTGCCGGAACTTCCATACATGGTTTGGCTATCCTCACATGAGACGGGAAGAGGGGCGGACGGGTTTAACAACCTAAAAGCCCAGGACGTTGACTTTGAACTTTATACGCAGCAGGACAACCAGGAACGTGAGGACCTGGCAAAAGCATTTGAAGCGGAAGTGTTGCCGGACGTGGAATATGACGTATTGGTGGCACCTATCCCGGACGAAGAATGTTTCCAAACGGCGTATGAAGTCCGGGGATTATTGACAAAAACGAAAGGAGTAAACAGAGCATGAACAAAGAAAGCATTGTTTTGGGTTCCGGCGATTTATATTGTACCGAGTTTATGGGAACAAATGCGGAGTTGCCGAGCAACGAAGTATTGGAAACCGAGGAAAACCGCCTGGGACATATCAAAGGCGGTGCAGAAATCGAGTATGCACCATCTTTCTACGAAGCCAAGGACGATATGGGCAAAGTTTCCAAAGTTATCCTTACGGAAGAGGAAGCAACCTTTAAATCCGGCATTATGACATGGTGCGGAGAGACATTGAAAAAGTTGTGTCAGACCGCAAGAGTGACCGAGGACCCGGCAAAGAAAATCCGCACTGTAAAAATTGGCGGCGTGGGAAATGCGGACGGAAAACGTTATGTTATTCACTTTGTCCATAAGGATAATGTGGACGGAGATATAAGAGTAACCATTGTGGGAAACAACCAGGCCGGATTTACGATTGCCTTTGCAAAAGACAGCGAAACGGTCATTGACGCAGAGTTTAAAGCCCAGCCCATGGACAAAGAGGGCACATTGATTACCTACCAGGAAGAAATGGACGTTACCGCCGCAAGCGGAGAGTAAGGACAGTAAGAGCGGCCAGGGAGCGGAACCCAGGCCGCTTATTTTGAAAGGAGAAAAGACCATGGCAGTAAAGGAATTTAATTGTAACAAGTTAAAAAGGACGTTCTGGCCTTTTACTTTAAAGGACAAGGTGGACGAAAACGGCAATGTGGTGGAAAAAGGAAAGAAAATTGTGGTCCGTATGCCGCAGAAGAAAGTTTTTGAAGCAATTAAGGATATTCAAGACATGGACGAGGATAACGCCACCGCAGAGGACACGGAAGCAATTTACCGCCTTGTGGCAGCAGTATTAAACAACAATATGGGTAAGGTTCCGGTAACAGAAGCGGACGTGGCGGACTATGACATTGAAGAGTGTACCGCCATTCTTAACGCCTACATGGAATTTGTGAATGAGTTAAAACAGAACCCAAACTAATTATGCCCTTTTATCCACGCCAGGATAAAGGGGACGATATACCCTATACGCTATCTACACGCCCGGAAAAACTGGTAATGGATTATTGCCATATCGACATTTACGAAGTCCAGGAAATGGAAATAGATGTGTATTTGTTTTTTATGCGTGAAGCAATGATTTTTGAAAATTCAAAAACAGACGAGGGACGGGAATACCTTAGAAATTGTTGGAGAATGGAGCAGACGAAGCCGGACCGTGAGGGATTGCGAAAGAATTTTAGAAAGAAAGGGGGCTAAGAAGTGGCAAATAGCAAAATCAGAGGAATTACTATTGAGATTGGCGGCGATACTACAAAACTGGACAAGGCCCTGGGAAGCGTTGATAAAAAGGTAAAGGGAACGCAAGTTGAACTTAGGGAAGTAAATAAACTTTTAAAAATCGACCCGACCAACACGGAAATGTTGGCACAAAAGCAAGCCCTTTTGACAGACGCTATTTCTGAAACCAAGGAAAAACTGGACATTCTGAAAAATGCAGAAAGCCAGGTGCAGGAGCAATTTAAAAAAGGCGAGGTTTCAGAAGAGCAGTACAAAGCATTAAAAAGAGAACTGGGAAGAACAGAAGTAGAACTTGCAAATTTAGAGGAAGCGGCCAGGCAGACAGACACGGCCATTGAAGAGTTAGGGAAATCTTCCAAACTTTCCGGCGAAGAACTGAAAGAAGCAGAGGAAAAGGCCGGGGATTTTAAAGAAACCCTGGGAGATTTGGGCGGAAAGGCAGAAACGGCAGCCAAAGCCCTGGGGGCCGGTTTTGTTGCCGCTGCTACATATGCCACAAAATTTGAAACAGATTGCGACAAGGCTTTAAATACCGTTATTACACAGACGGGGGCGGCAGACACAGAAGTTGAGGGGTTGGAAGAAACCCTTTTAAGCATTTATAAAGATAATTTTGGCGAGGACATTAACGACATTGCATTAGCAATGTCCGCAGTTAAGCAGCAGACCGGACAGACCGGGAAAGAACTGAAAAACACAACGGAAAACGCTATTTTAATGCGTGATACCTTTGATATTGATGTGAACGAAAGCATTAGGGGCGTAAATGCCATGATGAAACAATTCGGCATATCATCAGAGGAAGCATACAACCTTTTAGCCCAGGGGGCACAAAAGGGATTGAACCAAAACGGAGATTTGGCGGACCAGTTGGCGGAATATTCCGTTTACTATGCAGACATGGGCTTGTCAGCAGAGGAAGCGTTTAACATGATAGCCAACGGAGCCAAAAACGGCACTTTTCAGATAGACTATTTGAATGACGCCGTGAAAGAGTTTGGTATCAGAGCAAAAGACGGAACATCAGACGAAGCATTTAAACAGTTGGGCCTTGACGTGGACGATTTAAAAACAAAGTTTGCACAAGGCGGAGAGGGGGCAAAAGAAGCATTTAAAACTGTAAATGAAGCCCTTTTCTCATGTGATGACGAAGTACAAAGAAACCTTTTGGGCGTGGCAATGTACGGGACCAAGTGGGAAGATTTGGGAGAGGACGCCATACGTGCCTTAGTGGACACACAAGGGGAAATATCGGCAACCAATGACGCACTGGGAACGATAAACGAGAATAAATACAACGACCTGGGAAATCAGATTGAAGAGTTAGGCAGAAACCTCAAAACGGACCTTGTAAAGCCGATAGGCGAGGAACTAAAGCCCGTAATAAGTGACGTAATCAAAGAAGTAAAAGGAAAAATACCGGAAGTTAAAACACTTGTGCTTGCGGTAGTGAGTAAGGTAAAAGATTTTATTTCTTTTATGTCAAGGAACGGGACACAAATTATTTCTATTATTGCCGGAATTGCCGCCGGAATGTTGGCGTGGAATGTGGTAACTATGATACAAGGGTTAGTGGCGGCAATAAAAGTATGGAAAGCAACAACCGAGGGCGTAACCATAGCACAGAAAATTTTGAATACAGTAATGGCCGCCAATCCGATAGGCATTGTTATAACGGTGGTGGCCGCACTGGTAGCCGCATTAGTAACGCTTTTTGCAACCAACGAAGATTTTAGAAACAAAGTCATAGCGGTATGGGAAGCGGTAAAAGAAGCGGCGTCAAAAGTTTTCGGTGCAATAGCGGACTTCTTTACCGTTACGATACCCAACGCCTTTAATGGTTTTATAAATTTCATAAAAAGCAACTGGCAGGCCCTTTTATTATTGATTGTAAACCCGTTTGCCGGGGCTTTTAAACTTCTCTATGATAATTGTGGTGCTTTCCGTGAATTTGTGGACAATTTTGTACAAAATATAAAGCAATTTTTTCAAAATTTGTGGAACGGCATTGTATCCATATTCCAGGGCGTGGGTCAATGGTTCATTGCGAGATTTACGGAAGCCTATAACGGCGTGACGGGTGTATTTGCGGCAATCGGCCAGTGGTTCGGTGCCCGGTGGCAGGATATAAAGAACGCCCTGGCAACGGTGGCGTCCTGGTTCCTCACTATGTTTACCAACGCCTATACCAACGTGAAAAACGTTTTTGCCTTAATCGGCCAGTGGTTCGGCGCCCGGTGGCAGGATATAAAGAACGCCCTGGCAACGGTGGCGTCCTGGTTCCTCACTATGTTTACCAACGCCTATAC
>OKWN01000034.1_pt1 | contig 179818 bp, 151 predicted proteins | sample 1607151 | NCBI WGS metagenome assembly OKWN01 (sample SAMN07501046, study PRJEB24779) | human gut metagenome | isolation source: stool | host: human infant | place: USA: Pittsburgh, PA | reverse complement strand
GTTGCTGTGATGAGACACCGGACGAGAAGGCACCACAGTAGAAATCGCGTGCTTATAGACCATCTGGCTGACCGTGTTTTTCAACAGGATCACAAACTGGTCGAAAGATTCGATCTGACCTTGCAGCTTAATACCATTCACCAAATAAATAGAAACTGGAACACGTTCCCGACGCAGAGCGTTGAGGAACGGATCTTGTAAAGATTGCCCCTTAGCCATTCTATCTTTTCCTTATATGCTTGTTGTTTATACTCATGAGCCCATAGACTCTGAAAATACATAAAATTTTGCGCACGATACAAATTCAATTGTACACATTCGTCAGTGCTTCGCACCAACAACCTGTAATACTTCATTACGCGCTTGTTCCGGTGATTCACTATCAAGCCAGTGAACGCCTTCCCAGCCGCGCAGCCAGGTAATCTGGCGTTTTGCTAACTGCCTCGTAGCGCAAATACCTCGATAAACCATGTCGTCGAACGGGATTTCGCCGGACAGATAAGACCACATCTGGCGGTATCCTACGCAACGAATGGAAGGCAAGTCCGTATGCAAATCTCCTCGGGCGAAAAGGGCCCGCACTTCTGCTTCAAAACCTGAAGCCAACATCTGATGAAAACGCTGCTCAATTCGCTGATGGAGCAGTTCACGGCTCGCCGGGGCGATGGCGAACTGGTGCACCTGATACGGCAGAGCTTCTCCTGACGTTTGCGTCAGTTCCGTTAAAGTTTTACCCGAAATGATAAAAACTTCCAGTGCCCGGGAAAGCCTTTGCGGGTCGTTGGGATGAATACGTGAAGCCGCAACGGGATCAATATCCTGAAGCTGGCGATGCAACGTTTCCCACCCTTGCTCTGCGGCCTGCTGTTCAATCTGCGCCCTTATCGCCGGATCCGCCGACGGCAAGGGAGAAAGCCCCTCAAGTAATGCTTTGAAGTAAAGCATGGTGCCGCCCACCAGCAACGGTATTCGCCCGGCGGCGGTGATTTCCGCCATCGCCTTCAACGCATCGCGGCGAAAATCCGCCGCCGAATACGCCTCGGCTGGGTCCAGAATATCAAGCAGGCGGTGCGGCGCTTCGGCCAACTCCTGCGCGCTGGGTTTAGCGGTGCCGATATCCATCCCTTTATAAATCAGGGCGGAATCCACGCTAATCAACTCTACCGGCAGCGTTTTACGTAAATTAATCGCCAGCGCGGTTTTGCCCGAGGCGGTCGGCCCCATCAAAAAAATAGCCTTCGGCAGGCCAGCCTTGCTTACTTCAGTCATGTTTCAGGGCATTCATCGCCGGTTGTAAATCAACAGATTGTAATAAACCACCAGGCGGTGACTTCACCAGTTGCGGGCAGAGCCGTTCGACATCAGCCAGCAGCGCGATAGCCTGCGCCACGCTCCACTGTTCATGCTCGCTCGCCAGATGGCGCGCCAGCCACAGCGCAATAGCCGCTGCGTCAATATGACTCTGCTGCGCCAGGTAGCCTATCAGTTCAGGAATCAAGTTTTGTAAATTTTGTTGGCGTAAGGGTAAAGGCACTGCCCGAATCGTCACATAATGCGCATCGCTGGCCAGTTCTACGCCCATGCTGGTGAGGAAAGGCTTAGCGTTGACAAGGGTTTCGCGCTCTTCGGCAGAGACTTTGAAACGCACCGGAATCAGCAACGGCTGCGCGCAAGGCTTTTCTTCGCCCGGCAACAGCTGCGCCTGTTTTAGCCAGCGCTCCGCCACTTCAAGCGCCAGCAGCATAAGCTGCCCGTCTCGCTCCAGCAGGGCAAGATTATGGCGAACTATCGTCAATACGCGCCCGAAACTTTGCGCATGGCCTTCAAGGGCGGGCTGCGCAGGCGCGGGCGCGGGCTTTTTCATCGCGGGCGGCGCTTGCGGCGTCTCAAGCAGCTGACGATAAATCTCGCCCTGTTGCTTCTGATAACCAGGCGTAGCATGCGGCCAGCTTGCGCCTGCGCTTCTTGAGGCGCCAGCGCCGGATGCGCGCGCAGAGGCGCCGCTGCTGCCTGAAGATACATAGTCTGACGCAGCGCGCTCTTTCGCCGCCGCCGGCTCGGCAAAATGGTTTTTCCCTGCCGCCACGCGGTTTTCAGGCTGCCAGCGCGGCGCCTCTTGCGTCTCAAGCGGCAAGGCGCTGGACTGCTGCGCTTGCAGGACGCTCAACACGCCCTGATAGATAAAATCATGTACCAGCCGCGACTGATGAAAGCGCACTTCATGCTTGGCGGGATGGACGTTGACATCGACCTGATGCGGATCGATTTCCAGATAAAGCACGTAGGCCGGTTGTTGATTCGCGCCAGGTTTATCTTCACAGGCCTGACGGATGGCGTGATTGATAAGCCGATCGCGCATCATGCGGCCATTCACATAGCAATACTGGATTTCTGCCAGCGCCGCCGTGGTGCCTTTCGGGTCTGCGACCCACCCGCGAAGGGTTAAATCGCCATGTTGCCAGTCGATAGCCAGCGCTTGCTCAAGAAATGCGGTGCCGCAGATAGCGCCCAGACGGCGCTCGCGAGGCGCCTCAGGCTGCACGGCGCGATACTGGCGCACCATCTTGCCGTTGTGGTTAAGGTTGATGGTGACGTCAAAACGCGCCAGCGCGATGCGCCGCACCACTTCATCAATATGGGCGAATTCGGTTTTCTCGGTGCGCATGAACTTGCGCCGCGCCGGCGTGTTATAGAAGAGATCCAGCACTTCAAGGGTAGTGCCGACCGGGTGCGCCGCAGGCTTGACGGACACGTCCATATCGCGCCCCTCGGCATAAGCCTGCCAGGCTTCCTGCTGATCCGCTGTGCGGGAAGTCAGCGTGAGGCGCGAGACGGAGCTGATGCTGGCCAGCGCTTCGCCGCGAAAGCCAAGGCTGATAATCGCTTCCAGATCGTCAAGCGTGGCGATTTTACTGGTGGCATGACGCGCCAGCGCCAGCGCCAGTTCCGCTTTGCCGATGCCGCAGCCGTTATCGCGAATGCGGATAAGCTTCGCGCCGCCGCGCTCAATATCAATGTCGATGCGGGTGGCGCCCGCATCAAGGCTGTTTTCGACCAGCTCTTTCACGACCGACGCAGGACGTTCCACCACTTCGCCGGCGGCGATTTGGTTCGCGAGCTGCGGCGGCAGAACCTGAATCGGCATGAAATCTCCTTAGTTGGTCACCGCGACCTGATTGACAGCGTCGCTGGCGGCGCGGGCGGTCTGGCCCGAGCCGCTGCTATTTTTCGGCGCGGATTGTAACGGATGCGCGAGGAAATAGTTGCGCAGGCCTTTATAAATGGCCTCGGCAAGCTGTTCCTGATAGTCACTGCTCGCCAGCAACTTTTCTTCGCCGCTGTTGCTGATAAACCCGGTTTCCACCAGCAAAGAAGGAATATCCGGTGAGCGCAATACGCCAAGGCTCGCATGTTCCGGGCGGCGCTTATGGATATCGCCCACCCTTTGCAACTGGCTCAGAACGCTGGTAGCGACATCATACCCGACGCGCTGCGAATGGCCGAACTGCAAATCGAGCACCGCCTGACTTAAATAAGGGTCCGCCTGGCTGTTTGCAAGCACATCGCCTGCGCCGCCCAGCAGTTCAGACTGTTTTTCATGCTGTTCGAGCCAGCCTGCCATTTCGCTGTTGGCCCGACGGTTTGACAGCACCCATACCGATGCGCCTGTGGCTTCCCGGTTCGGCGCGGCGTCAGCGTGAATAGACACCAGCAAGTTAGCGTTTTGCTGGCGCGCCACGTCTGAGCGCCCCATGACTGAGATAAAGTAATCGCCGTCGCGGGTCAGCACCCCTTTAAACATCGGATCATCATTGAGCAGCGCGCGCAATTTACGAGCCACAGCGATAGTCACGTTTTTCTCGCGTACGCCGCCCGGGCCGATGGCGCCAGGATCCTGTCCGCCGTGACCGGCGTCGATCGCCACGATAACGCGATCGGAGGAGATAGCCGCATTGCTGCGCGCAGGACGCGTTGCGGTATTGCTGCCTACCACACTGGTTACACGGTTATTTTCCGAGCTGAACGGGTTCTTTGCCGGGGCTGAAGCGCGCGGCGCAGACGGCTCTACCCGTTTCGCTACCACAGGGGGCGGCGGCGGCGGCGCATCGGCGTTAATCGTAAAGACCACCGTATAGCTGGCGCCGTTCTGCTGTTTCACGGCGCGGGTTTTGCCGTTCTTTGTTAAATCGACCACCAGCCGCAGCGACTGGTTATCCTTCGGCTGGCCGGAGCGAATGCTTTTCACCAGGTTATTGCCGCTGAACACCAGCGGCAACCCCTGGATAACGCCAGTTTGCTGGATATCCAGCGCCACGCTGCGTTTATCCTGCTGCGAAAAGGCATACTCCGGGTCGCCCATAAAACTCAAGGTGATGCGGGCCTGGTCATCGCCATTGGAAACCTGAATATCGGACAACACTGCCGCTCCGGCCTGCGAACACAGCGCCAGCAGAGCCGCCATCAACCAACCTTTTACGCGAGTCATCATCCCGTCACCCTTGTTATTCGGCTAAGCGAGCCAGTAACGAATTACCTGATGCGGAAACCGCTTTGACGAGCGCTTCGCGCCCCTGCGCCTGATACGATAAATGGATCTCGATATCCGGCTCGGGCAACACGCCAGCCCCCTGCTGCGGCCATTCAACGAGGCAAATGGCGTCATTGGCGAAATAGTCGCGAATGCCCATAAACTCCAGCTCTTCAGGGTCCGCCAGACGATAAAGATCGAAATGATAGACCGTCAATGCTTCTAATGCATAAGGCTCCACCAGCGTGTAGGTGGGGCTTTTCACATTGCCGTTGTGGCCTAAGGTTTGTAAGAAACCACGGCTAAAGGTGGTTTTACCCGCGCCCAGGTCGCCATAAAGATAAATGACGGTTGCGCCTTCGCAGGCCTGCGCCACGCGGGCGCCAAGCGCGAGCGTCGCCTGCTCGTCGGGTAGAGGGATAACACGATTAATCATGGTTTACGTCAATTCACTTCCGGGTTAACAAAACGGTGGAGCGCTGAGAACAGATCGGTCGCCAGCATGCCCCGGGTACCGTAGCGGCTGGCGAGATAATCCGCCGCCGCGCCATGCGCCACACACCCTGCGCAAGCCGCATCATACGGGGTGAGCTTTTGCGCCAGCAAGCCGCCTATAATGCCGCTCAGCACATCGCCCATGCCGCCGCTGCCCATACCAGCGTTTCCGGCGTCAATAATGCCAGGCCCCGCGTCGTTGCTCGCCACGAGGGTGCCCGCGCCTTTCAGCACGACGCAACCGCCATACTGTTTTACCAGACGATCGGCAGAAAGTAAGCGATCACTTTCAATTTCTGATACGGAAATATTCAGCAACCGTGCGGCTTCGCCAGGGTGCGGCGTGAGAATGCGATTGTGACGTTTATCCGGATTGATTGCCAGCAGGTTCAGCGCGTCGGCGTCCCACAGCATCGGGCCGGTGAAGTTTTCCACTTTTTGCAGCGCCTGCTTGCCCCATGCCTGCTGCCCAAGCCCGGGCCCCACGACAACCACATCGGCCCATTCCAGGCTTTCGCTAAGCGACTGAGGGGTCAGTTCATGCACCATGAGTTCCGGGCGCGCCGTTAACAAGGGGGCGATATTTTCTATGCGAGTAAGTACTCGCACTAGCCCTGCTCCCGCACGCAGCGCCGCTTCGCCCGCCATGCGGATCGCTCCGGCGGTGCCGTGATCGCCGCCAATTATCACCAGCTTGCCGTTGTCGCCCTTATGGCTTGTCGGGCGTCGCGGGCGTAACCAGTAAGCCAGCTGCGAGGCGTCATAGCGAACAATAGGCGCCTGCTGGCCAGCCAGCCAGGGCTCCAGCCCCAGCGCATGATGATGGAGCACGCCCGTGACATCCCGCGCTTTGCCGGTAAGCAGGCCGGGCTTAAGGGCGATAAACGTAATGGTATGCGCGGCGTGGATTACCGCGCCTGGCGTGGCGCCGGTTTCCGCCAGCAGCCCGGAGGGAATATCAAGCGCCACAACCGGCGCCGGATGCTGGTTAGCGTGTTCAATAAGGCGGGCGACAGGCTCTCTGGGCGCGCTTTTCAGGCCAGTGCCGAGTAAGCCGTCAATAATAAGATCCACGCCGTCCGGCCAGGACATTTGCGCCGAATGAATCATGCCTCCGGCGTTCAGCCAGGCGTCGCGCGCGGCGCTTGCCTCTTCCGGTAAAGGCGAGTCGCTTTCCTGCGCCAGCAGGGTTACGCGAATACCCGCCGCTTGCGCTAGTCTCGCGACCACATAGCCGTCGCCGCCGTTATTGCCGTGGCCGCACAGCACCAACCAGTGCTGGCTTTGCGGGTAAGCGTCATGGGCGATATGAAAAGCGGCTTCGCCTGCGCGCTGCATCAGCTCGAACAGCGTCAGGCCCATGCTGTCCGCCGCCTCTTTTTCTGCCGCCCGCAGCCAGTCTGCGGGCCAGACAGAGTGTGGTATACTACGCCCGTTTTTCTTCATCTGATGGTCCGTCATGTCTGCTCCCCTCGATCTCAACCAGTTAGCGCTCGATATAAAACAATGGGGCGCGGAGCTGGGTTTTCAGCAGGTTGGTATTACCGATACCGACCTGAGCGCCAGCGAAGGCGCGTTGCAGGCGTGGCTGGATAAACAATATCACGGCGAGATGGAGTGGATGGCGCGCCACGGCATGATGCGCGCGCGCCCGCATGAACTCTTACCCGGCACGCTGCGGGTGATTAGCGTGCGGATGAACTATCTGCCCGCCAACGCCGCCTTCGCCCGCACGCTGAAAGATCCCTCGCTCGGCTACGTAAGCCGTTATGCGCTGGGCCGCGACTACCATAAGCTGCTGCGCAACCGGCTTAAAAAGCTCGGCGAGCGCATCCAGCAACAGTGCGCGTCGCTGAATTTTAGACCTTTTGTCGATTCCGCGCCGCTGCTTGAACGACCGCTGGCGGAAAAAGCAGGATTAGGCTGGACGGGTAAACATTCCCTTATCCTTAGCCGCGATGCAGGCTCCTTTTTCTTTTTAGGGGAATTGCTGATAGACCTGCCGCTGCCGGTGGATAAGCCCGTTGAGGAAGGCTGCGGAAAATGCGTGGCCTGTATGACCATCTGCCCCACCGGCGCTATTGTCGAGCCGTACACGGTCGATGCGCGCCGTTGCATCTCTTACCTCACCATCGAACTGGAAGGCGCCATCCCTGAGGCGTTTCGCCCGCTCATCGGCAACCGCATTTACGGCTGCGACGATTGTCAGCTTATCTGTCCCTGGAACCGTTTTTCTCAATTGACGGATGAAGAAGACTTCAGCCCGCGTCAGGCGCTGCATGCGCCCAGGCTGGTGGAACTCTTCGGCTGGAGCGAAGCGCATTTTCTGAAAGTAACGGAAGGGTCGGCGATCCGCCGCATAGGTCATTTACGCTGGCTGCGAAATATCGCCGTTGCGCTCGGCAACGCGCCATGGGATGAAGCTAACCTGCGGGCGCTGGAAAGCAGAAAAGGTGAGCACCCACTTCTGGATGAACACATTGAATGGGCGATTGCGCAACAAATAGCCAGGCGTAACGCCAATGTCGTTGAAGTGCAATTACCGAAGAAACAGCGGCTGGTGAGAGTGGTGGAGAAAGGGTTGCCGAGGGATGCCTGAGCTTTCCACAGCCTGTGAATAAAATTAAAAAGTCCTTGTCATTCAATGCACAAAAAATAAACAGCGTCGCGTATTAATATTTTGAAATCTAATTAACCTCTTAAATAACAATAAGTTAAATAAATAATGTAAACAAAAATAACGTTTTCCAGGCGCGGCGGTGCCGTTCCGGATTGTGGATAACTCTGTTCAGAAGTTTTTAACGGAAGTGAAAATCATCAGCAACAGCAGGCTCTGGCGCTGTGGATAATTTATACGTTATGGAGAAATCTGGAGCGGGAAACGAGACTCGAACTCGCGACCCCGACCTTGGCAAGGTCGTGCTCTACCAACTGAGCTATTCCCGCATGTCATCAAGTAACTATTTAACTACTTCCTAACCACTTGATTTCATTGTCGTCCGGCTAACTGTGCCGCCGTTCGATGCGTTGCATTCTACTGATATGACGTTTTGAGTCAACGTTATTTTTTGCATCTCAGGATCGTTTGCTGAAAATTAAGCCGAAACGATCACTGTTCAAGCAAATCACCGCGCGCAGCGTTCAAATATTGCAGCATTGACCACAGCGTCAGCACCGCCGCAACCCACAGCAGACCAATGCCGGCCCACTCTACCCAGGCATTCGGACGCCACAGCATCCATACCAGCGCCGCCATCTGTGCGGTGGTTTTAACTTTACCGATCCAGGACACCGCCACGCTGCTGCGTTTACCCAGCTCCGCCATCCACTCGCGCAGGGCAGAGATAATAATCTCACGGCCAATCATGGTCGCGGCAGGCAGCGTTACCCACCAGGTATGATAATGTTCCGCCACCAGCACCATCGCGATTGCCACCATCACCTTATCCGCAACCGGATCGAGGAACGCGCCAAAGCGGGTACTCTGGTTCCAGCGACGCGCCAGATAACCATCAAACCAGTCCGTAACGGCAGCGATCAGGAAAATCAGCGCACAGGCAAAAGGCGCCCAGACGACCGGCAGGTAAAATGCCAGGACGAAGAACGGAATGAGCACAACGCGAAAAAGAGTGAGCAACGTAGGGATATTAAATCGCATGATGACGGTAACTGTCTGTTGTCAGTAAAATTTAGCTCTATGTTGCTACAGAGCCCTCAATGTTTCAACGAGTAGTAGATCTTTTCTGCCAGCCCTTGCGAAATACCCGGCACTTTTGCAATTTCTTCCATACTGGCGTTGAGTAATCCTTGCAATCCGCCCATATACTTCAACAGCATCTGGCGACGTTTTGGCCCGACGCCTTCAATCGTCTCAAGGGTACTGGTATTTTTCACTTTCGCCCGTTTTTTACGGTGCCCACTGATGGCGTGATCGTGCGACTCATCGCGGATATGCTGGATCACGTGCAGCGCAGGGGAATCCGGCGGCAGGCTAAAGCCCTCGCCTTCCGGCTCAAAGAACAGCGTTTCCAGGCCAGCCTTACGATCTGCCCCTTTCGCTACCCCTAGCAGCAGCGGATGGTTCTTATCCCACTCCACGTCGAGCGATTCAAATACCGCCTTCGCCTGCCCCAACTGCCCTTTCCCGCCGTCGATAAGGATAACGTCCGGGATTTTGCTCTCTTCAATCGCTTTACCATAGCGACGGCGCAGCACCTGATTCATGGCGGCATAATCGTCACCGGGCGTAATGCCGGTGATGTTATAGCGACGATACTCTGCCCGCAGCGGACCGTTGGCATCAAAGACCACACACGACGCCACGGTCTGCTCACCCATCGTATGGCTGATGTCGAAGCATTCCATGCGTTTCACTTCCGGCAGCTTGAGCAGCGTAGCAAGCGCGGTTAAACGCTGGCTGACAGTCGACTGCTGGGAAAGTTTAGTGGTCAGCGCCGTGGCGGCATTGGTTCGCGCCAGCTTCAGATAGCGCGCGCGATCGCCGCGCGGTTTCGTCTGAACATTCACCCGGCGGCCTGCCAGCTCTGAAAGCGACTCCGCCAGCAGGGTTTTATCATCGAGCGTGAAGTCGAGCAGGATCTCCGAGGGCAGCGTACGCATCTGGCTGCCCTGCAAATAAAACTGGCCGACGAAGGTCTCCACCACTTCACCCAGCTCAGTGCCGCCCGGCACTTTCGGGAAGTAGCTGCGGCTGCCGAGCACTTTGCCCTGACGAATAAAAAGCACATGAACGCAGGCCAGACCGGCGTCAAAGGCTACGCCGATAACATCGAGGTCGTCGCCGGTATTGGAAACAAACTGCTTCTCGGTCACCCTGCGCACCGCCTGAATCTGGTCGCGGATGCGTGCGGCCTCCTCAAATTCCAGCGCCGCGCTGGCTTTTTCCATACGGGCAATCAGTTGCGTCAGCACCTGATCGTCTTTCCCGGCTAAAAACAGGCGGACATATTCCACCTGCTGCGCGTACTCTTCTTCGCTCACCAGCCCTTCAACGCACGGCCCCAGGCAGCGGCCAATCTGATATTGCAGGCATGGCCGGGAGCGGTTGCGATAAACGCTATTTTCGCACTGGCGAACAGGAAAGATTTTTTGCAAAAGCGCCAGCGTTTCCCGCACGGCATAACCGTTCGGGAACGGGCCGAAATATTCACCTTTCGCATGCTTAGCGCCACGATGCATCGCCAGCCGCGGGTGCGTGTCGCCGCTCAGAAAGATAAACGGATAGGACTTGTCATCGCGCAGCAGAACGTTGTAGCGCGGCTGATACAACTTAATGTAGTTGTGCTCAAGGAGCAGCGCTTCCGTTTCCGTATGCGTTACGGTGACATCAATGTTGTGAATAAGTGCGACCAGCGCTTCGGTTTTACGGGAGGCAAGGTTGCTGCGGAAATAGCTGGAAAGGCGTTTCTTCAGATCTTTCGCCTTACCGACATAGATAACCGTACCGCCAGCATCGTACATACGATAGACGCCTGGCTGGCTGGTGACGGTTTTCAGAAATGCTTTTGAATCGAACGCTTCACTCACTGACTTATTAACGACTCCGCATTGCACAAACCATGGCGAATGGCCAGGTGAGTCAGTTCGACATCACCGTGAATGTTCAATTTACTGAACATTCGATAGCGATAGCTGTTGACCGTTTTCGGGCTGAGATTCAGCTGCTCTGAGATCTCATTCACCTTCTGACCTTTAGTGATCATCAGCATAATCTGCAATTCGCGCTCAGACAAACTGGCAAACGGAGATTCCGTTTTTTCCGGTTCAATCTGACTCAGGGCCATCTGTTGAGCAATATCAGAAGCGATGTAGCGCTGCCCGGCGTAGACGGTGCGGATCGCATTGACGACCTCCTGCGGCGCGGCGCCTTTACTGAGATACCCGGCAGCCCCCGCCTGCATAACCCTGGCAGGCAGCGGATTTTCGGTATGGACGGTCAGCATGATAACTTTGGTATCAACGAACATGCGCGCGATTTTGCGCGTGGCTTCAAGCCCGCCAATACCGGGCATGTTCATATCCATCAGCACCACGTCTGCGGAGTTAGCGCGACACCATTTGACGGCATCTTCGCCACAGCACGCCTCGCCGGCAACTTTAATACCCTTTATATCTTCAAGAATGCGTCGTATCCCTGCGCGCACCAGTTCGTGGTCATCAACAAGAAGGACGTTGATCAAAGGAAATGTCTCCAGAATAGGGATAACGCTACTGACTGCTAATTGGGTTTATATTAACGGTTTTCCATGCAAGATTAAAACGCTAAAAAATCGGCTATTCGATTCTGGTCTCGTTTTTGGAAATTAAGCTGTACAGTAAGTGGAAAGAAAACCCTTGCCCGCCGGGCTTTTACCGCTATTTTTTAGCATCGACATTCGAAAAGTTACTAAAACAGTTGTTAACTCAAACGAAAAAGAGCGCGCGATTTTTTGTAACAACAATTAACGAATGGCGAACCGGGGATAAACATTTAATTGTCGCTAACATATTGGACAGGGTACCTTCATAATCCACGCCGCCCAATAATCACTGCGCGATAAGTATAAAAAACAACCACTGCATTTTTTGCCGTAGCTTGTGGTATACTCCGCCGCCTTAACTTTCATCGTCGCGCTCATGCGCTGTTTTATAATGAGGAAAATAAATGAGCACACCTGAATTTGCCACTGCCGAGAATAACCAGGAACTGGCACAGGAAGTAAACTGCCTGAAGTCGCTGCTGACGCTTATGCTACAGGCGATGGGCCAGGCTGATGCTGGTCGTGTGATCATTAAAATGGAAAAACAGATCGCGCAGATGGAAGACCAGGCGGAATCCGCTGTTTTTGCCAATACGGTTAAGCAAATTAAACAAGCCTACCGCCAGTAACAAAAACGGCTGGATGCAAAGCATTCAGCCGTTTTCTCGTCTGACACGCAGAACGTGATATCAGTCAGATAAGCCCCGTCGCCGCGGCATAACACGCTATCTGGATCTTATTCGGTGCGTTGAATTTCTTCTGCATATTCTTTTGATGGAAATTGACGGTATTTTCCGAGATGGAGAGAATGATGGCGATTTCTGCCGACGTCTTCCCTTCTGCGGTCCACTTCAGAATTTCCCGCTCACGCTTGCTGAATTTCATTTCAGGCGGCATCACCGTCTCATGTTCAAAGCGCAACAGTGTAGTGAGCGCCATCTGGACGAGCATTTGTAAACGCAGCTCAACTTCTTCACTGGATATCGAGTGTGCCTGTAAGCTGGTACATGACACGGAGAGGAAACCGAGCGCATGATTTGGCATCATCAGACACTGCGTTATTCCCTTGCGTAAACCGTGGTCCCGCGCGCCGTCCCATAATTGCTGGGCATCCGTGAATAATTCATCCGTCCAGGGCAAATGTCCCTGAATGAAATTCTCCGGCTTCAGCACCGGGTCAATGGCGAAATAATTCTCGGACTGATATTGCGCCATCCATTGTTGCGGATAACTGGAATGGACGGATGTTCGCGGGCGGGTAAATGGCACAGGGTGTCGAACACAAAGCGCATAATAATCGAATTCAAGCGCCTGCGTTTGTCGCTGAAGTTCCTGATATACCTCTTCGGCACAGGTCATTTCCTGAAACCGGAGGAAGCATTCCCGTCGCCAGGTGAAAAAGTCTATATCCCTCATACTTACTGAATGAAGCCTCTGATAAAGATAATCATTATTATGGTGAATATAACCTAACACATAAAGCATGATTATTTATATAAAATATCGGCCACAGGCAGATTATCTTTAATTTGGCGATGGCTTATCCACATCAGGCGGAATAAAAAAGCAACAGAACGGAGTTTAAGGGAGGATAATTTGCTCCAGAAGCGGCATCTGGAGCAAATTGAACGCTAAAATGCTACTGCATTAAGAATTTTTCAAGGAACTGACGGGTACGGGGCTGCTGCGGATTGGCAAACAGCGCTTTAGCCGGCCCCTGCTCAACTATTCTCCCCTGATCCATGAAAATAGCCCGATCGGCAACGTCGCGAGCGAAGCTCATTTCATGCGTCACAATCACCATCGTGCGTTTCTCCTGCGCCAGCTGTCGGATCGTGTTCAGTACTTCCCCGACCAGCTCAGGATCGAGCGCGGAGGTGGGTTCGTCAAACAGGATCACATCCGGGCGCATCGCCAGCGCGCGCGCAATGGCGACACGCTGCTGCTGCCCGCCAGATAAGCGACGCGGATAGCTCGTCTCCTTCCCTGCCAGCCCAACCTTCGCCAGCAGCTCGCGGGCGCGGACCGTCGCGTCTTCCTTAGGTTCCCCCTTGACGATGACCGGCCCTTCAATAATGTTTTCCAGCACCGTGCGGTGCGGAAAGAGATTAAAGCTCTGGAACACGAAGCCGACATGCTGGCGCAGGCGGCGAATCAGCCCTTTTTGCTGGCTGATGGGTTTCCCGGTATCAATGGTGATATCACCCACGCGGATCGTCCCGCCTTCGGGCTGCTCCAGTAAATTGATGCTGCGCAGCAGCGTGGTTTTGCCTGACCCGCTCGGGCCGATAATTGCTACCACTTCGCCCTGCTCAACCTCAAGGTCAATGCCATGCAGCACCGTTTGCCCGTGGAATTTTTTCACCAGGTTTTTGACGTCAATTGCACTCATTTTGGATCACGCTCCTGGCGGTTAAGCTGGTTTTCAAAATAGTTTTGCAGAGCGGACAGCACCGTCGCCATCACCCAGTAAATCAGCGAGGCCGCCAGATACATGGTAAACACTTCCAGCGTGCGCGAGGTGATCAGCTGCGCCTGACGGAACAGCTCCGGCACCTGAATGGTCGCCGCAAGCGAGGTGTCTTTCACCAGGCTGATAAAGCTGTTGCTCAGCGGCGGCAGCGCCACGCGCGCCGCCTGGGGCAGGATCGCCCGGCGCAGCGTCTGCCACGGGGTCATCCCGATACTGGCCGCCGCTTCCCACTGTCCTTTATCGATGGAGGAGATCGCCGCACGCAGCGTTTCAGAGGTGTACGCCGCCGTATTCAGCGACAGGCCAATCATCGCCGCCGGGATCGGATCCAGCTCAATACCAAACTGTGGCAGCCCGTAGTAAATCATAAACAGCTGGGCGATAAGCGGCGTTCCGCGGAACACGGAGATGTAAAACCGCGCCAGCCACCGCACCGGCCAGATGTTCGACATGCGCATCAGTGCCAGCACAAACCCGAGCACCAGCCCGAAGAACATCCCGCCGATACTGAGCTGTAAAGTAAACACCGCGCCCTTAAGCAAGAACGGCAGCGAATCAATAACCAGTTGAATACTTTCTTGCATTATTATTTTTCTACCTGATTTTTAGACATGAGGATGATAGGCAAACAGCGCAGGCGCCCCGCCAGTATGAACAAACAAAATGGGTCCTTCATCCTTAAAGCGCTTGCGGGCGATGCCGTCGATCAGGCCCGCCATTGCCTTGCCGGTATAGACCGGGTCGAGCAGAATACCTTCGAGACGGGCCAGCAGCTTAACCGCCTCCATCCCTTCATCATTGGGGGTGCCATAGCCCGGCGCGAAATAGTCATCCCACAGCAGTATTTCCGCCTTCGCCTGAAGCGCAAGCTGTTCAGCCACCGCCTGTTGCAGGGTGACGACTTTCGGCTTCTGGTCCGCAACGCTTCTGGAAACCGTCACGCCAATCAGCTCGACCTCCGGAATCAGTTGCTCAAGCCCGACCGCTAAACCAGCATGGGTCCCCGCACTGCCGGACGCCACCACCACCGAGGATAAACTCACCGCGCCTTCGCACTGCTGAGCGATTTCCAGCGCGCTCTCAACATAGCCCAGGGCACCCAGCGCATTCGAGCCGCCAACCGGGATCACGTACGGACGAAAACCCTGCGCTTCCAGACGCGTCGCCAGCTCGTCGAGCTGTGCAGCCGGGTCGGTCAACGCGTCGACCATTTCAACCTGCACGTTGAACAGATCCAGCAGCAAACGGTTACCGTTAGTCAGGTAATTCTGTGCCTGCGTCCCGATCGGGTTCTCCAGCAGGGCTACGCAGTGGAGTCCCAGCTTCGCCGCCACTGCCGCCGTCTGGCGAACGTGGTTAGACTGAATTGCCCCGGCGGTGATCAGCGTGTCCGCCCCCTCACGCAGAGCATCGGCGGCGAGAAACTCCAGCTTGCGCAGCTTATTTCCGCCCATCGCCATGGGCGTCACATCGTCACGCTTAATGAATATATCGCGCCCCAGGTAGTCAGAAAATCGCGGCAGATACTCCAGCGGCGTGGGTGCGCCGATAAATTCCAGACGGGGAAAGCGCGTTAAATTCTGTAGTGACATGGTTCCTCCGGTCACGCAAACAATTGTTATTTCATTATGCACGCAGACGCGCGAGAAATAAAAAAGGCGCTTTTAAAAGCGCCTTTTTTTGTCAGTCAGAGACTTATTTCGTCACGTCTGCACCAAACCACTTCTCAGAAAGCGCCTTCAGGCTACCGTCTTTCTGCATCTCAGCAATGGCGCCGTCGATGGCTTTCAGCAGATCCTCGTTACCTTTACGCACCGCCACGCCGGATTCCTGACGGGAGAACGCATCACCCGCGACAGCCAGGGTATTGTTGGTTTTCTTCACCAGATCCAGCGCTGCCAGGCGGTCAACCAGAATGGCGTCAATACGGCCTACGCGCAGATCCTGGTATTTCGTCGGGTCATCATCGTAGGTACGGATGTCCACGCCCTGCACATTCTGGCGCAGCCACTCCTCGTAGTTGGTGCCCAGACCGACGCCGACTTTCTTACCTTTCAGATCCGCTGCGGATTTGATACTGCCTTCGTTACCTTTCTTCACCAGCGCCTGAATACCGGACACGGTGTACGGCGTGGAGAAGTCATACTTCTTCTTACGCTCGTCAGAAATGGTTACCTGGTTAATCACCACGTCAATACGTTTGGAATCCAGTGACGCCAGCATCCCGTCCCATTTGGTGGGTTTCAGGGAGGCTTTAACGCCGAGGTGTTTTGCCAGCTCCTGCGCAAACTCCACTTCAAAACCGGTCAGTTTACCGTCGTCGCCCTGGAAGCTGAACGGAGGATAGGTTCCTTCCAGCCCAACCAGCAGCGTGCCGCGCTCTTTAACTTTGTTGAGCAGATTCTCTGCCGCGAACGTTTTCACGCTCATCCCCGCGACCAGCGCAACGGCCATCATCCCCATCAGCGCCTGACGACCCAGAAGTGCTAATTTCATAAGTACCCCGATACAGTGGAATTTTTGAGTAGTGTAGAGAAATCGCCTGCAACGTCAAAGGCGGCTGCGCTACATCTTATTCTTTTTTAATATATATCAGAAGTTGTTCCGGCGCGGACTTTCTGCTTTATGACGCCCGGCATCTGGACTTTATATTGCGCGTACTTTCGCAGCGCGATGCGGTAATTATTGGTACTGGTGGCGGGCAACCAGGGTTCCAGATTTTCATCCAGGTATCCGGTCGTCAGCAGATCGCGGGAGATATTTTGCATGGTCAAATGCTGACCCAGGCGGCGCAGGCGAACCACGTATTCACGCACGGTGCCGTGACTCATCTCCGTTTGTTCAAACAGGAATTGCTTGAAGCCGATAATATCGAAGAAGTCGCTTTGCTCTTTGCAATGGAGATCGCCACAGAAACGGCAAAGCGCTACCCACTCTTTTTGCTCTTCAAGCCAGGCGGCTTCATCCATCAGCGTGTCGAGGCGGGAAATCGCAATCTTATTCACGATTTCACCGCGACGGACCAGCGTGATGCGGTCGAGTAATTTTTTACAGTGGGCGCAATGCGTCTGGCTGTGTTTAAAGTCTTTCAGGTAGCGGCTTAAAGGCCGTCTTTTAGATTGCTGCACCGTCATGATAACTCCTGGTTGTCAATACGTTGTGCGGCATTTCCAAGGCGAATGACTCACCTATAACTTACCCAGTTTTGTGCGCAGGCGTTTAATGGCCTGGCTGTGCAGCTGGCTCACCCGTGACTCGCCCACCTCCAGCACGGCGCCAATCTCTTTGAGATTGAGCTCTTCCTGGTAATAGAGGGTTAACACCAGTTGCTCACGTTCCGGTAAAGCTTCGATCGCTTCCATCACGCGCTGGCGTAAATTCCCTTCCAGTAAATGGTGTAACGGGTTTTCTTGCTGATGTTCATCCGTCACCAGCTCGATGCTATCGCCATGCTCTTCGCGCCACTCATCATAAGAGAAGAGTTGGCTGTTATTGGTATCGAGCAACATCTGGCGATACTCTTCAACAGGAATGCCCAGACGCTCCGCTACTTCGGTTTCCGTCGCGTTGCGCCCCAGCTCCTGTTCCAGCTGCCCCATCGCATGCGCCACTTCGCGCGCGTTGCGGCGAACGCTGCGCGGCACCCAGTCGCGGCTGCGCAGCTCGTCCAGCATCGCACCACGAATACGCTGCACTGCGTAAGTCGTAAATGCCGTTCCTTGCAGAGCGTCGTACCGGTCAACTGCATTCAATAACCCGATACCGCCCGCCTGTAGCAGATCGTCCAGTTCCACGCTCGCCGGCAAACGCACCTGGAGGCGCAATGCTTCGTGACGCACCAGCGGAACATAACGCTGCCACAGCGAGTGTTTATCCATTACACCTTCAGCGGTATAGAGTGAATTCACGATAAACAGCCCTGCGTTAGTTGAGTTATCGGCATGATTATCCGATTCTGGAGGGGTTTTAATCGGGTGAATAGTGGGTGAAATGAGGGGTTATTTGGGGGGTTACGCGTAAATGCGGACAGAAAAAACCCCGCCGAAGCGGGGTTTAAGCGTAATCAGGCGATTAGCCTTGCAGCAGAGACAGAACCTGCTGAGGAACCTGGTTAGCTTTGGACAGCACGGAGTTACCGGCCTGCTGAACGATCTGCGCTTTAGACATGTTGGACACTTCGGTCGCATAGTCGGCGTCCTGAATACGGGACTGCGCTTCAGACAGGTTGGTGGTGGTGTTGTTCAGGTTGGTTACCGCAGAGCTCAGACGGTTCTGAACCGCACCCAGTGAAGAACGGAACTGGTCAACAGAAGCGATCGCTTCGTCCAGTTTAGCCAGCGGATCGGACGATGAGCCAGTAGTCAGGCTGCTAAGGCTAAGGTTCTTGGTATCCAGAGAGAACGCAGCTGTATCTGCTGTTGTTTTGGTGTCAGCAGATTGAGGATCAAGTGCGATGAAGAAATCTTTGGTATCACCTTTTGCAATATCAAAACCATTCGCTTTAAGGTTGTTAACTTCAGCGTCAGTAGTTGGACCAATTGTTACTTTAGCAAACAAGTTGCCATTATCATCTTTATAAACACCAGTTTTATCAATTTTAGCCCCACCAGCTGCAAGGCCAAGACGGGTCGACAGAGTATCATCACCATCAGTTTCCGCAACAGACGCTTTGGTAACCTGTGTCGTTGAACCGTAATAGGAGGTAAAATCGGTGTTTACAGCAGTCCCTAAGGTACCTTTCGCATCTTTAGGACCATTAACGTTGAAGCTATCCAGACCCAGTGTTTTGGAATCAATTTTCTTCAGATCGATAGTGATAGTCTCGCCATCATTTGCACCGACCTGAATATTCATTTTGCCATCTTTAGCCAGCACGTTCACGCCGTTGAACTGGGTCTGACCGGATACGCGGTCAATTTCGTCCAGACGGGATTTGATTTCGTCCTGGATTGAAGACAGGTCGGAATCGGAGTTAGTACCAGTCTGAGACTGAACGGTCAGTTCACGGATACGCTGCAAGTTGTTGTTGATTTCAGACAGTGCGCCTTCAGTGGTCTGAGCAACAGAGATACCGTCGTTAGCGTTACGTGCAGCCTGAGTCAGGCCTTTGATGTTAGAGGTGAAGCGGTTAGCAATCGCCTGGCCCGCAGCGTCATCTTTCGCGCTGTTGATACGCAGACCAGAAGACAGACGCTCGATAGAAGAAGACAGAGCGGACTGGTTCTTGTTGATGTTGTTCTGAGTGATCAGCGAGAGGCTGTTGGTATTAATGTACTGTGCCATGATTTCGATTCCTGTTGTTCATCAAATCTGTTTGGTTAGATTTGGGTTTCCACCCTTCGGCTTCATCGCCGTCAAAGGTGTTATCGTCTGGTCCAAAACAACCTTTAGATTTTTTTTCAGGATCGCGTTAATTTTTTTAGCCACGGAAAAGCTCTTCTCTATTAGCGTTATTCCCGCCATTAAAAAAAAGAAATTAACCGTAAACTTTCCCCCATAAAGGCCGATAACCCCACTATTCGTTCTACGTGTCGATAGATTAAGGAATAAATATGGCAAGTATTTCATCATTGGGGATTGGATCGGGTCTTAAGTTAGCAGACATTCTGGATAGTCTGACCACGGCCGAAAAAGCGCAGCTGACGCCGATTTCCAAACAACAGTCATCTTATACCGCCAAGCTGAGCGCTTACGGCACGTTGAAGAGTTCACTGGAAGCGTTTCAGACTGCCAACACCGCGCTGAATAAAGCCGATCTGTTTACGGCGACCAGCACGTCGAGCAGCACCACGGCATTCAGCGCCACCACCACCGGCAGCGCGATTGCCGGTAAATACACCATCAGCGTGTCGCAGCTGGCGCAGGCGCAAACCCTGACGACCAAAAATGCGCAGCCGGACAGCAAAACGGCCATTGCCACGGCTGACAGCAAGATCACCTTTACCGCCGGTAACGGTAAAGATCCGGTGACCGTCGATATCAGCGCGGCAAACTCCTCGCTGACCGGCATTCGCGATGCGATTAACAAAGCTGACGCCGGCGTGACCGCCAGTATTATTAACGTCGGTAATGGTCAGTATCGTCTGTCCATCACCTCCACCGAAACCGGGGCGGACAACGCGGTCAGCATCAGCGTGAGCGGCGACAGCGCCCTGCAATCCTTTATGGGTTACAACGGCACCAGCACCGACGCCAGCAACGGCATGACGGAAAGCGTCACCGCGCAGAACGCGAAGCTGAAGGTGAATAACGTCGATATCGAAAACAGCAGCAACACCATCAGCGATGCGCTGGAAGATATCACTCTGAACCTGAACGACGTCACCACCGGTAACCAGACGCTGACGATAACTAAAGATACGTCGAAAGCGGAAACGGCGATGAAAGCCTGGGTGGATGCCTACAACACCCTGCAAGATAGCTTCGCCTCACTGACAAAATACACGGCGGTAGATCCGGGTAAGGATGAACAAGATACCAGCAACGGTGCCCTGCTCGGAGACACTACGCTGCGTACTATCCAGACGCAGCTGAAAACCATGCTGAGCAACACCGTCGGCGGAACCGCCTATAAAACGCTTTCTCAGGTCGGCATTACTTCAGATCCAAGCACGGGTAAGCTGGAGCTGGACAGCGACAAGCTGAAAAAAGCGCTGACGGAGAACCCGTCTGCGGTGAAAGATTTGGTTGTGGGTGACGGTAAAACTACCGGGATCACTACCACCATGGCCACCCATCTGACTGACTGGCTTTCCAGTAAAGGCATTATCCAGGCGGCCAAAGATGGCGTCAGCAAAACGCTGAACAAGTTAACGGATCAATATAACGCCGTGAGCGAACGTATTGACGCGAGAGTGGCGCAGTACAAAGCCCAGTTTACCCAGCTGGACGTACTGATGACCTCGCTGAACAACACCAGCAGCTACCTGACGCAGCAGTTCGAAAATACGTCCAGCAACAAGTAGTAAACGCTAATCAGACCCGAGGGGGATAACATGTACGGCGCAAAAGGCACGCAAGCCTACGCAAAGATAGAAGTTGAAAGCGCGGTGATGAGCGCCAGCCAGCAGCAGCTGGTTATCATGCTATTTGATGGAGCCCTCAGCGCGCTGGTACGCGCGCGTCTGTTCCTGGCAGACGGTAATATCCCGGCAAAAGGGCTGGCGCTCTCAAAAGCCATCAACATTATCGAAAACGGGCTGAAGGTTGGCCTGGTGGAAAATAACGGTGATGAGCTTACGCAAAACCTGATTGCCCTTTATGCCTATATGGTACGTCGCCTCCTGCACGCCAACGTGAATAACGACGCCAGCGCCATCGAAGAGGTGGAAAACTTGCTGCGCAATATCGCTGACGGGTGGAAGGAGGTTGCCGGTACGCCACAACTGATGCAGGACGCCGTCTAATGAGTAACGCACCGCAACTTTATGCCCTTTATCAGCAACTCCTTGAGCAGAGCCAGTTGATGTTGCGACTGGCCCGGCAGGGACTATGGGATGATCTGATCATCTGTGAAACCGACTATGTTAATGCGGTGCACTCACTGGCTCGTCTCACTCAGGAAAGTGAACCTTCGATGCAGATTCAGGAGCAGCTTCGCCCGACGCTGCGGGTGATCCTGGACAACGAAGGCCAGGTAAAAACGTTGCTGCAAGCCAGAATGGATGAACTGGCGAAGCTGGTTGGGCAATCCTCCATCCAGAAAACCGTTCTCTCCACCTACGGTAACCAGGGCGGTCATGTCCTGGTTCCGCAAAGTAATAGCGATATTAATTAGCCATTTAACTGGCGTTCGAGCATTAACCGTTTCGTTCGCCAGGCATTTCTGCCAAACCTGCTCCATACTTGAGTTTCGCGACCTCATGGAGATGGTGCATGCGCAACCCAACACTTTTACAATGTTTTCACTGGTACTACCCCACCGGCGGTGAACTGTGGCGAGAAGTCACGGCATTAGCCCCCAACCTGAACGAAATCGGCATCAATATGGTCTGGTTACCGCCGGCATATAAGGGGGCATCCGGCGGCTATTCCGTCGGGTATGACTCTTATGACCTTTTCGACCTCGGTGAGTTTGACCAGAAAGGCAGCGTCGCCACCAAATACGGCGATAAAGCCCAGCTGCTGGAGGCCATCAACGCCTTAAAAAGCAACCAGATTGCGGTGCTTCTGGACGTGGTGGTCAACCATAAAATGGGGGCCGATGAAAAGGAACCCGTCCGCGTGCAGCGCGTGGATGCTCAGGATCGCACCCAAATCAGCGATGAGATCATCGAATGCGAAGCCTGGACGCGCTACACCTTCCCCGTTCGGGCCGGGCAGTATTCGCAGTTCATCTGGGATTACAAATGCTTCAGCGGTATCGACCACATTGAAAACCCCAATGAGGACGGTATCTTCAAAATCGTGAACGACTACACCGGCGAAGGCTGGAACGATCAGGTCGACGACGAGATGGGCAATTTCGATTACCTGATGGGTGAAAACATTGATTTTCGCAACCACGCGGTGACGGAGGAGATCAAATACTGGGCGCGCTGGGTGATGGAGCAAACCCACTGCGACGGCTTCCGCCTGGACGCGGTAAAACACATCCCGGCCTGGTTCTATAAAGAGTGGATTGAGCACGTCCAGGAGGTGGCCCCGCAGCCGCTGTTTATTGTGGCGGAATACTGGTCTCACGAAGTGGATAAATTGCAGCACTACATCAATCAGGTGGACGGCAAAACGATGCTGTTTGATGCGCCGCTGCAAATGAAATTTCACGAAGCGTCACGCCAGGGACGCGACTACGATATGAGCCAGATTTTCACCGGTACGCTGGTGGAAGCCGATCCGTTCCATGCCGTGACCCTGGTAGCCAACCACGATACCCAACCCTTGCAGGCGCTGGAAGCCCCTGTTGAAGCCTGGTTCAAACCGCTGGCCTACGCGCTCATCCTGCTGCGTGAAAACGGCGTGCCGAGCGTATTCTACCCGGATCTTTTTGGCGCCAGCTATGACGACACCGGCGGGGATGGCGAGACGTATCACATTGATATGCCAGTGATCGAGCAGCTCCACGAGCTGATCCTCGCCCGACAGCGCTTCGCCCACGGCGTGCAGACGCTCTTTTTCGACCATCCAAACTGCATTGCCTTCAGCCGCAGCGGAACGGAGGATAACCCTGGCTGCGTGGTGGTGCTGTCGAACGGTGATGACGGCGAGAAGACCATCTGTCTCGGTGAGAATTACGGCAATAAAAACTGGCGTGATTTTTTGGGCAATCGCGAGGAAACCGTGACCACGGCGGCGGATGGCGAAGGGACGTTCTTCTGTAACGGGGGAAGCGTCAGCGTCTGGGTGATTGAGGACGCGCTGTAGTGCTGGGAAAGTGCGGCCTGATGCCCTCACCCCGACCCTCTCCCACCGGGAGAGGGAGCAAACCCTAAAAACGGCAATATGATTGCCGTTTTGCTTTTACCGCTACGGAAGCTTACTCTCCAGCGGATTCTTGCTCAGGTAATCTGCGCATTCCACTGTTGGACGGTCAACCTTGTACAGTTCCATACCGTCATACTCCAGCGCCGCCCCATCACGCTCCAGCGGATAGACATCCAGCTTACGCGTCACGTTGTAATAATCATCTGAACGCAGCATGATCTTACCCGGCACCGCGATAACGCGCTGCCACTGACGGCAATCCAGCGTATCCCCTTCTGGCGTCACCACCAGCGTGGCGATCGCTTCCGGGCTCACCATCGCGCTCTGCGGCCCTTTCGACTGCCAGTAACCTGCCAGTTGCGAAGGTACCGGGTGCTTAATTACTTCCTGATAGTTATCGACCTGAACACATCCCGCTAACGCCAGCATCGCAGCCACAATTGCTACTTTTTTCATCATCTTTCCTGCATGCGAAGAAAAAAATATTGTGGCATTAAAGCCATCAGGCTGCCAGCGTAAGATAGGTATTGATTAAACCTGCATCGACATCACGTCCTGGTATGCAGACACCAGCTTGTTACGCACCTGCAACCCCATCTGCAAAGACACCGACGCTTTTTGCAGATCGGCCATCACATCGTTGAGCGCCACGCCGGGTTCGCCAAGGGTAAATCTCTCAGCCTGGGTGCGGGCCGCGTTTTGCTTGTCGCTGATCAGGTCCAGCGCCGCATGCAGTTGACCGGCGAAACTGACGCCCGGCGGCTGGTCAGCCACGCTCTGATTACGGGCGGTCATCGCCGTTGCCTGTAACTGACTGAGTACCCCTTCAATGCCCTGTATAGCCATGACTCTCCCCTGGATGGTTTTTTACGAGGTCAAGACTAACAGCTTGTCAATAAGATAATGGCGGTAAATAGCGTTAAAAAACCAGGTTATTTGACGCATAGAAAATCCCGAATCATCAAATAATGGCAGGGCCATCAGTATGGAACTTTTGTCGTGTTTGCCGACCCGGGAGTCAGTTTTGTTTCTCTACACGAATAACGTAAACCACCAGGATTTAAGAGGTGCGCAATGAGTGCGACAGCAGCATCGACAGCGCCACAGAATAAATCACTCGAGTGGATGAACCGCCTTCGCGCCAACCCTAAGATCCCGTTGATTGTGGCAGGCGCTGCCGCCATTGCGATCGTTGTCGCGATGGTCTTATGGGCAAAAAGCCCGGATTACCGCACGCTCTACAGCAACCTTTCCGACCAGGATGGCGGTGCCATCGTCACCCAGTTAACCCAGATGAACATCCCGTATCGCTTTGCCGATAACGGTGGTGCGCTTGAAGTACCGGCAGATAAAGTGCACGAGCTTCGCCTGCGTCTCGCCCAGCAGGGGCTGCCAAAAGGCGGCGCGGTTGGGTTTGAGCTGCTGGATCAGGAAAAATTCGGCATCAGTCAGTTCAGCGAGCAGGTTAACTATCAGCGCGCACTGGAAGGTGAGCTGGCCCGTACGATTGAAACCTTAGGCCCGGTGAAAAGTGCCCGCGTGCACCTGGCGATGCCTAAGCCGTCCCTGTTTGTCCGTGAACAAAAGTCCCCTTCGGCCTCTGTGACCGTTAACCTCGAACCTGGCCGTGCGCTGGATGAAGGGCAGATCAGCGCCGTCACGCACCTGGTCTCCAGTGCGGTGGCCGGCCTGCCGCCGGGTAACGTTACGCTGGTGGATCAGAGTGGTCATCTGCTGACGCAGTCCAACACCGCCGGGCGCGATCTCAACGACGCTCAGCTGAAATACGCCGCGGATGTGGAAGGCCGTCTCCAGCGTCGCATCGAAGCGATTCTGGGCCCGGTGGTCGGCAGCAGCAACGTACACGCGCAGGTCACTGCGCAGATTGATTTCTCGAATAAAGAACAGACCGAAGAGCAGTACGCCCCGAACGGGGATGCCTCCCGCGCCGTGTTACGCTCGCGTCAGATCAATGAGACGGAACAGGTCGGCGGACAGTATCCTGGCGGTGTGCCGGGCGCGCTCTCTAACCAGCCTGCGCCTGCCAACGCCGCGCCAATCTCCACCCCGCCGGCAAACCCGCAGAACGGTCAGCAAACGAATCAGCAGACGACCTCGACCGCGAACAGTACCGGCCCGCGTAACAGCAGCCGTAACGAAACGACCAACTACGAAGTCGACCGGACTATCCGCCATACCAAACTGAACACGGGCGATATTCAGCGTCTCTCTGTTGCCGTGGTGGTGAACTACAAAACGCTGCCGGACGGTAAACCGCTGCCGCTCACGGCGGAGCAGATGAAGCAGATCGAAGATTTAACCCGCGAAGCGATGGGCTTCTCTGAAAAACGTGGCGATACCCTCAACGTTGTGAACTCACCGTTCAACCCGGTGGATGAGACCGGTGGCGAACTGCCGTTCTGGCAACAGCAGGCGTTCTTCGATCAGCTGATGTCCGCAGGTCGCTGGCTGCTGGTGCTGATTGTCGCGTGGCTGCTGTGGCGTAAGGGCGTTCGTCCTCAGCTACAGCGCCGTGCTGAAGCCGAGAAAGCCGCGCTGGAACAGAAGAACGCGCGTCCGGACGAGGAAGAAGCGGTTGAAGTTCGTCTCAGCAAAGATGAACAGATGCAGCAGCGCCGTGCTAACCAGCGTATGGGCGCAGAGGTGATGAGCCAGCGCATTCGCGAAATGTCAGATAACGATCCGCGCGTCGTCGCGCTGGTCATCCGCGGTTGGATGGGTAACGAACATGAGTAATACGCTTACAGGCACCGATAAGAGCGTCATCCTGCTGATGACCATTGGCGAAGATCGCGCGGCGGAAGTGTTTAAACACCTCTCCCAGCGAGAAGTGCAGATCCTCAGCGCGGCGATGGCCAACGTGCGCCAGATCTCCAACAAGCAGCTGACAGAAGTGCTGGCGGAGTTTGAGCAGGAAGCCGAGCAGTTTGCCGCGCTCAACGTCAACGCCAACGAATACCTGCGCTCCGTGCTGGTTAAGGCGCTGGGCGAAGAGCGCGCCGCCAGCCTGCTGGAAGATATTCTCGAAACGCGCGACACCGCCAGCGGGATCGAAACGCTCAACTTTATGGAGCCGCAAAGTGCCGCCGATCTTATTCGCGACGAGCACCCGCAGATTATCGCCACCATTCTGGTCCACCTCAAACGGGGTCAGGCAGCCGATATTCTGGCGCTGTTCGACGAGCGCCTGCGCCACGACGTGATGCTGCGTATCGCCACCTTCGGCGGCGTCCAGCCAGCCGCGCTGGCGGAGCTGACCGAAGTGCTGAACAACCTGCTCGACGGCCAGAATCTCAAGCGCAGCAAAATGGGCGGCGTGAGAACGGCAGCGGAAATCATCAACCTGATGAAAACGCAGCAGGAAGAGGCGGTTATTACGGCGGTACGCGAGTTCGACGGCGAGCTGGCGCAGAAAATTATCGACGAGATGTTCCTGTTCGAAAACCTGGTCGAAGTGGACGACCGCAGTATCCAGCGCCTGCTTCAGGAGGTGGACTCCGAATCGCTGCTTATCGCCCTCAAAGGCGCCGAGCAGCCGCTGCGCGAGAAATTCCTGCGCAACATGTCCCAGCGTGCGGCCGATATCCTGCGCGACGACCTGGCCAACCGTGGCCCGGTGCGTTTGTCTCAGGTGGAAAACGAACAGAAAGCGATCCTGCTTATTGTTCGTCGTCTGGCAGAAACCGGCGAGATGGTGATTGGCAGCGGAGACGACACCTATGTCTGATGAACTGTCGTGGAAGCGCTGGACGCCTGACGACCTCTCCCCTCCCACCGCAGAGTTCACCCCTGCCGTTGTGTCGTCCGACGAGGGCGACGCCGGGGCGGGCATCCTCGAGCTGAGTGAAGAGGAACAGCGCGCCCAGATGCTGGCCCAGATGCAAATGCAGGCGCACGAGCAGGGCTTCAACGCCGGGATGAACGAAGGCCGTCAGACCGGGCACGCACAGGGTTATCAGGAAGGGCTGGCGAAAGGTTTAGAGCAGGGCATCGAGCAGGCGCGCCAGCAGCAGGCGCCGCTGCATGCCCGCATGCAGCAGCTGGTGAGCGAGTTTCAGCACACGCTGGATGCGCTCGACAGCGTGATTGCCTCGCGCCTGATGCAGATGGCGCTGGAGGCGGCCCGTCAGGTGATCGGCCAGACGCCGGTTGTGGATAACGCCGCGCTGATTAAGCAGATCCAGGGGCTGCTCCAGCAGGAGCCGCTGTTCAGCGGCAAACCGCAGCTGCGCGTTCATCCTGATGATTTGCAGCGCGTGGAAGAGAGCCTCGGCGCGACGCTGAGCCTGCACGGCTGGCGGCTGCGCGGCGATCCGTCGCTCCATCACGGAGGCTGTAAGGTCTCGGCGGATGAGGGCGATCTGGATGCCAGCGTCGCGACCCGCTGGCAGGAACTGTGCCGCCTGGCGGCACCGGGAGTCGTCTGATGACCGCTCGCCTTACGCGCTGGCTTAACACGCTCGATAATTTTGAAACGAAGATGGCGCAGCTGCCATCCGTTCGTCGTTATGGACGCCTGACGCGCGCCACCGGTCTGGTCCTGGAAGCCACGGGGCTGCAACTTCCGCTCGGCGCCACCTGCGTGATTGAGCGTCAGGACGGGGGGGAGACGCGTGAAGTGGAAAGCGAAGTGGTCGGGTTCAACGGTCAGCGCCTGTTTCTGATGCCCCTTGAAGAAGTGGAAGGGATTTTGCCCGGCGCCCGCGTCTACGCGAAAAACATCAGCGGTGACGGCCTGCAAAGCGGCAAACAGCTCCCGCTCGGTCCGGCGCTGCTGGGCCGCGTGCTGGACGGAAGCGGCAAACCGCTCGATGGCCTGCCCTCCCCTGATACCACCGAAACCGGCGCGCTGATCACCCAACCCTTCAACCCGCTGCAACGCACGCCAATCGAGCACGTACTGGATACCGGCGTGCGGCCGATTAACGCCCTGCTCACCGTGGGACGCGGCCAGCGTATGGGGCTGTTTGCCGGCTCCGGCGTGGGTAAATCGGTCCTGCTCGGCATGATGGCGCGTTATACCCAGGCGGACGTTATCGTGGTTGGCCTGATTGGTGAGCGTGGTCGCGAAGTCAAAGATTTCATCGAAAACATTCTGGGTGCGGAGGGCCGCGCCCGCTCGGTGGTGATCGCCGCGCCTGCCGACGTGTCGCCGCTACTGCGTATGCAGGGTGCCGCCTACGCCACGCGTATTGCGGAAGATTTCCGCGACCGGGGCCAGCACGTGCTGCTGATTATGGACTCCCTGACCCGCTACGCGATGGCGCAGCGTGAGATTGCGCTGGCCATCGGCGAGCCGCCCGCGACCAAAGGCTACCCGCCGTCGGTCTTCGCCAAGCTCCCGGCGTTGGTTGAGCGCGCGGGGAACGGCATCAGCGGCGGCGGCTCCATCACCGCGTTCTATACGGTACTGACCGAAGGCGATGACCAGCAGGACCCGATTGCCGACTCCGCGCGCGCGATCCTCGACGGCCATATCGTGCTGTCGCGCCGTCTGGCCGAAGCCGGGCACTACCCGGCAATTGATATTGAAGCCTCGATCAGCCGTGCGATGACGGCCTTGATCACCGAGCAACACTACGCCCGCGTGCGTAACTTCAAACAACTGCTCTCCAGCTTCCAGCGCAACCGCGATCTGGTAAGCGTCGGGGCGTACGCCAAAGGCAGCGACCCGATGCTCGATAAAGCGATTGCCCTATGGCCGCAGCTGGAGGCATTTCTGCAACAGGGTATTTTTGAACGCGCCGACTGGGAAGATTCCCTCCAGGCACTGGAGCTGATTTTCCCGCAGGTGTAACACAGGTGGAGGGCGAAGGTCATGGCGCAGAACAGTGCGTTATCAACGCTGAAAGATCTGGCTGAAAAAGAAGTTGATGATGCCGCATTGCAGCTTGGCGCAATGCGACGCGGGTGCCAGCAGGCTGAAGAACAGTTGAAGATGTTAATCGACTATCAGCATGAATATCGCACCAACCTTAACACCGACATGACGCAGGGCATTGGTAGCCAGCGCTGGATTAACTATCAGCAGTTTATCCAGACGCTGGAAAAGGCGATTGAGCAGCATCGCCAGCAGCTTAACCAGTGGACGCAAAAAGTCGATACCGCGCTGAATTTCTGGCGCGAGAAAAAACAGCGGTTGCAGGCCTGGCAAACCTTACAGGACCGGCAGATTGCAGCCTCGACCCTGGCGGAAAACCGTCTGGATCAGAAAAAAATGGATGAGTTTGCCCAGCGCGCATCAATGAGGAAACCAGAATGATCACACTGCAACAACTGCTGATGACCGACAGCGACCCGTCCGGCGGCACGCTGACCGGGAAAGGCGCTGAGGGCGCGCAAGATTTTCTCTCTCTGCTGGCGGGCGCGCTGACCGAGACCACCGGCAAAGGCAAAGATGCCCCGCTGACGCTGGCGGACCTGAAAGCGGCGGGCAGCAAGCTGTCGACAGCGGCAAAGGAAAAAAACGGTGATACCACGCTCCAGGCCAAAATTGCCGAGCTGCTCTCCCGTCAGGAGACCCTGACTGGTGAAGATACCGCCGTCTCCCTGCAAAGCCTCGTCTCCGGCCTGAAACCCGCAGCGAATACGGATGCGCTGAAGACGCTGACCCAGCCGGAGGCGAAAACAAACAGCGAGACCACGACTGAAGAAGAGGAGCTGGCCGGGTTAAGCGCGCTGATGGCGATGTTACCGCACCAGCAGACCACCATCCCGGTAGCGACGCAGCCTGCGAGCACCGGGGAGATCGCCCCCCGTGCCGCCCTCCCCTCTGCGCTAGCCCAGACGGACAACGGCCAGCATCAGCCGCTTAGCCATGCGTTAACGGGTCAGGAAAAAATGCCGGTTCAGGACAGCGACACATCGCTGCCCGCCACGGCAGCCGTTACGCCAGCCGTCGCCGCCGTCGCAGAGAAGCAGGACGTAGCGAGCGCGGCGTCGTCTGCCGCCAGCCCAACCGCGACGCTGGCGCCGATCGTCAGTCACCTGGCGCCTTCACAGCCTGCCGCTACCGTTGCGACAGCGCCGGTGTTAAGCCAGCCGCTGGGCACGCACGAATGGCAGCAGAATCTGAGCCAGCACATCACCCTGTTCACAAAGCAGGGACAGCAGACCGCAGAGCTGCGTCTGCACCCGGAGGATCTGGGTCAGGTGCAAATTTCGCTTAAGCTGGATGACAACCAGGCGCAGTTGCAGATGGTTTCGCCCCACAGCCACGTCCGCGCGGCGCTGGAAGCGGCCCTGCCGATCCTGCGCACGCAGCTTGCGGAAAACGGCATTCAGCTTTCCCAAAGCAGCGTCAGCAGCGAGGGCTTTGCCGGGCAACAGCAGTCCTCATCCGGGCAGCAACAGCACGCTTCGCGTTCCGGCCAGCATGGCGGGTTTAACGATGAGAGCGAAGAGTTATTGCCTGCCCCTGCCGCCCTGCAATCCGCCGCGCGCGGCAGCCGTGCCGTAGACATCTTTGCCTAAACGCCAGAGGTAACGTGATTATCCCCGTCTTTTCCACGCTTTGACCTAAGCCGGACACGGGATAATCACCGTATTAAGCTGTACCGAAACAGGAAGCTCGTATCAGATGACAGACTCCGCTATCACCAAAAAAAGCAAGCGTTCCATCTGGATCCCGCTGCTGGTGTTGATTACCCTCGCGGCCTGCGCCACCGCAGGCTACAGTTACTGGCGTATGCAGCAAGAACCCTCCAGCGCGGCCGCCAAAGCTGAAGCGCCGCCTCCACCGGCGCCGGTCTTCTACCCGCTGGATACGTTCACCGTGAACCTGGGCGATGCGGATCGCGTGCTTTACGTGGGTATTACGCTGCGTCTGAAAGATGAAGCGACCCGTGCACGCCTGAACGACTACCTGCCAGAAGTGCGTAGCCGTCTGCTGCTGCTGTTTTCTCGTCAGGATGCCTCCGCGCTCGCCACCGATGTGGGCAAGCAAAAGCTGGTCGATGCCATTAAACAGACGCTGGCGACCCCGCTGGTAAACGGCCAACCTAAGCAGGAAGTCACTGACGTTCTGTATACAGCCTTCATTCTGCGGTAACGACATGGGCGACAGTATTCTTTCTCAGGCAGAAATCGATGCGCTGCTCAACGGCGACAGCGATAAAAGTGACGAACCGAAGCCGGGTCTGACCGGCGATGATAATATTCGTCCCTACGATCCCAATACCCAGCGTCGCGTGGTGCGCGAGCGTTTACAGGCGCTGGAGATCATCAACGAACGTTTCGCACGTCAGTTCCGTATGGGGTTGTTTAACCTGCTGCGTCGTAGCCCGGATATCACCGTCGGTGCGATCCGCATTCAGCCGTATCATGAGTTTGCCCGCAACCTGCCGGTGCCAACCAACCTTAACCTGATCCATCTGAAACCGCTGCGCGGTACCGGCCTGGTTGTGTTCTCGCCAAGCCTGGTGTTCATCGCGGTGGATAACCTGTTCGGTGGCGATGGCCGTTTCCCGACCAAAGTGGAAGGCCGCGAGTTTACCCATACCGAACAGCGTGTGATTAACCGCATGCTGAAGCTGGCGCTGGAATCCTACAGCGACGCGTGGAAAGCGATTAACCCGCTGGAAGTGGAGTACGTGCGTTCCGAGATGCAGGTGAAGTTTACCAACATCACCACCTCCCCGAATGACATCGTCGTGAACACCCCGTTCCACGTCGAGATCGGCAACCTGACGGGCGAGTTCAACATCTGCCTGCCGTTCAGCATGATTGAACCGCTGCGCGAACTGCTGGTGAACCCGCCGCTGGAGAACTCACGTCACGAAGATCAGAACTGGCGTGAAAACCTGGTGCGTCAGGTGCAGCATTCGCAGCTGGAGCTGGTAGCCAACTTCGCCGACATCTCCATGCGGTTATCGCAGATCCTGAAATTACAACCCGGCGACGTTTTGCCGATAGATAAACCTGACCGCATTATTGCCCATGTGGATGGCGTACCCGTGCTGACAAGCCAGTACGGCACGATTAACGGCCAGTATGCGTTACGCGTTGAGCACTTGATCAACCCGATTTTGAATTCGCTGAATGAGGAACAGCCCAAATGAGTGACATGAACAATCCGTCCGATGAAAACAGCGGAGCACTGGACGATCTGTGGGCTGACGCGTTAAACGAGCAGAAAACGACGCCGACGAAAAGCGCGGCAGACGCGGTCTTTCAGCAGTTAGGCGGCGGCGACGTCAGCGGCACGTTGCAGGACATCGACCTGATTATGGACATTCCGGTCAAGCTGACCGTTGAGCTGGGTCGCACCCGCATGACCATTAAAGAGCTGCTGCGCCTGACGCAGGGTTCCGTGGTGGCGCTTGACGGTTTAGCGGGTGAGCCGCTGGATATTCTGATCAACGGCTACCTGATTGCACAGGGCGAAGTAGTGGTGGTGGCCGATAAATACGGCGTACGTATCACCGACATCATTACCCCTTCAGAACGCATGCGTCGTCTGAGTCGTTAAGTATGAAAACCCAGGCAACACTGTCCGCGCCCTCCGCCGTACCCGGCTCACCGCTGCTCCAGGTGAGCGGCGCGCTGTTCGGTATTATTGCCTTTATCCTTATCGCCGCCTGGCTGGCAAAGCGTTTCGGTCTGGCGGGGAAAACGGCCGGTACCCGCGGGTTGAAGGTCAGCGCCAGCACCCCGCTAGGACCGCGCGAGCGCGTGGTCATTGTGGAGGTGGAAGATGCACGACTGGTGCTGGGCGTGACCGCCTCCAGCATTAACGTCCTTCACACGCTCCCCCCTGCGCCTGTCACGGTGGAGGCTAACGCCCAGGCCCCTGCGGATTTCCAGTCCGTAATGAAGAGTTTGCTCAAGCGTCCCGGGAGATCCTGATGCGCCGTTTGTTATTCCTTACGCTGACAGGCCTGGGTCTGTTCGCGCCCTCTGTGTATGCGCAACTGCCGGGGCTGGTTTCCACGCCGCTGGCGAACGGGGGACAAAGCTGGTCCCTGTCCGTGCAGACGCTGGTATTCATCACCTCGCTGACCTTTATTCCGGCGATCCTGCTAATGATGACCAGCTTCACCCGCATCATCATTGTGTTTGGCCTGCTGCGCAACGCGCTCGGCACGCCGTCCGCGCCGCCCAATCAGGTGCTGCTGGGTTTAGCCCTGTTCCTGACCTTTTTCATTATGTCGCCGGTGATCGACAAGATTTACACCGAGGCCTACCAACCGTTCAGCGAAGATAAAATTTCCATGCAGGTTGCCCTGGAAAAGGGCGCGCAGCCATTACGTGAATTTATGCTTCGCCAGACGCGCGAAGCGGATCTGGCCCTGTTTGCCCGTCTCGCTAACACCGGTGAGTTACAGGGGCCGGAAGCGGTGCCGATGCGCATTCTGCTCCCGGCGTATGTGACCAGTGAGCTGAAAACGGCGTTCCAGATTGGCTTCACCATTTTCATTCCGTTCCTGATTATTGACCTGGTGATCGCCAGCGTCCTGATGGCGCTCGGGATGATGATGGTCCCGCCCGCAACCATTGCCCTGCCCTTTAAGATCATGCTGTTCGTGCTGGTCGACGGCTGGCAGCTGCTGGTCAGCTCGCTGGCGCAGAGTTTCTACAGTTGAGGAGCGCGCAATGACGCCTGAGTCGGTCATGATGATGGGCACGGAGGCGATGAAAGTCGCGATTGCCGTCGCCGCGCCCCTGCTGCTGGTTGCGCTGGTCACCGGTCTGATTATCAGTATTCTCCAGGCCGCCACGCAGATTAACGAAATGACCCTGTCGTTCATCCCGAAGATCATTGCCGTCTTCGTGGCAATTATCGTTGCCGGGCCATGGATGCTCAATTTGCTGCTGGACTATATGCGCAACCTGTTCACCAATCTGCCTTACATCATCGGCTGACGGACGATGCTGCATTTCACCAGCGATCAGTTTGTTCAGTGGCTCGGGATCTATTTCTGGCCGATGCTGCGCATCATGGCGCTGATCTCCACCGCCCCCATACTCAGTGAAAAGTCGGTGCCTAAACGCGTCAAAATTGGGCTGGGCATCGTTATCACCATTATCGTTGCCCCTACCCTGCCAGCGGTGGATATCCCGATCTTTTCCCCGAATGCGATCTGGATTGCCCTGCAACAGGTGATGATTGGCGTGGCGGTCGGGTTTACGATGCAGCTCGCCTTCGCCGCGGTACGAACGGCGGGTGAACTTATCGGTTTGCAGATGGGCCTGTCTTTCGCGACGTTCGTTGACCCGGGCAGCCATCTGAATATGCCCGTGCTGGCGCGTATTATCGACCTGCTGGCGATGCTGTTGTTTCTCTCGTTCAACGGCCACCTGTGGCTCATCTCGATGCTGGTGGACACCTTCCACACGCTGCCGATTGGCGACAACCCGGTAAACAGCAACGCGTTTCTGGCGCTGGTGCGGGCTGCCGGGCTGATCTTCCTCAACGGGCTGATGCTGGCGCTGCCGATCATTACCCTGCTGCTCACCGTTAACCTCGCATTAGGTTTACTCAACCGAATGGCTCCGCAGCTGTCGGTATTCGTCATCGGCTTTCCGGTGACTTTGACGGTTGGCCTTTTATTAATGTCATTATTGATGCCACTTATAGCCCCCTTCTGCGAGCATTTATTCAGCGAGATATTCAATCTGTTAGCGGATATTGTCAGCGAACTTCCACGCAAATAATAACCCGCAGTGTTTGCAATGTCTTTCTGAGGATATTCCTAAAAATAATCTCGAAAAACATCTACCAGGATATATCTGACGCGGTTTAATTGTTTCTAACCACCTCACAATACTTAATATTTACTTTACTTTAAGATGATTCCTGGCAAATTATACGTAACTTTACGGGATAGTGAGTTCGCCTGAAAGTCTTTGTCATGCTCACAGGTTTTATTAGATTTTTTCCATCCCGTATGGCTGTTTATGAGCTCTCAGGCAGGTGGTGAATTATCGTTACGCATTGAGTGAGGGTATGCCATGTCAACGATCATTATGGATTTATGCAGCTACACCCGGCTAGGGTTAACCGGGTACTTAGCAAGCAGAGGGGTAAGAAAGAGAGACATCAACGATGCACACACCGTTGAAGAACTCGCAGCCGCTTGTGACGCCCACAAGCCCGGCGTGGTGTTTATTAATGAGGACTGTTTCATTCACGACCCCGCTAACAGTCAGCACATTAAGCAGATCATTAATCAGCATCCTAAGACCCTGTTTATTGTTTTTATGGCGATCGCCAATATTCATTTCGATGAGTATTTGTTGGTGCGTAAAAACTTATTAATCAGTTCGAAATCGATTAAACCAGAGTCGCTTGATGATATCCTGGGCGATTATTTGAATAAAGAAGTTAAGAATGTAGGGGCGGTTAACTTACCCACCCTATCATTAAGCAGAACTGAATCAAGTATGCTAAGAATGTGGATGGCTGGACAAGGGACAATTCAGATCTCAGACCAGATGAATATCAAGGCAAAAACAGTATCGTCACACAAAGGAAATATTAAAAGGAAAATTAAAACGCATAATAAGCAAGTCATATACCATGTCGTACGCCTGACAGATAATGTGACGAATGGGATTTTCGTTAATATGCGCTAATTTGCACGGCCATGTTGTACCCTACCTTGATCTCTGGCCTGGCCAGAGATTTTGCTTTTCAGTAGCCGGAGCCGGGGAGAAGACGCCCCCGACGCCGCCCTATTCCGCCGTTTCCACAAAGATCCCATCCGGGTGCCCCAGTTCGTTGAAGAACCAGATGCCGAGCGGGTAATCTTCCAGCGACACCAGATACATTGTGCCTTCATTAAACTCTTCTATAGCCAGCACCACGCCCGGGCGGCGCGGCCCACCGTCCGTTTTGACGGTTACCCGATCGTTGACCTTCATACATTCCTCCTGTGGTTTTGAGCCAGTGTAGAACAAATTGCATTGCCTGGCATCGCCACCTGACGCGAATGGCGTTTTTGTGTGCGGTCTATACTTAACTGTTGAGACGATTAAATGAGGAACCCGCCATGAAGACCGACAAAGAGTACAGCGACACCATTAAGCGTGAGGTTGAAGTGGATGTCGATGCCCTGCTTGCCGCCATCAATGAAATCAGTGAGTCCGAAGTTCATCGCGCGGAGGATAATTCCGACCGTGTCGTGGTCAATGGTAGGGATTACCATACCTACCGTGAACTGGCTGAAGCATTCGAGCTGGATATCCATGACTTTAGCGTCTCGGAGACGAACCGCTAAGGCGAAAAAAATCCCGGTCATGGGGATGACCGGGATCAAACTTGCTTATGCAAGAAGCACTTGTAAATTCGTTACACCAGGAAATCTGATGCAGGTAAGACATTATCCCCAACGGAATAGTCTTACAAGCATATATTCTCTTAGCGAATATTATATTTTATACATGTGAATTTTGGTTATGAGTATAAACATGCGCCGCGTGTGGGTTTGTCGGGATCGTTTCCACTTCAACGGCGCGTCAATGCCTGTTTTTTTAAGATTTATCTTAGGTGAAATCATCACCCGGGAGACGTTATGCCTTCGTTTGAGGAGACTCTGCTTGTTTTTACCGACCTCGACGGCACACTGTTGGATTTTCACACACTCGACTGGCAGCCTGCGGCCCCCTGGCTGGAAAAGTTAATGGATGAACAGGTACCGGTCATTCTGTGCAGCAGCAAAACCGCGTCCGAGATGGATGACATCCAGCAGGAGCTGGGGCTTGGCGGGTTGCCCTATATTGCGGAAAACGGCGCGGTGATCCAGCCTGACGTACGGTGGGAAAACGCCGCACGGTTCATCTCAGAAAAGAAGCATGACGATATCCGGCAGTGTATTGCCCGGGTACGCCAGGAGATGCATCTTAAAATCACCACCTTCGATGACGTGGATGAGCGCGTGGTCGCCGAATGGACTGGGCTGAGTCGTCCCCGCTCAGTGCTTGCGCGTAAACACGAGGCTTCCGTGACGCTGATCTGGCGTGACAGTGATGAACAAATGGAACGCTTTGCCGCCGAACTCGCCCGGCAGGGGCTGAAGATTGTCCAGGGAGCACGCTTCTGGCATATCCTGGACACCTGCTGCGGCAAAGACGCGGCGGTTCACTGGCTTGTGGACCAGTATCGCCTGCACGAGGGTTCCGAACCGACGACGCTGGGCCTGGGCGACGGCCCGAATGATGCCCCGCTGCTGGACAGCGTAGGCTTTGCCGTCGTGGTGAAAGGCTTCAACCGGGAGGGCGTCAGCCTTAAGAACAACGATCCCGCCCGGGTTTATCACACTCAGCACACCGGGCCGACCGGCTGGTGCGAGGGGCTTGATTACTTTTTGACGTGATCCTGCCAGATGACCCGGTTACGCCCGCGCTGTTTCGCCTCATACAGACGCGCATCGGCGGTGGATTGCAGATTTTCGAAGTGATAATTGCCCTTCTCCTGCGCGCCAGAGACGCCAAACGACGCACTTACGCGCAGGGTGGTACTTTTCTTAATCAGGATCTCTTTGCTGTCGATACGCTCGCGGATCTGCTCTGCGACTTCCGCCGCCTCTTCAAGCGTCATGCCCGGCAGCACCACACAGAACTCTTCGCCCCCGACGCGTCCGGCAATATCTTTAGTCCGGAGGGTGCTGGCAATCAGACCCGCGGCATGGGACAACACCTTATCACCCGCCTGATGCCCGAACCGATCATTGATGCTCTTGAAGCAATCAAGATCGATCTGAATGACCGAGAAAGGCAGCGACTGCTGTTCACACTGCTTCGCCAGCATTTTCGCCTGCTCGAACAGCGACCCACGATTATTCAGCCGGGTCAGAGGGTCGTGCCAGGCCTGCCATTGCAGCGAGTTCTGCATCGAATACATATTACTGACCATGCGCCGGATCACCAGCCATGAGATGAGCAGCATCGCGGTGAACAGCGCCCAAAGCAATGCCAGCACAATGCTGATGCTGCCGAAATCACCGCGCACCCCTTCATCCAGGGTGTGCACGCGCAGGACGATGCCATCAAAATGGTCGAGACGCTCCCAGCTCACAAAACGACTCCCCAGGCGAATGCCGCCTTCGGAATCCGATTCTATCGCGTGCGCTATCTGCGCTAATTCGCGCGCGTCAAAATGATTAACGTCCGCAGCAGTTGATTCAGACGTTGCAAGCTGAGTAAGCCGACTGCCATACAGTTGGTATTCCCCTTCCGGGTTATCGCCCACGGCTTCCACCAGCAGGCGACGCAGGGTGGCAAAGGTGAAATCCATCGCCACCACGCCATACCAGACGTGATTGTAATAAACCGGCACGCTGGCGGTGATCAGCGGCTTTTTGCCGACAAAGGTGGAAGGCGGCGAGATAAACCAGCGCACGGCACGCGCACGGTTTTCACGCTCGGACTGTTGGGTAAACCAGGGCTGAGTGACCAGATGGTAATAGCGCTGCACGATATCGCTGGAATTTCCCGGCGTATCCGTTTCCAGAAAGAATCCGGCGCGAGAGACATAAATCACGCGCTCTTCGTTGCGGGAAGGGCTGGATGCCAGACGCAGCAAATACCCCACTTCAAGCGCGGCGGACAGTTCATTATCAAGGTACTCATCATCACGGTTCAGAAGGGTCGTCTTTTCAACGAAGGCATCCGAAACACCGTTGATCGGTAACGTGCGCTGTTTATCAACCGCAATTTGCCAGCTGGGGGACGTGCGCAAATGCGCAAAACGCTTTACCGCATCATGCAGCACGCCAAACGCCAGCGGCGTTTCCAGCGCATCACGCATGCTGTGGCGAAAAAACAATATCTTATCGACGCTGAACTGAAGCTGTCTGTCCAGCGCACTGGCAACCGTTTCCAGATGGTTACGCTGGCTGGAGATATAAGCATCTTCCAGTACCACAACTTCGCGCCAGGTCAGGAGGGTGGAAAAGATCAGGACAACGATAAAACAGAAGTTAACAATCAAACGGGGATTGCTACGCTTATGCAGCCACTGCAAAAAAGATTGTTTTACAACAAAGGTATCGTGCTGCACACACACTCCCTGATTGTCGCTCACCATCCGATATGATAAGTCTTCTGCCAGTAAAAACGCCCGGCAAGGCCGGGCGTTGTGTGATTAAGCCTTGTCGCGTTTTTGCCTTTTATTAGCAGGCTGAAGCTCGTCTTCGCGAAAAGCCTCCCGCTTAATGCCGTATCCATCATGCCACCGACACTCCACCATTCCGCTGGAATACCCGGTGACGATCATACCTGGACCACCATTTTTGGGCTTAACTTCATCACTGATCAAAAAGACCATACCTGCCTCCTGTATCAGGGTGAAACGTTTTCAATTTAGACGAGGAATGGTCTTTTTGCATCCGGGGTCAGCAATAATTAATGCGATTTCCCGCGTACTTTTTCAACCAGCTTAACAACGGCTACCACAATCAGACCGACGATAAAGCCCAGTACGAGGTTAAGCAGTGTGGGCAGGATCGCAGCAACTACCGCTCCCTGGCCTGACGCAAAATGTTCAATCATGTGATGCAGCGAAGCAACACCGTGCACGATAATTCCGCCGCCGACCAGGAACATCGCCAGGGTTCCCACCACCGACAAGGTTTTCATCAGCCACGGCGCCAGCACCAGCAGGCTTTTCCCAATGCCGCGCGCAATTGCGCTGGATTTTTTTTCCAGCCAGAAGCCGATATCGTCCAGCTTGACGATCAGCCCGACCAGGCCATAAACCCCTATCGTCACGAGGATCGCAATGCCGGACAGGATCAGCACCTGGTTCATCAGAGGGGCATCTGAGACGATCCCCAGCGTAATCGCCACTATCTCGGCCGAGAGGATAAAGTCCGTGCGGATCGCGCCTTTGACCTTATCGCGTTCAAACGTTTTTGGATCCTGCGCGGCCAGCGCTTCCAGACGCTGCTGGCGCATTTCCGGGGTGTCTTTCTCTTTGCGTGCAGCGAACATATGCAACACTTTTTCGGCACCCTCGAAGCACAGGAACGCCCCGCCAATCATCAGCAGGGGCGTAATGGCCCAGGGTATAAAGGCGCTAATCAGCAGCGCCAGCGGAACGAGGATCACCTTGTTAATAAAGGACCCTTTCGCAACGCCCCACACCACCGGCAACTCACGGTTCGCCCGCACGCCGCTGACCTGCTGCGCGTTAAGCGACAAATCATCTCCCAGTACCCCGGCGGTCTTTTTCGCCGCCAGTTTTCCCATAACCGAAATGTCATCCAGCAAGGTGGCGATGTCGTCCAGTAATGTTAATAAGCTACTTCCTGCCAAAATCTCTTTCCTTCTTTTTTTGCTAATTAAGTGAATAGTATGGAACAAAACTCACCGCCCGGAAACTGGCACCTCGCGTCAACAAAAATTTCACATCAACAACACAATTAAAGCACTCGCCAGGCTGATAGTTTTGGCGTTAACTATGAGCGAACTTTTTATTTCGTCGTGAGGGACTATGCGTTTCCGGCATTTATTACCGCTCATTGGAGCACTCTTTTCCCTGTATATCATCTGGGGGTCCACCTATTTTGTCATTCGTATAGGCGTGGAAAGCTGGCCCCCGCTGATGATGGCCGGTATTCGTTTCCTTACGGCCGGCGTGCTGCTGATGGCGTTTTTATTGCTGCGCGGCCACAGGCTACCGCCGCGGCGTCCCCTGCTTAACGCCGCCCTGATTGGCCTGCTGCTGCTGGCGGTGGGCAATGGCGCGGTAACCGTCGCCGAACACCAGAACGTGCCGTCGGGCATCGCCGCAGTGGTCGTCGCAACCGTGCCGCTGTTTACGCTCTGCTTTAGTCGCCTCTTCGGGATCCGCACCCGTAAGCTCGAATGGCTGGGCATCGCGATTGGGCTTGTGGGTATCATCCTGCTGAACAGCGGCGGTAACCTGAGCGGGAACCCCTGGGCTGCCGTTCTGATCATGATCGGCTCCATGAGCTGGGCCTTCGGCTCGGTCTACGGTTCACGCATCGAGCTGCCCTCCGGGATGATGGCGGGTGCGATTGAGATGCTCGCGGCAGGCATTGTGCTGCTGATGGCCTCCGCGTTGACGGGTGAAAAACTGACGGCGATGCCAAACCTTTCAGGTTTCCTGGCCGTCGGGTATCTGGCGCTGTTTGGCTCCATTATCGCCATCAACGCCTATATGTACCTGATCCGCAACGTCTCACCGGCGGTTGCCACCAGCTACGCCTACGTTAACCCGGTGGTTGCCGTGCTGCTGGGTACCGGTTTTGCGGGTGAAGTGCTGTCGACGATTGAATGGCTGGCGCTGGGTGTGATTGTCTTTGCCGTGGTGCTGGTCACGCTGGGTAAATATTTGCTGCCCGCGAAACCGATTGTCACGAGGTGTGAGGTGGAGAAACCGTGATCGGGTGAATGCCCTGGGTATCGATCTGCGCGGCCTGACCGCCGCCGCAGATCCACTCTTCCAGCCGCTCCGTCAGTTCCACGTCATTCAGCTTCATTCTTCCGCGCAGCGCGCACTCCCAGACAATCAGCACCCGCCAGCCCTGAGCGTAAAGCTGAGAAACATCGCGTTTATCACGCTCGACGTTCCTGCCAATCTTCTCCAGCCAGAAGTCGGTGCGTGTCGCCGGGACTTTAAACAGATAGCAGTCGTGATGATGCCAGAAACAGCCGTGGGTAAAGATGATGCACTGGTACGCGTCGATGACGAAATCAGGACGCCCGGCAAGCGTGGCATCCTGAACCCTGAATTCAAACCCGGCGGCGGTCAGAAGGCCCGCGATCCGTTTTTCAATCGCGGTATCACGCGTGCCGATGGCACGCATGTTTTTACTGCGCGTGGCCTTATTGTGAACGTCCGCCATTGACGGCCTCGCTCTGACGAAGCTGAACGGCCTTGCTGATGCGTGAGGCCAGCAGTTTAGCTACCGCGGCAAAGGCTGGCACCACCACCGAGTTGCCAAACTGACGATAGGCCTGGGTATCTGATACCGGGATGCGAAAACTGTAGCCCTGCGGCGTCTCAAAGCCCATTAAGCGGGCGCACTCGCGCGGCGTTAAGCGCCGCGGTCGGTGCTGTTGGTTGTGGGGATCGTCAAAATCTTTTTCGCCCAGCGCCTTATCCCAGCCGCGATCGATAAGAATTTCCGCACCATCTTTGTAATAGCGCGCCGACAGCGTACGCGTCACGCTGTCAGGATTAAGCGGATTGACCATGCCAAACCCAAAGCCATTGCCTTTGGCCTGATGCTTTTTGGCATAGCGATAGAGGTATTTCCACAGCACCGGGGTCAGAATGAATTTCGCATCGACGGCGGGCTCCAGCAGATCGGCCACCGTCGGGCGGCGCGCCGGATACAGCGAGGGCAAATCACGCAGCGTAAAATCGCCTTTCAGATTGAGATCGCGGCGGAAGCCCACCAGCACGATGCGTTCGCGGTGCTGCGGCAGGAAGTGTTTGCCGTCGATAATTTTCGGATCGTCCGGCCCCATGTCCTCTGCATCCGCCACGTCATAACCCAGTTCATCCAGCGTTTGCATGATAATGCGGAAGGTTTTGCCGCCGTCATGACTCTTTAAATTCTTGACGTTCTCCAGGACAAAAATTGCCGGGCGGCGGGCATCAATGATCCGGGCAACATCAAAGAACAGTGTGCCCTGCGTATCGCAGGCAAAGCCGTGTGCGCGTCCCAGCGCGTTCTTCTTCGACACGCCAGCCAGCGAGAACGGCTGACACGGAAAGCCCGCCAGCAGCACATCGTGCGCCGGAATGGTATTGCGAATGTGTTCGGCGGCCTCTTCATCGCTGACGCCGGTTTTGTGGCTCAGCGTGACATCCCGAATATCCGCGTTGAACTGGTGCGCGTCGGGATCGCAATACCAGTTGGCTTTATAGGTACGGACGGCATGTTTGTTCCATTCACTGGTGAATACACACTGCCCGCCAATAGCTTCAAAGCCATGGCGAATGCCGCCGATACCGGCAAAGAGATCGATAAAGCGAAAGGCATAATTTGGATGCGCAGCAGGAGGACGCGGCAGCAAATTTTGCAGATAGCGGAACTCACCGTCGCTCAGGCGGTGCCCTGCCCTGTCGCTTATCAGCAGCCGCTTGAGTATCGCCGGGCTCCAGTGGCTCTCGCCATGGGCCACCAGCTGGTTTGCCAGCGTTTTAGCATCATACATTTCCAGCAGCTGACGCAGGAGTGCCTGCACGGCTGCCGTTGATTTCTCAACCCGCTCAGGCGCGGGCACAGTCACTGATCGATTTTCCTGCATTCTCTTAACCGGACAATAAAGACAGAAAACAGAGTACCACAGTTCAGGATCGCACACTGCGACGGAAATGGGTCAATATCTGGCTGTCGGTTCCGAGGTAATCGCCCTGTAATTCGGCACTCAGCTTCGCCATAAACTGGATCAGAAAATCGGCATTGTGACGCGCAAGTTCGCGCCCCCGCGCGGTTTGCATGGTGTCAGGCAGGCGCAGGAGTTTGGTCTGAAAGTGGTCGAGCGCGAAGGCTTTATCATCCAACTCTCGTGTTCCGGCGAACGGGTCGTCGGCATCAAACAGCGCGGCGCCCAGCGCACCGGAGACGGCAAAGACGCGCGCCAGGCCGATAGCGCCTAACGCCTCCAGCCGGTCGGCATCCTGCACAATTTTGGCCTCCAGGCTTTGCGGCGCGATACCGGCACTGAAGCTGTGCGCTTCAATAGCATGCTCAACGGCTGCATAACGATCCGGCGGAAAATCAGGAAAGTCGCGACTGAGGATCTCGCGCGTTTTTCGCGCTGCCAGCCGCGAGGAGTGGCTACGTTCCGGGTGATTTTTCGGCAGGCTGACAATGTCATGGAAGTAGCATGCGGTCAGCACAACCAGCGGATCGCTATCCTCGTCAGCCATAATACCCTGCGCCGTCATCCAGACGCGGTGAAAATGGGCGATATCGTGCGCCGCATCATCAGTAAAATGATTTTCGTCGAGCCAGCGCTCAAAACGGTGTTGCCACTGCGCAAGTTCCATCATCCTGTCCTGTTGCTCAAAAGTGAGTGAATTATAATACACCCGAATTAAAATCCTTTATAAATAGAATTACGAAATACTTAATAATAATTACCCGCTATATTTTCAATGAATTAATTCACGTGAAAAATAAAGAGATAAAAAGAAATATTTTGTAATATTTTTACCACTTTAATTACATTTATTTTTGAACCTAAATAATAATCCATAGAATAGTATCAGCCATGTAGTTACGGAGGGTAATTACATATATTCAGACAATTTATATCTAAAGGGAATATATAATGAAAAGAAAAGTTCTGGCAATTCTCGTACCCGCGTTATTAATGGCTGGCGCAGTAAATGCGGCGGAAATGTATAACAAGAATGGCAACAAAGTTGACCTGTACGGTAAGGTTGATGCGCGTCATACCTTCTCCGACAACCCAGGCGACGACGGCGATGAAACCTATGTACAGGTGGGTTTCAAAGGCGAAACGCAGATCACGAACGACCTGACAGGTTATGGCCAGTGGGAATATAAAACCTACGCTAACGACACCGAAGGCGCAGGGGATAAATCTTTCAACCGTCTGGCATTCGCTGGCCTGAAATATGGCGACTACGGCTCATTTGATTACGGCCGTAATTACGGCGTCGTGTATGACGTTGAAGCCTGGACCGATATGCTGCCGGTATTTGGTGGAGATTCTTACACCTGGACCGATAACTTCATGAACGGTCGTGCTAACGGTCTGGCGACCTATCGTAATAACGATTTCTTCGGTCTGGTCGACGGCCTGAACTTTGCGCTGCAATACCAGGGTAATAATGAAGGTGGCAACGCAAACGAAAATCAGGAAGGCACCAAAAACGGCCATGATGATGTTCGTTTCCAGAACGGCGACGGCTTCGGTATGTCCACCTCTTATGACTTCTCTGGCGATCTGTCTGGTCTGAGCCTGGGTGCTGCATACTCTTCTTCTGACCGTACTAACGAACAAGTCGGTGCGGGTAGAAATAACGCCCACTTTGCTGGCGGTGAAACAGCCGAAGCATGGACCATTGGCGCGAAATACGATGCCAATAACGTCTATCTGGCAATGATGTACGCTGAAACCCGCAACATGACCCCATACGGCGATGATGGTATTGCGGATAAGACTCAGAACTTCGAAGCAGTGGCACAATATCAGTTCGACTTCGGTCTGCGTCCATCCCTGGCATGGGTTTACTCTAAAGGTAAGGACATGACTTATCCAGGCTACGCCGGCAACCCGCAGGGTCAGAAAGGCGATATGGATCTGGTTAACTACATCGACGTGGGCATGACGTACAGCTTCAACAAGAACTTCTCTACCTATGTTGACTACAAAATCAACATGCTGGACAACGATGAACGCTTCTACGAAGCAAACGGTATTTCTACCGATGACATCGTAGGCGTAGGCATGACCTACCAGTTCTAATTCCCATCAATATTAAAGCCCGCGATGCGGGCTTTTTTTATTTGACGCTGAAATGTTATGGCGCTTCCTGCAAGGCCAGGCGAACAAACCCGTTATTCTGCGCCAGCAATTCGTGCGCTTTCCAGGCATCCAGCCCCGTCAGCACCATCAGTACCGCCGTTTTGCACTGGTGGTTACAGCTTTCCAGCGCGGCCTTCGCCTGCGCCCGGCTACATCCCCCCGCTTCCATCACAATGGCAATTTGTCGTTCGGCCCATCTGGTATTGCTTGCCTCCAGATCAACGCGCAGGTTGCTGTACACCCGTCCGGAACGTACCGCCAGACCGGTGGTGATCATATGCAGGATCATGCTTTGCGCAATGCCTGCTTTAGCGTTGGTATACCCGGCCACCACATCCGCGCCCAGATCGGGAGCAATGACCATGCTCGCCAGCTGCGCCGCTTCACTTTGCGCATCCTCCGTAATGATCGCAACCGTTGAGCCCAGAGACCACGCATGACGCATCGCGCCCCATACCCATGGGGTTTTGCCGCTGACGGACAGCGCCAGCATCATGTCATGCTCGCCAAATTCTATCGTCTGAAGGTCGGCAACGCCGCGCGCGTAGCTACCGGCGTGATCGCCTGCTGTCATCGCAATGACGGGATGTTTTCCAGGCGCAAACGCTTCTGCCGCCTGTTCAGCCACGCGTCCGGACGCGCCCGCGCCGGTCAGTACCAGACGTCCGCCGTGGCTAAGCGTCGCCGCCGCGTTATCCACCACGCGGGCCAGCATACTTAAGTGAGGGGTAAGTGCAGAAGAGATTTGCGCGTCATCCTGGTGTATGACGTTAAGCATATCCAGCGTCGATAATCTGTCGATGTTCGTGGTGCTGGCGTGCCGTCTTTCCCTGGCCGTACCGGTAAGCATAATGCTCATAAACTGCCTCCTTATTATGAGTACCCTCACACTATAAAGTGTTTTATATAGGTCACCTGAGAGGAGGCTCACGAAACGCCTCTCTTTACATGGCTTTATGAAACGCCCGTCATCAGCGATAATTAGCCCTTTCTTATTCATCGCGGAGTGTTAATGAGCGATTTGCAGCCCTTCCCCCCGACGCGCAAGCGCCCTATAAAGCTGAATACGCTGGTTACACTGATGGTGTGCGCGATTATCGGCTCGGTGCTGCTGGTGGTCTTCGCGCTGTACTCTGTGCAGATCACCCGCGCCACGCGCGATGACGTGAAAGATACCGCGCTGGGTATCGCCAGGACGCTGGCCGACAGCCCGGAGATCAAGCGTGGCCTGATGGAATCGCCGCAGGCTGGCATCATCCAGCCGATTGCCGAGGCGGTGACGAAGCGCAACGACCTGCTGTTTACCGTGGTCACCGACCTGCGTGGGATCCGCTATTCCCATCCAAACGAAGCGCTGTTAGGTTTGCATTTTATTGGCGACGATCTGACGCCCGCCCTGGAAGGGAAAGAGAATGTCTCCGTTAACCGCGGCGCGCTCGCGGAAGCGCTGCGCGTCTTTACGCCCGTCTATGACGACCAGCACGACCAGATCGGCGTGGTGGTGGTGGGTATTTCGCTGAATAAAGTTGAAGATCAGATTGCCCGCGGGCGGCTCAACGCCGTGTGGACCATCTTATTCAGCGTTCTGATGAGCTCAGTGGCGATATGGGGTCTGGTCCGGGTTCTGAAACGTATCCTCTTTGGGCTGGAGCCTTACGAAATCTCAGCTCTCTTTGAGCAGCGCCAGGCCATGTTGCAGTCCCTGCGCGAAGGCGTGATGGCCGTGGATATGCACGGGCGCGTGACGATGATTAACCACACCGCCAGAGAAATATTACTCCTGACCTCGGGCCAGCACTCCGAAAGCAGCAGTGAACCGCTGCTGGCCAGCCTGCGCGAAGTATCCAGGACCGGCATTGCCCGCCAGGATCAGGAGATCGGCTGTAACGGGCGGCTGCTGCTGTGCAACATGGTCCCCGTGAAAAGCCAGAATCAGGTGATCGGGGCGATCAGCACGTTCCGCGATAAGACCGAAATCAGCCAGTTAATGCAGCGTATTGATGGCATGGTCAGCTACGTTGATGCCCTGCGCTCCCATACGCATGAGTTTATGAACAAGCTGCACGTGATCCTCGGCCTGCTGCACATGAAGCGCTACGATAAGCTGGAGGAGTACATCATCCAGACCGCGCAGAATTATCAGACGGATATCGGCGCAATACAGCGCAAAGTTAAATCGCCGGTCATTGCGGGCTTCCTGCTGGGTAAAATTAACCGCGCTAAAGAGGCCGGAGTGACCCTGACGCTGGCGGAGGAGAGTCAGCTTCCCGACACCGCCAATGAAGAGCAGGTTGCGGTGCTGATCACCGTGCTGGGCAATTTAATCGAAAATGCCCTGGATGCGATGGAAGGCCAGCCGGAAGGCGAGATAGGCCTGCTGCTGCATTATCAGAACGGCTGGCTGAGCGGTGAGGTCAGCGATGACGGTCCGGGCATTGATCCCGAGCGGCTGGAGGCTATTTTTACAAAGGGCTACTCAACAAAAGGTGAAAACCGCGGCGTTGGGCTGTTCCTTGCGCGTCAGCAGATCCAGAATCTGGGCGGAGATATTACCGTCGAGTCGGAGCCTGGCGTATTTACCCAATTTTTTGTTCAGATCCCCTGGGATAGCGAGAGGAATATCGCGTGATAAATGTGTTAATTGTCGATGATGACGCCATGGTAGCCGACCTCAACCGTCTGTATGTTAACCGCGTTGAGGGTTTTAGCTGCTGCGGCGTCGCTTCCACGCTCAACCAGGCCGAGGCGTTGATCGCCAACCCAGGCCAGCCGATCGATCTGGTGCTGCTGGATGTCTATATGCAGCAGGATAACGGGCTGGATCTGCTGCCCATCATCCGCGCATCGGGCCGCCCGATTGACGTCATCATGATCTCGTCGGCCTCCGACGCCGCAACGATCCAGACCTCAATGCACTATGGCGTGGTGGATTACCTGATTAAACCGTTCCAGTTCCCGCGTTTTGAAGAGGCGCTGAACGGCTGGAAGGCAAAGCGCAGCCTGATGGGATCGCATCAGTATTATGAACAGGCCGACGTCGACAGGCTGATCCACGGCGGCGCTCCGGAGCTGGCCGACAGCAAAAAATTACCGAAAGGCCTGACGCCGCAGACGCTGCGCACCATTTGCCAGTGGATCGACAGCCATCCGGAGATAGAGTTTTCCACCGACGATCTGGCGAATGCGGTCAACATTTCCCGCGTCTCCTGCCGCAAATACCTGATCTGGCTGGCGCAAATTAATATCCTGTTCACCAGCATTCACTACGGCGCTACCGGCCGGCCGGTATATCGCTACCGTTTGCAGCCGGAACAGGTCGGCCTACTCAAACAGTACTGCCAGTAATTCGGTAGCTGTCGTCCAGAAGGGTAAAACGGAAGTGGTGCATCGAGGAGATCACCACTTCTTTTGTTTTGGTGACAAAGATGGCTTCAATATCGGGGCGCGAACGCAGCGCGGCGCAGCCCTTTTCCACGCCCATGCCGTAGATCAGCGTGGTCCAGATATCGCCGTCGAGGGAGTCTGGCGAAATAATCGTCACGCTGTCCAGTTCGTTATCCAGCGGGTAGCCGGTGCGTGGGTCAAGTATGTGGTGATAACGTTTGCCGTTCAGCTCGAAGTAGCGCTCATAGGTGCCTGACGTCACCACCGACCGGTTTTCGACCGACATGGCGCCAATCAGCGCATCACCGGCGAACGGTTTTTTCAGGCCAACGCGCCAGCCGCCCTCCGGCGAGCCTAACGTCTGAACGTTGCCGCCAAGGTTGATCAGCCCGAGTTCAACGCCCTCTTTATGCAGGTAATCCCGCACCCTGTCGGCGATATAGCCTTTAGCAATGGCCCCCAGATCGATCTCCATTCCCTGGCGAGTAAGGAACACGCTGCTGTTGGCTTCATCCAGCACCACGTCCGCAGGATGCGTGATGCCCAGCAAAGCGGCGATCTCGTCCGCGGGCGGTACAGCATCCCCCTTAAAGCCAATTTTCCAGCGCTTCACCAGCGGGCCGATCGCCAGGTTAAAGGCGCTGTCTTTAAGCAGGCTTGCCGCTTTCGCGCAGCGGATCAGCTCAAACACCGGACGACTGACGGCAACCGGATGCTGACCGGCCGCATGGTTGATGTCCATTACCTGGGAGTGCGCTCGGTTAACGGTAAGCAGATCTTCGTACTGTTTGATCAGGCGAAACACGCGAGAGGCAAGCGCTTCGTCATGGGAAAAGAGTTTCAGGAGGATGGGCGATCCCATCAGAACGGCGGAGTAGCTGTAAACGCGATGGCTATCAGGCATTTCATGAGTCCTCAGATGTAGCCCCGGCAGGCACCGCGCCGCCGGGGAAACAGGAGCCTTACCGTGTTTTCGAACGCATAGCCGCCTGATGTCCTGCAAGCGTACCAAAAATAATGATATCTGCCACCGCATTACCGCCGATGCGGTTACCGCCATGGATGCCCCCGACAACCTCACCCGCAGCAAACGCTCCCGGCAATACGTTGTGGTTGCTGTCCAGCACGCAGGTTTCTGTGTTAATGGTCACGCCGCCCATGGTGTGGTGAACGCCCGGTGCAATCTGAATGGCGTAGAACGGCCCTTCGTTGATTGGCGCACGCAGCGCGGTGGTGCGACCGAAATCATCGTCGTGCTGTTTCTCCACAAAGCCGTTGTAGCGTTCCAGCGTTGCCAGGAACTGGTGGTGATCCATCCCCAGTGCTTCCGCCAGGGCTTTTGGCGAGCTGGCGCTGGTAACAAACCCTTTTGCGATGTACTCATCCGCGGCTTTGTTTTTGGCGCGAACATGCTCGTCAAAGACGATGTAAGCGTATTTCTCCGGCAGCGCGATGATCTGCGCCGAGACTTTGTCGCGCGTCGACATTTCGTTATAGAAGCGGTTGCCCTGCTGGTTTACCAGAATCGCCCCGCCGCCGCGGATGGATTCGGAAATCAGATACGACGTTTTCTGCTCAACGGTTGGGTGGATCTGAATTTCGCCCATATCCACGGTGCCCGCACCGATACGCTCCAGCAGCGCGATACCGCCTCCGGTCGCCCCTTTGTGGTTGGTGGTAACGAACCCTGCCAGATCCGGACGGTATTTCACCACCATCTGGCTGTTGGCGCTGAAGCCGCCCGTTGCCACAATCACGCTTTTGGTTGCCACGGTGAGGGTTTCGTTCTCTTCGGTGGTCAGACGCACGCCGGTCACTTCGCCATTTTCGAAAATGATGTCGCTCACGGAGGTATCCAGCATCACCTCGATGTTGCGCTTGTTGACGTTACGCACCAGGCCGCTGATCAGATACCCGCCCACTGCGGAACCGTCTTTCGGACGGTGCGTACGGTCGATGCTCATCCCGCCGGTGGTGGTAATGTCGTTCAGCATAATGCCGCGCGTGGCCAGCCATTCGATGGCCTGCGGCGCGTTCTCGACAAAGCGACGCAGCAGTTCAGGGTCGTTCTTGTTGCCACCGCCTTTCAGACTTTCTTGGTAGAACAGCTCTTTGCTGTCCTGAATACCTTTCACGCGCTGGAAGCGGGTCTCCGCCGCGTTCATCCCGGCCGAGGCTTTAATGGTGTTCCCGCCGATGGTGGGCATTTTCTCGACGATCAGCACGTTCGCGCCTTCGTCATGCGCCTGAATCGCCGCTGCCAGACCGGCGCCGCCGCTGCCGACCACCACCACATCCACGCTTTTAGTCTCATTCGGGTCTGCGCCCTCTTCCGCCGCCAGCGCTTTGCTGGATTTCAGCATCGCCTTCGAGACCGCTTTTTTCACCGCCTCGCTCTGGCTGGTCGCGCCCGTAATCGCGTCCACGTGCGGGGTGTTGGCATCCAGAATACGGGTACGGATCTCTTCGAAGCTGGTGACAAACTCGACGTCTTCACTCGGGCCGGAGGCCAGTTCGATATCGGCGATGCGGTCGGTTTCGAGGCTGACGTTAATCACCAGCTCGTTAGCATCGTCCTGCACTTTTTCAATAAAGGTGCCCGGTTTGAATTTAGATTCGCCCATGCTCATGTCGCGGATCATCGCTTCCACCAGCGAGAAGCGCCACAGCGGTTCCGGGATGCTCAGTTCTTCGCGTCGGGTACTGTCCATAAACAGCTCCAGGCTTTCGCCCGCCGCGATGCGATCGGTCCAGTCCGGATAGGCGATGGTGGCGCGGCCAACGGCAATCAGGTCGTAACCGTGATCCAGCGCTTCATTCACATCCGTGGCATTCACCACGCCGCCAACGCCCATTACCGGTACCTGCGCCAGCGTGTCAGAGCGCATGGCGCAGTATTTTTCGATAAGTGGCGTCGGGTCCTGAGTATCGACGATAGATGAACGCAGGGCGGCGCCAAGGGAGAAGTGGAGATAATCTACCCCGCGCGCGGCCAGTTTTTCCAGCAGATACAGGGTGTCTTCGAAGCGAATGCCCGGGACTTCAAGCTCTTCCGGAGAGAAACGGTAGCCAATGATAAACGCGTCGTCCGCGTACTGGCGCACCATCTTGTGGGTAATGTCCAGCACCGCCAGCGGGAATTTCGCGCGGTTTTCGCGGCTGCCGCCCCACTCGTCGTCGCGCTGGTTAGAGTTCGGGGAGAAGAACTGCTGGATCAGATAGGTATTCGCCCCGTGGATTTCGACGCCGTCGAACCCGGCCTGAATTGCGCGGCGCACGGCTTCGCCGAACTTGCCGATCATGCCTTCCACCTCTTCCGCGGTCAGGGCAACCGGCGTGGCGGCACCGTCACGCGGCGCGGCAACGGCGCTTGGGCCAACCGGCGTGCGGCCCCCGATCAGTTTTGGGTCGACCATGCGGCCGCCGTGGTAGATTTGCAGCAGGGCTTTGGAGCCTTTTGACTTGATGACGTCAGCGATTTTTGCCAGCCCGGCGATTTTCTCGTCGTTATCAATACCAATTGCGCCCGGGAACGCCAGGCCGAGATCGTCAACAAAACAGCACTCAACGATGATGGTGCCGATGCTGCCCGCGCGGGCGCGGTAGTACTCCACCAGCTCGCTGGTCACGGTGCCATCGTAATAACCGGTACAGGTTGTCATCGGGGCCATTAACAAACGGTTTTTCAGTTCAGTACCATTCGGTAATGTGAAGGGGCTTAAAATACGTTCGTTAGTGCTCATAATAGAAACTCCAAACTTTAAAAATTAAGAATTCGTTATCGGGATGATTTTTTATTTCGTGTTTTTTGCCGATGTCATGATAGTAATATAAAGCTTTTTTTAGTTTCTAAAGTCATTACGTTAGTTAATAAACTATTTAATCCCTTCGATAACATTAATAACACATTGGTGTTAGCGGGAATGTTTCACTCGTTCACAAGAATTTAAAAAAAGTTAAATTATAAAAGGTCAAACCAATACACCAAATCTAGCAAAAAACCATATAAAACAACGATAAACAAAAGCACCAGAATTTAAATGTTATAGTTTTGATACATAAAATGCGTAAAATTAGCGAATAACCACACTACTCAGAGTGGTTATTATAAAAAATATAAAAATAGCCATTCAGTTCCGTTTTTTTGATCGCGATCAATAGTTATGGCATTCAAAAGAGCAATATAAAAACATCATCATTTTTTATTTAGCGCAAACCAAAATGCGTTAAATCGCTATTAGTGAAAACACAAATCCGCACCTTAAATAACTAAAAAAAGCAAAAAGGATATTTCAATCGAATTTGTGTTTTCGCCGGGCGACGAATTTTTGACAACTTAAGACGTGAAACTATGAATACAAAAACTGCTGTAACGCCTCCTGCGGCGAATCTGGCATCAAATGGAACAGCAAAACGACTGCTGATGATGGCTTTGCCCGTCATTGTTGCCGTCCTGCTGTTGTTTGTCCCCGTTCCGGAAGGGCTGCCGCCTTATGCGTGGCACTACTTCGCCATCTTTGTCGGCGTCATCGTCGGCTTAATTTTCGAACCGCTGCCGGGCGCCGTGATCGGTCTTACCGGCGTCGTGGCGATTGCGCTGTGCAGCCAGTGGGTACTCTTTAGCCCGGAACAGCTGGCTGACCCAAAATTCAAGCTGGCGGGCGCCTCCTTTAAATGGGCGGTCAGCGGGTTTGGTAACTCCACCGTCTGGCTGATTTTCGGTGCCTTTATGTTCGCCGCAGGTTACGACAAAACCCGCTTCGGCCGCCGTCTGGCGCTGATTCTGGTGAAGTACCTGGGCCGTCGCAGCCTGACGCTCGGTTACGCCATTACGTTTGCGGATCTGCTGCTGGCCCCGTTCACCCCGTCCAACACCGCGCGCAGCGGCGGGACCATCTACCCGATCATCGCCAACCTGCCGCCGCTGTACGGTTCAAAACCCAATGACCCAAGCGCGCGCAAAATCGGTTCGTATCTGATGTGGGTAGCCATCACCGCGGCCTGTATCACCAGCTCGATGTTCCTTTCCGCTCTGGCACCTAACCTGCTGGCGCTGGCGCTGGTAAAAAGCACGGTTGGAATTGATATCTCCTGGGGGACCTGGTTCCTCGCCTTCCTGCCGCTGGGCATCCTGCTGATCCTGACCATGCCGCTGCTGGCCTACTGGTTCTACCCGCCGGAAGTAAAAGTGAATAACGAAGTACCGCTGTGGGCGACCCGTGAACTGGAAAAACTGGGCAAACTGTCGCGCAATGAGATCCTGCTGCTGGTGTTCGTGTGCTGTGCGCTGCTGATGTGGATCTTCGCCGCGGCGTGGATTGAACCGGCCATGGCTGCCCTGCTGATCGTTGGCCTGATGCTGTGGACCGGCGTGCTGGAGTGGAACGATATCACCGGTAACAAAGCCGCGTGGAATACCTTCGTCTGGTTCGCCACCCTGGTGGCGCTGGCGGATGGCCTCTCCTCCACCGGTTTTATCAGCTGGCTGGGTAAAGAAGGCGGCCTGCTGATGAGCGGTATCTCTCCGGGTGTCGCCACCATCGTGCTGCTGCTGGCGTTCTACCTGCTGCACTACCTGTTCGCCAGCACCACCGCGCACACCACGGCGCTGCTGCCTGCGATGCTGACCATCGCCTCCACCATTCCGGGCATGAATATGGAAGTGTTCGTTCTGCTGATGGTGACCTCGCTGGGCGTGATGGGGATCATTACCCCCTACGGTACGGGTCCAAGCCCGATTTACTACGGTAGCGGCTACCTGCCAACCAAAGACTACTGGCGCCTCGGTACCATCTTCGGTGCCATCTTCCTGGCAGCTCTGCTGCTGATTGGTTACCCGTGGATGTCCATGATGTTCTGATTCCTGACCGCCGGACTTCTCCTCCGGCGGTTTTATTTTTGTGGAGCAATACGCTATGTCAAACAAACCGTTTATCTACCAGAACCCCTTCCCTCTTGCGCACGATGACACCGAATACTATCTGCTGACCAAAGAGCACGTTTCCGTTGCCGAGTTCGACGGTCAGGAAGTCCTGAAAGTGGAGCCTGAAGCCCTGACCCTGCTGGCACAGCAGGCCTTCCACGATGCCGCGTTTATGCTGCGCCCTTCCCACCAGAAGCAGGTTGCCGCCATTCTCAACGACCCGGAAGCCAGCCAGAACGACAAATACGTTGCCCTCCAGTTCCTGCGTAACTCTGAAATTGCCGCAAAAGGCGTGCTGCCAACCTGTCAGGATACCGGCACCGCGATCATCATGGGCAAAAAAGGCCAGCGCGTCTGGACCGGCGGCGGTGACGAAGCGGCCCTGAGCCAGGGCGTCTATAACACATACATTGAAGATAACCTGCGCTACTCGCAGAATGCGGCGCTGGATATGTATAAAGAGGTGAATACCGGCACCAACCTGCCCGCGCAGATTGACCTCTACAGCGTGGACGGCGACGAGTATAAATTCCTGTGCATGGCGAAAGGCGGCGGTTCTGCCAACAAAACCTATCTCTACCAGGAAACCAAAGCGCTGATCACTCCGGCGAAGCTGAAAAACTACCTGGTTGAGAAGATGCGCACCCTGGGTACCGCAGCCTGCCCGCCGTACCACATTGCCTTTGTTATCGGCGGAACCTCAGTGGAAGCCACGCTGAAAACCGTTAAGCTGGCTTCTACCCGCTACTACGATGCGCTGCCAACCGAAGGCAACGAACACGGCCAGGCGTTCCGTGATGTTCAGCTCGAACAGGAACTGCTTCAGGAAGCGCAGAACCTTGGTCTGGGCGCGCAGTTTGGCGGCAAATACTTTGCCCACGACATTCGCGTAATCCGCCTGCCGCGCCACGGTGCCTCCTGCCCAATCGGCATGGGCGTCTCCTGCTCCGCTGACCGTAATATCAAAGCGAAAATCAACCGCGACGGGATCTGGATTGAGAAGCTGGAGCACAATCCGGGCCAGTACATTCCTGAATCCCTGCGTCAACAGGGTGAAGGCGACGTGGTGAGCATCAATCTCGACAAGCCGATGAATGAGATCCTGGCGCAGCTTTCCGCGCACCCGGTCTCCACCCGCCTGTCGCTGAACGGCACCATCATTGTGGCGCGCGATATCGCCCATGCGAAGCTGAAAGAGCTGCTCGACAACGGGGAAGAACTGCCGCAGTACGTTAAAGATCACCCGATTTACTACGCAGGCCCGGCGAAAACGCCAGAAGGTTACGCGTCTGGCTCCTTAGGCCCAACCACCGCCGGGCGTATGGACTCCTACGTGGACCTACTGCAATCCCACGGTGCGAGCATGATCATGCTGGCCAAAGGTAACCGCAGCCAGCAGGTCACCGACGCCTGCCATAAGCACGGCGGCTTCTACCTCGGCAGCATCGGCGGCCCGGCGGCGGTGCTGGCGCAAAACAGCATCAAGAGCCTGGAGTGCGTGGCGTATCCTGAACTGGGAATGGAAGCGATCTGGAAAATTGAAGTGGAGAACTTCCCGGCGTTTATCCTGGTGGATGACAAAGGCAACGACTTCTTCCAGCAGATCCAGAATAAACAGTGCAAAGGGTGCTCACAGCGCTGAGCGTTTCCATAACGCCGGAAGCAGCAACAGCGTATCGTTGATCAACCCGCGCTTGTCGCTGCCCGGCTTCCAGATAGTGACCATCGTCTGGCTTATTCCCTGGCTGCCCACTTCGGTGGGCAGCCTTTTTACATTTTTCCACTGCGTTGCCTGAAGATGGGTCGGCAAAAACCCCCAGCCGCAGCCCTGCTCCAGCAGGCCGCGCAGCATCTCCAGTTCGTTAGTGAAAAGCGTGTGCCCTGAAATTTGCAGGCGACGGGCGACCGGCTCGTCTGACGCGGGATGCATAATCACCTGTGGCACCAGAGAGAGATCGAGCAGCGACACCGGCGACGCAACCTCCGCAAAAAGCGCCGTTGCGGCGTAAAAATCCATTTCGATCGCCCCCAGCGCCCGCCACTCCATCTCATTGCCCACGCTGCGGTTGCGCGCCTGGCAGATGCCCAGATCAGCCTGACCGTTTGCCAGCATGGCTTCCGCCTCATCGCGGGATGCGCTGGTCAGGCTCAGGCGGATCTTTTTCGTCGCCAGTGTGGCAATCAGCGCCTGTAAAAAAGCTCTGGGGGTGAACGGATCGTAAACGAGGGCAATGTCCTGCGTCGCGCTGTCCGGCACCGATCTGGCAAACGCCTCAAACGCTTTGACCTGGCGCATTAGCAGGTGCGCCTGCCGCTGAAGCTGCTCCCCCTCCGGCGTCAGGCGCAGGCTGCGCCCCTCCCGCAGGAACAGAGCATAGCCCAGCCCATCCTCAAGGAAATCGATCAGATCCCGCAGGGTAGTACGATCCTTGCCGAGTTTACTGGCCGCCTTCATCAGGCTGCCGTGTTCAGCGACGGCAGTGAACGCCTCAAGCTGGGCAAAGGAATAGATCAGTGATGCCACGCCATTCTCCACGCAATTTTTACGGGGGATTTTCCCCCATAACGCGTTTTTTATTATAGGCCGCAGGTTCTTAAACTGAAGTCCTTCCTGAGCCAAACGAGATAAATATGAAAATCAAAACAAACCGCACGCTGCTCGCGGCGCTGGTTGTCAGCAGCCTGCTCTCGCCAGCCGTCATGGCGGCCTGCAACGGTACCGACCTCGCGACCTGTCCGGCGCCTTTCGATGCCAGACTCCCGGACGCGCATACCATGCTCACCTGGAACCAGGCCGATCGCGTGGTGGGCTTTCGCAATGACTACCGCAACTACGCAGGGGATGTGTTCCGCCACGGCAACGCTACGCCGCTGCTGCCCGCAGAAAAACCGCTCACCGATGCCCGCTATCAGGTGAAGGGTAAGAGTTACACTCTTCAGGATTACCTGAAACGCCAGAACGTCAGCGGCATGCTGGTGCTGAAAAACGGCAAAGTGGCCTATAAATACCTGGGTGAAGGCAATACCGACTCAACGCTCTGGACGTCGCGTTCCGTGGGCAAATCGGTGGTCTCCGCGCTGGTGGGTGCTGCAATTAAAGAAGGGAAAATCCACTCCCTGGACGACCTTGTCACCCAATACGAACCTGACTTAAAAGGCACCGCCTGGGAGGGCGTAACGCTAAAACAGCTCATCACCCACACCTCTGGCGTGGCGTGGAACGAAGATTACACCAACCCGCAATCTGACTTCGCCCGGCTTACCGAATGTGAAGCGAAGCCGGGCACCTACAACTGCGTGCGCACCCTGGTGAAGGGGTTACACCGTGAACACCCGGCGGGCGAAAACTGGTCCTATTCCTCGGGTGGCGCCTGGCTGTTAGGCGATGTGCTTGAGCGCGCCACCGGCATGACGCTCGCGGCGTATCTGGAGAAGACCATCTGGCAGCCGTACGGCATGGCGAGCGACGGCGTGTGGCATGCCTACAGCAAAGGCCAGCACGACGTGGGTGCGCATGGGTTCAACGCCACTCTGGAAGACTGGGGGCGTTTCGGGGAGTTTATCCTGCATAACGGTACGCTGCCGGACGGGAAGCAGATCCTCCCCGAGGGCTGGGTGAAACAGTCCTCAGCCTGGACACAGGCCAAAGGATCGGTGTCCGACGCGCATCCGAAGGGGTTATACGGCTACCAGTGGTGGAACAACGAAGTACCAGCCACCGCCACACACGTGGAGCCGAAAGTCGAAAATTCGCTGAAGGATTCCCTGTGGGCGCTGGGTATATTTGGTCAGATGATCATGGTTAATCAGAAAGAAAATCTGGTTATCGTCCAGTGGTCCACCTGGCCGCAGGCAGAGCCGTCATTCAGCGCCCAGCCGCTGGAAGCGTCGCTGATGTTTAGCGCGATTGCGAACGCGCTGCGCTGATAATCCCAAGCCAGGCCCCGCCTGGCTTCTCACCTGCGCGATGTCACAAAACCGATATATCAGCAACTTAGCGAAATCGAGTAAATAAAAGATCACCGAAATGTTAAGTTATTGTTGAATATGTAAATACTGGTCAACGCTTTGTCATTAATGCACCACACGCATCAGTCCATGCGCTATTTGCGCTTATTAATTTCCACTTCCTGATCCAGTTTTCAGAAACAGACGAGCATAACGTCACTATAAAACTGGAGATAATCATGGTTTCCTCAACCTCACCTGCAACGCTTCGTGCCAAAGCGGGCGCGATTTTCCGCGTCACGTCGGGCAACTTTCTTGAGCAATTCGACTTCTTTTTGTTCGGCTTTTATGCCACCTACATCGCCCATACTTTTTTTCCGGCAAGCAGTGAATTTGCGTCCCTGATGATGACCTTCGCCGTCTTTGGCGCGGGCTTCCTGATGCGTCCGATCGGGGCCATTGTGCTGGGGGCTTACATTGATAAAGTGGGTCGCCGTAAAGGGCTGATCGTCACCCTGTCAATTATGGCCACCGGAACCTTCCTGATCGTGCTGATCCCTTCTTACCAGAGCATTGGCCTGTGGGCGCCGCTGCTGGTGCTGACCGGCCGCCTGTTGCAGGGTTTTTCGGCAGGCGCCGAGCTGGGCGGGGTTTCGGTTTATCTGGCGGAGATCGCCACGCCGGGCCGCAAGGGTTTCTACACCAGCTGGCAGTCGGGTAGCCAGCAGGTCGCCATTATGATCGCGGCGGCGATGGGATTTGCGCTGAATGTGGTGCTGCAAGAGAGTGCCATTCGCGAATGGGGATGGCGTATTCCGTTCCTGTTTGGCTGTCTGATTGTGCCGTTTATCTTTTTCCTGCGCCGCAAGCTCGAAGAGACCGAGGAATTCAGCGCCCGTCGCCACCATCTGGCAATGCGTCAGGTCTTCACAACGCTGCTCGCCAACTGGCCGGTAGTCGTCGCGGGCATGCTGATGGTGGCGATGACCACCACCGCGTTTTACCTGATCACCGTTTACGCGCCGACCTTCGGTAAAAAAGTCCTGATGCTTAGCGCGTCGGACAGTCTTCTGGTCACGCTGCTGGTGGCGGTGTCCAACTTCATCTGGCTTCCGGTGGGCGGCGCGCTGTCGGATCGCTTCGGGCGTAAACCGGTGCTGATCGCCATGACGCTGCTGGCGCTGGCGACCAGCTATCCGGCGCTGACGATGCTGGCCGCAGCCCCGAGCTTCTCAATGATGCTGACCGTGCTGCTGTGGCTCTCTTTCCTCTACGGCCTGTATAACGGCGCGATGATCCCGGCCCTGACGGAGATCATGCCAGCAGAGGTGCGCGTGGCGGGCTTCTCACTGGCTTACAGCCTGGCAACGGCGGTCTTTGGCGGTTTCACGCCGGTGATTTCGACTGCCTTAATTGAGTACACCGGCGACAAAGCCTCCCCGGGCTACTGGATGAGCTTTGCCGCCGTTTGCGCCCTGCTGGCAACGCTTTATCTCTATCGTCGTCGCACGTTAATCCTGCAAACTGCCGTTAAGGAGTGATCCCTCATGCTTACATTCAGAACGGTGATTGCCGCCCTGACCTTCGCCACCCTCAGCGCGGGCGCGCTTGCGCAGGATGTGACGGTGATGATTTCTGGCGGCTTCAAAGCGGCGCTGGAGAAGCTGAGGCCGCAGTACGAAGCGCAAAGCGGCGACAGGCTCATTGTGATCTCCGGCCCGTCGATGGGCAAAACGCCGCAGGCCATTCCGGCCCGGCTCGCCCGGGGCGAAAAAGCGGACGTGGTGATTATGGTGGGCGATGCGCTGGCGAAACTGGAACAGGATCGCAGGACGGCGGCGGGCTCCCGCGTGGAGCTGGCGGATTCGCCCGTCGGGATGGTCGTCAAAGCGGGCGCGCCGGTGCCGGATATCAGTACGGTGCCTGCCCTGCGGCAAACGCTGCTGAAGGCGCATTCCATGGCTTATTCCGACAGCGCCAGCGGCCGGTATGTAGAGAGCCAGCTGTTCCGTAAGCTGGGCATCGACGGCCAGGTCCACGATAAAGCGCACCGGGTTGAGCGCATCCCGGTGGCGTCTGAAGTGGCAAAAGGGAAATACGATCTCGGCTTTCAGCAGGTGAGCGAGCTTCTGCCGGTCCCGGGGGTGACGTTTGTGGGTAAGTTGCCTGACGACATGCAGTACATTACCCGTTTCGCCGGAGCCGTAACGCAGAAGGCTGACCATCCCGAACAGGGAAAAGCGCTGCTGGCCTTTCTCTCTTCGCCACAGGCCGCCAGCGTCATTACGGCAACGGGCTTAACGCCCGTCAGTGCACCTCGCGATACTGCTCGGTAATCAGCGTTTCGAGTTCGGCAGCAATATAGGACTGGATCCGCCCGCGGCGGCGGATCAGCCCCACGGTTCGCCTGACCTCAGGCTCGGTTAAAGGTACCGACGTCAGCAGCGAATGCTCTGCGCGGGGCATTGACATGGCGGGAACGGCCGCAATGCCGATCCCGGCTTCAACCATCCCCAGCATGGTCGTCACGTGCCGCGTTTCGCAGATGCTGGGGCGCTCAGGCCGAATATGCCCGACCCGCTGGTCGAGAAGATTGCGGTTGCCGGAGGTCTTATCCAGACCGATATAATCCTGCTGATAAAAAGCCTGCCACGTCAGGCTTTTTCTTTTTGCAAGCGGGCTGTCGCGCCGGCAGGCAGCCACGTAGACATCCTCCACCAGCGGGACAAACTCGATGTCGGGCTGCAAACTCCGGGCAAAGCAGATACCAAAATCCGCCTGTCCGCGGGTGACGGCCTCGATAACATTTCCGGCGCTGCTGTCGATCAGTTTTATGCGCACGCGGGGGTAACGGGACTGAAAGCGGCGGATAACATCCGGCATAAAGTAACAGGCGGCGGACGGCACCGTCGCCACGGTGATTAGCCCCGTACGCTCCTCGCTGGCCTTATCGATATCCGAAAGCATGGACTCCACATCAGCAAGCAGCTGTCCGCACCGGTCGGCAAAGGTCTGTCCATACAGGGTCAGCGTGACGCGCCGGGTGGTTCTGTCGAACAGTTTTGTCCCCAGTGCCGCCTCCAGCTTTTCAATTCTGCGACTCAACGCCGACTGGGAAAGGCAGATAGACTCCGCCGCAAGACGGAAATTGCCATATTCCAGTAAAGCGCGGAAGGCATAGAGATCGTTGAGGTCAAAATTGACGGGCATACTGACGGGATCCTTAAGCACGGTAGGGTAAGAAGAGATTTATCATAGTCGCGCACGACATACTTCACAAAATGAAGGGGATACCCCTAAAGCGCTATCAACCTGACGGCACATAGTGATAGTTTATGCGGGCTGGATTCCTCTTAAACAGGCTGCCAGTCTGCATGCAGCCGAAGAGGAGTGTCATACTGCTTAACAGAGTATGTTGGCATGCTAACAGCCCCTGACCTTTCCATTTTGTTCACGTGCGAGTAACGAGCAAAGCGATGATTAAGTGGCCCTGGAAAACGAACGACGCTGGTCGAAATATGGCGCTGCCCTGGGATGAGGCTCTGGCGATCCCCGTGCTGGCGAATCTCTTGCCTGAAGAGCAATCAAAGCTGATTCAGCTGGCCGAGCGTTTTTTACAGCAAAAACGGCTGGTACCGCTACAGGGCTTCGAACTGGATCCGCTTAAAAATTCCCGCATCGCCCTGCTCTTCTGCTTGCCGGTGCTGGAGCTGGGTATCGAATGGCTGGATGGCTTCCACGAAGTGCTGATCTACCCGGCGCCGTTTATCGTCGATGATGAGTGGGAGGATGACATCGGGCTGGTGCACAACCAGCGTATGGTGCAGTCCGGGCAAAGCTGGCAGCAAGGGCCAATCATCCTCAACTGGCTGGATATTCAGGACTCGTTCGATGCCTCGGGCTTCAACCTGATCATTCACGAAGTGGCGCATAAGCTGGATACCCGCAACGGCGATCGCGCCAGCGGCGTGCCGCTGATCCCGCTGCGTGAAGTCGCGGGATGGGAGCACGACCTGCACGCGGCGATGGAAAACATTCAGGATGAGATAGACCTGGTGGGTGAAAGCGCGGCCAGCATTGATGCCTATGCCGCGACCGATCCCGCCGAGTGTTTTGCGGTACTGTCCGAGTATTTCTTTAGCGCACCTGAGCTTTTTGCCCCGCGCTTCCCGGCGCTGTGGCAGCGTTTTTGCCAGTTTTATCAGCAGGATCCGCTCCAGCGTCTGCGGCAAAGTGAGGACGCAGCCAGCACCTCCCCTCATCCGTTCCACTAATGTTCAGCAGAGGTACGATCGGTCGATCGTACCCACACGCTCACCGCGAGAAACAGCAGCGCCATTCCCCATGCGGCAGTAATCAAAAACTGCTCACCGTAAAAGCGCGTCACCACGGGTACCAGCAGCGCGCTGGCCCCGTACCCCAGCGTATGGCTGGTGGCGATCACCCCTGCGCCTTTGCCCGTCGTCAGCCGATCGTTGAGCAAAAGCTGGTATCCCGGCGTTGCCATGGCGGCCCCCAGCGAAGTGATGACAATTCCCACGTAGAACAGGGCTAAACTGGCGAGACACATCAGCCCAAGACCCGCCACCATCAAGACCGCGGCAATTAAGAGTAAAACTCTCGGGGTAAAATGCTGCGGGCGTACCACCAGAAACTGCGCCGCCAGGGTCGCCAGCGCGGCCAGGCTCAGCAGCAGCGCGACATGATGGCTGATTTGCACGGCATCGCCATTAAATAACGGGTGAAGATGCGGCGATAAACCAAGCTGCATCAGGCTGACCAGCGCCGCCAGCAGCAGTGCCAGCACCAGGAAAGGCAGCATGGAGGCCTGTAACCGCGTCGACTGGTGCGCCACCGGCGGCAGCGGGGGATCGGCGGCTTCGCGCAGCACCAGCAGAAGCGCGATAAACGGTGCCAGCGCCATCAGCCAGAGCGGTGCGACCGGGCTGACGCTGAGCATCAGCGCGGCCAGGGGCGGTCCCAGCAGACGCCCGCAGCTAAGGCCAGAGCTTATCGTCGCCAGCGCCGCCATCCTTTTATCCAGCCCCGCGCGTTGAATGGCCCACGTCTGGGCCGCAGGCACCAGCCCTGATACCGTCAGGCCGTACAGCATGCGCGACAGCACCAGGCCTGCCATTCCCCAGAGAGCATTCAGCGCGCCGTTCGCCATCGCCCAGACCACCAGCGCCATCACGACAAAGCTCGCCAGATAGCCTCCCAGCGAGGCCAGCATAACGATCTTACAGCCGTGCCGCTCGCTCTGGCGTCCCCACCAGGGCGATGCGGGTAAAAAGAGCATCGAGCCGAACATCAGCAGCCCGGCCCAGACGGAGAGCGACAGTCCGGTCAGGGAGACCAGCTGCGGCAGCATAACCAGCAAACCGTTTTGCCCAATACCTAATAAACCGGCGCCCAGTGCCAGGGGCCAGTTAGCTTTAGGGGTCACAACGTCAGTGAGATTCTCAGTACGGGTGCGCATAAAATTGTGAAGATAATGTCAATAAATGTGTGGAAATTATGAAGTTTATGAAAACAAATATTGCAAAAATAGTTGCCACTGTAAACAGAATGAATATCATAACGAGAATTATTATCAGTCATGGAATGAGGTACAACTATGCGTACTCTGCCCCGCTCCGCCGGTACAGATGTTGCGGCCCAGTGTTTTTTGAACGCGCTGCTGCGCGAAACGAAGGACTGGCATTATCTTCCCGCAACCCGTGCGGATGAGTTATCACAGATTCATATCCCGCTCTCCCCAACCCAGGCCATTCGGGTTCCGGTACGCTATTTCTCCCCCACGCAGCATCACCAGTATCGTTTTCCGGCAACGCTGATTCAGGCCGACAGCGACGGCGGTGACACGGTCACATTTCATCAACTGATTGATTTCATTCTTCAAAAAGAGACGGTAAAAGGCGATCTGGATGCTGATACGCTGGCTCGCTTTAAGCAGCGCGTCCTGGAAAGCCATACGCACACCTGGCAGGCCATTGATTTACGCCACAACTGGGCAAACCTGCGCGATAAGCCGCTGACGTTTGCCGAAGCGGAACAGGCGCTGCTGGTCGGCCATGCTTTTCATCCTGCCCCAAAGTCGCACGAGCCGTTTAACGAGGTCGAGGCGCGTCGCTATCTGCCGGATTTCGCCTCCCGCTTCCCGCTGCGCTGGTTTGCGGTTGAGCATGAGCTGATTACCGGCGACAGCCTGAATGTCTCCCTGCGGGAACGTCTGCTGCGCTTTGCAGCGCAGAGCGCGCCGGCCCTTCTCGGTCACTTCACCGACACCTGCTGGCTGCTGCCGATGCACCCGTGGCAGGCCGACTATCTGCTGGAGCAGGACTGGTGCCAGCGTCTGGTAGAAAAAGGCGCCCTGCGCGATCTGGGCGAAGCCGGTGCGCAATGGCTGCCCACCAGCTCTTCCCGCTCGCTGTACAGCGAAACCAACAGCGACATGATTAAGTTTTCCCTGAGCGTGCGGCTGACCAACTCCGTGCGCACGCTGTCGGTGAAAGAGGTTAAGCGCGGCATGCGCCTGGCGCGGCTGGCGAAAACGGCACGCTGGCAGGAACTTCAGGCGCGCTACCCGACTATGCGCGTGATGCAGGAGGACGGCTGGGCGGGGCTGTGCGATGAGCACGGCGTCGTCCAGGAAGAGAGCCTGATGGCCCTGCGCGTCAACCTGCTGTTCGATACCCCTGAAACGCAAACCAACGTGCTGGTGAGCCTGACCCAGGCCGCGCCGGACGGCGGCGAAAGCCTGCTCGCCGCGGCGGTGCGTCGTCTGAGCCAGCGTCTGGATCTCCCGCTCGCCCAGGCCGCGCGCTGCTGGCTGGACGCTTACTGCGACCGGGTATTGCTTCCGCTGTTCAGCGCCGAGGCGGACTACGGTCTGGTCCTGCTGGCGCACCAGCAAAATATCCTCGTTGAGATGCAGCAGGATTTCCCCGTTGGGCTGATCTACCGCGACTGCCAGGGCAGCGCCTGGACCGAAGGGGCCGACGCGTGGCTGAAAGAGGCAGGTGAAACCGAAGTGGAAAACCGCTTCGGTGAGAGCCAGCTGCTGCGCTACTTCCCTTATTACCTGCTGCTGAACTCTACCCTTGCCGTCACCGCCGCGCTCGCCGCTGCCGGTTTCGACAGCGAAGAGAACCTGATGTCCCGCGTGCGTGACGCGCTGGCCGAACTGCGCACCACGGCGAAGCAGACCCGCTGCCTCGATTATGTGCTCAACAGCCCGACCTGGAACTGCAAAGGCAACTTCTTCTGCTACCTGCACGATCGCAACGAAAACACCATCGTCGATCCGGCGGTGATCTATTTCGACTTTAGCAACCCGTTTTATAAGGAGAAGGCGTGATGGCAAACGCGAATATCGTCCATTCCGGCTACGGCTTTCGCTGCACGGTCACGGAACAAAACCTGCCGCTGACGCTGGGTCTCGACGGCAGCGCGGTGCTGGAGCGGCTGACCGGGCTCCCGGACGGCTGGCTGGTGGACGCCCTCGACCAGCTGTTTGTTGCCGCGCCCGCCCTGACCGGCATTACCCTGCCGTGGGCAGCCTGGCAGGATGAACCTCAGGCGCAGGCGCTTTTTAGCCTCGTTCACGGGGACTATCTGGCGCGTGAAATTTTCTGGCAGCTGCCGCTGTGGCTGAAAGGCGAACGTCCGCAGGCGAGCGGCGGAATGCAGTTTGACGAAAGCCGTCAGCTGTACTTCCCGCTGCGCCCTCACCGCCCGCAGAGAGAGGTGTACCGCCGTTACGATCCGCAGATTAAGCGCACCTTGAGCTTCCGCGTGGCGGACGTGGCGCTGGACGGCGAGCGTTTTACCCGCTGGATGAACAACCCGCGCGTGAACGCTTTCTGGGAGATGGCGGGACCGCAGGCCGAGCAGGAAAACTACCTGCGCCGCCAGCTTGATTCGACGTACTGCTACCCGGTTATCGGCTGCTTCGATGACCAGCCGTTCGGCTATTTTGAACTCTACTGGGCGGCAGAAGATCGCATTGGCCGCCACTACCGCTGGCAGCCGTTTGACCGCGGGCTGCACATGCTGGTGGGTGAAGAAAACTGGCGCGGCGCGCAATACATCCGCAGCTGGCTGCGCGGCCTGAGCCACTATCTGTATCTCGATGAACCGCGCACCACGCGCATTGTCGCCGAGCCGCGCTTCGACAACCAGCGTCTGTTCCGCCATCTGGCGTCCGCCGGTTTCGACACGGTGAAAGAGTTCGACTTCCCGCACAAACGCTCCCGTCTGATCATGAGCGAGCGTCACCGCTTCTTCCACGAGGTGGAACTGTGAACGAACTCTGGCAGAAAGTGAACCGCGAGATGGTGGCGAAGATCCTCGCCGAACTGGAATATGAACGCACCCTGCGCGCCGAGCCGGTTTCGGCGGACAACTGGCGCATCAGTATGGGCAACGCGTGCTGGCAGTTTCGCGCCACGCGTGGGATATGGGGCTGGCTGCATATTGACCCTGATACCCTGACCACCACCAGCGGCGCGGCGGTCGAAGCGGAAAACGCGCTGCTGCAACTGGCCACCGTGCTGGAGATGAGCGACGCGCAAACGGCGGAGCACATGGAAGATCTCTACGCCACGCTGCGGGGTGACATGCAGCTGTTGCAGGCGCGTGAAACGCTGGATGCCGATGCGCTGATCCACCTCGACCCGGACGAACTACAGTGCCTGATGCGCGGTCACCCGAAGTTTATTTTCAACAAGGGACGCCGCGGCTGGGGGCTGGATGCCCTGCGCCTGTACGCGCCGGAATATCGCGGGCGTTTCCGCCTGCACTGGGTCGCCGTGCAGCGCGAGCGTCTGGTCTGGAGCAGCGACGCCGATTGCGATATTAACGCCCTGCTCTCCAGCGCCATGGACGATGCCGAGCGCGAGCGGTTCGACGCCCGCTGGCAGGAGCTGGATCTGGACGACAGCTTGCTGCCGGTGCCGCTGCACCCGTGGCAGTGGCAGCAAAAAATTGCCATTCATTTCCTGGCGCAGCTCGCGCGCGGTGAGATGGTAGAGCTGGGTGAGTTCGGCGATGAGTATCTGGCGCAGCAGTCCCTGCGCACGCTGACCAACGCCAGCCGTCGCGCGCCGTATGACATCAAGCTGCCGCTGACTATCTACAACACCTCCTGCTATCGCGGTATTCCGGGCAAGTATATCGCCGCCGGTCCGCTGGCCTCGCGCTGGCTACAGCAGCAGTTCGCCAGCGATGCCACGCTGATTCACTCCGGGGCGCAGGTGCTTGGCGAACCCGCAGCCGGATATCTGTCGCATCCGGGTTATGCCGCATTGCCTGAGGCGCCGTACCGCTATCAGGAGATGCTGGGGGTGATCTGGCGCGAGAACCCATCCTGCTATTTACAGGATGGCGAACAGGCGGTGCTGATGGCGGCGCTGATGGAAACCGATAACCAGGGGCGCCCGCTGATTGACGCGTGGATCAAACGCTCGGGGTTAACCGCTGACGCATGGCTGGAAAAGCTGTTTGAGGCGACGGTGATCCCCTTCTATCACCTGCTCTGTCGCTACGGGGTGGCGCTCATCGCCCACGGCCAGAACGTCACGCTGGTGATGAAAGATTACGTTCCGCAGCGCATTTTGCTGAAGGATTTCCAGGGCGACATGCGCCTGGTGGATGAAGATTTCCCGCAGGCGCAGAGCCTGCCGGAGCAGGTAAAAGCGGTGACGGCGCGCCTCAGCGCGGATTACATCATCCACGACCTGCAAACCGGCAACTTTGTCACGGTGCTGCGCTTTATATCCCGCCTCACCCTGCAATGCGGCGTGAGCGAAACCCGCTTCTATCAGATCCTGGCGCTGGTGTTACGTCGCTATATGGCCGCCCATCCGGATCTTGCGGCGCGCTTCGCCAAATTCGACCTGTTTAAGCCGCAGATTATTCGCGTGATCCTCAACCCGGTCAAACTTACCTTCTCTGAACACGACGGCGGCAGCCGCATGCTGCCGAACTACGTCTGCGATCTTGATAACCCTCTTTTTCTGGTCTCCCAGGAGTCAGCGCAATGAAAACCTATGATTTCATCGGCATCGGTATCGGTCCGTTCAACCTCAGTATTGCCGCGCTGGCAGAGGGGCTGGACGGTTTTAGCTCACTGTTTCTTGAACGCAAGCCGCACTTCTCCTGGCACCCGGGGATGATGGTGCCGGACTGCCATATGCAGACCAGCTTCCTGAAGGATCTGGTCAGCGCCGTGGAGCCAACCAACCGCCACAGCTTTCTGAACTATCTGGTACAGCGCAAAAAGTTCTACCGTTTCCTCACCACCGAGCAGCGCACCGTGTCGCGCGAGGAGTTTGCCGACTACCTGTGCTGGGCGGCGGATAACCTCACTAACCTGGCCTTCAGCCAGCAGGTACAGCAGGTCAGCTTTGATGAGCAAAACGGCCTGTTTGAGGTCGTGACCCAGCGGGATCGCTTCCTGGCGCGCCACGTCTGCGTGGGGATTGGGAAGCAGATCAATCTCCCAGACTGCGTCACCGCGCAGGACGACACCTGCTTCCACGCCAGCGAAATGATGCTGCGCACGCCGGATTTAGCGGGCAAGCGCGTCACCGTCGTCGGCGGCGGCCAGAGCGGTGCGGATCTGTTTTTAAATATCTTCCGTGGGGAATGGGGGCAGCCGCTGAGCCTCAACTGGGTGTCGCGCCGCAACAACTACAACGCGCTGGATGAAGCCGCGTTTGCCAATGAGTATTTCACGCCGGAGTACGTGGACAGCTTCTCGACCCTTGGTGACGACGCCCGACGTCAGATGTTGCAGGAGCAGAAGATGACCTCCGACGGGATCACCACGGAGTCGCTGCTGGCCATCTATCGCGCCATGTATCACCGCTTCGAAGTGCTGCGCGAAAAACCCTGGGCGCATCTGATGCCGTCCCGCTCGGTGACGGCGCTGACGCGCCAGGAAACCGGACATCGCCTCAGCATCCAGCATCACCTGGACGGCGGGCGCGAACAGCTGGAGAGCGACGTGGTGATTTTCGCCACCGGCTACCGCGCCGTGCAGCCCGCGTTTCTCGCCCCGCTCTCTTCCCGACTGCGTCTGGATGAGAATGAAGCCTTCTGCATCAACAACGATTTCACCCTTGAATGGGACGGCCCGCAGAGCAACCGCCTGTTTGCCGTCAATGCCGGGATGCACCGTCTCGGTATTGCCGAACCCCAGCTCAGCCTGATGGCCTGGCGCGCGGCGCGAATTTTGAATCGCGCTCACGATGACGAGCCGTTTGAGCTGGCAACCACCCCCGGCGTGATCCACTGGCGGAGCACCACCAGCCCGGAGAGCAGCCAGGTTTTTAAATCATTAATGAAGACCACCGAGTACTGACACACACATTCAGGATCAACATAACAATGAAACGTTCTCATCTTTGGGTTTTAAATCCGTGCTTGCTTGCCATGCTTTCTACCTCTGCGTGGGCGGAAGAACAAAAGGAAGAAGATATTGTGGTCTCCGCCAGCCGGGCACATCGCAGCGTGGCAGAGATGGCGCAAACCACCTGGGTTATTGAGCGGGCGGAAATTGAGCAGCAGGTTCAGGGCGGGAAAGAGATTAAAGACGTGCTGGCCCAGCTGATCCCCGGCATGGACGTCAGCAGCCAGGGACGTACCAACTACGGCATGAACCTGCGCGGTCGCTCCATGATGGTGATGGTGGACGGCGTACGTCTGAACTCTTCCCGCAGCGACAGCCGCCAGCTCGACTCTATCGATCCGTTCAACATTGACCGTATCGAAGTCATTTCCGGCGCCACCTCGCTGTACGGCGGCGGCAGTACCGGCGGGCTGGTGAACATCGTCACCAAAAAAGGCCAGCCGGAGACCGAAGTGGAGTTCCAGACCGGGGCAAAAAGCGGGTTTAACAGCCATAACGACCATGATGAGAACGTCTCCGCAGCCGTGAGCGGCGGCAATGACAACGCCTCTGGCCGTCTGTCGGTCTCCTATCAGCGCTACGGCGGCTGGTATGACGGCAACGGCGACGAGGTGATTATCGATAACACCCAGACCGGCTTGCAGTATTCCGACCGTATCGACGTGATGGGGACAGGCACCATCAACATCGACGATCATCAGCAGCTCCAGTTAACCACGCAGTACTACAAGAGCGAATCCGACGGCAAGCACGGCCTGTTCCTTGGGGAGAATTTCGCTGCGGTCACGGGCGATGCCAAAGCCTATAATAAAGATAACCTGAACTCTGACCGTATCCCGGGCACAGAGCGTCACCTGATCAACCTGCAATACTCGAACACCGATTTCTGGGGTCAGGATCTGGTTGCGCAGATTTACTACCGTGACGAGAGCCTGACCTACTACCCGTTCCCGACGCTGAGCAAAGGCGCGGTGACCAGCATTGGCGCGTCCCAGCAGAAAACCGATTTTTACGGCGGCAAGCTAACGCTAAACAGCAAGCCGATGGACGACCTGACCCTCACCTGGGGTGTGGATGCCGACCACGAAACGTTCGATGCCAACCAGCAGTTCTTTGACTTGAGCAAAGCGGCGGCGAGCGGCGGCATGGAGCTGGACAATGCCTACAACGTGGGCCGTTATCCGGGTTACAGCATTACCAACCTCGCGCCGTTCCTGCAAGCCAGCTATGACATTGACGCCATCACCCTGAGCGGCGGCGTGCGTTACCAGTACACCGAAAACAAGGTGGACGATTTTGTCGGCTACGCCCAGCAGCAGGCAATCGCCACGGGCAAAGCGACCTCCGCTGACGCGGTGCCGGGCGGGAAAACCGACTACAACAACTTCCTGTTTAACGCCGGGATCCTTGGACGTCTTACCGAACAGCAGCAGCTGTGGTTTAACTTCTCCCAGGGCTTCGAGATCCCGGACCTGGCGAAGTACTACGGCTCCGGCACCTATCAGCTGGTCGATGGTCACTATCGCCTGCAAAACAGCGTCAACGTGAACGACTCAACGCTGGACGGTATTAAGGTCAATGCTTACGAGCTGGGCTGGCGCTTCACCGGCGATAACCTGCGTACCCAGGTGGCGGCCTACTACTCGCTCTCGGATAAAACCATCACCATCAACAAGAGCGACATGACCATCAACCTGGAGGACGATAAACGTCGTATCTATGGGGTTGAAGGCCAGGTGGACTATTTCTTCACCGACAGCGACTGGAGCACCGGGGCGAACTTTAACGCCATCAAGTCCGAAACGCGTGAAAACGGGAAATGGGAGAAGCTGACGGTCGACAGCGCCAGCCCGTCTAAAGCCAGCGCATGGGTTAACTGGGCGCCGGGCGACTGGGCCCTGCGCGTGCAGAGCACACAAACCTTCGACGTGTCTGACGCCGACGGTAAGAAGATTGATGGCTATAATACCGTTGATTTCCTGGGCAGCTACGCCCTGCCGGTGGGCAAAGTCAGCTTCAGCGTGGAGAACCTGCTGGACAAAGACTACACCACCGCCTGGGGCCAGCGCGCACCGGGGCTGTATAGCCCAACCTATGGCTCACCGGGTCTTTATACTTATAAAGGCCGTGGACGTACGTTTGGCCTGAACTACTCCGTTCTGTTCTGATCCTGCGCGCCGCCTGCGGGCGGCGCATTTTGCTGTGCAATTTGAAAGCAAATTTGCTATTAAATCATCGGTTTGCTGAAATTCTCGGCAAACGAACAAAAACGGTGTTTTCCCCTTTGACAAGGCGCACGCAGGTCGATAATATGCGCCTCGTTCACACGATTCCTCTGTAGTTCAGTCGGTAGAACGGCGGACTGTTAATCCGTATGTCACTGGTTCGAGTCCAGTCAGAGGAGCCAAATTTGAAAAGCCTGCTTTTAGAGCAGGCTTTTTGCTTTTGTGGGTTACAACACAAACTCGTAATGAGAACCATCGGGTAGTTCTACATCCAGCCGTAGCTTCCCTCCGGCGGCCTCAACGTAGCGTTTCAAAGAAGAAAGCTTAATATCGCGTCCTGCCTTTTCCATGACGGCGACAGTAGGTTGTTTAATACCCAACGCCCTGGCCATATCTACCTGCGTTTTTTGCACTTTTTCACGTAACTCGGCCAGATGGATATTGAGCAAAATATCCGTTGCCATTGCCTGTGCGCTGGCAACAACCTCAGGTTTTTCATCTGCAATAAGCTGCTCCAGGGTTCTGCCCATCGCGTTAATTCCTCTCTTTTAATGTGTTCAGCCAGCGAGTGTATTCCCGATCCGCAACGAGGAGCATCTCATCGTAAAATCGCCTTTCATTACCGACCTTATTGCCCGCACACAGTACAATACCCGTACGGTTCGGATCGAAAGCGAAAAATGCCCTCAGCGGATCACCCTTACTCTGGATACGCAACTCTTTCATGTTGCTGTGGCGGGAGCCTTTCAGCGTATCGGCATACGGTCTGGACAGACCCGGTCCCCTCTCCCGCAAAACAAGTAGCGCGGCCAGTACGCTGGCTCTCTCGCTATCGTTTAATGAGGTGAACCAGTCGTCAAACCTGTCCGTAGTTTTAATCGCCCACACGGGACCTCCTTGTACAACATAGATCAAAAACTATATAGATGCAAAACTATAGTGCCGATTATGCAGACAGATTGGCTGGTATGCAGGTTAAGGATGCAAAATATGGAAGCCGTCTTCAGAAATAAAGGAGAAACAGGGTGAAGGGGGAATACAAGCCCGGAAAGCGCAGCGCACCCGGGCAAACGCGTAGTTAAATCTGATAATCGATCGCCACCTCTTCCGGCTCCATCACCTGGCGTTTGATCTCATCTACGGAGAGCCCCGCATTGCACAGCTCGATAAAACGCCACACATAGTTACGCTGAAGCTGCCCGCGCTTCAGCCCGAGCCAGACGGTGTTCGCATCGAACAGATGACGCGTATCCAGACGCACCAGATTACCAGCCTCATATTCGCCGCCAGACTGCTCGGCCACCAGGCCAATCCCCAGCCCTAACTCGACGTAGGTTTTGATCACGTCGGAATCCTGCGCGCTCAGCACCACGTCCGGCGTGAGCCCTTTACGCTTGAACGCTTCATCTATGCGCGAACGCCCGGTAATGCCCTGCCGGTAGGTGATAAGCGGCCATTTGACGATCTCTTCCAGCGTCAACGGTGAAACCTGGTTCAGCGGGTGTTCGGCGGGTAATAGCAGGCTGTGGTGCCAGCGGAACCACGGGAACGCCACCAGCAGCGGGTCATTGCTCAGCCGTTCACTGGCGATACCGATATCGGCCCCACCGTTATGCAGCAGCACTTCAATTTCCTGCGGCGTGCCCTGGATCAGTTCGAGACGTACGTCCGGGAAGATCTCACGAAATGCTTTGATAACCGTCGGAAGGCTGTAACGCGCCTGTGTATGGGTGGTGGCGATAGTCAGCACACCGGAAGCGTCGTTGGTAAAGAGATCCGCCAGCCGACGAACGTTGCTGGCCTCGTTGAGAATGCGCTCAGCGATGGTCAGCAATGCCTTGCCTGGCTCGGTCATACCCAGCAGGCGCTTGCCGCGACGGATAAAAATCTCAATGCCTAACTCCTCCTCCAGCTCGCGGATATGTCGGCTGACGCCCGACTGAGAGGTGTAAAGCATATTGGCGACTTCGGTCAGGTTGTAATCCCGCCTGGCCGCCTCACGAATAATTTTAAGTTGCTGGAAATTCACAATTCACTCCGGCGCATCTGACATAAGGCTATTGTTAGAGTCAGGCGGGCTGGAGAACAAATAATAAAAACCAGCATCTTATGCTTATTTGGAATATCAGCTGACGAGTTGCAGCTCGCGATTTTCCAGCGACGGCTTACTGACCAGAGACATCAGGATCTCTTTCACCGCCTGCGCCTGCGGTGACAGGGAGCCGCGCGCGGACATATTCAACGACAGCGGTAAGCTCATGGATGGCGTGGTGATGCGGGCCATCCAGCCGTTCGCGGCGCTGCACAGTGAACGTGCGGCAGACTCGGGCAGAACCGTTACACCCATGCCGCTGGCAATGGCGGCAGTCAGCGTGGAGATGGAATCAATTTCGCCGATAATTTTGGCCGTCAGACGGCGCAGCGAGAACGCTTCGTCAACGCGCACGCGCACGGCACTGTAGTCGCGCGGCAGGAACAGGTTCATCTCTGCCACAGCGGTTAAATCAATGCTCTGGCCGGGGCAATCACGGGTACCGACCAGGTAAAGATCTTCCTTCAGCAGCGGCTGGCTGGTGATCCCGGCAACCGGGGAGCGATCGTACAGCACCGCCATATCCAGCTGACCGTTGAGCAGTTTGTCATTGAGCACGGAACCACTGTTCTCATGCAGATAAACCAGCACTTCCGGTAGCTCCGCGCGCACTGCCTGTAGCAGCGGCATGGTGACAGACGATGCGGCCGTTCCCGGCGCCAGGCCAATGGAGACATGGCCGCTCAGGGTCTGACCCACATTGTGCACGGCCAGCTGCGCCTGTTCACACTGACGCAGGATCGTGCGGGCATGGGTATATAAAATTTTTCCCGCTTCGGTAGGCGTTACGCCGCGCTTGGTGCGGATCAACAGTTGCTGGTCCATTTCGCCTTCCAGAGTCGCGACCTGCTGGCTCAGCGCAGGCTGCGCGATATGCAGCACTTCAGCCGCCTGGGTCAGGCTGCCGATATCGACGATTTTTACGAAGTATTTCAGTCGTCTTAAGTTCATGTTGCCCCCTGTTCGAAAATAGCGTGCCGGTAACGGCTGTGTTGTTAAACAGGTTTTGCAATATGGATGCCAGTTTTTTGCAGCGGGTGTATGTCGCTGCTAAGCGGCTGAAAATAAGGAAAGCCAATCACTGGTGCCTGTTTTGAGACGGGGACAACGGTTTCCGATCTGCCCCATTCGGGGTATATCTGCACAATAATGGTGCATTCCGTTGGCAAAAACGTCACTTTGCTGGTTTTGTCAGCAAACAGTTCAAAGTCGGCAATCCATCCTTTGACAAGGCGTACGCAGGTCGATAATATGCGCCCCGTTCACACGATTCCTCTGTAGTTCAGTCGGTAGAACGGCGGACTGTTAATCCGTATGTCACTGGTTCGAGTCCAGTCAGAGGAGCCAAATTTGAAAAGCCTGCTTTTAAAGCAGGCTTTTTGCTTTTCTGCGTTCGGTCAGTTTGTCGGGTGGCGCTGCGCTTACCCGACCTACATTCTGCGTTCGGTAAAATTGTCGGGTGGCGGCTTCGCCTTACCCGACCTACGGTCCTGTAGACCCGGTAAGCGCAGCGCCACCGGGCATAGCAAGCTTCACCGGCATCCCCGACCGCCGTTCCAGCTCAGCGCCCGCCCCTTCACTTATTAGCTGCGTCCTTTGTGCGGCTGAAATGGGCAGCGGCACCTTATTTGTCGATTCAAATTCCGCGCGATTGCGTGACAGCGGCTCGTGAACCTCTACCCAACGGCTACCGTCCGGCTCGGTGGTCACCTTTAAGGGCTGATCGATAAGCTGTACCCTCGTCCCCACCGAAACGTTATCGAACAGGTATTTGATATCGTTATTACGCAGGCGAATGCAGCCCTGGCTGACGCGCAGACCAATGCCGAAATTTGAGTTGGTACCGTGGATCGCGTACAGCCTGCCGATATAGAGGGCATACAGCCCCATCGGGTTATCCGGCCCGGCGGGAACGAACGCGGGCAACGTTTTCCCCTCTTTCGCGTAAGCGCGTCGCGTATTTGGCGTGGGTGACCAGGTTGGGCCTTCCTGTTTGCGCTCAACGGCGGTTACCCAGTTACGCGGCGTTTCGCGCCCGGCCTGACCGATGCCAATAGGCAGCACCTCAACCGTGTTGCTGCCGGGTGGATAATAGTAAAGTCGCATTTCCGCGACGTTCACCACAATTCCCTCGCGCACGGTTGGCGGCAGAATAAGCTGCTGGGGTACCACCAGCTGTGTTCCGGCTCGCGGTAAAAACGGATCCACCCCCGGGTTGGCTTCCAGCATATTGCTCAACCCCTGTCCGTGCTGCGCTGCAAACGCTTCGAGCGGCAGAGTATTGCCCTCAGGCACGGTGATGGTGATCGGCGCCCCCACCAGACGGCTGCCCTCGGGAGGGAGGGGGTAGGTTACAGCAGATGCAGCGGGAAACAGAATACCAAGCGTAAAAACGAACGAGGCAAATCGAATCATAGTGTTCTGTACTCAGTCAAAGAGAAAGCCTGCCGGTGGGCAGGCTTAGCCTACTCATTCAGTCATCTTTTCGTCGTGCGCCATCTCCGGGTAAGGACTTTTTCTGCTTCAACAATCATGAACATCGCAAACCCAATCAGGAAGGTAATGATCCAGTAGCGGAACGGTAGCACTTCGGTACCGAACAGCATTTGCATGAACGGCGCATAGATGATCAGAAGCTGAAGGGCCAGAAGTACGCCGCTCACGATCCATATTCCCTTGTTAGCCAGCAGACCTTTACTCAGGGAGAAGCCGTCGGTGACGCGGCAGTTGAGCATGTAAAACCACTGGGCGGTGACCAGCGTTTGCAGCAACACGGTGCGGATGAACTCCGGTGAGTAGCCGCGTGGTTGCAGCCAGGCCTCCAGCACAAAGGCGCTGATGGCAATCATCAGGCCGACAAACACTACTCGCCAGATGGCATAACCGTCCATCACATGCAGGTTAGACTTACGCGGCGGCCGGTTCATGATGTCCTTCTCACCCGCTTCAAACGCCAGGCCAAACGACAGCGTTGCCGAGGTTGCCATGTTCATCCACAGGATCAGTACCGGCGTTAGTGGGATCAGGTTCCCCGCCAGCAGGGCAATAATGATCAGCAAGGCCTGGGCGATGTTGCTCGGGATAACGAACAAAATGGTCTTTTTCAGGTTGTCGTAGACCCGACGCCCTTCATGGACCGCCCGGGCAATGGTGGCAAAGTTATCATCCGTTAACACCATATCGGCGGCTTCTTTGGTGACTTCAGTACCTTTGATCCCCATCGCGATGCCGACATCCGCCCGCTTCAGCGCCGGCGCATCGTTCACCCCGTCCCCGGTCATTCCGACCACTTCCTGCTTACTTTGCAGCGCCTGCACCAGGCGGAATTTATCTTCCGGGCTGGTGCGGGCAAAGATATCGTATTTTTGCGCCGCCTCGCTCAGCTGGTGATCGTCCATCGCCTCCAGCTCGCGCCCGGTAATGGCGCTCGCCGCGTTGCCAATACCCAGCATCTGTCCAATGCTCATCGCCGTTTGTGGATGATCCCCGGTAATCATTTTCACGCGAATGCCCGCCTGCAAGCAGTCGGCAATGGCCGAAATGGCTTCCGGGCGCGGGGGATCCATCATGCCCGCAATGCCGAGCAGGATGACCCCTTCTTGCAGATCCGCATGCGTCAGCTCGCGCTGCCCGCTGGCGGCCGGTTTCCAGGCCGCAGCCACCATGCGCAATCCCTCGCGCGCATACTCTTCAATCTTCTCTTCCCAGTAGTGCAGGTTGAACGGCTCCAGCCCGTTTTGGGTCTGCTGGTGCTGGCAAAGACGGAAAAGGACGTCCGGCGCACCGGTGATTAACATCACCTCTTCGTCGCCCAGGCGATAGAGGGTGGACATGTATTTATATTGCGAATCAAATGGGATTTTACTGCGCAATTCGGCGTCAATTGCCGGAAGCGGAATTTTGGCCGCCAGCACCTTCAGCGCGCCTTCGGTAGGCCCGCCGGTGATTTTCCACAGCCCCTGCTCATCTTTGATCAGCTGGATGTCATTACAGAGATCGACTGTGCGCAGATAGCGCTCCAGCACAGATCCCGGGTTCACGGTGACCGGTGTCGGATCGTCAACGGGGTGAATAGTACCCACCGGCTCGTAGCTGTCTCCCTCCACGCGGTAGGTGGTGTCCGCGGTAATCACCGCTTTTACCGTCATCTCATTCATGGTCAGGGTGCCGGTTTTGTCCGAGCAGATAACCGTCATCGCCCCCAGCGTTTCCACGGTAGGCAGCTTGCGAATAATCGCCTTGCGACGCGCCATCGCCTGCACGCCCAGCGAGAGGATGATCGAGATAATGGCCGGTAATCCTTCCGGCACCGCCGCTACCGCAAGGCTAATCAACGACAGCACCAGCTCTGATACGGGCATATCACGGAAGATAAGACTGAAAACGAACAGCGCCAGCATCATTACCAGAATGGTGATAAAAATGGTCTTGCCGAGCTTGTCCATTTGCACCATCAACGGGGTACGGTGTTTTTCAATGTCTGACATCATCTGGTTGATATGGCCGAGTTCAGTCTCCCCACCGGTCGCCACCACCAGCCCTTTTCCCCCGCCGGAGCTGACGGTGGTGCCAGAATAAAGCAGGTTGTAACGGTCGCCTAACGGCAACTCCCCATGGAGCGCATCGCTGCTTTTCTCCACTACCGTGGATTCGCCGGTGAGAATAGCTTCTTCCACCCGCAGGTTGTGCGCCTCTGTCACACGAAGATCGGCAGGAATGCGATCCCCGGCGCGTATCACGACGATATCTCCGGGCACCAGCGCTGTCGTCGGGATAGTTTCATGGTTGCCCTGCCGGATGACCACAGCCTCGCTGGAGAGCATATTGCGAATACTTTGCAGTGATTTCTCCGCATTGCTCTCCTGAATATGGCCAATCAGGGCGTTAATGATGGCTACCCCAAGAATGACAAACATATCCACCCAGTGTCCCATTATCAGCTTCAGCAGCGCCGCCGCCAGAAGGACGTAAATAAGGACATCGTTGAAATGGGCCAGAAAGCGCAGCCAGCCAGGTTTACCCGGTTTTTGCGGTAAGGCATTTTCACCGTATTTTTCCAGCCTGGCGGTGGCTTCTGTACTGCTAAGTCCGTCGAGGCTGGATTGGATATTTGTCAGGGTTTCATCAACGGTTTGTTGATAATACGGACGGTGAGGCTTTTCTGTTATCATCGTTCCTTCCTCGGGTTCTTTTCAGAAATCACCTTGCTTTCATGACATTAACGAATAACGAAAACAGGAACATGCGCGTAACGAACGATACTCGCCGCCTCTGACCCTAATAAATGAGTTTGAATATTTGGATTACGCGATCCCACAATAATCGCACCGACGTTAAGCTCATCCGCCAGTTTGATTACCTCATCACGTATATTCCCGCTGCGAACATGTAGATGGACATTTGCTTCCGGCAGGTTGATTTTTTTTACCAGCGCAGCCAGTTTTTCTTTAGCATTATTAATCATATATTCATCCATCTTTCTCGCGTCTGCAATAAAACCGCGGGTCAGTTCCGCCGAGAACTTTGGCATAACGTACAGCAGATGGACATTACCCGATGCGCTTTGCGCCAGGAATTGGGCATGCTGTAGCGCTTTATCAGACAATGCTGTTTCGTATACATCCACCGGCACCAGAATCGTTTTATACATATCAAGCATCCTTTTTTATAACCAACACAACAGTGAGTGAATCAGGAGAGATCGCATCAACCCCATGGGTACAGGCGTGAATGCCTTTTACGGAAAAAAAGGAATGGATGCTATTAAACGTAGCACAGGAATATCAGGATGTTATTCAAAGGGGATACACCATCGTAACGCTTGTTTCGCCTGAGTATGTCACGCCACTAATAATGGTTATTTAACATTTATTTATTCACCGACTATGCTCATAGTCAGGCATGCAACACGTTTATTCTCTTTATCCCGCGCCACCTTCAACCTCATGGAGGAATGCATGTACGGTTTAAGCCTGATTCGCCTTGGTTTGTTTATTGCGCTCGCCATTATCGCCAGCACAGCAATCGGTCTATTTACCTATGTGGTCGTCTCGGCCCTGGCAGAATAGCGCCACCCCAGCATTGATGACGAAATAAATAAAACAATTATTATCAGGGGAATACTGTGAAGCGCTACCTCTCTCTTCTGCCTGCTGTTTTATTGCTGCTGACGGCGTGCGATCCGAAACCCGACCGCGCCGCGCCCCTGCCGAAAATGGTAAAAGTCGCAGAGGTGGTCAAGACCGGCAACGCGCAGCAGCGCGTGTTTCCCGCCCGTATTGAATCCGGCGACGCCACGGATCTCGCGTTCAAACGAGCCGGGCAGATTGAGACCCTGGACATTCGCCAGGGTGCCATTGTCAAACAGGGGCAACGACTCGCCAGCCTCAACGCCCGTGAAGCCCGGCAGCGCCTGAACGACAGGCAAACGGCGGCGACCCTGGCTCAGCGGCAATTCGACCGCTTCCAGACCCTGGCGGGACGCCAGGCCGTGTCGAAAGCCGAGATGGATGTCCAGCGCGCCAACCGCGATTCAGCAAACGCCGCGCTACAGATTGCGCGCGAAGAATTAAGCCAGATGACGCTCGTCGCCCCCTTTAGCGGGACAGCGGCCAGCGTCCATGTGCGAAATCATCAGGTCGTCTCCGCCGGCCAGCCCGTCGTCACTTTGACCCGTACCGATCTGCTGGACGTGGTGTTCAGCCTTCCAGAGAACCTGTTTAACACCTTCGATATTCGCAATGCGCAGTACAAACCGGTAGTGAGGATCAACGCCCTGCCCGGTCGCGAGTTTACCGCTGTGTACAAAGAGCACTCAGGCAGTAGCGACAGCAACACATTGACCTGGCAGGTGATTTTAACCATGCCCCGCCCGGATGATTTTCCCGTCGTGGGCGGCGTCAGCGGAACGGTCACCATCAATTTAACCAACCTTCCGGCTGGTGTGGGCAGTGAGGCGCTGGTAGTGCCGGTTGAAGCGGTCTTTAACCCGGATAACCGCCCGCGCAATGAGCCACATGTCTGGGTGGTGACGGGCGAAGGCGATACGTTGCACCTTGAAGATCGTAAGGTCAGCGTGGGGCAAGTCAGCGCTGAGGGGGTCGTCATCGTCGGTGGGCTTAAGGCCGGTGAACACGTGGTGGCCGCAGGCGTTGGGGAGCTACATCCCAACCAGCCGGTACGTATCTGGACGCGTGAACGGGGACTGTAATGGATATCTCTCGTCAGTTTATCAGCAACCCGGTTCGCGTCTGGCTGACGATTTTGCTGCTGGGCGTAGGCGGCATTATTGCCCTGTTGAACATTGGCAGACTGGAAGATCCGGCGTTTACCATCAAAACGGCGGTGGTGATCACCCATTATCCGGGCGCGTCGGCGCAGCAGGTTGAGGAAGAGGTCACCCTGCCGCTGGAAAATGCGCTTCAGCAGTTACCTTATCTGGATAACGTCAGCTCCATCTCCTCCAGCGGCCTGTCGCAGATCACGGTCAATATAGCCTCGCGCTACCACTCAAATGCACTGCCGCAAATCTGGGATGAACTGCGTCGCCGGGTGGGAGATGCCGCCAGACAGTTTCCACCCGGCGTAGTGACCCCGTTTGTGAATGACGATTTTGGCGATGTGTTCGGCTTTTTCTTTACCATTTCCGGAGATGAATTCAGCAATCCGGAACTGGTCCGGTATGCCGAGCAGCTGCGCCGGGAGTTGGTCCTCGTGCCAGGCGTGGGCAAAGTGGCCATCGGCGGAGCCCTCACTCAGCAGATTAACGTGGACATTTCTCTGAGCAAAATGGCCGCGCGCGGGATAACGCTGAACCAGCTTTCTGCCCAGCTCAGCAGGCTGAACGTGGTCTCCAGCGCGGGAGAGATCCCCTCCGGTACCGAGTCAATTCGTCTGCATCCTACCGGTGAATTCGAAAGTATTGACGAGCTGGCCGATCTCATCGTGACCCCGCCCGGCGTTGGGGCGGCTACCCGCTTACGGGATATTGCCACCCTGTCACGCGGGCTGGATGCGTCCCCTTCCAGCATCTACCATGCCAACGGCAGAAAAGCCGTCACCATGGGCGTCTCCTTTATCCCCGGCGTTAACGTGATCGACGTGGGACATGCCCTGGAGGCGAAGCTAGAGCAGATGTCAGCCGAGAAACCGGCAGGTATCCATATCGACCTGTTTTACGATCAGGCGGCGGAGGTCGGGCATTCCGTTAACGGATTTATCATTAACTTCCTGATGGCGCTGGCGATTGTCATCGGCGTGTTGTTGATCTTTATGGGCTTACGCAGCGGGATCATTATTGCCTTTTCCCTCGCCCTCAACGTGCTGGGCACGCTGCTGATCATGTATCTCTGGGGTATTGAACTACAGCGCATTTCACTGGGCGCGCTGATCATCGCCCTCAGCATGCTGGTCGACAATGCCATTGTTATTGTCGAAGGGGTACTGGTAGCCCGGCAGCAGGGCTCGTCCCTGATGAACGCCATTAGCGACATTATTCGCCGTTCTGCGCTGCCGCTGCTGGGTGCAACGGTCATCGCCATCCTGGCCTTTGCGCCCGTCGGGCTGTCACAGGATTCCACCGGCGAATACTGTAAGTCGCTGTTTCAGGTCCTGCTGATTTCGCTCATGCTGAGCTGGTTCTCAGCCCTCACCATTACGCCAGTGCTGATTAAGTGGTGGCTGTTTAAACGAGATGCTGCACCGCCAAAGGCCGACGAAACGGATCCCTATGACAAACGCATCTATCGGATCTATCAGGGTGTGCTCAACGCGCTGTTACGGCGTAAAGCGCCAACGCTGGTAGTGATGGCCGCACTGCTGGCCGCCGCCATCTGGGGCTTTGGCTCGGTGCGGCAGAACTTCTTCCCCTCCTCCAGTACGCCAATTTTCTTTGTCGACCTCTGGCTCCCTTACGGTACCGACATTAACTGGACCGAGAAAATGACCGGTGATATCGAGAAAACCATTAACGGCCAGCCAGGCGTGGAAACTACGGTCTCGACGATTGGTCAGGGAAGTATGCGATTTATTTGGACCTACAGCGGACAGCGGCAGTACAGCAACTATGCGCAAATTATGGTGAGAATGGACGACCAGCGTAACATCCCCGCCCTGACCCGCCACGTTGATGAGTACATCGCACGAAACTATCCGCAGGTTAACGCCAGCACGAAGCGGGTGATGTTTGGCCCCTCCGGCGACAGCGCCATTGAAATACGTATTAAAGGCCCCGATCCGGACAGGCTGCGTCTGATCGCCAGCCAGGTAGACAACATCCTTACGCGCGATCCGGCGACGGACAGCGTCAGGAACGACTGGCAAAATCGCAGCAAAGTGATCCGCCCGCAGTACGTCACCGCGCTGGGACGTGAGCTTGGCGTGGATAAGCAGGACGTCGATAACGCACTGGAGATGAATTTCTCCGGCAGTCGGGCAGGACTGTACAGAGAAGGCAGCGACCTGTTGCCCGTGGTGGTGCGCCCGCCGGAAAGCGAGCGGCTGGACGCCAATCACCTGAATAACGTTCTGGTCTGGAGCCAGACCCGGCAGCAGTATATTCCGCTGAGCAACGTCATCAGCGGCTTCGCGCTGGAGTGGGAAGATCCGCTGATCCTGCGCCGTGACCGCTCCCGCGTGCTGACCGTGCAGACCGACCCTGACCCGCTAAGCCAGCAAACCTCCGGCGATATTCTCGCCCGCGTGAAGCCGCAAATAGATGCCCTTCCCCTGCCCCACGGCTACAGCATTGAGTGGGGCGGTGACGCGGAGAACTCCAGCGAAGCGCAGCAGGGGCTATTTACCACGCTGCCGCTCGGCTATCTGGTGATGTTTGTGATCACGGTGCTGATGTTCAGTTCGGTGAAAAACGCCGTCGCCATCTGGCTGACCGTGCCGCTGGCGCTGATCGGCGTGACGCCGGGGTTTTTAATTACCGGCATCCCTTTTGGCTTTATGGCGTTGATTGGCCTGCTGAGCCTGAGCGGGATGCTGATCCGCAACGGCATTGTATTGGTGGAAGAGATAGAACAGCAGAAAGCGCAGCAGGATCAGCACAGTGCGATCGTTTACGCCGCCACGTCGCGCCTGCGTCCCATCCTCCTCACCGCCTTTACGACCGTACTCGGCCTCGCCCCTCTGCTGCTGGATGTGTTCTTCCAGAGCATGGCCGTTGTGATTATGTTTGGGCTTGGGTTTGCTACAATCCTGACGCTGCTGGTACTCCCCGTAATTTACGCGTGTTTCCATCGTAAGGACAAAGCTGAACAACAATGAATGCGACAGGGCTGAATATCATCAAGACGCTGGGGTGTATGACGGCGGTTACCTTTTTCACCATCTACAACACCTGGGATCATTACGATTATGACTATCACTGGATCCTCGGTTTTTTAACCTTCATTTCGACCATCGCCACGCCGTTATTTTTTGTGGTGGCAGGGTATCTGGACGGACAATCCCGACACGGCACGCGCTGGCAGCTGGATAAGATCAAAAGCCTGGTGATCGTCTTTCTGTTCTGGGTAACGATTTACTACCTGTGGGAGCCCTATCAGCGCGGATATCTGATCCAGCCCTGGTTCGTGTTCGCGTTTATCGTGATTTACACGTTTCACCCGGTGGTGGAGTGGCTCAGCCAGCGACGAACGCTCTTTTGCGGGGTAATTGCCGCCCTGCTGCTTTTCTCATACGGGTACGATTTACTGTCAGCCCTCTATCCTGATGCCCATGTCCTTTCATTGTCGCCGCAGTATCGCCTGTGGACGTGGCTGCTGTTTTATCTGACGGGGCAGCTCTTTTGCGATCCGCAGATCGCGGCGTGGATCGGCCGCAAAAATGTGGTCAGGGCCGCGGTGATTGCCATACCGTTTATTTATCTCTTCACGTGGTTTTACGAGCGGCACTTCTTTTTTGCGCTATTTAAAGCAGACAGAAACGCCTTTATTCTCACCGGATCGCAAATCTACATTCTGATTATTGCCCTGGTGATTGCGGCCAACGGCGTGCGTTTTCGCCGCAATGCGGAGTTTAAAGAGTCCGTGCTGGCCGCCATTAGCAAAACCATGACCGGGGTCTATATTATGCACTACTCGGTGTTTCACCTGCTGACCGCGCTCATTCCGGTGACGTCCCTGAGCACCAAACTTGCTCTGATTGTGCTTACGTTTGTTACGTCGGTCCTGTTTTCGCTGCTGATCCTGTCCAACGCAGTGGCCAAAAAAGTGATCACCCTCTAAAAGCCCAGGCGCAGCCAGGCAAACAGCACGTTGCCGTTGTTGTAGGTCCCGGGAATATAGGTGAACTGGACGGTGACGCGCTTATATCCGGCAGAGAAAAGCGGGAAGATAAACGGCAGCGGGACATAGTTGGCAAAGTCGTCGCGTGCCGTGATCCCCGCAGCGGCCCCCAGCCCCAGACGGAAATCTTTTGCGTTATCCAGATACCAGCCCTTCTCCCAGCCGTAGCCCATCGCAGGCTGCCATTCGTTATGTGAATCTTTGAACATCATAGCAAAGAGCGCGCTCCAGTTGCCCTCGTCGTTGTAGCGGGACACGCCAAGCCCCCCGCCCCACGGCATTTCGTTGTAGTTGTCGGTTTTCTCTTTGTCATACATGAATCGAGCATGCCAGCTCAGAAACGGAAGGTAGAGATCGTAACGATCCGGCTGTTCCCAGGTTTGCGCAATATCGTCCGTTACTGCATCCCACCAGCGGTGAATACGCTGTTCGCCATAGACTTTCGGCTCCGCATGCAGCGGAGATACGACTAAAAACAGGACTACCCACAGAGCAGGAAAGAAGCGTTGCATCGTTATACCCTCAGCTTACGTCACGCAGCGATCGTTATTACTGTAAACCATTCAGCCCTAACCGGAGCCAAACAGGCTGATTTATGTTGTCGCCCGATAAGATGAAATTTATTTATTCTGCGCTTTCAGGAAAGATAAAAACGTTTTCTCAGGCCGCCTGTCGCGGTAGTCTCATACATTCCGTCAATATGACGGCCGTGATGTGAGTGACCTTTTCTTATACCAATAATTAAAAATCAGTACAGACAGGACAACTATGGACTCCACCCTTATCTCCGCTCGCCGCAACGAGGAGACACCTTCGCTTAACCGCGCCCGCCGCGCCGCTTTAGGTAGCTTCGCAGGTGCCGTCGTCGACTGGTATGACTTTCTGCTCTACGGTATTACCGCTGCGCTGGTCTTTAACCGTGAATTCTTTCCCCAGATCAGCCCCGCCATGGGCACGCTTGCTGCGTTTGCCACCTTCGGCGTCGGTTTTCTGTTTCGTCCGCTGGGCGGGATAATTTTCGGCCACTTCGGCGATCGCCTTGGCCGGAAACGTATGCTGATGCTCACCGTCTGGATGATGGGTATTGCCACCGCGCTGATCGGTATTTTGCCCTCCTTTGCCTCGATTGGCTGGTGGGCCCCGGTGTTGCTGGTGACGCTGCGCGCCATTCAGGGCTTTGCCGTCGGTGGTGAATGGGGCGGCGCGGCATTGCTGTCCGTGGAAAGCGCGCCGAAGAACAAGAAAGCGTTTTACAGCAGCGGCGTGCAGGTGGGTTATGGCGTGGGTCTGCTGCTCTCCACGGGCCTGGTGTCGCTCATAAGTCAGCTCACGACAGACGAGCAGTTCCTGAGCTGGGGCTGGCGTATTCCGTTTATCTTCAGCATTGTGCTGGTCGTGGTGGCCCTGTGGATCCGTAACGGCATGGAAGAGTCGGCTGAGTTTGAGCGGCAGCAGCGCGAAAAACCGGTCGCGAAAAAACGGCTGCCGGTGATGGAAGCGCTGGTGCAGCACCCTGGCGCTTTTCTGAAAATCATTGCCCTGCGCCTGTGCGAACTGCTAACGATGTATATCGTCACCGCCTTTGCCCTGAACTACTCCACGCAAAACCTCGGCCTGCCGCGGGAATTGTTCCTGAATATTGGCCTGGTGGTGGGCGGGATCAGCTGCCTGACCATCCCCTGCTTCGCCTGGCTGGCGGATCGCTTTGGCCGTCGACGGGTGTATATCACCGGGGCGCTCATCGGCACACTCAGCGCCTGGCCATTCTTTATGGCGCTGGAGGCACAGTCGGTCTTTTGGATTGTCTTCTTCGCGATCATGCTTGCGAACATCGCTCACGATATGGTGGTCTGCGTGCAGCAGCCAATGTTCACCGAGCTGTTTGGCGCAAGCTACCGTTACAGCGGCGCGGGCGTGGGATATCAGGTGGCGAGCGTGGTCGGCGGTGGGTTTACGCCGTTTATCGCCGCCGCGCTGGTGACGTTCTCGGGCGGTAACTGGCACAGCGTGGCGATTTATCTGCTGGCGGGTTGCCTGCTTTCTGCCGCCACCGCCCTGTTGATGAAGGAAACCGCGCACAGCTGATCTCCTCACTTTTGTTTCACAGGCGTGTGACATACTATCGGGTAAAGCCGCACACCTGTGGAACAAGGAGACAGACATGAATAATAAGGGCTCCAGCCTGACCCCGGCTCAGGCGCTGGAAAAACTCGACGCGCTGTATGAACAGTCCGTCAATGCACTGCGCAGCGCCATCAGTGACTATATCGAAACAGGGAAACTTCCCGATGAAAAGGCCAGAACCCAGGGCCTTTTTGTTTATCCATCGCTCTCTGTCACCTGGGACGGCAGCGCCAGCAGCAATCCGAAAACCCGCGCCTATGCACGTTTCACCCACTCCGGCTGTTACAGCACGACCATCACGCGACCTGCGCTGTTCCGCCCCTACCTGGAAGAGCAGCTTACCCTGCTGTATCAGGATTACGGCGCGCATATCAGCGTTGAACCGTCCCTGCACGAGATCCCTTACCCGTACGTGATAGACGGTTCAGCGCTGACGCTGGATCGCTCCATGAGCGCGGGGCTGACCCGCCACTTCCCGACCACTGAGCTGTCGCAGATTGGCGATGAGACGGCGGACGGGATCTATCACCCGGCAGAGTTTTCACCGCTGTCGCACTTTGATGCCCGCCGTGTCGATTTCTCGCTGGCACGCCTGCGCCACTACACCGGCACTCCAGCCGAACATTTCCAGCCGTTCGTGTTGTTTACCAATTACACCCGCTATGTGGACGAATTTGTCCGCTGGGGCTGTAGCCAGATCCTCGATCCGGACAGCCCTTACATCGCCCTCTCCTGCGCGGGCGGGATATGGATCACCGCCGAAACCGAAGCACCGGAAGAGGCCATCTCCGACCTGGCGTGGAAAAAGCACCAGATGCCAGCCTGGCACCTGATCACCGCCGACGGTCAGGGCATTACGCTGATTAACATCGGCGTTGGCCCGTCGAATGCGAAAACCATCTGCGACCATCTGGCGGTACTGCGCCCGGACGTCTGGCTGATGATCGGCCATTGCGGCGGCCTGCGTGAAAGTCAGCTGATTGGCGATTACGTCCTCGCCCACGCTTATTTGCGTGACGACCATGTCCTTGACGCGGTTCTGCCGCCGGATATTCCTATCCCGAGTATCGCTGAAGTGCAGCGCGCCCTGTACGACGCCACCAAAGAGGTGAGCGGCATGCCGGGTGAAGAGGTGAAGCAGCGCCTGCGTACCGGTACGGTCGTCACCACCGACGATCGTAACTGGGAGCTGCGCTATTCCGCCTCCGCCCTGCGTTTCAATCTCAGCCGTGCGGTCGCAATCGATATGGAAAGCGCCACCATTGCCGCGCAGGGCTATCGCTTCCGCGTCCCTTACGGCACGCTGCTGTGCGTGTCCGATAAACCGCTGCACGGCGAAATCAAACTGCCGGGCCAGGCGAACCGTTTTTACGAAGGGGCGATCTCAGAGCATCTTCAGATTGGTATTCGCGCCATCGATTTACTGCGTGCAGAGGGCGACAAACTGCATTCCCGCAAGCTGCGCACCTTCAATGAGCCACCGTTCCGCTGATAACAAGGACCCACTCACCCGGCCTGGGATTCCGTAGGTCGGGTAAGCGGAGCGCCACCCGACAATTTCACGAACGCAGAAAAGCAAAAAGCCTGCTTTAAAAGCAGGCTTTTTAAATTTGGCTCCTCTGACTGGACTCGAACCAGTGACATACGGATTAACAGTCCGCCGTTCTACCGACTGAACTACAGAGGAATCGTGTGAACGGGGCGCATATTATCGATGCGCTCTGAGGATGTCAAAGGGTGAATGCAGATTTTCAATCGTTTGCCGATTTATTCTCCACTTCGCACATTTGTCAGGCACTTGCCGTTTCCGAAACCTCCTGCTCCGGTTTTTTTCGCGGATATTTCCACAGCCAGCGCCCGCTCACCATGCGCCAGTAGAACAGCGCCCCGCGCACGGCCCAGTCAAGGAACATCCCCAGCCAGACGCCGACAACGCCCATACCCAACATTACCCCCAGCGTGTAGCCCGCCACAACGCGACAGCCCCACATGCCGAGCATGGAGACCCACATCGCAAACCGGGCATCGCGCGCCCCTTTCAGCCCGGCAGGAAGTACCCAGGACGCGGCCCAAATTGGCATAAACGCCGCGTTGAGCCAAATGAGCACCTTCACGACCTCCTTCACGTCATTTTCATGCGTATAGAACGAGGCCATCAGCCCGGCAAAAGGCGCAGTTCCCCACGCAATCGCCGTCAGTCCAATAGTTGAAAGCCAGAAGACGTGCCGAAGTTGCCGTTCCGCCTGCCCTATCTGCCCCTTTCCGAGACGTCTGCCGGTGATGATCGTCGACGCCGACCCCAGCGCGTTTCCCGGCAGGTTAATGAGTGAGGCGATGGAGAAGGCAATAAAGTTGCCGGCGATGACGTCTGTTCCCATCCCGGCAACAAACATCTGCGTCAGCAGTTTCCCACCGTTAAACAACACGGATTCGATGCTGGCCGGAATCCCGATCCCCATCACTTCCCAGATAATGGCGAAGTTAAGCGGACGGAAATAGCTTTTCAGCGTCAGACGCAGCGATGGCGTAATTCCCGCCATCAGTACGCCAATTATCGCCGCCGCACCAATATAGCGGGAAATGGTCAGGCCTAAACCCGCGCCGACAAAGCCCAGCCCCTCCCAGGAAAAGACGCCATAAATCAAAACGCTGCTGATAATGATATTCAGGATGTTCATGCCGCCGTTAATCAGCAGCGGAATTTTGGTATTTCCTGCTCCACGAAGCGCACCGCTACCAATCAGCGCGATGGCAGCCGCCGGATAACTCAGCACCGTCATTTCCAGGTAGGTGAGAGCCAGATCCTTCACCTCGCTGGTCGCTTCTCCCGCGACAATGTCGATAATTTCTTTGCCGTAATAATGGATAACCGCCGCAAGGATGATCGAAAAGAGGGTCATGATCATCAGCGACTGTCTGGCCGCTTCGCGGGCACGCTTCGGATCAAGCTTGCCCAGGCTAAACGCCACCACCACCGTCGTACCGAGATCGATAGCGGCAAAGAAGGACATCACCACCATATTGAAACTGTCCGCCAGCCCTACCCCGGCCATGGCTTCTTTACCGAGCCAGCTCACCAGAAAAGTGCTCAGCACCCCCATTAGCAGGACGCAGGTATTCTCCAGGAAAATAGGCACGGCAAGGGGGGTGATTTCACGCCAGAACAGAACTCGATAGCTCTTACGTTTTGCATACCAGGGCGTGCGCATAATCGCCTGGCGTAGGGGTGCGGTGACGTTCAAAATGGACCTTAGAGAGAAAGTTGAAACTCCATTTCAAATGATGGGGCAGAAATGCGTATCCTGCAAAGTATTTTCCATAAAATTATGTTTGGATTTACAACAAAATGACGACAGAATCATCAAACAAACGCTTTTGCCTGAGATCAGGTTTGACAAAAGTTTTTTCGCCGCTAAGATAAGCCTCCACAACGATTCCTCTGTAGTTCAGTCGGTAGAACGGCGGACTGTTAATCCGTATGTCACTGGTTCGAGTCCAGTCAGAGGAGCCAAATTTAAAAAGCCTGCTTTTAGAGCAGGCTTTTTGCTTTTCTGCGTTCGTGAAATTGTCGGGTGGCGGCTTCGCCTTACCCGACCTACGTGATAACAGTCCTGTAGGCCCGGTAAGCGCAGCGTCACCGGGCAACAGAGTGTGCGATTACTCGCCTTTAGCGTCGACGTTTTTGATTTCGCCCATCACTTTCAGCTTCTTGGAGATGTCGCGACGCTCTTTGGACAGCTCAGCGTTTTTGATGATGTAGTCATCAACGCGATCTTCATAATCGCTCTTCATGCTGGCGATGATGCCCTGAATAGCTTCAACGCTCATGCCAGGCTTGATGTAGTCGCTCAGGTTGTCCAGCAGCAGGACACGTTTCTGGTTGTCACGGATCTTCTTCTCTACGTCCTGGATTTCGCGCTGTAGCTTGTTTTTGCGGCGGAACAGGCGGACGAACTCCAGAACATCCTGGAACGAAGGCTTGGTAGTTTCCATTTTTACACCCCTGATAATGTGAGATTCGGATTCGTTAAAGCAACCGTTTTAACAGACAGCGGCTGCGAATGACAATGAGTATATCGTTTAAAACCATCATAACCCTAATTGTTGCTGAATCGAAGCAGCAGGCATCACATACGCTTTTTATTTGCGCAGCGCCCGGCAAATCAGCTGCGATAACAACTCCAGCTGTCGCGCCAGCTCCATACTCAGCCAGACATAACCATGGATGGGCGTTTCCGCCACATTGTCTCCCTGGCGCTCATTCATCAGCTGTTTAAGCTCGGCGACGATTTCGTTCAGCCGCTCGCTGTTCGCCCGTATCGGCTGTGGGTTACCTTCATATAGCGCATGGGCGATGGTCAGCAGGGTTTGTTGCGTCATCTGCTGCGTCTCTTTCAGCGTATGCGCGTTGAGCATCAGAAGATGGCTGGGGCGTGAGGCCCAGTGGGCATTGATTTGCAGTTCAAGCATACAGACCAGATTACGGCTGACCGTCTGAATAGCTTCAAAAATGGCTTTCTGGATATGGGTTTCTTTGCTTGCCGGGGTAATCAACCCGCGCATTTTGACCACATCATTGAGGATTTTTTGCAGGTGCTTTTCCAGACGCGGGCGCTCAATCAGATTCGGCGAAAACCCGGCCTGGTAGACCCGGTTAAATGCCGTGACGTAGTTTGCCATCTGAATGCGCCAGTGCAGGAAGGCGCGCTGCGGCCAGATGCCGGTAAACAGCATGGCGAGCAACGAGCCGAGGATTACATCCCCGCTTCGCCACAATGCGGTGGTCATATCGCCCGCCGGTGCGCCGACCACAACCGCGAGCGTAATGCCAATCAGCAGCGCCTGATACGGTTTCTTGCCGAGGGCCAGCCATCCACAAAGAAACATCGCCACCGCGCACCACAGCAACATGACCGGAAACGAAATCAGCTCCAGCTTCAGGGCGATAAGCCCAAGCGCTGAGCCTAAAACGGTGCCGCCTATGCGTTCGAAAGCGCGCGGGACCACGTTCCCCCAGAATGAGATCGGCCCCATCACCACCACCAGCGTGATCAGCGGCCACGTCCCTTCCGGGATATCCAGCAGACGAACCAGTACGAAGGTCAACACAAACGCCAGCGCAATGCGGCAACCGTGCACCACGCGATAATGTTTGTATAACCGAATTTCAAAAGGGGTTAATGACTTGTCGGGGCGCACACCCGTCTCCAGCTCTACGGCAAACCACAATTGTACTGTGTTTTCAGCCGGGTGGATCGCGCCCGGCTGAAAAACCCTGCATTCCGCAGGATTATCCCACTTTGTGCTCTACCGGTACAAACATCTCAATATCCCAGTAGCCGTCAGCATTGCCATCGTTCAGATAGCGTTCGAAGCAGGGTTTTGCCGCGATCTGGAATTTGTTGTCTTCCAGCAGGGAGTTGAAGAATTGATACCACGGAGTGGCGAAATCATGATTTTCGACGCGCGCGGCGGCAATAGCATACTCTCCGGCAGCAATTTCGGTCATCATCACCCCTTCGCTGTTTTCAGGAATAGTGAAATCGTCCGCTACCGTTACGGCGGTAACGCAGCGGAGCTTTTCTGCCGGCACGTCATCCGGATTGTCATAATAAACGGCCACCCACTCCTGCGGCTGAATATGACGCCCGTCTACCCACATGACCAGCTGTTCAAATCCCTGCTTGACCGTCTTTTCCCACGGCCCCACGAGATGAAAGCCAGCGATCGTACGTTTCTGTTGCTGCCTGATGCTGTAGTCCATGCTGCCTCCGTTTATTACTGTATATATATACACTGTAAAGCAGAATCGAGATTATCGGCAAACCAGGAGTGTTTATTATGTGAGCAGACTCGCAACACTGCCAGTCTGCCCGAAAAGGTCAGAGTTTATGATGCAGATAATCGCCGAGGCGGGAGAAAAGGCCGCCCTTTTCAACGCGTTCCAGCGTAACCAATGGCCAGTGCGCGACCACCTTGTCACGATCGTACAGCTGGATCTCCCCTACCCGCTGATGCGCGGCGATCGGCGCTTCCAGCTCTTTTTTATCCATCATGTATTTCGCCTTGATGTTCGGCACTTCCGATTTGGGTAATGCCAGCCAGAAGTCCTGATCCGTGCCCAGCGCGATCTGCTCTTTATCGCCGTACCAGATGCGCTCGCTTCCCACTTTTTTACCGTTATGCAGGATCTGCACCGTATCAAAATTTTGCTGTCCCCAGTGCAGCAGCTTGCGCGCCTGATCTTCACGTCCTTTCGGGCTGTCTGCCCCCATCACCACCGCAATCAGTCGACGCTGACCGTCCACCGCGGAGGCAATCAGGTTAAAGCCCGCGCCCGAGGTGTGTCCCGTTTTCAGGCCATCCACGTTCATGGTCTTATCCCACAGCAGGCCGTTGCGGTTCTGCTGGGTGATGCCGTTCCAGGTCAGGCTCTTTTCGCTGTACATGTGGTAGAACTCAGGCTCGCCGTGAATGATGGCCCGGGAAAGCACGGCGAGATCGTAAGCGGAGCTGTGCTGACCCGGTGCATCCAGCCCGTGTACGGTTTCGAAGTGGGTATCGCGCAGGTTCAGCTTTTCAACGTAGTCATTCATCATCCTGACGAACTGCGGCTGACCGCCCGCCACGTGATCCGCCAGCGCCACGCAGGCGTCATTGCCGGAATCAACAATCAGGCCGCGACTGAGATCGCGCACCGAAACCCGATCGCCCTCCTTCAGAAACATCAGCGACGAACCGTCAAAGACCGGATTGCCTTTTGCCCAGGCGTCACGTCCGACCGTCACAATGTCATCGGGGCTGATGCGGTGGCTATCAATAGCACGATCGACAACGTACCCCGTCATCAGTTTGGTCAGGCTCGCCGGATTACGCTGCTGATGTTCGTTGCCCGCCGTTAAGATTTGACCCGTGGTGTAATCCATCAATACCCAGGAGCCAGCCTGGATGGCAGGCGGCTGAGGTGAAAAATCCAGCGGCTCGGCAGCCAGCGCGGATGAAATACTCGAAGCGAGTAAAGAAACAGCAATAAACAGACGGCGTTTCAACGGTATATCCTCAGGTCAGTAAAAATCGATGACCTTTTTACGGGAGTTCTGATGTCGTTACCTGCCTTAATTGCAAAAAAATGTGACAGCACGCTGATTTTTTCGGAACAAATCTCGCAAATTTCTTGCCTGACGGTGCTTTTTATTCGGACTGCTCACCCCAATCGTTTACCATAGAGACGTCAATTTTTAACAGGATGAGATTACTGGTGTCTGACTCTGCCGCGCGCCCGACTTTTTTGTTCCACGATTACGAAACCTTTGGCACCCATCCGGCGCTGGACCGACCGGCGCAGTTTGCGGCTATCCGTACCGATGACGAATTTAACGTCATCGGCGAACCCGAGGTGTTTTACTGTAAGCCCGCCGATGACTATCTGCCGCAGCCGGGCGCGGTAATGGTGACGGGCATCACGCCTCAGGAAGCGCGGGATAAAGGCGTTAGCGAAGCAGAATTTGCCCGTCGCATCCACGACCTGTTCACGGTGCCCAATACCTGCGTGGTGGGTTACAACAACATCCGTTTTGACGATGAAGTGACGCGCAATATCTTCTATCGCAACTTCTACGATCCGTATGCCTGGAGCTGGCAGAACCGTAATTCACGCTGGGATTTGCTGGATATCATGCGCGCCTGCTATGCGCTGCGCCCGGAGGGGATTAACTGGCCGGAGAACGACGACGGCTTGCCGAGCTTCAGGCTCGAGCACCTGACGCTGGCCAACGGCATTGAGCACAGCAACGCCCACGACGCGATGGCAGACGTTTACGCGACAATCGCTATGGCGAAACTTGTAAAAACCGCGCAGCCGCGCCTGTTTGAGTATCTGTTGAGCCATCGCAGCAAGCAAAAGCTGATGACGCTAATTGACGTGCCGCAGATGAAACCGCTGGTGCATATTTCAGGGATGTTCGGTGCGTGGCGCGGGAATACAAGCTGGGTGGCGCCGCTTGCCTGGCATCCGGACAACCGTAACGCCGTCATCATGGTGGATCTCGCCGGAGATATCTCCCCGCTGCTTGAGCTCGACAGCGACACCTTACGTGAACGGCTCTATACGCCGAAAGAGGCGCTGGGTGACCTGCCAGCCGTACCGGTAAAACTGGTGCACATCAATAAGTGCCCGGTGCTGGCGCAGGCCAACACGCTGCGCCCGGAAGACGCCGACCGGCTGGGGATTAACCGTCAGCACTGCCTCGATAACCTGAAAGTGCTGCGCGACAACCCGCATGTGCGCGAGAAAGTCGTCGCCATTTTTGCCGAAGCAGAGCCGTTCGTGCCGTCTGAGAATGTGGATGCGCAGCTTTATAACGGCTTCTTCAGCGACGCCGATCGCGCGGCGATGAATATCGTGCTGCAAACCGACCCGCGTAACCTGCCCGCGCTGGATATCACCTTCGCAGATAAGCGCATTGAGAAGCTGATGTTTAATTATCGCGCGCGCAACTATCCCGGCACGCTGGATGAAGCAGAGCAGGAACGCTGGTTACAGCATCGGCGCAACGTGTTTACGCCGGAGTTTCTTAATAGCTACGCCCAGGAGCTGGAGATGCTTTACGGTCAGTATGAAGGGAATGCTGAGAAGCAGGCGCTGCTGAAAGCGCTGTTCCAGTATGCGCAAGAGATTGTCTGAATAGCGGGTACAAAAAAGCCGGAGGCGATGTCTCCGGCTTTTTTTTGCCGGGTGGCGCTAACGCTTACCCGGCCTACGAAACTGTAGGTCGGGTTGAGCAAAGCCGCCACCCGACACAGTCTTACGCGACGTCTTCGTACTGAGGAACCGGGTTGCGGAAGCTTCTGGTCACGCAAGCCAGGTAAATCAGACCGATTGCACCCCAGATCAGACCCAGAACCATTGAGCTCTCTTCCAGGTTGATCCACAGGGCGCCCACCGTCAGGGCACCACACACTGGCAGCACCAGATAGTTGATGTGGTCCTTCAGCGTCTTGTTGCGCTTCTCACGGATCCAGAACTGCGAAATCACGGAGAGGTTAACGAAGGTGAACGCCACCAGCGCACCAAAGTTAATCAGCGCCGTGGCCGTTACCAGGTCGAATTTAATCGCCAGCAGGGCAATAGCGCCCACCAGCAGCACGTTCCACGCCGGGGTACGCCATTTGGGATGCACGTAACCGAAGAAGCGGGTTGGGAACACACCGTCACGGCCCATCACGTACATCAGACGAGAGACGCCCGCGTGCGCAGCCATACCGGAAGCCAGTACGGTGACGCTGGAGAAGATCAGCACGCCCCACTGGAAGGTTTTACCCGCCACGTACAGCATAATTTCAGGCTGTGATGCATCCGGATCTTTAAAGCGAGAGATATCCGGGAAGTACAGCTGTAAGAAGTAAGACGCACCGATGAAGATCAGGCCGCCAATCAGCGCGGTCAGGAAAATCGCTTTCGGGATCACGCGCTCAGCGTCTTTGGTCTCTTCAGACAGAGAAGAGATACCGTCGAAGCCCAGGAACGAGAAGCACAGGATAGTTGCACCGGTGATCATCGGCACAACGTGCGCGCCTTCAGACCAGAACGGACGGGTGCTGGTCAGCGTACCTGCGCCTTCACCGTGGGAAACGCCGTAGATGATCAGCCCAACGATAACCGCAACAATCCCCATCTGAAGGATCACAATCAGGGTGTTGAAGTTAGCCACGGTCTTGATGCTGCGCAGATTAGAGATGGTCATAAAGGCCACCAGCGCCACAACGAAGATCCACGACGGCACGGAAGGCACCAGCGCTTCGAAGTAAATTTTTGCCAGCAGAATGTTGATCATCGGCATGAACAGGTAGTCCAGCAGTGATGACCAGCCCACCATAAAGCCAACCGCCGGGCTAATGGACTTCTGAGCATAGGTGTACGCAGAGCCTGCGGACGGGAAACGGCGAACCAGTTTACCGTAGCTCAGCGCTGTAAAGAGGATGGCGACCAGCGCAAAGGCGTACGCCGTTGCAACGTGACCGTCAGTAAGGCCTGATACGATACCGAATGTATCGAACAGCGTCATCGGTTGCATATAGGCAAGGCCCATCATAACAACCGGAATCAACGTAAGCGTTTTACGTAATTCCACGCGAGAGGTGTTTGGAGTTGCGTTATGCGACATAGTTATTCTCCTTTACGGTGATAACCGCCACGTAAGCGAAAAATTGCCCCATTTCTTTCTTCCTCAGCGACAACAACTGTCGGATTTTAGTAAATATCTATCCGGTACGAAGCCCGGCCTCTTGGTTTTTAGTTTCGTTTCGTACATGCAAAAAAAAATAACCGACGCCTTTTATATCGTCGATTATTCATTTGTTTGCAGCGGCGGCATTTTGCCCTATTCCAGATACAAAAGGCAATACATTGAGAAACCTGCCCATAAATTAATTTTACTAACTGATTGATTTCCCATCATCTGCCTGAGCGTAAACTGTGGCGATAGCACTATTTGCTAAAATTTCGTCTCGCCACCAGGCGCTGGCAAGCCCGGCGGTCTGTTCATTCCAGCCCACCCATACCGATTCGTTACTGCTCTGCGCTAAAACCTGTTTTTCCACCAGCGCTCCGCTGTCAATAAACCGCTGCGCTAAATAACGGGGAAGGTAACCGCACCCCAGGCCGCTTATTTGCAGTTCCAGCTTGGTTTTAAAATCAAAAACGGTGATGGCCTCCTGCTCATCCAGCAGCTGCGATGAAATGCCGCATTCGGGGCGAGAGCTGTCTCCAACCACAATGGCGCGATAGTTTTTAATGACGCGTCGGGTAACAGGCTCCGGTTCATTCGCCAGCGGGTGATGAGGCGCAACGGCAAAAACCTGCTCCAGAACGCCGAGCCGCGCAAAACCAAATTCACTCAACTGGGGAGGCTCATGCAGCGCCCCGACGACGATATCCGCCCTGCCCTGCGTCAGGGCCTCCCAGGAACCGCCCAGCACGCCATTGATAAAAACCAGCCGCGTGACGCTATGGCGCTGATAGAACGCCTCAATAAGCGGAGTAAGCAGGGTGAAAGGGAAAGTATCATCAACCCCAATCACCAGCTCATTTTCCCAGCCCTGGTGAAGTTTGACGGCCTGTTTTTCCAGCTCGCGAACCGTATGCAGCACGTCACGCCCTTTTTCCAGTAGCATCTGCCCTGTGCGGGTGAAACGCGCGCGATGCCCGGTGCGGTCAAGGATTTGGATATTAAGATCGCTCTCGAGCTTTTGCACCGTGTAGCTCAGAGCCGAAGGGGTTTTATAGAGCTTCGCCGAGGCGGCGGCAAAGCTCCCCTCTTTTTCCAGCGCATCCAGAATAACAAGAACATCCAGCAGCGGTTTCATCTTCGCCCCCTTGCGGTGTGCGATTGTCTCCGCCGGCGCAATTATTCCATGGGCATAACCAGCGGATCGGGATACTGATATTCAAATCCCAGTTCATGGCAAATACGATTGCCATCAATAATTTTGCCTTTGCGTTCCCCCTGCGCCTCACTGAATACCGGCGGCGCCAGACCCAGCTGGCGCGCCATCAGCGGATAAAAGGTACTGCGCGGCGGATGCGAAGGCGCACATATATTATAGATGTGCCCCCCTTTCGGAGCCTGCAAAAGCAGTTCTATGGCGCCGATAACATCCTCAAGATGCACAAGATTCACCCCGTGCTGGCCATCCGGCGCGGATTTACCGGCAAAGAAGCGCCCCGGATGACGGCCCGGCCCCACCAGCCCGGCCAGACGTAAGATATCCACCTGCGTCCCCGGCAGATTGTGCAGCCAGTCTTCCAGCTCTTTCAGCACCCGGCCGCTGGCGGTCACCGGACGGCGCTCGGTGTTTTCTTTCGCCGTACCGTCGATATCGCCATAGACAGAGGTGGAGCTGGTGAAAATGATACGCGGGATATGGTGCGCCAGGGCGCTGTCGACGATCTCCTGCACCGCCTGCAAGTAAAAAGACTCACCCGGGCCGCTGCGCCGCGCCGGTAAGGTAATGACCAGCGCGTCCACATTCATCAGTTCATCCAGCTCGTCGGTATCGCAGATAAGCTCGGGTTCGAGACGCAGCTCGACACCATCAATACCGCACATGCGTGCCGCTTCAACCCCATCTCGGGTGGTCTTACTCCCTGTCACCTGCCAGCCTTTCGCGGCTAATGACATCGCCAGTGGCATTCCTAACCATCCTAACCCGACAATAGCGACCTTTTTCATTACATTCTCCGCTTAACGATGCCTGTTATAAGGCTACGCCAGCCTGGTGGAACGCACAATTCATACCATCAATATGAAATGAATTAATGATCAAAAAAAGCCCTTGCTTTATGGCGTACAACTGGTTTAGGTTAAAAGACATCAAATGCATAAGCATTCAACGAGAATTTATATGACACGCGTTCCTTTTAAAAACCACCATCATCACCATCATCCTGACTAGTCTTTCAGGCGATGTGTGCTGGAAGACGTTTGGATCTTCCAGTGGTGCATGAACGCATGAAAAAGCCCCCGGAAGATCTTCTTCCGGGGGCTTTTTTTTGGACCGCATTCAGACAGGTTAAAACAGGTTAACGAGGAACACAGAATGTTAGATAACTCACGTTTACGCATAGCTATTCAAAAATCAGGCCGTTTAAGTGACGATTCACGCGAACTGCTGGCCCGCTGCGGGATTAAAATCAACCTGCACACCCAGCGCCTGATCGCCCTGGCTGAAAATATGCCGATCGACATTCTGCGCGTACGTGATGACGATATCCCGGGCCTGGTGATGGATGGCGTCGTTGATCTCGGCATCATCGGCGAAAACGTACTGGAAGAAGAGTTATTAACCCGCCGCGCGCAGGGCGAAGATCCGCGCTACTTTACCCTGCGTCGTCTGGACTTTGGCGGCTGCCGCCTGTCGCTGGCTACGCCGGTCGATGAAGCCTGGGACGGCCCGGCCGCGCTGAACGGCAAACGTATCGCCACCTCTTACCCTCACCTGCTGAAGCGTTACCTCGATCAAAAAGGCGTGCAGTTTAAATCCTGTCTGCTGAACGGCTCCGTTGAAGTGGCGCCGCGTGCGGGCCTGGCCGATGCCATCTGTGACCTCGTGTCCACCGGCGCCACGCTCGAAGCGAACGGCCTGCGCGAAGTGGAGGTGATCTACCGCTCCAAAGCCTGCCTGATTCAGCGCGACGGCGAGATGGCCGACGCCAAACAGCAGCTCATCGACAAGCTGCTGACTCGCATTCAGGGCGTGATTCAGGCGCGTGAATCCAAATACATCATGATGCATGCGCCGACCGAGCGCCTGGACGAAGTGATTGCCCTGCTGCCGGGCGCTGAGCGTCCAACCATTCTGCCGCTGGCGGGCGACCAGCAGCGCGTGGCGATGCACATGGTCAGCAGCGAAACCCTGTTCTGGGAAACCATGGAAAAACTTAAGGCGCTGGGCGCAAGCTCCATTCTGGTGCTGCCAATTGAGAAGATGATGGAGTAACGACCATGAGCTTTAACACAATCATCGACTGGAATACCTGTAGCGACGCGCAACAGCGCGAGCTGCTGATGCGCCCGGCAATTTCCGCCTCGGAGAGCATCACCCGCACCGTGGCGGAGATCCTCGATAACGTCAAAGCCCGCGGGGACGACGCGCTGCGCGAGTACAGCGCGAAGTTTGATAAAACTGAGGTCGACGCGTTACAGGTTACCGAGCAGGAAATCATTGATGCCAGCAATCGTCTGGGTGATGACATCAAACAGGCGATGGCCGTCGCGGTGAAAAATATTGATACCTTCCACACCGCGCAGAAATTGCAGGCGGTGGATGTGGAAACCCTGCCCGGCGTACGCTGCCAGCAGGTGACACGCCCGGTGGCGTCCGTCGGCCTCTATATTCCCGGCGGCTCTGCCCCGCTGTTTTCGACCGTCCTGATGCTGGCCACCCCGGCACGTATTGCCGGTTGTCAGAAGGTGGTGCTCTGCTCTCCTCCACCGATCGCCGATGAGATCCTGTACGCGGCGAAGCTGTGCGGCGTGCAGGCGATCTATAAAGTGGGCGGTGCGCAGGCGATTTCCGCCCTGGCGTTCGGGACGGGATCCATTCCGAAGGTCGACAAAATCTTTGGCCCGGGCAATGCCTACGTGACCGAGGCGAAACGCCAGGTCAGCCAGCGTCTGGACGGCGCGGCGATTGATATGCCTGCCGGTCCGTCTGAAGTGCTGGTGATTGCCGACAGCGGCGCTACACCGGATTTCGTGGCCTCTGACCTGCTCTCGCAGGCCGAGCACGGCCCTGACTCGCAGGTGATTTTACTGACGCCAGATGCCGACATGGCAAAACGCGTGGGCGACGCCGTTGAGCGTCAGCTGGCTGACCTGCCGCGGGCGGAAACGGCGCGTCAGGCGCTATCCGCCAGCCGCCTGATTGTGGCCCGCGATCTTGACCAGTGCATCGCCATCTCCAACCAGTACGGTCCTGAGCACCTGATTATTCAAACCCGCAACGCGCGCGAACTGGTCGACAGCATAACCAGCGCAGGCTCGGTGTTCCTCGGCGACTGGTCACCGGAATCCGCCGGGGATTACGCCTCCGGCACCAACCACGTGCTGCCCACGTATGGCTATACCTCAACCTGCTCCAGCCTGGGGCTGGCGGATTTCCAGAAGCGCATGACCGTGCAGGAACTCTCCCGCGAGGGATTTGCCTCGCTGGCGTCGACCATTGAAACCCTGGCCGCCGCCGAGCGCCTGACTGCCCACAAAAATGCCGTGACGCTGCGCGTTGCCGCCCTGAAGGAGCAAGCATGAACATCGAAGAATTAGCCCGCGAAAATGTCCGTCGCCTGACGCCCTATCAGTCTGCGCGTCGTCTGGGCGGGAACGGCGACGTCTGGCTGAATGCCAATGAATATCCCACGGCGGTGGCCTTTGAGCTCTCGCAGCAGACGCTGAACCGCTACCCGGAGTGTCAGCCGAAAGCGGTGATCGAGAACTATGCGCAGTATGCAGGCGTGAAGCCTGAGCAGGTGCTGGTCAGCCGTGGGGCTGATGAAGGGATTGAGCTGCTGATCCGCGCCTTCTGTGAGCCGGGTAAAGACGCGGTGATGTACTGCCAGCCTACCTACGGGATGTACAGCGTCAGCGCCGAAACCTTTGGCGTGGCCTGCCGCAACGTGCAGGCGCTCGACAACTGGCAGCTGGATTTGCAGGGCATCGCCGATAACCTTGACGGCGTGAAGGTGGTGTTTGTCTGTAGCCCGAACAACCCCACCGGGCAGATTATTCATCCGCAGGATATCCGCACCCTGCTGGAGATGACGCGCGGCAAGGCGCTGGTCGTCGCTGATGAAGCCTACATTGAGTTCTGCCCGCAGGCGACGCTGACAGGCTGGCTTGAGGAGTATCCGCATCTCGTTGTGCTGCGTACCCTTTCCAAAGCCTTCGCCCTCGCCGGCCTTCGCTGTGGATTTACGCTGGCGAATAAAGCGGTTATCGACCTGCTGCTGAAAGTGATTGCCCCGTATCCGCTCTCAACGCCGGTTGCCGATATTGCGGCACAGGCGCTGGCCCCGCAGGGCATCAGCGCGATGCGCGAGCGTGTGGCGCAGATCCTGGAAGAGCGTCAGTATCTTGTCGATGCCCTTAAAACGATTCCGTGCGTGGAGCAGGTGTTCGACTCGGAAACCAATTACATCCTGGTGCGCTTCACCGCCTCAAGCGCGATATTTAAATCGTTGTGGGATCAGGGCATTATCTTACGAGACCAGAATAAACAACCTACCCTGAGCGGCTGCCTGCGTATTACCGTCGGCACCCGTGCAGAGAGCCAGCGCGTGATTGACGCCCTGAAAGCGGAGAAAGTATGAGTCAGAAGTATCTCTTTATCGATCGTGACGGCACCATCATCTCGGAGCCACCCAGCGATTTTCAGGTCGATCGTTTCGACAAGCTGGCCTTTGAACCCGATGTGATCCCGGTGCTGCTGAAGCTTCAGAAAGCAGGCTATAAGCTGGTGATGATCACCAACCAGGACGGTCTGGGCACCGACAGCTTCCCGCAGGGAGACTTTGACGGCCCGCACAACCTGATGATGCAGGTGCTGACCTCGCAGGGCATCGCCTTCGACGAAGTGCTGATCTGCCCGCATATGCCTGCCGACGAGTGCGACTGCCGCAAGCCAAAAGTGAAGCTTGTTGAACGTTATCTGGCGGAAGAGGCGCTGGATAAAGCCAACAGCTATGTGATCGGCGATCGCGTCACGGATATCACGCTGGCGGACAACATGGGCATTGCGGGCCTGCGCTATAACCGCGACACGCTAAACTGGGCGATGATTGGCGAGCAGCTCACCAGACGCGACCGCTATTCCCACGTTGAACGCAACACCAAAGAGACGCAGATCGACGTGAAGGTCTGGCTGGACCGCGAAGGCGGCAGCAAGATCCACACCGGCGTCGGTTTCTTTGACCACATGCTGGATCAAATCGCCACGCACGGCGGCTTCCGCATGGAGATCACCGTTAAGGGCGACCTGTATATCGACGATCACCACACCGTGGAAGATACCGGCCTGGCGCTGGGCGAAGCCCTGAAGCTGGCGCTCGGCGACAAGCGCGGCATCAACCGCTTCGGCTTCGTGCTGCCGATGGACGAGTGCTTGGCGCGCTGCGCGATGGATATCTCCGGGCGTCCGCACCTGGAATACAAAGCCGACTTTACCTACCAGCGCGTGGGCGATCTCAGCACCGAGATGGTGGAACACTTCTTCCGCTCGCTCTCTTACACCATGGGCCTGACGCTGCACCTGAAAACCAAAGGCAAAAACGATCACCACCGCGTCGAGAGCCTGTTCAAAGCCTTTGGCCGTACCCTGCGCCAGGCGATCCGCGTGGAAGGTGACGCCCTGCCCTCGTCGAAAGGAGTGCTGTAATGAACGTGGTGATTCTGGACACCGGATGCGCCAACCTGAACTCCGTACAGTCGGCGATTATGCGCCACGGCTATGAGCCGGTGGTGAGCCGCGACCCGGACGTGGTGCTGCGTGCCGATAAACTCTTTCTGCCGGGCGTAGGCACCGCCCAGGCGGCGATGGATCAGATCCATGAGCGCGAGCTGGTGGATCTCATCAAAGCCTGTACTCAACCGGTGCTGGGCATTTGCCTCGGCATGCAGCTGCTTGGCCGGCGCAGCGAAGAGAGCAACGGCGTTGATCTGCTGGGCATTATTGAAGAAGACGTGCCGAAAATGACCGACCACGGCCTGCCGCTGCCGCACATGGGCTGGAACCGCGTTTATCCGAAGGCGGGCAACAGGCTGTTCCAGGGTATTGAAGACGGCGCGTACTTCTATTTTGTTCACAGCTACGCCATGCCCGTGAATGCCTACACCATCGCCCAGTGCAATTACGGCGAGGCGTTCACCGCCGCCGTGCAGAAAGATAACTTTTACGGCGTGCAGTTTCACCCGGAACGCTCCGGCGCCGCCGGCGCGCAACTGCTGAAAAATTTCCTGGAGATGTGATGATAATTCCCGCTTTAGATTTAATTGACGGCACGGTTGTTCGTCTCCACCAGGGCGATTACGGGCAGCAGCGCGACTACGGTAACGACCCGCTGCCGCGGTTACAGGCTTACGCCACCGAGGGCGCTGAGGTGTTGCACCTGGTCGATCTGACCGGCGCGAAAGATCCGGCCAAACGCCAGATCCCACTGCTTAAAACACTGGTGGCTGGCGTGGACGTCCCGGTGCAGGTGGGCGGCGGCGTGCGTACGGAAGCCGATGTTGCCGCCTTACTGGACGCGGGCGTGGCGCGCGTGGTAGTCGGTTCGACCGCTGTGAAAGATCCTGACAGTGTCAAGGGCTGGTTCCGCCGCTTCGGTGCGGATGCGCTGGTGCTGGCGCTGGATGTGCGCATTGATGCGCAGGGTAACAAGCAGGTCGCGGTCAGCGGCTGGCAGGAAAACTCCGGCGTAACGCTGGAAGAGCTGGTCGGGATGTATCTCCCGGTAGGGCTGAAGCATGTGCTGTGCACGGATATTTCACGCGATGGTACGCTCGCAGGCTCTAACGTCTCGCTGTATGAAGAGGTTTGCGCGCGTTATCCGCAGGTGGCGTTTCAGTCCTCTGGCGGTATCGGCGACCTGGCGGATATCGCCGCGCTGCGCGGAACCGGTGTACGTGGCGTGATCGTGGGTCGCGCGCTGCTGGAAGGCAAATTTACGGTGAAGGAGGCGATTCAATGCTGGCAAAACGGATAATTCCCTGCCTGGACGTGCGTGATGGTCAGGTTGTAAAAGGCGTGCAGTTCCGCAACCACGAGATCATTGGCGACATCGTTCCGCTGGCAAAACGCTATGCCGAAGAAGGCGCAGACGAACTGGTATTTTACGATATCACCGCCTCCAGCGATGGCCGCGTGGTGGATAAAAGCTGGGTGGCGCGCGTGGCAGAGGTGATTGATATTCCCTTCTGCGTTGCGGGCGGGATTAAATCTGCTGACGATGCGGCGAAAATTCTCTCTTTCGGTGCGGACAAAATTTCGATTAACTCCCCTGCGCTTGCAGATCCGGAGCTGATTACGCGTCTGGCGGACCGCTTTGGCGTGCAGTGCATTGTCGTGGGGATCGACACCTGGTTTGATACCGCGACGGGCAAATATCACGTTAACCAGTACACCGGCGATGAAAGCCGCACGCGCGTCACCCAATGGGAGACGCTGGACTGGGTGCAGGAAGTACAAAAACGCGGTGCAGGTGAAATCGTGCTGAACATGATGAACCAGGACGGCGTACGCAACGGTTACGACCTCGAGCAGCTGAAAAAAGTGCGCGCGGTGTGCCAGGTTCCGCTGATTGCCTCCGGCGGCGCGGGCACCATGGAACACTTCCTTGAAGCCTTCCGCGATGCGAACGTAGACGGCGCGCTGGCCGCTTCCGTGTTCCACAAACAGATTATCAATATTGGTGAGTTAAAAACGTACCTGGCCGACCAGGGCGTGGAGATCAGGGTATGTTAACAGAGCAACAACAGGCGCAGCTGGACTGGGAAAAAACTGACGGATTACTGCCGGTGGTTGTACAGCATGCCGTTTCAGGCGAAGTGCTGATGCTGGGATACATGAACCAGGAGGCACTGGCAAAAACACTCGACAGCGGCAAGGTGACGTTTTTCTCGCGCACCAAACAGCGCCTGTGGACGAAAGGGGAAACCTCGGGTCACTTCCTGAATGTGGTCAGCATTACGCCAGACTGCGACAACGACACCCTGCTGGTGCTGGTCAACCCGATTGGGCCGACCTGTCACAAAGGCACCAGCAGCTGCTTCGGCGAGACGAGCCACCAGTGGCTGTTCCTCTATCAGCTGGAACAGCTGCTGGCAGAGCGTAAATCAGCGGATCCTGAGAGCTCATACACGGCGAAGCTGTACGCCAGCGGCACCAAACGGATTGCGCAGAAGGTAGGCGAGGAAGGCGTTGAAACGGCGCTGGCGGCCACTGTGCATGACCGGGAGGAGCTGACGAACGAAGCGTCGGATTTAATGTATCACCTGCTGGTGCTGCTTCAGGATCAGGAGCTGGATTTAACGACGGTGATTGAGAATTTGCGGAAACGGCATAAATAAAAAAGACCGGGGAGACCCGGTCTTTTTTTGTATGTAAATCAGGCTCTTGGTTTGTAGTTTCTCAGCGCGTTACGGCCGAGGACGACAGCAGAACCGATGATCCCGCCGAGGAGAACGGCAAGGATGAGGGTAATGGCCTTTTTAGGGCTGTCGCGGCGAATAGGCAGATCAGGCTTCATAACATAGCGATACACATGAATGGTATCTGGATTAACATTGAGATTCTCGATATCCAATAAAGTCTTTTTGGTCTGGTAGTAAGAACCAGGAAATACCAGTGGACGTGAAGCTTCGTTATCAACCATTGATTTGAGCGCTACGGTGCCCAGCAGGAACATGGTTTCTTGAGTAACATCCTGCGTTTGCTGGAGCTGCGGTGTGCTAATTTTCGCGGCTTCCGCGTTCTTAAGCGCCTCAGAAATTTGCTTGATACGCAGATCTTTTTGCTCCTGCGCGACCTTCTCTTGGTTCAAGAGGGAGTCATTCAGCGTTGTAATCTGCTGCTTTAGGTTGTCTCTGAGGTCCAGCGTCAGTTCTTTTGCCGTCTGTTCGTCAACCTGTTGGATGTACTGAGCTAGTTGTTTTTGTGCTGCTTCAGCAGATTCACCCTGATAACTTACAGTTAAAGGTGCACTCTGTCCTTTTACTGTAGGCTCAATAGTCAATTTCTCAGGGTCTTCCTGATTATCCAGCGCTTGCGCTAATGCTGAGAAAGAGGAATTGAAGCGCCCAATAGCACGATTCTGAATATCGAGCATGGAAGGTGCAGCACCGCCATAGAGGATATTCAATGCAGTTGAATAGGTGGCGATTTGTGCCGCATCAGGCTGGGCTATAATGGCGGATGATGTCCATTTCTCTTTAGCGACAGTGATGTAAACAACTGCGAGAACGATAAAAGCAGCAACGAATGCTCCAATTACCCACTTACCACGCCACAGCTGTAGCACTAAATCCAGTAAATCAATTTGCTCCGGGTCATTGTTGCGTGTGACCAGGTTATTGTTGTTTTGCGTCATACAATCCCTAACAGATGAAAAAGGGCAAAAATAATCTTGTTTCCATAGTGTATCTGTTGCTGCGGAATTTTCTATAAGAATCCGATGAGTTATATCGGAAAGATGGGTTATGTATGTCGAGCCCAACGCGTTATCATAGATGGACTTTGATGCCCACTGGCATCAACAAGAATACAGATTATATGAGGGGAAGCTATGAAATTTCTGGTAACGGGTGCGGCGGGCTTTATCGGTTCTCATGTCAGCAAGCGCCTGCTTGATGCAGGGCATGAAGTTGTTGGGCTTGATAATCTGAATGATTACTATGACCCTAACCTCAAACTCGCTCGCCTTGAACTGCTCAAATCCGGGAGTTTCACCTTCTACAAGCTGGACTTAGCGGACCGCGAGGGCATGGCAAACCTCTTCGCTGATGAGAAGTTTGACCGCGTAATCCATCTTGCCGCACAGGCGGGTGTCCGTTACTCGCTGGAAAACCCGCATGCCTACGCTGATGCGAACCTGGTAGGTCACCTGAACGTGCTGGAAGGCTGTCGCCATAATAAGGTTCAGCATCTTCTGTATGCGTCATCCAGCTCTGTATACGGCCTCAACCGTAAGATGCCGTTTTCTACTGACGACTCCGTAGACCATCCGGTTTCCCTGTATGCGGCAACCAAAAAAGCCAATGAGCTGATGTCGCATACCTATTCGCATCTGTATAACCTGCCGACCACTGGCCTGCGCTTCTTTACCGTGTATGGCCCATGGGGCCGACCGGACATGGCGCTGTTCAAATTCACCAAAGCCATGATTGAAGGCAACAGCATCGACGTATACAACTACGGCAAGATGAAGCGCGACTTCACCTATATCGATGATATTGCGGAGGCGATTATTCGCCTACAGGACGTCATTCCTCAGGCCGATGCCGACTGGACAGTCGAAACCGGTTCGCCAGCAACCAGCTCTGCCCCGTATCGCGTGTATAACATCGGCAACAGTTCACCTGTCGAACTGATGGATTACATCACCGCGCTTGAAGAGGCGCTGGGCAAAGAAGCGGTGAAAAATATGATGCCGATCCAGCCGGGGGACGTGCTGGAGACCAGTGCGGACACCAAAGCGCTGTATGACGTTATTGGGTTTAAACCACAAACCTCAGTCAAAGAAGGCGTGAAAAACTTCGTCGACTGGTACCGCAACTTCTATAACGTTTAAAAACAAAAAACCCGGCAGATTGCCGGGTTTTTTTATATCACGATTTTGATCAGTCGCTGCCGAACAAATCGCGAGTATAGACTTTATCTTTCACGTCCACCAGCTCTTCCGCCATACGGTTGGAGATAATTACATCCGCTTCTTTCTTGAATGCATCCAGATCGCGAATGACGCGAGAGTGGAAGAACTCGTCTTCCTGCATGGCCGGTTCATAAATAATGACCTGCACGCCCTTCGCCTTAATACGCTTCATGATCCCCTGAATGGAAGAAGCGCGGAAGTTATCGGAACCGCTCTTCATGATCAGGCGATACACGCCCACCACTTTCGGCTGACGCGCGAGAATGGAATCCGAGATGAAGTCTTTACGCGTGCGGTTGGCATCCACAATGGCGGAAATCAGGTTGTTCGGCACCGCCTGATAGTTAGCCAGCAGCTGCTTGGTATCTTTTGGCAGACAGTAACCACCGTAACCGAAGGACGGGTTGTTGTAATGGTTACCGATACGCGGGTCAAGACACACGCCCTCGATGATCTGACGGGTGTTCAGACCTAAGCTCTCGGCATAGCTGTCAAGTTCGTTGAAGTAAGCCACACGCATCGCCAGATAGGTATTGGCGAAAAGCTTAATGGCCTCTGCCTCGGTGGAATCGGTGAACAGCACCGGAATATCTTTTTTGATTGCGCCTTCCTGAAGCAACGCAGCAAAACGCTCCGCACGCTCGGAACGCTCGCCAATCACGATACGGGATGGGTGCAGGTTATCGTATAACGCCCTGCCCTCGCGGAGAAATTCCGGGGAGAAGAAGACATTATCAATACCCAACTCTTCTTTAATCGATTTTGTGAAACCCACTGGAATTGTCGACTTGATGATCATCACTGCGTTCGGGTTGATTGCCGTAACGTCTTTAATCACCGCTTCAACGGTAGAGGTATTGAAGTAGTTGGTTTTAGGATCATAGTCGGTTGGCGTGGCAATGATGACGAAATCCGCATCGCGGTAAGCGTCTTCTTTGTCCGTGGTAGCGCGGAAGTTCAGCGGTTTGGTCGCGAGGTATTCTTCAATCTCTTTATCGACGATCGGAGACTTCTTCTGGTTAAGCATGTCCACTTTTGCCTGCACGATATCCAGCGCAATCACTTCATGGTTTTGTGCAATCAGAATACCGTTTGAGAGACCAACATAGCCTGTTCCGGAGATGGTTACTTTCATAACATTGAACTCAAAAATTAAGTTAATTAAACCAAAAAGATATCTAATAGGGATGATAAGTGTCAATGAGCAGTATCATTTATAAGAAATAACCCATAACGTTCCTAATAGTCCACACCACATTTTTTGTCGAGTAACCGCATTGGTGAACCTACGGCGATTTTATTTGCAGGCACATTTTTGGTAACGATGCAACCAGCCCCTATTACCGCATCATTCTCTATAATAACCTTCCCAATAATTACGGCGTTAGCATATATGATAACATTATCACCGATTACTGGATAATCTTCATTCTTGTTATTACTTACACCTATGGTCACATTTTGATAAATTGTGCAGTCGCTGCCTATTTTAACATTTTTCCCAATTACGATCCCTAAAGGATGAGGTAAAAAAGTATTTTTCTTTCCTAATACATCTATACCAATGGTTAAATGATTCACCATTGGCAACTTCAAACTTCGATAAAATTTGTAACTGTAAAACAATTCCATTGTACTAAAAAACTTTCTTTTGAAAAAGTTAAAAGCTCTGGTAAAGAAATCTTTTTTAGATGTCATTTTCAGTTGTCTCCTTCTCTCTAAGCATGTTAAATAACTTAACAGTGCCAGGAATACCAAATGTCAAAACAGTAGTCGTTTGCCATCTAAAACATTCAAAAGTTTTTTTATTGAATGCATTACTAATCCAAGCTGCAAACAGTTGGCTTATCAAAGAAGAGAAAGCCGCACCAATAATACCAAAGCGTGGGATTAAAATAATATTTAAGCTAAAGTTAATTAACAATCCAAATATAGCTCGAACCAAGCGAAGATATGTCAAACCATAAATAATCATCAAATTAGTGCATGCAGAGCCAAAAACTGCAAATGTTGTACCTAACAAAAGAATCAACATAACATAATAGGAGTCAAGGTAGTGCATACCAAACATTAAAGGTATTAGATAATATGCTGAAATAGCAACCAATAACGCCATGAAAAATGCGCTAAAATAAACCACATCAAAATAAAACAGCACATTATTTTTAGTTGTTTTTCGTGAGATAAGGGGATAATAAGATGTAACTAGTGCAGCCGGTATGAAAATGTAAGCTTCAGCAATCCTTATAGCAACGCTAAATAGAGCGACAGAATCAGCACCTAACATCTTCATTATCATAATTTGATCTAATCGAGTGTAAAGAACAATAATTATAGAAGATGCGATGATTGGCCATGATTCTCTTAATAAATTCTTTAGCATTTTAATGTTAAAATGGGATATATTAACACTAATATACTGCTTTCTATTGCTTAGTAGAATTATGAAGATAAACGATACGAAAAAATCAAAGCTATATGATGCAGCAAACCATAAAACATCTGCACCCTTATAAAGTAAAAAAATTTTAACTAAGGAAGAAACAATTAGTGATATAAGGCTAACTTTTGTAATTATAGCTGCTTTAAGTTGTGACTGATAATACGAAAAATAGGTATTTTGCGTTTGAAAAACTAAACTTACCAAACAAGCCATAAGCACAAACTTATTTTGCAATGAACTTGTTTCAAAACACAATCCAACAAAGAAAATAGCAATAATTAAAATCGAACAGCCAATTCTCGACCAAAATGCTGTTGAAAAAATCACATCATGATCTTTTCGTTGGTGAAACTTATTTATCAAGACATTATCAAATCCAAGACTTGTTATCGCTAATAACATTGTGGCAATGGTTTGATAGTAAGATAAAAAACCAAATTCAGTAGGACCTAACACCCGTGAAATTAGAGCAAAGAGAATAAACCCAACAATGATTCGTACAAATTTCTCAGCAAAAATCCAACCTGCATTTTTGATGTAGTCAGACATACATAATCTCGGAATAATTATCCATACTTTCAACCATGGTTTTTTAATTTCAAGGAGGGAATTAAAGAAATAAATAAGCCTGAACTAGTTCAGGCTTATAGTTCAATATATCAATCCAGCCATTCGGTGTGGAACACACCTTCTTTATCGGTACGCTTATAGGTATGCGCACCGAAGTAGTCACGCTGTGCCTGAATCAGGTTCGCTGGCAGAACGGCAGCACGATAGCTGTCATAATACGCCACCGCAGCGGAGAAGGTCGGAACCGGGATACCATTCTGCACCGCGTACGCAACAACATCACGCAGCGCCTGCTGATATTCGTCAGCAATCTGCTTGAAGTAAGGCGCCAGCAGAAGGTTCGCGATACCTGCATTTTCAGCATAAGCATCGGTGATTTTTTGCAGGAACTGAGCGCGAATGATACAGCCGGCACGGAAGATCTTCGCAATCTCACCATAGTTCAGATCCCAGTTATTCTCGTCAGATGCCGCGCGCAGCTGAGAGAAGCCCTGCGCGTAAGAGACGATTTTACCCAGATACAGCGCGCGACGAACTTTTTCTACAAACTCCGCTTTATCACCAGCGGGTTTAGCCTGCGGGCCAGACAGCACTTTAGATGCCGCGACGCGCTGTTCTTTCAGAGAAGAGATATAACGTGCAAATACGGATTCGGTGATCAGGGACAATGGCTCACCCAGATCCAGAGAGCTCTGGCTGGTCCATTTACCAGTGCCTTTGTTCGCGGCTTCATCCAGAATCACATCAACCAGGTATTTACCCTCTTCATCTTTCTTGGTGAAGATATCTTTGGTGATGTCGATCAGGTAGCTGTTCAGCTCGCCTTTGTTCCACTCAGTGAAGGTCTCTGCGAGCTCCTCGTTGGAGAGGCTCAGGCCGCCTTTCAGCAGAGAGTAGGCTTCAGCAATCAGCTGCATGTCGCCATATTCAATGCCGTTGTGAACCATTTTCACGTAATGACCAGCGCCATCAGGACCGATATAAGTCACACACGGCTCACCATCTTCCGCAACCGCAGCGATTTTGGTCAGAATTGGCGCAACCAGTTCGTACGCTTCTTTCTGACCGCCAGGCATGATGGATGGACCTTTCAGAGCGCCTTCTTCACCGCCGGATACGCCGGTACCAATGAAATTGAAGCCTTCAGCAGACAGTTCACGGTTACGACGAATGGTGTCCTGGAAGAAGGTGTTGCCGCCATCGATAATGATGTCGCCTTTATCCAGATACGGTTTCAGTGAATCGATAGCAGCATCGGTACCTGCGCCCGCTTTCACCATTAACAGGATACGACGAGGTGTTTCCAGAGACTCAACGAACTCTTTAACCGTATAGAAAGGAACCAGTTTCTTGCCTGGATTCTCAGCGATGACTTCTTCGGTCTTATCACGGGAGCGGTTGAAAACGGAGACGGTATAACCACGGCTTTCGATGTTGAGCGCCAGGTTGCGCCCCATCACTGCCATACCGACAACGCCGATCTGTTGCTTGGACATTACATACTCCTGTCAGGTGTGAATGCTGCGACTTAAGGGCAGCTTGAACTAGTCAAATCATAATAACTGATTATAACTTCAAAAATCAAAAATAACACAATGAATAATTATTATGTTTCAGCAGAAAAGTCTCACAATATTTTACTTTTTATTCCTCTTCTAATACCATATTTATATGTCAAAAAAGTAACTATGCTTTTTACATGCCAAAAGAAATGTTTTGAAAAAAATCTTCTATTGCTAAACTGCGCATAATGAATGCCCATTAAGTCAGGAAAATAAAGAACACGTTCGGAATAATGCTTGTTAGCACGCCAACATATGTCAATATCTTCGCAATACATAAAATATGCTTCGTTAAATCCTTTTAATTTTTTAAAAAGATCGCTCTTAAACATCAAAAAGGATCCAGCAGCCCAATCTACATATTCAGGTTGATGAATTTTGCTTTTATCTATTATAGTTGTGTTTTTCCCAATTATATAAGACTTAACAAAATCAATTAAACTTGGGAAGTTCCTAATTGAATTGTCATAAATCGTTAATTCCTCATTTCGGAATAAATTTATAGTCGCAAGATTGATGTTTTGCTGAGTCATTTTATCAATGGCTTTTTTTAGAGTTGTAGAATCAACTTTAACATCGGGATTCAGTATTACGAAATAATCATCATCCTTTATTTCATTTGAATAATATTCATAAATTACGTTATTATTAGCGCCAAAACCTAACATCTCGTTTGTTGTAATATAATCGATATTATTCGATTTGCAGTAAAGATTTAACTCATGAGAATTTAAATTATCCTTAATGCAAATCTTAAAATCATTATCCTTAGCTAATTGAGGTAATGAATTTAGTTTTCTAATAATGTCGAGATGCCCATGAGAAACTACTGAAAGATAAATCATTATTCATCCTTACAAAACTTTAAGCACATGCAAGCAAATCCGATAATTATATTTTTTTAGTGAAAAGATATCTAATACCATGTATTTGGCTAGCCATCCAATAGCGTATATAACTTATTTTATTTGGTCTGCTTAAAATTATTAGTATTTGGTGAATGCTATTTACAATAAACTCTCTAATTTTCATAGATAATGGAACATAGTGTAATGAAAAGAGAACATACATATTTCTCATTCTGAAATATCTACGCCAAGGTGAATGGACTGGTAAATTCCATAATAAAAATTTTATCTTGTCATCACCTATAGTATGCGCCATTTTAACGTTGGGTAATGCATAAAATTTATACTCTTTATCCAAAGCTCTTAGGCACCATTCAGTATCAACATAGTCAATGAACAAATCTTCATTCATCATACCTATATCGCTGATCACTTCCGCAGAAGTAAATGTACCGGAGGAAATAATAAATGACACCTCAATTGGATTTTCTTCACAAGAAGGTATAATTCTCTTTCTACCAAATATGGGTTTTAGCTTAATTTGCGGATATATAAAATTGTAGTCAGGATCATAAAAAACAGGCCCTACTGCCGCCAATTTCGATGTTTTTATTATTTCTTCAAATGACTCATGAAGTGCAGCAATCATATTATTTTCAATCTGGCTATCTTGATCAAAAAATACAAAATAGTCAGTTTTTTTGTCAAGCCCCTTTATGATACCGATATTCTGTGCAGCAGCTATACCTAAATTTGTAGGTAGCTCTATTACTTCGAGTGACGGTGACAAGTTATCAATCAAAAAATCTTTTTGAGAACTTCCATTATCAACAACTATAATCGTCCCAACTTGATTCTCCAAAGAGTTTATCAGTTTATTTATATTACTATTTGGGTTATAAGTAACCACTACTGCAACAATATTTTTCATAGTATGTGATATTAAAAGAGAAAAACGCCAGTAATACTGGAATATAATTGCCGTGCTGAATAAAGTAATATTAGCAATGTAGCTATGAATCCTGGGGTAATATATCTTTTTAAACTGGGCAAAAGCAAAGGTATTGTTAGAAATCCAAATAATGTGAAAAACCTATTTGACAACTCAGAGTTAAATGCAAATAGTTCACCCAGAACAAGTTGTAATGATAATACTTTAGTCAGGAGGATCTGTAATTTATCATGAGGTGTTTCTGCAACTTTAGGAGAATATATAATAAAGAAAACTAAAATTATAAAGAGTACAGCCCCACCGACATTCATAATTAACAAATTTTCTGCATCAAACACCCCTTGCTGCTGAAGTATTACATATGTATTAACTTTTGCCGCCAAGAAAGATGGTAAATATGAAGCCATTAATACAGAATAGTCAAAAATTAAGTTTTTGGAAATTAAAAACACCAAACAAAAAAGAGGAGCAAAGAAATATATAAATTTGTTTATTTTTTTAGTGTCAAATAAATAAATTACCAAAGCTATTATGGCAGAATAGTGAAATAAAATTGCGATTATTATTTTAATAAGGAAGGCTGATTTATTCCTTTCTATTACATCTTTCAATGACCATAAGATTATTGCACATGCCAGTCCGATTCGAATTTGATTCATATCATGAAGTATGAAATATGTAGAAACATATAGAATTACTGTAAGAATTGGAGATGAAGATAGTTTTTTAAATGTAATTATCTTTATCGAAATACTGATAAAAGCATATAATAAAAGAAAAGATGTGACATTATTATCAAACAATAAATGATTAATACTCAATAGTAGCCAAAAGCCAGGCTCTTTATCCATGAAATCTATTGAGTTGAGACCTTTAAAATCAAGCACAAAATTCGAATAAGCAACCGAATCCGGATCAAGGCCAATGGGTCTAAAACCTGCGATAGCAACCAAGATAAATATTATAGATATGAATATAAACCATTGTAGACTTTTAGGCATTTTTAAAACCTATTTTAATTTCCGAAGTGTTGACAAAATGACATTAGCCACTTTGTATAAGAAATTTTTATGCTTATTCATATCAATTTTTATAATGGCTCTTTTAATAAATTTTTGTTCCCTATATGCTTTGTGCAAGGCTATACTAAAGTATGGATTGCTTATCCGGGAACTTTCATCAAGAGTTAATGCTTTGACTTTCTGTTTCCATAAGCAATAGCAAAAACTTAGTTGATCTCGTTTGGACCAATTATTAATCTCTCTCCACCATTCCTCCATTATTTTTTGCATTTTTTTGGAATGATGATTTCTCAGGATGATATTATTCTCATAAAGACCAAATTTTTCTGGATAACCTTCTCGATGATAATGTTCCATTTGTTTTTTAATCGTATCTGGATTATCTTTATTCTGATTAATGCACGTAATTGATTCTTGATAAATACAGTCCCGGTCCATATGCCGCGGCAAGGCAATATTTAATTCAGGAGAAACATATTTCTCAAAAAAGCCCTTTAATTCTTTTTTTATGATGATATTACCATCTACATAAAGACTAAAATCTACATCTGTAAGGTATTTATACGGGAATATCTTAATCTTCCTATTAAGCATGTGATTATCTAAATCTTCATTGATATAGACAATGTTCCACGTGTTGGATTTCAGCTTTTGGGAGTTAGTGAAGCATACGTATTTTATCTTATCATGTTTATAATCTAGTTCATTTATTTCATCATACTCACCGGTAATTACCGTATACACAACAATGTTGCAATTTTCGATATCATTCATTATTAATTTATTAGTTAGAAGCGTGTACAAAAAGAGCTAAAACATTTAGCTCTTACATAATATATAAGTATATTTCCTACTTTCATAGTTCTGGAAATACAATTAATTATAGATCGCTAAACCGACTTTGTTTGAGATCCTTATCTGAAAGAATTAAATTTTCTTGATGAGGCCAGTTGATATTAATGTCTGCATCGTTCCATATAATGCCTCTGTCACTTTCAGGATGATAATAATTTGTCGTCTTATAAACAAACTCAGCCGTATTACTCAACACCAAAAATCCGTGTGCAAACCCTTCAGGGATCCAAAGCTGTCGTTTATTTTCAGCAGAAAGATTCACACCAACCCATTTCCCAAACGTTGGCGAAGATTTACGAATATCAACCGCAACATCAAAAACTTCACCAGCAACACAACGTACCAGTTTGCCCTGCGCATACGGTTCCAGTTGGTAATGCAAGCCACGCAGAACGCCTTTGCAGGATTTAGAGTGGTTATCCTGCACAAACTCGACTTTACGACCTACCGCCTCTTCAAATACTTTTTGGCTGAAACTTTCAAAGAAAAAACCACGATCGTCACCAAATACTTTTGGTTCAAAAATCAGCACATCAGGGATATCAGTTTTAATTACGTTCATATCTTAATAACCTTTAATCATCTTCAGCAGGTATTGGCCATAGGCATTTTTCTTCAATGGTTCAGCCAGCTTCTTCACCTGCTCAGCATCAATAAACCCTTTGCGATACGCAATCTCTTCAGGGCAGGAAACTTTCAGCCCCTGACGCTCTTCAATTGTCGCAATAAAGTTGCTCGCCTCGATCAGGCTCTGATGGGTTCCTGTATCCAGCCACGCATAGCCACGCCCCATCATCGCAACGGACAGGCGCGCCTGCTCCAGATAAATACGGTTGATGTCGGTAATTTCCAGCTCACCGCGTGCAGAAGGCTTCAGGTTCTTTGCCATTTCCACTACATCGTTATCGTAGAAATAGAGTCCCGTTACGGCATAATTGCTCTTCGGCTCGAGCGGTTTCTCTTCCAGGCTGATTGCCGTACCATCTTTATCGAACTCCACCACACCATAACGCTCAGGGTCATTGACGTGGTAGGCGAATACGGTTGCACCGTCACCTTTGTTTACTGCGGCTTCCAGCTGTTTCGGCAAGTCATGACCATAGAAAATGTTATCGCCCAGCACCAGCGCACAGCTATCGTCACCAATAAACTCTTCGCCAATGATAAAGGCCTGTGCCAGTCCGTCCGGGCTTGGCTGAACTTTATACTGAAGGTTTAACCCCCACTGGCTACCGTCCCCCAGCAGCTGTTCAAAGCGCGGAGTATCCTGCGGGGTACTGATGATCAGAATATCTTTAATTCCTGCCAGCATAAGCGTAGACAGCGGGTAGTAAATCATGGGTTTGTCGTAAATTGGCAGCAGCTGCTTGCTTACAGCCATGGTCACAGGGTAGAGACGAGTGCCGGATCCGCCGGCAAGGATAATACCTTTACGTGTAGACATTATAATTTCTCTATAAACACGAAATGCCCGAAAACGGGCATTTTTAAATTGATTAAATGGATTGCGCCGTGAAAAGCTCAGCCAGCATACGTTTCACACCAACATGCCATGCTGGCAGGACCAGGTTGAAGTTCTGCTGGAACTTCATGGTATTTAAACGTGAATTATGCGGGCGACGCGCAGGTGTCGGATATGCCGTAGTTGGTACAGCATTCAGCTTTTCTATAGCCAACTCAATGCCTGCCTTTTGGGCTTCCTCAAACACCAGCGCCGCATAGTCATACCAGGTTGTCGTCTCAGAAGCGACCAGATGGTAAAGCCCGGCAACTTCGGGTTTCACCATCGCGAGACGAATGGCGTGGGCGGTACAATCGGCTAATAGCTCAGCGCCTGTTGGGGCACCCACCTGATCGTTAATGACAGAAAGCTCTTTGCGTTCTTTAGCCAGACGCAGCATGGTCTTGGCAAAATTGTTGCCTTTACCTGCATATACCCAGCTTGTGCGGAAAATCAGGTGATTAGGGCAGTTATCCTGCAATGCTTTTTCGCCATTCAGTTTCGTCTGACCATAAACATTCAGCGGTGCCGTCGCATCCGTTTCACTCCAGGGGGTTTCACCATCACCCGGGAAGACGTAATCCGTGGAATAGTGAACAACCCAGGCGCCGATCTTTGCAGCTTCTTTCGCGATAGCCTCAACGCTTGTCGCATTCAGTAACTGCGCAAACTCTGGTTCCGACTCTGCTTTATCCACTGCGGTATGTGCGGCTGCGTTGACGATCACGTCAGGTTTTATATTACGAACCGTCTCAGCAATCCCTTCCGGGTTGCTGAAATCACCGCAGTAATCTTTAGAATGCACATCAAGCGCAATCAGATTGCCAAGAGGAGCCAGCGCGCGCTGAAGCTCCCAGCCTACCTGCCCTGTTTTGCCGAACAGAAGAATGTTCATTATTGACGTTCCCCGTAGTTCTGTTCGATCCAGGTTTTATAAGCACCACTTTTAACGTTGTTAACCCACTCCTGATTGCTCAGATACCATTCCACGGTCTTACGAATTCCGCTTTCGAACGTCTCTTCAGGCTTCCAGCCCAGCTCCACCCCAATTTTATGCGCATCGATCGCATAGCGGCGGTCATGTCCTGGACGATCGGCAACATAAGTAATTTGATCGCGGTAAGATCCTTCTTTCGGCACGATTTCATCCAGCAAATCGCAAATAGTATGCACAACGTCCAGGTTCTGCTTTTCGTTGTGACCACCGATGTTGTAAGTTTCCCCCGGTTTACCCTGAGTCACAACGGTGTAAAGCGCACGGGCATGGTCTTCAACATAGAGCCAGTCGCGGATCTGGTCGCCTTTGCCATAAATCGGCAGCGCTTTTCCTTCCAGCGCGTTCAGGATCACCAGCGGGATCAGCTTTTCCGGGAAATGATACGGACCGTAGTTGTTTGAACAATTGGTGACAATCGTCGGGAAACCGTAGGTGCGCAGCCAGGCGCGAACCAGATGGTCGCTGGACGCTTTGGAGGCAGAGTATGGGCTGCTTGGCGCGTAGGCAGTGGTTTCAGTGAACAGCGGAAGCTCTGAGGATGCCGGGTGTTCATCCGGGTGCGGCAGATCGCCGTACACTTCATCGGTGGAGATATGATGGAAACGAAACGCTTTTTTCGCCGCGTCATCGAGCGTTGACCAGTAAGCACGGGCAGCTTCCAGAAGCACATATGTCCCAACAATGTTGGTTTCAATGAATGCCGCCGGGCCGGTAATGGAACGGTCTACGTGGCTTTCTGCCGCCAGATGCATCACCGCATCTGGTTTATGCTCAGCAAAAATACGGTCCATAGCCGCTTTATCACAAATATCTGCATGCTCAAACACATAACGTTCGCTGGCGCTGACATCGTTAAGGGATTCCAGGTTACCGGCATACGTCAGTTTATCCACGTTAACGACTTCATCTTGAGTATTAGTAATAATATGTCGTACAACCGCTGAGCCGATAAAGCCGGCTCCACCCGTCACAAGAATTTTCACGTTATCTATTCCGTTTTGTAGATATGTCGAGATATTGGCGTTCTGAACCCTGGTATTAATTCAGGTTTCAGAAATTTTGCACGCTACCGCCCCTGGCTTGACAGCTACCAGTGCACTGAGCGCGTGTTGAATATAAGATTGACTGTCTGATTTCAGACAAAAACTGGCGTTAATTGTCGTCCTAAATGGATTCGGAAACAAGCACAAATCGTTACAAATCAGCCCAGATTTGAAGCAGATAACTCTCTGTTATTATAGGAATTAATAGCAAAAAGCGGCAGCCATCATTTTAGTTATGTAACAACATAACAAGATGATGGCTGCCGCGCATGAAGTCTTTCAGGCTGCGGAAGAAGTATTAGTCGTTAGCCAGCAGCTTCTCAATCCGGCTTCTGAACTTCGCCCCTTCCTTCAGGTTACGCAGGCCATAGTTCACAAAGGCCTGCATATACCCCATTTTCTTACCGCAGTCATAGCTGTCGCCGGTCATCAGCATCGCATCAACCGACTGCTTCTTCGCCAGCTCAGCAATCGCATCGGTTAGCTGGATACGATCCCAGGCGCCCGGCTCGGTTTTTTCCAGTTCAGCCCAGATATCCGCATTCAGCACATAACGGCCGACTGCCATCAGGTCAGAGTCCAGGGTCTGCGGCTGATCGGGTTTTTCGATAAACTCAACGATACGGCTCACCTGCCCTTCTGTCTCCAGTGGCTCTTTAGTCTGAATAACAGAATACTCGGAGAGATCGCCCTTCATACGTTTCGCCAACACCTGGCTACGGCCCGTTTCATTGAAACGTGCCACCATTGCCGCCAGGTTGTAACGCAGCGGATCGGCGGAAGCGGTATCAATAATGATGTCCGGCAGAACCACGATGAACGGGTTATCACCCACCACCGGGCGCGCGCAGAGGATTGAGTGGCCCAGACCCAGCGGCTGCGCCTGACGCACGTTCATGATGGTCACGCCAGGAGGACAGATAGACTGAACTTCTGCCAGAAGCTGACGCTTAACGCGCTGCTCAAGCAGCGCTTCGAGTTCATAAGAGGTGTCGAAGTGGTTCTCAACGGCATTCTTCGAAGAGTGCGTCACCAGAACGATTTCTTTGATCCCCGCAGCAACAATCTCGTCGACGATGTACTGAATCATCGGCTTGTCAACGATCGGCAGCATCTCTTTAGGAATGGCCTTTGTGGCGGGCAACATGTGCATGCCCAAACCCGCTACCGGTATGACTGCTTTCAAATTAATCATTATTTCTTCCACCTTAAAATGGTTGACGAATTATAGCTTTTAAACCTGTTTTCGCCAGCATGTTTTGCCGTAAATATGAAGTAATCCTAGGTCACCCCACCACAAATTACAGTAGTTGTAATCTGAATAGATCGCGATCCCGTACCAGGAATAGTCGCAAAATAGGCTGTAGGATTACCTGTGCGGCAGCGCAAAATTCAACCGTTCCGTATTCACCACGTGTTGATCGACCCGATCAATATCCACCGAACTCTGCCCCTTTTCATTAACCGCTTTTATGTTCGCGAGCGACAACAGCGTCTCGTTTTTGGCCATAAACTTCCCACGCACGTCTTTGCGCAAGTCGAAGTTCATCTTAAGCGCTGGTCCCGTCGCTGACTCCTGCATCACGTTGATATTACGCAAGAAAAGGTGCTGTGGCTTGTTGTGCAGCTCAAGCGTTGCTCGCTGCATGTTGACGTTGGTGATGGCAACAAACGAGGTGGCATTGCCGGAGGAAATCTGTATCCCGCGCAGCTTATAGGCAAGCTGTCGGTTATCCAGGCGAATATCGTTAAGTTTGAAGTTTTGCGGTATCGACAGATAATCGCCCTTGATCACGCCATACCCGATTAACATTCCGGCGCTGTTCACCATATCGATATTATCAATAACGAAATTATCACAGCCATAAATAGCTACCGTTGCGTTATCAATTCCGGCCTTTTTACTGAAGTCGGGAGTAATATTGCTGGCCTTGATATTACGGATAACAAAGTGTTTACCGTTTTCAACATGGACCAACTGCCGACAGTTGCTGCCGGTGATATTTGCCACCACGAAGTTTTTAACGGTCTGCTGTTCCGGATAGTCATTGTCGTACGTGCTGCCAGCCAGCCCAATGCCTATGCCCCAGTTGATCTTGCCGTTTGTGCAGTTGATGTTATCGATCACGTGGTCAGAGATCAGGATGTTACGGTCGTTAATCGCCACGTTCCACTCAATCGCGTCACCCTGCAAGTGGCTGAATTTACTGTTGGTAATGCGCGCACCGTCCACCTGATTATGAAAACCCTGGCGCAGAATGGCGTAGTTGGCCTGGCTCACGGCAATGCGATCGATAAGCAGGTTACGCATCACTCTCGGCTTTTTACCGCCGATGTAGATCTGGGTGACGGGGCCGAAGCCGCTCATCGCCAGCCCTTTAATGACACAGTCGGAGCCACGCACGTCCAGCGTAATGTTATGCGTGCGCCCCTCTCCTTCCCCAATGACCTTACAGCCTTCCTGGAGCACAAACCGCCCCCGGCCATTGCCCTTCAGCGCACCGCGGATCAGCAGGGTTTTGCCATCAGGAATGAAAATGCCGGTATTGATGTTTTCACAGGTTAACCCGGCGGGAACAACAACGGTATCGCCCTCGGCAAAAGCCTGCTTAAAGGCGGCGATCCAGTCGTTATTGTTGTAGCGATCGACAGAAACCGTCTTCCCGGTTGCCGCCCGCACAGAGCGGGGCGACAGCAGCGGCATGGCAGCCAGGACGGATAAAGAAGAGACAAATCGGCGTCGGGTAATCTTTTTCAGCATACAACCTCAGCGTTACAGCGTTTGCAGCAGGCTCGCTAACTGGCGATTAATCACCTGCTGATTGAATTCTGCTTCAACTTTTTGCCGCGCATTTTGCAGCACAGGGATCAGCGTCTGCTGATCGATATCACTGAACGCAGCCAGACGATCCGCCAGCGCCAGCGCATTGTTTTCAGGGACCAGCCAGCCGGAATGCTCAGAGGTGATCAGCTCCGGGATACCGCTGTGCAGGGTCGAGACCACCGGAATGCCGACCGCCATCGCCTCCATCAGCGCCACGGGAATACCTTCCATATCGCCGTCAGCGCCGGTTACGGAAGGCAGCAGGAACACATCCGCGTCATCAAGCATGGCTTTCACTTCGTGGCTCGGCTTGAAGCCCGGCATCTCGACCACGTCTTCCAGCTGATACTGTTCAATCAGCGTGCGCAGGCGACGCTCCCACGGCCCGATACCCAGGATGCGGTAGTGGAAGTCCACGCCGCGCGCCTTCAGCTGGCGACAGGCTTCGATGGCTACGTGCAGCCCTTTCTTTTCGGTCAGGCGGGCAACAGAGATAATTTGCAGCGGCTTGCCCGGCACCTTAACCGGTCGCTGAGTGAAACGTTCCATATCCACGCCCATGCGTGAAACGGTGATTTTCTCGCTCGGGCACCCCATGGTTTTCAGGCGTCCGGCCCAAAGGTTGCTTATCGGCAGCATCATGTCGCCACGGCGAAACAGCTGCTGATATTCAGGTGTGTAGTGGTTCAGTACTTCCCGGCTGGAGATGTCGATACCGTGGAAAATGGTTGCGATTTTGCCGTCAATCACCCCCAGCTCACGCAGTTTTGCCGCCGTTACGCCCGCCGGGCCAAAGTGGGCGATAAAGACATCGGCCCGGTACGGCTGGGCCGTTTGCCCGCAAATGGCGGAAAGGATCAGGTTGCGGGCCTCCGCCCCATAGCGCGACATATTCAGCGCCCGCCACGTCGAGGCGCGATGAAGGCCGCGCAGCGTCTGGCTGGCGCGATGGCGCAGTTTGTTCATTCGTCCGGCGGGTTCATCCTGCAACCAGCGGGTTTTCGCCTCCAGCCCATACCGGGTATACGCCGCATGGGTGTTTTGCGTATCGCCCTTTTGCAGGGCGATAATCTCCACGTCATACCCCATATCGATAAACGCGGTGATTTGGTTCAGCACAAAGGTTTCAGACGACAGCGGAAATTTCAGTAAGAAGAAACCAACCTTCATTTCCCCTCCCGGACGCGGTCGAGTACGGATTTCACCATGCCAATACCTTTTTCGCGTTCGGCTTTTACCGCTATCGCCAGACGTTCGTTGATCGCAGGCAGCTGGCCGAGCGTGTCGCCCACCATCGCACCCAGCGACCCGTCCAGCAGATGACGAATATCAACGGCCATTTCCGGCATACCGAGCTGCTGCATAATGCCCGCGGACTTGTGTTCGTAGTTAATGGCGATGGCTGGCGTGCCGAAGTTCATCGAGATAATGGCCGAGTGCAGACGCGTGCCCACGGTCAGGTCGCAGGCGGAGAGCAGCTTGCCCATCTCAAGGTCGTTCAGCTCGTCCATCACCACGTGATAGCGGGACGGATCGTTCACCAGGTTGCGCAGGTTGAGCGCCACCATACGGTCATCTTTGTTGTAGCTGTCGATACCGGTACAGGTGGAAAGCGCCAGCACCTGGTAACCGCTGTCCAGCACGCGGTTCACCACATCGGCAAAGGCTTTCTCGTACGCCGCCTGGGTCGTGCCGAGGCGTTTATCGAACGGCGCAAGTTCACGCAGGGTAATGGCGACGGTTTTCTGCTTTGCCGCCACGTCCAGCCAGTGCTGTACCGCGTAGCTGGCCTGGAAACTGTCATCCTGATGATCGACCAGCCAGGCGGTGTCCACACCGTGCTCCACTTTGGTGGTGTCGATTTCACTGCGCTTCATCATGTCGAGGCTGACCGATTCACGCAGGATCAGCGCGTCGCAGTGGCCGAAGACATAGTTCGCCAGCTGGTTAAACTGCGGATCCTGGAATGGCCCGACGCTGTGGCCAATCATAAACAGCGGCTTTTTCGCCATGAACGTACAAAGCGCATGCTCAAACTGCGGCACGCCGTAGAGATCGACGAAGAACGAACCGCCCACCTGAATAATGGCGTCATAGCCGGACAGCAGACGCACAAAATCGGTAAAGCCCTGCGCGATGGCGATGTTGCGCAGCTTGCCGGTATCGGTCACGCGAGAAAGCAGCACCTGATGCTGGTAGCGGCGACGCAGCACTTTCTTCACGCGCCCCATCACGCCCGCGGCGTTGTTGTGCTGTTTCATCTGGCTGTAGAGCGGGTCGCCCATCACCGGGCGGTTCAGTAACCAGGATGAGCTGACCGGATAACGGCTCATCACATCCACTTCAGTCTCAGGCTTAAGGGTGTTAATTGCATCCAGTAAACCGCGCAGGATGGCGCTGTCGCCACGGTTGCCGCAGGTATGGTTGCCAAGAATAAGTAATTTCATAATGGCCTCGTAAAATTAGCCTGCGCGAAGCAGCGTTTTCATTTTTTCATTACGGCAAAACTGGCGCTTCATCTCGACCACCAGCGCATTGCGTGACAGCACAATCATCACGGCGAACGCCAGTGCGCCTGCCGCGACCTGCACCGCAAGCAGCGCCGCCAGCGGCAGATGCCCGTTGAGCACCACGCCCAGGCCGTAGCTCACCGCAAGCGTCGGTAAGGAGAGATAGAACGGCAGCCACAGGCTGAGGATGTACTGACGGTAGCTGGAGCCCAGCACCGGTTTGATCATCACGAAGTAGCTCAGCACGGTATTGACGATTTGCACCAGCAGGAAGCCGAGCGTCACGCCAATGGCGCCCGCCATGTGGCCGCCCACAATAATTGCCGGAATAAAAAGGAAGGTTTTAAACACGTTGAACTTGAAGCTGATATCCACGCGCGCCTTCGCCATTAGCAGAGAACCAATCGGGTTCCCCACCGAGCGCAGCAGCCCCACGACGCACAGCAGTTGCAGGATCGGGATGATGCTGTTCCACTTCTCGCCAAACACCAGCGGTACGAAATTGCTGGCAACCACCATCAGCCCCAGCAGCACCGGGAAGTTGATGATCCCCACGACGGAAAGCAGCTTGTAAAAGTTCACGCGCAGCTTTTCGGTATCGTCCTGAATTTTGGCAAACGCCGGGAACAGCACGCGGGTAATGATAGGGTTGAGCTTCATCGGCGGGACAACCGCGACGTTATACGCCAGGTTGTAGCCACCCGCGACGCTCGCGCCCAGAATGCGCGCCAGCACCAGCGTGGAGAGGTTAGTATTCACGTAATTGATAATGCTGTCTGCCGTCAGCCACGCGCCGAAGCGCAGGTTGGATGAAACAGACGCCAGCGAAAAATGCAGCCCCGGGCGATAAATCTTGCGGCCAAAGAAGCCAAACAGCAGCGTACGCACGGCAGAGTTAACCAGGTAGCCGAGGATGGCGGTCATCGCCAGCGGCCAGAAATGGGCGCTGACCACGGTGAAGGTAAAGCCCGCCAGTACGGCGCTGGTTTCAATCATGCCGATTTTGTTGAACTCCAGCTCTTTCTGCATCAGCGCGCGGAACTGCTGCCCGTGCGGGATCACCACGAAAGCGAACGACAGGGTGCGCATCAGCGGCGCCAGGTCCGGGTTATGCAGCACGCCGGCAATCACATCGCTCAGCAGGAACACCAGCACAAAGACGAAGATACCCAGCCCGACGTTCAGCCAGTAGAGGGTGGTCAGCTCCAGATGGCTGATCTCCTTGCGCTGGATAATGGAGTTGGCGATACCAAAGTCCGACAGCGTATCGGCCAGGGCGATAATCACCAGCGAGACGGTCAGCAGACCAAACTGGTGGTTATCGATAATGCGCGCCAGCACCGTCATCTGCACCAGGCCGAGGCCAATGATGACGATGGTGGCCATGGCTGACCATTTCGCGCCGCTGATGGTTTTTTCTCGTAAGCTCATCTTAGTACGCCGCTTTGTTCACGAAGCCTTTGAAAATGGTCAGAAAAACAATCTTGATATCGAACCAGAGGCTCCACTCGCGGATGTACTCCAGATCGAACTCGATACGTTTTTCCATTTTTTCCAGCGTGTCGGTCTCGCCGCGCCAGCCGTTGATCTGCGCCCAGCCGGTGATGCCTGGCTTCACCTTATGGCGCAGCATGTAGCCTTCAATCAGGGTGCGGTACTGCTCGTTATGGGCCACGGCGTGAGGACGAGGCCCGACGATGGACATCCCGCCGGTGAACACGTTGATGAACTGCGGCAGCTCATCGAGCGAGGTACGGCGCAGGAAGTTGCCCACGCGGGTGACGCGCGGATCGTTCTGCGTCGCCTGGGTCACCACCTTGTCGTTCTCCATCACCTTCATGGAGCGGAATTTCCACACCATGATCGGCTTACCGTCCATGCCGTAGCGGGTCTGACGGAAGATGATCGGCCCCGGCGAGCTGAGCTTCACCGCCAGCGCAATGCAGCACAGCACCGGGGAGATGAGCAGCAGGATCAGGGACGAAAGGACGATATCTTCCACGCGCTTCAGCACGCGGTTAATCCCCGACAGCGGCGTGTCGTACAGTGGAACAACCGGTACCCCGTTCACCTCTTCAATACGGGAGTGGAGAATATTGAAGGTGAATACATCCGGGATGAGGATCACCGAGCAGGTGGTATCCGCCAGCTCGCGCATCAGTTTCTTGATGCGGGATTCATCTTTCATCTGCATGGCGATGTAGACGTTATGAATTTTGCCGGCTTTCGCATCGTCAATAAGCTGTTCGTAGTTACCTGCCCAGTCGGACGGCACGCCGCCGGGCTTCGCGTCGTGATAAATCCCGACCACTTCAAAACCTAACCACGGCTCTTTGCGGAAGCTGTCGAGCAACACCTGTCCCACCGGCAGGTCGCCCGCCACGGCAACGAAGCGACGGTTATACCCACGGTTGCGCAGCCAGCCCGCGCCAAAGCGGATCAGCGAGCGGCAGACCACCATGCCAATGCTGGTTAACAGATACCAGCAGAGATAGGTCACAAGACGGTTATCAAAATCATGGCTGAACGCCACCAGGCCTGCGCTGAAAACCAGGCTTAAGGTCCAGTTCTGGAGCAGCAGCATCAGTTCGGTGGTCATTTTGACGCCGCGCCATGAACGATAAAAATCGGTCATGCCGCCGATCATCTGAAACACCACCAGCGCAATCAACGCCATCAGCAAGTGCATGTATAAGAACGACTGCCCGCTGACCCAACACACCGCCCACAGTCCGCCGACCATGATGGTGATATCAGAAAAACGCTGCACCATAGAGATTAACGATGCATTCGTTCTCGCTCGTTCGCGCTTTTTTAGATTTGTCATCGTTGTTCCTTTAGTTCTAAACCTTACCCCTCGCCCCTCACCCCGGCCCTCTCCCCAAAGGGGAGAGGGTGTTCAAGTTCCCTCTCCCCTTTGGGGAGAGGGTTAGGGTGAGGGGTAAGGTTTTCTTTTTACTGATTCAACAGCGCCAGAATGTCCTTCGTTCGGGCTTCCATCAGCGCGGTATCGGCGCGGGACTCCACGTTCAGGCGCACCACCGGCTCGGTGTTGGAGGAGCGCAGGTTGAAGCGCCACTGCGGGAACGCCATGCTGATACCGTCGGTACGGTCAATCTCCAGCGCATGAATGGCAAAGTGGTGCTCTACGCGGGCAATGGCCTCAGCGGGCTGCGCCAGTTTGCTGTTGATCTCCCCGCTCGCCGGGAACGCCGCCATGCGGTCGCGCACCAGTTCGCCCAGGCTCTTCCCTTTCAGGCACAGCAGCTCAGTCACCAGCAGCCACGGGATCATCCCGCTGTCGCAGTAGGCAAAATCACGGAAATAGTGGTGGGCGCTCATCTCGCCGCCGTAGATGGCGTCTTCCTCACGCATACGCTCTTTGATAAACGCGTGGCCGGTTTTGGACATCACCGGCTCGCCGCCCGCGGCCTTCACCACGTCGACGGTGTTCCAGGAAAGACGCGGATCGTGAATGATTTTCGCCCCCGGGTTTTTCTCGAGGAACGCTTCCGCCAGCAGGCCAACGATGTAGTAGCCTTCGATAAACTGCCCTTTCTCGTCGAACAGGAAGCAGCGGTCGAAATCGCCGTCAAAGGCGATACCCATATCGGCGCCGTGCTCAATCACCGCGTTGCGGGTGTCGTCGCGGCACTCCGGCAGCAGCGGGTTAGGAATACCGTTCGGGAAGTTGCCGTCAGGCGTGTTGTGCACTTTGACGAAGGTCACCGGCACGTTCAGCGCCTTAAAGCGGGCTTCAAGTGCATCGACAACCGGGCCTGCCGCGCCGTTGCCGGAGTTAATCACCAGCTTCAGCGGTTTGAGGTTCGCCACGTTGATGTAGCCCAGAAGGTGGTCGATGTACTCTTTTTGCAGGTTAATCTGCTTATAGCTGCCGCGTGTGGCTTCATTCACCGGCGGGAAGTCGTTGGCCTCGGCCAGACGCTGCACGTCACGCAGGCCGGTGTCGCCGCTGATAGGACGCGCGCCCTTGCGCACCAGCTTCATGCCGTTGTAGTCCATCGGGTTATGGCTGGCCGTCACTTCGATACCGCCGTCCACGCCCAGGTGAAAGGTGGCAAAATAGATCTCTTCGGTACCGGAAAGGCCGATGTCCAGCACATCGACGCCCGCGTCCTGTAGCCCTTTCGCCAGCGCCAGCTTCAGGGAAACGCTTGTCAGACGCACGTCGCCGCCCAGCACGATAGTTTTTGGTTTCAGGTATTCGCCGTACGCGCGGCCGATGCGCCACGCAATGTCTTCGTTCAGCTCTTCGCCCAGCTTGCCGCGAATATCGTAGGCTTTAAAACAGGTTAATTTTTCCATGATGACCCCTTTTTCAGGCAACAGTTGGCCCTGACCATGTAATGGCCAAATTTATTTTTGTCATTCGTAGGCCCGGTAAGCGCAGCGCCACCGGGCATGATGCGGAGTGCTACACGCGCCCGTAGCGATCCTGGAAGCGGATGATGTCGTCCTCTTCCAGATAGGAGCCGGAACGCACCTCAATTAAGTCGAGCGGAATTTTCCCCGGGTTTTCCAGACAGTGCGTGGCGCCCAGCGGAATATAAATGGACTCGTTTTCACCGAGCAGCTTCACTTCACCGTCGATGGTCACTTTGGCGGTCCCCGCCACCACCACCCAGTGTTCGGCGCGGTGATGGTGCATCTGCACCGATAGCCCTTCTCCCGGCTTCACGGTGATGCGTTTCACCTGGTAACGCTCGCCGGCGTCGATGGAGTCATATTTGCCCCACGGGCGGTAGACTTCGCGGTGAATATGGTGTTCGTGGCGGCCATCGGCCTTGATCTGCTCCACCACTTTTTTAACGTCCTGCACGGCATTACGGTCGGCAATCAGCACCGCGTCTTTGGTCTGCACGACCACCAGATCCTTCACCCCTACCGTGGTGACGAGGCCAGATTCGGCGTAGACGTAGCTGTTTTCCGTTTTGTGGCTGATCACATCCCCGTGATGGACGTTACCCTCCGGGGTATGCGCGCTGATCTCCCACAGTGACGACCAGGAGCCGACGTCGCTCCAGCCCGCATCCATCGGTACCACTACCGCATCTGCCGTACGTTCCATTACCGCATAGTCAATGGACTCTTCCGGACAGGCGAGGAAGGCTTCTTCGTCCACGCGGATAAAATCGAGATCCGGATCCACCACCGCCATCGCTTTTTCGCAGGCGCGCAAGATATCCGGGCGATATTTTTCCAGCTCTTCCAGGTAGCGACCGGCGCGGAACAGGAACATACCGCTGTTCCAGTAGTATTCCCCGCTGGCCACGTACGCCTGCGCGGTTTCCAGATTCGGTTTTTCGACAAACTGCGCCACGTCAAAGGCCACGCTGTCGCCTTCACCAGGCGTAACGCTGCCGCGGCGAATGTAGCCATAGCCGGTTTCCGGGAGATCCGGCACGATGCCGAAGGTCACCAGCTTGCCGTTCTCAGCGTAAGGAATCGCGGCGCGTACCGCATCGCGGAAGGCCTCTTCCTGCTGGATGACGTGGTCAGCCGCCAGCACCAGCATCAGCGGGTCGCAGTCCGGGCTGCTGCGTTTTGCCGCCAGCGCCGCAAGGGCAATGGCAGGCGCCGTGTTGCGTCCGGCAGGCTCCAGAATGATATTTTCGGTCAGTTTGTTCAGCTGGCGCAGCTGCTCGGCAACGATAAAGCGGTGCTGTTCGTTACAGATCACCACCGGGCTTTCACACTCCACGCCGTGCAGACGGTTAACCGTCGTTTGCAGCATGGTGAGGTCGCCTTTCAGGCACAGAAATTGTTTTGGATAAAGCACGCGGGACAGTGGCCACAACCGGCTCCCGGATCCACCCGCCATTACGACCGGATACAAAGTGGTTTGACTCATGATTTATCCCCGTATATCTGCAATAAATTGGCTCAGCACGTTCTCTTTCTCGAGCGTGCGTTCGGCATATTCACGTGCCACCGTGTTCTCTTTTGGCATGGCGAGTGCCTGCTCAATTCCGGTCACCAGCGCAGGAACCGATTCCGGCTCCACGCAAACGGCAATGCCCGGGTAGCTGTTGCACAGCTGGCCTAATTCTGTTGCGGCTTCTGCCGTAATCACCGCGTTTCCGCCCACTGCCAGAATGTTTGTCAGCTTGGACGGCAGCACCGCATCCGCCGCGCCGCGTTTTTGCACCACCAGATGGCAATCCGCCATTTTCAGCAGCGCGGGCAGCGCGTCATAAGACTGAAGCGGGAAGAAGCGGATGTTGGTCAGTCCGCGCTCGCTGGCCATTTTTTCCAGCCGCGCTTTACCGCCGCCCTGCCCGACTATCACGAACATCCACGGGTGTTCGCTCAGCTGAAGCGCGGCGTCAATCACGCTCTCCAGCCCCTGTTTTTCGCCGATGTTGCCTGAGTAAAGAATGATTTTTTGCTCAGCAGGCAACCCGAGCTGCGCGCGTAACGCCTGCGCATCCTGGTCTGTCACATCGCGGAAGCGCGCCACTTCGGACCAGTTCGGAAAGAAGATCACTTTTTCCGCCGGGACGCCCTTCTCCTGCGCCTTGTTCATCATTGAGCGCGAAATGGTCGAGACGTAATCCACGTTGTGCAGACCGCTGCGCTCAAAGGCGCTGGCGAGCTTCGCCACCTTGCCGCCCTTGCCTTTCCCGGCCATCCCCAGCCCGAGCATGGCGTCCACTTCATAATCCTGAATGTGCAGCAGGGTGCGCGCGCCGGAGAGTTTGCCCAGCAGGCGCATGCCTGGCGTGCAGAACAGCGTCGGCACCACGCCGATGATGCGATCCGGCTTCCAGCGTCGCTGCGCCATCAGCGGGAAGAAACTGCTCAGGGCAAAGCTGCCCAGATGAATTAAACGTTTCAGCGTCGAGGGCTGTTTCGGCACGTAGAGCGGGCAGCGCCAGACGGTCGCGGCGCCTTCTTCGCGGCGGTAGCGCCAGCTGGAATAGCGTTCGCCTACCTTCCACTCCGGGTAATACGGCGGGGCAGTAATCACCCGCACGTCATGTCCCTGGCTCGCCATCCACTCGACCATCTCGCCGGTGTATTTCCCGATACCGGTAAGCTCCGGCGAGTAGTTAATTCCGTAGACGAGGATTTTCATAGACCTGGCACCTCGGCCTGACGTTCCGCAAGGAAGTACGCCCGACTGTTGTCATGGACGTTGTCGCTTGCCAGCAGCGCCTCTGGCGTTAACCAGCGGTAATCGTCATGCTGAGAATCAGGCAGACGCAGGTCTGCCTCACTCACCTTCAGGCGGAACCCCAGCACGATGTAGTGCGTGGTGAACCCGGTGCCTGAAAAGTTATCGTCATAGAAGTGCTGCCAGACCCCGTAAAACTGGCCCGCTGCCATCGGCAGTTGCAGGCCCAGTTCCGCCAGAGTGAGACGCTCAAACGCATCGGTAAGCGTCTCATCCTTCTGCACGCGCCCGCCGGGCACGAACCAGAAGCCCTGTGCAGGACGATTGGTTCGTTTCCCCAGCAAGAACTCGCCGCGTTCGTTCTCCACGATCAAATCAATTGAGATCAGCGGAGTGGAACGCACTACCGTGGCAAAATCTTCCTGACTTAAAAACATCATTACCCCCGGAAGCGGTGCTGGTTTTCCAGGAACCACTGGTAGGTGCTGGCCAGCCCCTGCTCCAGTGAGACCTCGTGATACCAGCCCAGCTGATGCAGACGGGTCACGTCCAGCAGCTTGCGCGGCGTGCCGTCCGGTTTGGTGGCGTCAAACACCACGCGTCCTTTGTAGCCCACCACCTGCGCGATGGTCTGCGCCAGCTCGCGAATGGTGCAGTCCACGCCGGTCCCGACGTTAATGTGCGACAGCATCGGCTCGGTGTTTTCCTGCCACACCTCGCGATCCAGCTCCATGACGTGAATGCTGGCCGCCGCCATGTCGTCCACGTGCAGGAACTCACGCATTGGCGTACCGCTGCCCCACACCACCACGTCCGGGGCGTTTTCGGCAGTCGCCTCGTGGAAACGACGCAGCAGCGCCGGGATCACGTGCGAATTGCTCGGGTGGAAGTTGTCGTGCGGTCCGTACAGGTTGGTCGGCATCACCGAGCGATAGTCGCGGTTATACTGACGGTTGTAGGATTCACACAGCTTGATCCCGGCAATTTTGGCAATCGCATACGGCTCGTTGGTGGCTTCAAGCGTGCCCTGCAACAGTTCGCTCTCGGCGATCGGCTGCTTCGCCATTTTCGGGTAGATACAGGATGAGCCGAGGAACAGCAGCTTATTCACGTTGTGCAGATGCGCCGCGTGAATGATGTTGCTCTCAATCATCATGTTCTCGTAGATGAAATCCGCCGGGTAGGTGTTGTTAGCGACAATGCCGCCCACCTTCGCCGCCGCCAGATACACCTGGTCGATACGTTCGCTGGCGAAGAAGTCCTGCACCGCAAGGCTATCAAGCAGGTTCAGCTCGTCGCGGGTGCGAACAATCACCTCAACGTCGCCGCGCTGTTCCAGCTGGCGAACAATCGCGGAACCCACCATTCCGCGATGACCGGCGACAAAAATACGTTGTTTTGTCATTCTCAGGACTCCAGCGCGATGGCAACCTCGTAGCCATGAGACTTGAGCAGGGAGTGTTTTTTCGCTGCTTCAAGATCTTTGGCCACCATCTCGGATACCATTTCTTGCAGGGTGGTTTCTGGTTTCCAGCCCAGCTTCTCGTGCGCTTTGGTTGGGTCGCCCAGCAGGGTTTCCACTTCAGCAGGACGGAAGTAACGCGGATCAACCTGGACAATCACGTCGCCTGGCTTCACGCCCGGTGCGTCGTGGCCGGTCACGGAAACAACGATACCCTTCTCTTCCACGCCGGTGCCTTCGAAGCGCAGCTTGATGCCCAGCTGTGCCGCAGCCATCTCAACGAACTGACGCACGGAGTACTGCACGCCGGTCGCGATCACGAAGTCTTCTGGCTGTTCCTGCTGCAACATCATCCACTGCATTTTCACGTAGTCTTTCGCATGGCCCCAGTCACGCAGGGAATCCATGTTGCCGAGGTGCAGGCAAGACTCCAGGCCCTGAGCGATGTTGGCGATCGCGCGGGTGATTTTGCGGGTCACGAAGGTTTCGCCGCGACGCGGAGATTCGTGGTTGAACAGAATGCCGTTACAGGCGTACATGCCGTAGGATTCACGGTAGTTCACGGTGATCCAGTAAGCGTACAGTTTCGCCACAGCGTACGGAGAACGTGGGTAGAACGGCGTGGTCTCTTTCTGCGGAATTTCCTGCACCAGACCGTACAGCTCAGAGGTAGATGCCTGGTAGAAGCGGGTTTTCTTCTCAAGACCAAGGAAGCGAATCGCTTCCAGCAGACGCAGCGTACCCATCGCATCCACGTCAGCGGTGTACTCCGGGGACTCGAAGGAAACCGCAACGTGGCTCATTGCCCCCAGGTTGTACACTTCATCCGGCTGTACTTCTTGCAGGATGCGGGTCAGGTTGGAGGTATCGGTCAGGTCGCCGTAGTGCAGATGGAATTTCGGGTTTGCCGCATGCGGATCCTGGTAAATGTGATCGACACGCTCGGTGTTGAATGAAGAGGCACGACGCTTAATACCGTGAACTTCATACCCTTTTTCCAGCAGCAATTCTGCCAGGTAAGAACCATCTTGTCCGGTAACGCCGGTGATGAGAGCGACTTTAGACATGTTTATATTCCTCTGTACTTATCAAAGTTTTTCAGTTTCAACGCGTTCGCGTATCACCACTGCGGGGTTGCCACGGCAAATTTTATTTGCCGGTAGCGATTTAAAAACGCTGCTGCGGGCACCGACTACCGTGCCATCGCCAACAGAAACACCGGGTGCAACAAAGACATCTGTTGCCAGCCAGCATTTTTCACCAATCACAATTGGCGAAGCGGTAATATCAAAATGCGGGCTCATAAAATCGTGGCTGCCGGTGCACAAATAACACTTCTGTGAAACCACCGAATTTGCGCCAATCGTAATCTCGCCAAGGGTATATAACACCGCGTCATCCCCAACCCAGGCGTAATCCCCAAGCGTTAATTTCCAGGGATAAGTAATTTTCACCGAAGGTCGAATGACTACGTTTTTTCCTATTTTTGCGCCAAACAGACGCAGTAAAAATGCGCGCCAGCGGTACAGTATTTGCGGCGACCAGGCAAATAACGTTGCCTGTACAGCCCACCACAGTTGAACTTTAATACCGCTCCCGCCCCGAAAACCTTTCGGCACGGAGAATCCATTTAATTCCTGCATTACGTTTCCTTATATCTCAGGCTTTGTTATATAAGGCTTTCGCTTTACCCGTCGTTTTCAGACGTAAGAAATAAGATAATTCCGCCCAGAACCCCGGCACGCGTAATATTTTACGCTGCACGTTTTTGGCATCCTGGCACAGTTCCAGATTATTCGAGGTTGACACGCCACCCATTGAAAATTCAGATACCAGTCCTTTAATTCGACGGAACGGGTAGCCAGATTTGTACAGGCTGGCGGCCAGGGCATAATCTGATGACACTTTATAGCGCAAATCGTAAGGCTGTTTTTTCAGGCCGCTCATTGGGAAGAAAATAGCCTGATGGCTGGCCGGCAGGCTGTGGTAGATATACCAGCCTGGTTTCGCGCCGCGCAGCACTTTTTTCCCCTCGCCGAAATCAAGCAGCGCATCACCGATAAACATGGCATCTTCTTTCTGGCGCGCCAGCTGACGGGCAAACAGCGCCACATCTTCATGGAACACATCGCCGGAATTGAGGAAGATCGCGTAACGCCCCTGCGCCATGTTGATGCCTTTATTCATGGCATCGTAAATACCTTTATCTTTCTCGCTGATGTAACGTAAGTTGAACTCACCGTTGAGTTTTTCCAGGAACTCCGCCGTGCCGTCGTTCGAGCCGCCATCGACCACGATCCACTCAAAAGTGAGGCTCGGATCGCGCGCCAGGTTGCGCAGCGAGCGCCAGGTTTTTACCACCCCTTCGTAGTTACGAAAGGCGACAGTAATGACGCTAAGAAACATAAATCACCTCATTTCGTCATACGCTCGTAATATTCAGCGCTTTGCGCAAAATAAACGGACATACAATTAAGAATGCATATTCCGGGCTAAATATTGACCCGGTAAAAAACAACGACACCGGTGTGAACAGATAAAGTTGCACGCGAAAGTTCTGGTTATCACCAAACGCGTTAATCATCATTTTGAAAACTTTAAACAGATACCACAGTGTCAACAGTACGGCGAACCAGGAAAAATAGATAATTAACAGATACAGACCATTGTCTATGGTTTTACCGACATCCGCACCGTTAAAGATTCCGAATGATGCAACATATTCGTAAAGTGAGCCGAATCTTACTACGCCATCAATATGGGTTAAGGAATAACCCACCATCACCAGTGGACCAATGATGCGATAATAGGACGACGAACCTTCCGTTCCCAAATCACCCAGACGTTCAGAAATGTACGGAAACGCAAATATTACGCCCACTAAAAATACCGTCAGAGAGATTATCGCCAGCGGCAGTTTTTTCTTAATCGCCTCTTTGTTCAGGTAATGGAACGCCCACTCCAGCAGGTAAAACAGAATAAACGTCATTACCCCGGAGAACGACCCTGACAGAACGATTCCTGCAAGAATCATAGCATCGGTCTTGGGGGTTTTGATACCGAACTGTTTGATGCTGAGCCAAATTGAGATTAATGCCAGAGCAAAAAACGCCGGTTCAAAATAGAGCGCGGTTGTACGCTTGCCACCAAACTTAATGAAGTTCAGTACATAGCTGTTACTGTATATAAGATATTTCGAAATTATTTCCATCAGGCTACTGCCGCCTGTGAGAATAATTTGCGCCATCTCCATTGCCGCAAGCACAACAATCAGCCCGACGACAATATAAAAGAACCTGAGGATTTTCCTATAATTGTGCGGAGAAATAGTTTTAAAGCGAATACTCCACACCATGCCAATAATGATAACGATATAAACAAACAGCATGGTGGAGGTGACATATTTGCTGGCGTCCAGCGACTGACCAAAGATGTAGTTAAACGCCGTCAGACCAAACCCGATGCCCAGTGAAATCATCAGCTTTTTGAGGTTAAGCTTGTCAACGTAAAGCAACAGCAGAACCGGCAGGAAGGTGACGATAGTGATCGGGAAGCTTTCACCGAGCTGGGCAATCTTAACGTTGACCAGCAGGTAGATCAGCGGCAGCAGCAGATAACTACAGATTCTGATAGAACGAGACATACTCCTCCAGCATCTGTTGTCCACTGTACGCTTTGCGGCTACGGTTGCGGAACGATTCCAGGTCCGTGCCAAAAACAGCCTGCGCGATATCGGCCTTCGACAACTGCACCAGCGGCAGCACCTCATTTTCACTGAAGGTTTTACCGCCGGATTTCTCCAGCACTTCCCGCGCGGCGTCGCTGTGGGTGGCAATCACCGGTACGCCGATGGAGAGCGCTTCGCACAGGATCAGCGGGTAGTTGTCCACGCGGGAGCTGAACACCAGCGCGTCCATACCGTTCAGCGCGCTCATCAGTTTGCGCTTGTCGGTTTCAAACCCGTGGTTCACCACGTTAGCGCCATCAAACGGCGAGAATTTGCCAAAGGTATGCAGCTCAATTTTGTCGCCGAGCGCCATCATGTCGCGCACCAGCTGCTGGTTGGTTTTGCCGTCGTAGCGCAGGTCATGGGCGACGACCGCAATTTTCGGCCTACCGGGGGTAACGGCTACGGGCGTCAGTTCGGCCAGGATCGCTTCCGTTGCCACATCAATACCGTTGTTGATGATCTGGCAGCGCCCTGCTCCGTACAGGCTATTAAAAGCGTCCGCCACGTGCTGGCTTGGGGAGATAAAGGTGCAGCCGAGCGAGAGCATATCGCGGAACAGCTGACGCTTACCCTCAACCAGCTGATGCGCGCGATCGACCTTCACCGGCGGGTAGTTGCTGAGCGTAGGGCATTTCTGGCAGTTATCTTTCCAGCCTTCGCAGCCGTCGGTAAAGGCGCAACGTCCGGTCACGCTCCAGTGGTCGTGCAGCGTCCAGACAAATCGGGTATCCGGCTTGTGCGCCTTCACCTTGCCACAAAACGCCACTACCTCCTCCAGATTCAGCCAGTAGCTGTGCAGCACGTGGAAGTGCAGCACAACCGGGCCGCGAGTGCGGGTGACGGTGCGGTAGAGATTATTCAGGTTGCCGAACAGGTCGCGGTTAAACAGGCGGAACAGCGCAATATTGGCGATGGAGGTCAGACGTGGCGTCTGCTTCAGCACCTGCGGATAGTTATCATGGCTGACGCTTTTCTTGCCGCCTTTACCGTAACCGTAAACAAAGCGCGACTGGAGTCCTTTTTGCAGCGCGCGCTGGTGCAGATCCAGCGCTACGCCTGCCGCCCCGCCCTCTGCGAGGCGTACGTTAAATTGTAGAATGTTCATTTAATCACCTTCACGCGGGCTTTCTCGCCCACTACCAGCGCGTTGTCCGGAATGCTGTCCAGCACCACGCTGCCTGCGCCAATCGTCACGTTATTGCCCACGGTAATGCCCCCGATCATCACCACGTTGGCCCCCAGCTCGACGTTATTGCCAATCACCGGGCAGGCCAGGCTGTCTGGCCCGCGGTTGCCGATTGTCACCCCGTGGCGAATGGTGAAATCATCACCCGCGACGACGAACTTGTTGATGACCACCGCATAGCCGTGATGAATGGTAAAGCGGCGGCCAATGGTGGCAGCGGCCTGAATTTCATAGCCAAAAAAGCATTCGGTGATGATGCGGTACAGCACCAGCACCGGCGCGGCCCAGATATTGTTCAGCACATTTTTTTTGCGCCACACCGAGCAAAAGTGCGCAATACGGTAGGCCAGAACCATGCAGCACGGGCGCAGGCTCCAGCTGTTAGCGCGGCAATCTTCCAGAAACATTATTTCCCCCGAAGCCCGTCAGCCAGACGCTTGCCGTTACGTACCGACAGCAGCGTCAGCAGCGTGCGCCAGTTCATGCGCTTATTACGGATCTGATACAGGGTGAAGAGCTGATACTTCCGGCTGGCACGGTCAAACTTGTCCTTGTGCTTGCGGTAAAAATGGAAGTAGCCCGAGAATTTCTTCGGCGACGAGGTGATTTGCATCTCCCCGTGATTGATGTGCAGGATCTGCGTGGCCTCTTCCACCTTCCACGGCTCGCCGTACTCCACCACCATCCGCAGGAAGATGTCGTAATCCTGCGCGGCCTTCAGCTCGGTATCGAACAGGCACTCCTTAAAGCGCCATGCCCAGGTAAACACCTGATTGCCGATAATGTTGCGCTTGTAGAACAGGCGGCGGGAATACGGTGATTTCGGATACAGCGGCAGGCTGGCTGGCTGCGAATAGACCTCGCCCTGGCAAACATAGTCATTGGCATACAGAAACGCGTGGGTCACCAGCTGCGCTTTGTGCGACAGGAAGATGGACAGACGGTTTGGCGTCCATTCGTCATCGTCGTCGATACCGGTCAGATACTGCCCTTTCGCCTGCATAATCGCCTGGTTGCGCACCGCACACGCCCCGGAGTTGATGGCGTTGTGCGTGTACACCACGCGCGGGTCGTTCAGGTCTTCGACAAATTTTTGCAGCTGTTCGTAAGAGGAGGAACAGTCATCCACGATAATCAGTTCCCAGTTATCGTAATCCTGACGCAGGACCGATTTAATCGCGCGGATCGCCAGCTGCTGACGATTCCATGTCGGCATATAGATAGAAATCAAAGGGCGTTGTGTGGTCATGGTCTTCCCCTTATCCCTCACCCCGCCCCTCTCCCGGAGGGAGAGGGAGAAAAGCTGCTCTCCCTCAGAGGAGAGGGTTAGGGTGAGGGGGATTATTATTTACTGTCAGACTTGTATTCGTACTCGTAGTAGCCGTAATCCTGATACCCGGTCGCGCGGCGGAAGATGGAGTTCAGAATGACCCCCTTCACCTCAATACCGTTCTGCTCAAAGCGGCTCAGGCTGGTTTCCACTTCCTTCAGGGTGTTCACCGCATAGCGTGCGACCATCAGCGTGGTGCCCGCATGACGCCCTACCACGGCAGCGTCGGTGACCGCCAGAATTGGTGGGGTATCGATCAGCACCAGGTCATAGTTTTTGCTCGCCCACTCAATCAGCTGCGTGAAGCGCTCGCTCATCAGCAGTTCAGACGGGTTCGGCGGCACCTGGCCACGCGGTATCAGGTCAAATTTCGGAATCGACGTCGGCTTGGCGCTCTCGCTGATTTCCCCTTTACCGAGCAGGATTTCCGACAGACCGTTAACGTTGTTGGTCCCCAGCAGCTCATGGGTGTAGCCCTTACGCATATCGCAGTCGATCAACAGCACGCGCTTGTTGGTCTGGCTCACCACCGCCGCCAGGTTGGCGCAGACGAAGGTTTTACCGATTGACGGGCTGACACCGGTCATCATCAGGACGTTGTTTTTGGCCTGCATCATGGCGAAGTGGAGGCTGGTACGCAGGCTGCGCACCGCTTCAATCGCCAGGTCAGTCGGGTTACCCACGGCCAGCAGCTGGCTCTGTTTGTAACGCTTGACGCCCTTAACGGTTTTGACGCTGTCACGGGACTTCTGCCACTCTGAAAGCGGGATGCTGGCGTACACGCTGATCCCGTTCTCTTCCAGCACCTGCGGGCTTTCGATACCGCGGTTGAACAGCGAGCGCAGCAGCACGCCGACAATGGAAAGCATCAGGCCGAGAATAATGCTGCCGAGGATAATCAGCGCTTTCTTCGGCTTCAGCACGCCCGGCTGGGTAATCGCCGGGTCAACGATACGCACGTCGCCGACGGTGCTGGCTTCGGTGATTTTCAGCTCCTGCTGTTTGTTCAGCAGCTGCATGTAAACCTGCTGGCCAGATTCCACATCACGCGTCAGGCGTACAATTTCCTGCTGCGTCTTCGGCATCGCGGTCACGCGGTCATTCAGCTTCGCCTTCTCTTCTTCCAGGGTACGACGTTTCTCCAGCAGCGTGCGGTACGCCGGGTGACGTTTGGTATAGAGCTTGGAAATCTCCGCCTCTTTGAAGGTCAGCTCGTTCAGCTGCGCATCAATATTCACCATGGAGTCGAGAACCGATTTCGCCTCCAGCGGCAGATCGACGGAATCCTTGTCCTGACGGTACGCGTTCAGCTTGTTCTCAGCGTCATCCAGACGGGCGCGCACCTCCGGCAGCTGTTTACTGAGAAACGCCAGGCTTTTTGCGGCTTCCGCTGACTTACGCTCAACGTTCTGCTCCAGATAGTTGCGGGTGATGCTATTGAGGATGTCGCGAATTTGATCCTTGTCTTCACCGGTGAAGGTCATGCTCAGGACGCCGGTGTCCTTGCCGTTTTCGGTGACGGTCAGGTTGTTTTGCAGGTTGTTGATCATCCCGAGCGTCGAGAATTTGGTGACCGTAAACTCCCCGCCCTCATGCGCCTGAATTGCGCTGACCTTGAAGCTGACGCCCTCTTTGGTCAGCATCTGCCCCACCTCGCCGCGTGCGCTGAAGCCCGCGTCGCTGGTCAGCTGATACTGTTTTGGTCCCAGCACTGTCAGGGTAAAGGTTTGGTCCCCTGCCCCTTTTGGGATCACGAAGTCGGTCACTTTTACCGTATCGTTACTGCGCCCCATCAGGCGATCCCAGCCTGCGCCAAATACCGGGAAGGTGTTTTTGGTGACCGCGATATCCAGCCCCAGGTCATGAACCGTTTTGCCCAGTACCAGGCGCGACTGGATCAGCTGAATTTCGGCTTCCGATGCCGGCGGCTTGTTGGCCAGCGCCGAGCCGATATCCTGAACCAGCGAGTTTCCGGTATTTTGTTCGATCTGCACCAGCGCGTCGGCGCTGTAAATAGGCGTCGCGAACAGCGTATAAACGATCGCCGCCACGGCAAAGATGGCGGTAATACCCAGCACCCACCATTTCGCTTCAATAACGGTCCCGACCAGGCGACCGATATCGATTTCATCACTGCCCGACGTCGGGGCGGCAGAAGGTCTTGTTTTTTCTGTCATTGTTATCCCTGCTGAGCTTTCAGTGCCTGCGCCCACTGACGGGCAGACTGGTCTAGTAAGGTGTATACCGCCTCAAAGGCCTCGCGGCTCTTGCGATACGGATCGGGAATTTCGCGCTCACCATCCCAGTGACCAAACAGCATCACCTTGCCGCGCATCTCCGGTGCGATATCGCACAGCGCGTGAATGTGGCGTTTTTCCATCGCGAGGATCAGGTCATATTCCCGGCACATCCGGCCAGAGACCTGACGGGCAACGTGCCCGTCGAGTGAGAGGTTATGCTCAAGGGCAACGCTTGCGGCACGTTCGTCGGCACCTTTTCCGACCAGCGCGCCCAGCCCTGCGGAGTCGACCGTTAACGCAGGCTGGTAATTTTTCAACAGCCTTTCAGCCGTGGGGGAACGGCAAATGTTCCCCACGCACACCACCAGAATTTTGTTAAACATCGCGGCTTACCAGTTATGAACGTCGCTCGCCGTATCCGTCATGTAGCGAACGCCACTGATGGTAGGCAGCAACTGGTTGATCAGACGGTTCCAGCGGGCAACCGGCGCGGTGGTGACATAGACCACATCGTACGGCTGGAGACGGAACGACGTTGCCATGACCAGGGACGTCGCGTCGGACATATCCAGCTGGTAGATGTTGGCAATCTTGCCCTTCGCGTTCTCGCCTTTGATAGGACGGATCACGAAGATACCGCTGGCGTTGGAGGCGGTCAGATCGATGCCTTCCGCATTGCCCAGCGCTTCGGTCAGGGTCATACCGCTGAAGTCCATCTTGAGGGTGCTCTGTTTCTTCACTTCACCCATCACGAACACTTTCAGATCGTCGTTGCGCGGCACGTACAGAATATCGCCCGGATAAAGGAGGCGGTTCTGGGTCAGGTCACCGTTTTGCATCAGCGCCTGAAGCGAAATGCGCTGCTCTTTGCCGTTGTGGGTCAGCACCACGTTGCGCCAGTCAGCGCCGTCGGTTAAGCCGCCTGCGGCATTGATCGCATCGAGAACGGTGAGCGGGACGTTGGTGATCGCCTGCTGGCCGGATTTATTGACCTGGCCAGAGATATAGGCTTTCTGGGATCGGAACGCGGCGATATTAACGTCCACCTGCGGGTCAGCAATGTACTGCGCCAGGCGGCCGGTAATATCACTACGGATCTCAGCAAGCGTTTTGCCCGCGACGTGCACTTTGCCAATGTAGGGATAGAACATGGTGCCATCGGACTGTACCCAGTTACCGGTGTCGCTTGAGCTGCGGTACTGGCCCGCAGGCGTGGTCAGTTCAGGGTGATCCCAGACGGTCACGTTAATGACGTCACCCGGACCCACGCGATACTGGTAAGAGGCAATTTCCTGGTCCAGAGACATATTTGGCTGAGCAACATTTGGACGTGGGCGTAATTGTTCCACCAGACGTGGGGTTAATGGATACACATTCACCATTTTGTCGAGATCAAAATCAGCATCCTGCTGTTTAATCACATCCTTGCCCATTGTCGACATATTGCTGCCGGGAAAGACCGTGCAACCACTCATCAAGGTCACAGACACCAATAATGGCATCAATTTCATTTTGGATTTCATCATTGATTATTTATCACTTTGGCAGAGTAATTATCCTGTGCAATTAAAATAAGCGCGGGTCGTGGTGACAATCAGAATGCAGTTAATCATTTAGCAATATAACTGGCATCAGTCCTAAAAAAGGCTTATTCATCCATTGGCTATTGACAGAATAATTGAGGCTGATTCACACGCTTTCAGGCACGCTACCGCCCTTGGCTTTCAGTTACCAATCCACTGACTAAACAATGCGTTATGGTTAGACACCCTCTTGGATAAGGCCTTTTGCGAAATATATCAAACGCCTCACAGGGGCGATTGATAATGTATAACCTTCACCAAAGACCGAAACAAAAATAGCAACAAGGAGATTTAACATTTGATGCTGGAAGAATTGTTGCAGCTAACCTAATAGCAGGCAAGGAGACAACCGTCCTAATATTCGTTTTTAAGATTAATATTAAGAGCAAAGTTTTAAGGTTTTCGGATTTTCTTTATATTGACAAAATAGATCGCCAGACCATTTATTGCGATATATCCTAAATATCGTCTTATGTAATTAAATCTTCGCAATTAACTTATTTACACCGCCCGGCAAATGGGGTTTACCTGAGTGTAGCATTAAGAGAAATCTCACCCCGGCATTGCAATTTCCGTCGGCTTTATCCATGATCGAAGTGTGACATTAGTCATATAACAGAAGGTATTGCATTTACTATGGAATGGATTGCCGATCCATCAATCTGGGCCGGGCTGGTGACGCTGGTCGTCATCGAATTAGTGCTCGGCATTGATAACCTGGTGTTTATCGCCATCCTTGCCGATAAATTACCCCCTTCACAACGCGACCGCGCCCGCGTGACGGGTCTTCTGCTCGCCATGGTGATGCGTCTGCTGTTACTGGCCTCAATCTCCTGGCTGGTGACGCTGACCAAACCCTTATTCAGCGTGCAGGGTCTGAGCTTTAGCGCCCGCGACCTGATCATGCTTTTCGGCGGATTGTTCCTGCTGTTCAAAGCCACGGTTGAGCTTAATGAGCGACTGGAAGGAAAAGACAGTGAAAACCCCACCCAGCGACGCGGTGCAAAATTCTGGCCGGTGGTCGCGCAGATAGTGGTGCTGGATGCTGTCTTTTCTCTCGACTCCGTGATCACGGCCGTCGGGATGGTTGACCATCTGGCGGTGATGATGGCCGCGGTGATCATCGCCATCACCCTGATGGTGCTCGCCAGTAAAGCCCTGACGCGCTTCGTGAACAGTCACCCGACTATCGTCATCCTCTGTCTGAGCTTCCTGCTGATGATTGGCTTTAGCCTGGTCGCGGATGGTTTTGGCTTCCATATCCCGAAAGGGTATCTGTACGCCGCCATTGGTTTCTCGGTGCTGATTGAGTTTCTCAACCAGCTGGCCATTTTCAACCGTCGCCGTTTTCTCTCCGCGAACCAGACATTACGACAGCGCACCGCAGATACGGTGATGCGCCTGCTGAGCGGCAAAAAAGAGGATGCCGAGCTGGATGCTGAATCCGCGGCGATGCTTGCCGACCACAGCGACGGGCAGATCTTCAACCCGCAGGAACGCCGGATGATAGAGCGCGTGCTTAACCTCAACCAGCGCTCGGTGAGCAGTATCATGACCTCCCGCCATGACATTGAGCATATTGACCTGACGGCGCCGGAAGAGCAGATCCGCTCCCTGCTGGATAAAAACCAGCACACCCGCGTGGTCGTGACCGGCGGTGAAGAGGAAGAAGAGCTGCTGGGCGTGGTACACGTGATTGACCTCCTGCAACAGCAGCTCCACGGCGAGCCGCTCAACCTGCGGGCGCTGGTGCGCCAGCCGCTGGTGTTCCCGGAAGCGCTGCCGCTGCTCTCCGCGCTGGAGCAGTTCCGCAACGCGCGTACCCACTTCGCGTTTGTCGTTGATGAGTTTGGTTCTGTGGAAGGGCTGGTAACGCTCAGCGACGTGATGGAAACCATCGCCGGTAATCTGCCTAATGAGGTGGATGAGATCGATGCGCGCCACGATATTCAGAAAAACGCCGACGGCAGCTGGACCGCCAACGGCCACATGCCGCTCGAAGATCTGGTGCAGTTCGTTCCGCTTCCGCTGGATGAGAAGCGCGAATACCACACCATCGCCGGTTTGCTGATGGAATATCTGCAACGTATTCCGCAGCCGGGCGAAGAGGTCCAGGTGGGGGATTACATGATCAAAACCTTGCAGGTAGAGAGCCATCGCGTGCAGAAGGTGCAGCTGATACCGCTGCGCGGTGAAGATGAGATGGATTTTGAGGTGTAAAAAAGCCGGGTGGCGCTTCGCTTACCCGGCCTACGGTGTCTGGCTTTTATAGGCCGGGTAAGACAAAGCCGCCACCCGGCACAACAGGCATCACAGCTTATCGAGCAGCTTTTTCACGTCCTTACCTGACTGAGACTCTTTATTGCGGTCCGCCCAGTCATTCAGCCGACGTTTCGCTTCATCCTGAAGGTGCTTCCGCAGGATCTGATCGACCTGCAAACTGTAATTCAACTCCTGCCATTTTCCGTACACGCGCAGCGGTATCGGCGTCTCTTTCAGGAACTCCACAAGCTGGCCTTCGCCTTCCCAGCCAGCCTTCACGCGGACGTTGAAGCGGGTGTCTGCCGTCTCTTTCACCAGATCCAGCGCGCCGGTTCCGGTCAGCGCCAGCAGTGACGAAGTCCCCTGCATGTCGTCCAGCGAGAGCTGACCGTTGTCGAGGGCAAGCTCGCTGGTAAAGCTGTCCAGACGGGTTGCGCTGTCGTAGTTTTCATTCGCTTTCACGCTGCTGCTGCGCTCTACCGCCTGCTGCACCAGCTGCTGGAAGTTCAGCCCTTCCATGCGCGAATCTTTCAGCTCAACGTGCGCCTGCCCCTGCCAGCTACGACGGAAAGCGTCCGCATCAATCTTCGTACCAGAGAAATCCCCTGCCAGCGACAGCTGCCCCGTGAGGGCAATCGGGTAATTAAAGGCTTTCAGGATGGTGCCAATCTCAACGTTTTCCAGACGCGGCTGGAACGCGGCGCTGGCAACGTCTTTGCGCACATCCAGCGTGCCCGGCAGGGAGAGGTTCCCTGCTCCCATTTTTCCGCTGAGCTCGGAGATGACCAGCAGGCCGTTGTGGTTGAACATCTGGCTGCTGACGTCAGTAAAATCAATCCCACGCCAGCGCACGCTGTTCGCTTTCAGCAGAATGTCGGCGGTAAATCCGCGCAGGCCGTTGTAGTCAGGCTGATCGAGATTTGAGGAGATCACCGGACGCGACTGCGTGACCTGGCTTTGCCCCACCTGCGTGGCTCCCTCATCGGTCGCGTTCACCGGTTGGGGCGGAAGCAGGTTCTCGAGGTTCAGCTTGTCGAATTGCAGATCCAGCACCCACTTAGGTTTCTCATCAAGCGTGACGCTCGCCTGCCCCTTCAGGGCACTGTCGTTGGCCTGGAGGTTGAGCGCGTTCAGTTCGAGCTGTTTGCGCTCTTCATGCCACACCGCCTTCATCGTGCCCTGGCCGGCAATCCCCTTCGCGGGTAAATCCGCGCCGGTCAGCTGCCAGTTAAGCTGCTGAACGTCCGCAGTCAGCTGGTGCGGATAATCAGAGGCGTTCACGTTCGCGTTCATCGACAGGTTGAGATCGCGCTGATTGCGGTTGATCCGCCCGGAGAACTCCATGGTGGCGTGATGGTTGGCATCCTGCTCCATCCTGAGGTTGATATTGCGTACGGTGATCTGTTCGTCATCTTCATGCTGGAAAACCAGCACGCTGTCGGCAACTTTCAGATTACCAATATCGAACGACCAGCCGGTGTCAGACGGGACGTCAGGCAAGGTGTTTTCACGCGGTGCGACCGGAGCATCCGCCTGACGAACGGCTTCGGTTTGCGGCGTAAGCTGAATCACCGCCCCTTTCAGCATCACCTGTTCAACCTGGAGCTGATGGGATAAGAGCGGGATGAGCGCGACATCAAGACGCATGTTATCCGCCGTGACCAGCGGCTGCGCGGCACCCGGCGCGGTGAGGGACATACGTCCGGAGAGAATGCTGAGCTGAGGCCAGACGTGCCAGCGCAGCGGCCCGTCCAGCTTGAGTTCATACCCGCTGCGCGCTTCCACCTGCCGCACCATGTAGGCCCGGAAGTCATTCGGGTTAACCAGCAGCACCAACGCTGAAAGGCCAGCCACCAGCACCACCAGCAAAATCATCAGCGTTGTCAGAACTCTTCTCATGGCTTCCTCAGTGAACTCACAGATCAGTCTTTATCGATACGACTGGCAACCGCACCCTGCTGGTCGCGATATTTTGCGTCCTGACGGCGGTTATAAGGACGGTCTGCCGGGCCGGTCAGCGGTTCGAAGCTCAACGCACCAATCATCATTCCCGGGCGAAGCGCCAGCGGCAGTTTACCGGCGTTAAAGAACTCCAGCACGATACGGCCAGACCAGCCCGGATCGATACGGTGCGCGGTGACGTGCACCATCAGGCCCAGACGCGCCAGGGAAGAGCGTCCGTCAAGCCAGCCGACCAGGTCCGCAGGCAGCGTGACCGATTCAAAGGTCACCGCCAGCGCCAGTTCGCCAGGATGGAGATAAAACGCCTCTCCTTCTTCGATGACGATTTCGTCGCTCATGACGCGATCCAGCGCCGCACTGACTTCGTCTTTCGGCCCGCTGAGGTCGATAAACGGTGCCGTGTGGCCGCTGAAGGTGCGGAATTTATTCCCCAGACGCACATCGACGGTCACGCCGTTAATACGCTCAACCGGCGGACGCGGGGTGATAGACAGGCGGCCTTCATCCAGCCAGGCTTCTATATCGCGGTCACAAAGACGCATGGCACTTTCTCCTTTCGTGCATCGCGCCCTGAAGCCTTACGGCGTCAGGACAAAACCAGGTTATCTCTGAACGGTACACAATTCACACGGCTTATTCAAAAAACTGACTGATTTTCGCTTTTAAGATATCAATGGCAATACGGTTTTTACCGCCGCGAGGCACGATAATATCGGCGTATTGTTTCGAAGGCTCAATAAATTGCAGGAACATCGGGCGAACGGTTTTCTGATATTGCGCCATCACGGAGTCCATGGAGCGGCCGCGTTCGTTAACGTCGCGTTTAATACGCCGCATCAGGCAGATATCCAGCGGAGTGTCGACGAAAATCGAGAAGTTCATAGATTCGCGCAAACGGGCGTCGGTGAGCAGCAAAATCCCTTCAAGGATAATCACCTTCTTGGGCTCGATACGGATCGTTTCCTGGGTGCGGGTATGTTCCACGTAGCTGTAGACGGGCAGCTCAATCGCCTCGCCGCGCTTCAGCGCTTCCAGATGCTGGAACAGCAGGCTGTGATCCATCGCACTGGGGTGGTCGTAGTTGGTTTTTACGCGCTCTTCCATCGAAAGATGGGATTGATCTTTGTAATAGCTATCTTCGGGAATCACACCGATATGCTCATCACCCACTTGTTCACGCAGTTCGCGATAAAGCGTACTGGCAATAAGACTTTTACCTGAAGCCGATGCGCCGGCGATGCCTATGATGACGCACTGATGAGACTTATCAGTCATAAATTTAGCGACCTGATTAACCTGGATGTAAGGAAGGACGACGCCGGAGCGTCAAACGCGGCAATTATAGGGATTTCGGGGGCGTGATACCAGTCGAATGCGCAGGTTATGCGAGGCGGGCTGAAAAGCGCCGTTTCACGCCTTTAGCGAAATTTTTACGCGCGGTTTTTCGCCATTTCATCACCCTTCTTCGCAGAGTAACTATTTTATAAGTCTATGAAGTCAAAATCTGACCACTCAGCATATGAATTGTAAAATGTTTGTACTAGCATAAACCAAATTATTAATTTCACGCGTCCGGACCTGGCTCCTGACAACATGGCGTCCCTGGATAGAGCGGTAATGAATAAACAATACCAGCGGGTTTTGGTTACTACCCCACATCCTTTACTGCGGCTTGTCTGTCTGGGTCTGGTCACGTTCATCTTCACCTTATTTTCCCTCGAGCTGACTCGCTTCGGTACGCTGCTGGCGCCACTATGGTTCCCGACTTCAATTATGATGGTGGCGTTTTACCGCCATGCGGGAAAAATGTGGCCCGGCATTGCGCTCGCCTGCTCCTTTGGCAATATTTTTGCCTCGTGGATGCTCTTCTCATGGGCATCGATCAACATCACCTACACGGCGATCAATATCATTGAGGCCACGGTTGGCGCGCTGTTACTGCGTAAGCTGCTCCCCTGGTATAATCCGCTGCAAAACCTCAACGACTGGGTCCGGCTTGCCCTCGGCAGTGCCCTGGTGCCGCCGCTGGTGGGGGGCGTTCTGGTTCATTTTCTGGTGCCGAGCGCGGAGCCGCTGCGTAATTTCCTTGTCTGGGTACTTTCAGAAGCCATTGGCGCACTGGCGCTGGTGCCGTTAGGTCTGCTGTTTAAGCCGCATTACCTGCTGCGCCACCGCAACCCGAAACTGCTGCTGGAAACGCTGGTGACCCTGGTCGTCACGCTGGTTCTTAGCTGGACGGCAATCACCTGGCTGCCGTGGCCATTCACCTGCATTATCGTTCTGCTGATGTGGAGCGCGGTACGTCTGCCGCGTATGGAAGCGTTCCTGATATTTTTATTCACCATCATGATGGTGTCCCTGATGATGGCGCGAAATCCGCTCTCCATGACGCCCTCCAGCATGATCGTCACCTTCAACGCGCCGTGGCTCCCCTTCCTGATGATGCTGCTCCCCGCCAACATTATGACGATGGTGATGTATGCCTTCAGGGCCGAGCGTAAACATATTACGGAAAGCGAAGAACGTTTTCGCAATGCGATGGAGTATTCCGCGATTGGTATGGCGCTGGTGGGCATTGAGGGCCAGTGGCTCCAGGCCAACAAGGCTCTGTGCAATTTCCTCGGTTACAGCCAGTCTGAGCTTCAGTCGCTCACGTTCCAGCAGTTAACCTGGCCGGAAGATTTAAATACCGACCTGGAGCAGCTGCAACAGCTGATTCACGGCGAGATCAACACCTACACCCTCGAAAAACGCTACTACACCCGCAGCGGCGAGGTGGTGTGGGCGCTGCTGGCCGTCTCCGTTGTGCGCCATGCCGACGGCACCCCGCTCTACTTTATTGCCCAGATTGAAGACATCAACGATCTGAAACAGACCGAGTGGGTGAATAAGCGTCTGATGGAGCGTATCACTCTCGCTAACGAAGCCGGCGGAATCGGGATTTGGGAGTGGGATCTCGAGCCGGACGTAATCAGCTGGGATAAACGGATGTTTGAGCTGTACGAGATCCCCTCGCACATTAAACCCACCTGGCAGCTCTGGCATGCGGCCATGGTGCCTGAAGATCGTACGCACGCCGAACAGGTCCTGCGTGAGTCACTCCAGGCCAGGGTACCTTTCAAGCTGGAATTTCGCATTCGCGTCAAGGATGGCATTCGCCACATTCGTTCGCTGGCGAACCGGGTGCTGAACAAACAGGGCGAAGTGGAGCGGCTGTTAGGGATCAACATGGATATGACTGAGGTGAAGCAGCTGAACGAGGCGCTGTTCCAGGAAAAAGAGCGCCTGCATATTACCCTCGACTCCATCGGCGAAGCAGTGCTGTGTACCGACATCGACATGAACATCACCTTTATGAACCCGGTCGCCGAGAAGATGAGCGGCTGGTCGCAAAGCGAAGCGCTGGGTCAGCCCATTCTGAAGGTGCTGCACATTACCTTCGGCGAGAACGGTCCGTTAATGGAAAACATCCACAGCGGCGATATGTCCCGTACCGATATCGAACAGGATGTGGTGCTTAACTGCCGCAATGGCGGCAGTTTCGACATTCATTACAGCATAACCCCCCTCAGCACTCTGGAAGGACACACCATCGGCTCGGTGCTGGTGATTCAGGACGTCACCGAGTCGCGCAAAATGCTGCGCCAGCTGAGCTACAGCGCTTCCCATGACGCCCTTACCCACCTGGCGAACCGCGTCAGCTTTGAAAACCATCTTAAGCGCCTGTTGCAGACGGTACAGGAGACCCATCAGCGTCACGCGCTGGTCTTTATCGATCTTGACCGTTTTAAGGCGGTGAACGATACGGCAGGCCACGCGGCGGGCGACGCTCTCCTGCGCGAACTCTCTTCGCTGATGCTGACCATGCTGCGCTCCAGCGACGTGCTGGCGCGTCTGGGCGGCGACGAGTTTGGCCTGCTGCTGCCGGACTGCAACGTCGAAAGCGCACGCTATATTGCGGGCCGGTTGATCGACGCCATCAACAACTATCATTTTTCCTGGGAAGGACGCCTGCACCGCATTGGCGCCAGCGCGGGGATTACGCTGATTGACGACACCAATTACCAGGCTGCGGAAGTGATGTCTCAGGCCGATATCGCCTGCTACGCCTCGAAAAACAGCGGGCGCGGCGTGGTCACCGTCTACGAACCCCAGCAGGAGCGGATCCACAGCGCGCGCAGCATGATGTCGCTGGATGAGCAGTGGCACATGATTAAAGATAACCATCTGCTGATGATCGCCCGCAGCGTCGCCTCGCCGCGCATTCCCGAGAGCAGTAGCTTCTGGCTGATTTCCTTGCGGCTGTGGACCAGCCAGGGAGAAGTGCTGGAAGAGCATGCCTTCCGCGCCGGGCTGGCGGAGTCGGAGCTGCTGCACGCCCTGGACCGACGTATATTCAGCGAATTTTTCCGTACCTATGCCGCACAGGTGGCGGCCAAAGGAATGGGCGTCGCGCTGCCGCTCTCAGAAGCGGGTTTAGCCAGCGTCACGCTGGTGGATGAGCTGCTCGACCTGATCACCAGAGGTCCGCTGCCGGCGCGGCTGCTGCATCTGGCGATCGCCGTTGATGTGCTGAGCAATACGGATGAAAACGTGCAGCAGGGTCTGCAAAAGCTTCGTCAGGCCGGCTGTCGCGTGGTGCTGACCCGGGTCGGACGCGATATGAACGTCTTCAGCCAGCTCAGCGCCAACACCGCCGATTATCTGCTGCTGGATACAGACATGGTGACCAACGTCCACGGCAATCTGATGGATGAGATGATGGTGACAATCATTCAGGGCCACGCCCAGCGTCTGGGCATAAAAACCATTGCCGGGCCATGCCATCAGTCGATCATGATGGATACGCTGTCGGGCATCGGCGTTGATTTTATTTACGGCGACACCATCGGGGAAGCGCAGCCGCTCGATCTACTGCTGAATACCAGCTATTTCGCCATCAACTGACGGCGACCAGCCGTCGGTGTACCAGATATGTAACAGCGCATACGAGCGCCACGGCTGCCAGCGTTCGGCATAGCGACGGATCTGCGCGGGCGTCATACCGGCAAAGCGCTGTTTAATCAGATAGTCATCCGGCAGGAAAACATCCTTCGCCTGCCAGCCGCGCAGGGCCAGATAATTCGCGGTCCAGCGCCCGATGCCGGGGCGCTGCTGTAGCGCCTTCATCCCGGCCTCAACGTTCGCAGGCGGGAACAGCGGGAATTCACCGTCCACCACCGACTGCGCCAGATGAATCAACGACTCCGCACGCCTGAGCGGCATCCCGAGGGCTTTCAACGCCAGCGGATCTGCCGCGGCCAGCACCTCTGGCGGAGGAAAGCAGAGATAGCCCGGCGCATCCTCAATGGGTTCACCGCACAGCGCCACCACCCGTGACGCCAGTTTTGCCGCCATCGCCACGCTCACCAGTTGCCCGAGAATGGCGCGCACGCCCTGCTCGTATGCATCCATCGCGCCGGGCAAACGTAAGCCCGGCCGCGCCGCGCCGAGCTCGCCGAGAGTCTGCGCAATGTGCAGCGGGTCGCAATCGAGGTCAAACAGGCGGGAGATGCGGTCGAGGCAGATATCCGCCACCGGGATCAGGCCAGGGCTGAGCGACACCGCCAGCGTAGGGGTTGCGCTGTCTGGCGTAACCCGGAAAACGCCCTGGTGCCCGGCATAGCCAAAACTGCGCTCGTAGTAATCCTCCGTAACGGTCTCAACCCCCCTGACCGCACGCGCGGCAAGAAAGCCAAACATCCACGACCAGTCGTAGGGCGGTTGCCAGTTCAGGGTGTACATCGTCTCTCCTTTTGTATTTACCTCAGCATAAACCGAAAGATCGCCTTGCGCCTTGCTTTCATATTCCTGTTGTCGCCTGGCAGACATTTCGCTAAAGTCTCGCCCCTTCTCACCGGCATGGGGATTTATTGTGTTTATTGGATTCGACTACGGCACCGCAAACTGCTCGGTTGCGATAATGCAAAACGGACAACCGCAGCTCCTGAAAATGGAAAACGGCAGTACGCTGTTGCCGTCAATGCTTTGTGCGCCCACGCGTGAAGCGGTGAGCGAGTGGCTGTTCCGCCACCATCAGGTTCCGGCCACGGCGGCGGAGACCCAGGCGCTGCTGCGCCGTGCGGTCAGCTTTAACCGCGAGGAAGATATCGACGTTACCCCGTCCAGCGTGCAGTTCGGCCTCTCTTCCCTCGGGCAGTACATTGAAGACCCGGAAGAGGTCTACTTCGTTAAATCGCCGAAATCCTTCCTCGGCGCCAGCGGCCTGAAGCCGCAGCAGGTGGCGATGTTTGAAGATCTGGTCTGCGCGATGATGCTGCACATCCGCAATCAGGCGCAGTCCCAGGTGCCGGATGCCATCACCCAGGCGGTGATTGGCCGTCCGATTAACTTTCAGGGGCTGGGCGGCGACGAAGCCAACCAGCAGGCGCAGGGGATCCTTGAGCGTGCAGCGCACCGGGCAGGCTTCCGTGACGTGGTGTTCCAGTATGAGCCGGTTGCGGCGGGGCTGGATTTTGAAGCCACGCTGACGGAAGAGAAACGGGTGCTGGTGGTGGACATCGGCGGCGGTACGACGGACTGTTCATTACTGCTGATGGGTCCCCAGTGGCATCACCGTCGCGATCGTGAAAATAGTCTGCTGGGGCACAGCGGCTGCCGCGTGGGCGGTAACGATCTTGATATTGCCCTGGCCTTCAAGAGCCTGATGCCGCTGCTCGGTATGGGCGGTCAAACCGAGAAAGGCATCGCCCTGCCGATCCTGCCGTGGTGGAACGCGATTGCCATCAACGACGTCCCTGCCCAGAGTGATTTTTACAGCACCGCGAATGGCCGTTTCCTCAACGATCTGGTGCGTGATGCGCAGGATGCAGAGAAGGTCGCACTTCTGTATAAGGTGTGGCGTCAGCGCCTGAGCTACCGCGTGGTGCGCACCGCCGAAGAGAGCAAAATTGCCCTATCCGATCGTCCAGAGCATGCGGTTTCGCTGCCGTTTATCAGTGACGATCTGGCTACGGCTATCACTCAGGAAGGGCTGGAAATGGCGCTGACTCAGCCGCTTCAGCGTATTCTGGAGCAGGTGCAACTGGCGCTTGAGAACGGCAACGTGAAGCCGGACGTAATTTACCTGACTGGCGGTAGCGCCCGTTCGCCGCTGATCAAGAAAGCGCTGGCGGAACAGCTGCCGGGGATCCCGATTGCCGGCGGCGATGACTTTGGCTCCGTTACGGCAGGGCTGGCGCGCTGGGCGCAGGTGGTGTTTAGCTAATGGGGTTGTGCCGGGTGGCGGCTTCGCCTTACCCGGCCTACAAGATCCTCCAACCGTAGGCCGGGTAAGCGCAGCGCCACCCGGCGAAGGCGAAACCGCTGCGCCACACTCAGACAATTCCCGACAGTCTTCCATATTTCCTCCATTTTTTCGCTGTGTTAGCTGACTAAACTAGTATCATTCCCCGAAAGAGTTTCAGGATGAGAACGTATAACGATGAAAGGCAGTAACAAATCCCGCTGGGCAATCGCCGTTGGTCTGATTGTGGTGGTCCTGGCCGCCGCCTGGTATTGGCACAGCCAGTCCGCGAACTCCACGGCACCTGCTGGCGCTAATAGCCCCTCACAACGCTCAACGGGCGGCGGGCGCCACGCTTTGCGCGGCGGTGCGCTGGCACCGGTGCAGGCGGCAACGGCGGTGAATAAAGCGGTGCCTCGTTATCTCTCCGGGCTGGGAACCATCACCGCCGCCAACACCGTGACGGTACGTAGCCGCGTGGACGGTCAGCTGATGGCCATCCATTTCCAGGAAGGTCAGCAGGTAAAAGCCGGCGATCTGCTGGCGGAAATCGATCCAAGCCAGTTTAAGGTTGCCCTGGCGCAGGCGCAGGGGCAGCTCGCGAAAGACAAAGCCACCCTCGCCAATGCCCGCCGCGATTTAGCCCGCTATCAGCAGCTGGTAAAAACCAACCTCGTGTCGCGCCAGGAGCTGGACACCCAGCAGTCTCTGGTCAGTGAATCTCAGGGCACCATCAAGGCCGACGAAGCCGCGGTCGCCAGCGCCCAGCTCCAGCTTGACTGGAGCCGGATCACCGCGCCGATTGACGGCCGCGTAGGCCTGAAACAGGTTGATATCGGGAACCAAATCTCCAGCGGCGATACCACGGGCATCGTGGTGATCACCCAGACGCACCCTATCGATCTCGTCTTTACCCTGCCGGAAAGCGACATTGCGACGGTGATACAGGCGCAGAAGGCCGGAAAAGCGCTGGTGGTTGAAGCCTGGGATCGCACCAACAAGCAGAAGCTGAGCGAAGGTTCGCTGTTGAGCCTGGATAACCAGATCGACACCACCACCGGCACCATTAAGCTAAAAGCACGCTTCAACAATCAGGACGATGCCCTGTTCCCGAATCAGTTCGTCAACGCGCGAATGCTGGTCGCGACCGAAGAAAACGCGGTGGTGATCCCGACGGCGGCCCTGCAAATGGGCAGTGAAGGCAATTTTGTCTGGGTGCTGAACAGCGAAAACAAGGTCAGCAAACACCTGGTGAAAACCGGCATCCAGGACAGCCAGACGGTGGTGATCAGCGCCGGGCTGTCCGCTGGCGACCGCGTCGTGACCGACGGTATTGACCGTCTGACCGAAGGGGCGCAGGTCGAGGTGGTGGAAGCGCAGGATACAGGAGCAAAAGCCTGATGCAGGTCTTGCCGCCGAGCTCTACAGGTGGGCCATCACGCCTGTTTATTTTACGTCCGGTTGCGACGACCCTGCTGATGGTGGCGATCCTGCTGGCCGGGATCATTGGCTACCGTTTTCTGCCCGTGTCGGCGCTGCCGGAAGTGGACTACCCGACCATTCAGGTTGTCACCCTCTATCCGGGCGCCAGTCCGGATGTGGTGACGTCCGCCATCACCGCCCCGCTGGAGCGTCAGTTTGGCCAGATGTCTGGCCTGAAGCAGATGTCTTCCCAGAGCTCCGGTGGCGCTTCGGTCGTCACGCTTCAGTTCCAGCTTACGCTGTCGCTGGACGTCGCTGAGCAGGAGGTGCAGGCCGCAATTAATGCCGCCACTAACCTGCTGCCGTCTGACCTGCCGAATCCACCGGTTTACAGCAAGGTCAACCCGGCGGATCCGCCGATCATGACCCTTGCCGTCACCTCCTCCGCCATGCCGATGACCCAGGTGGAAGACATGGTTGAAACCCGCGTGGCGCAGAAGATTTCGCAGGTGACCGGCGTGGGGCTGGTGACGCTGGCGGGCGGTCAACGCCCCGCCGTGCGCGTCAAACTGAATGCCCAGGCCATTGCCGCGCTGGGGTTAACCAGCGAAACCATTCGCACCGCCATCAGCAGCGCCAACGTCAACTCAGCGAAGGGTTCGCTGGACGGCCCGACCCGCGCGGTCACGCTCTCCGCCAACGACCAGATGCAGTCCGCCGATGAGTACCGTCAGCTGATCATTGCCTACCAGAACGGCGCGCCGATCCGCCTGGGCGACGTGGCAACCGTTGAACAAGGCGCGGAAAACAGCTGGCTCGGGGCGTGGGCCAATAAGCAGCAGGCGATTGTCATGAACGTTCAGCGCCAGCCGGGCGCGAACATTATTGATACCGCCGACAGCATTCGCACCATGCTGCCGCAGCTGGTGGAAAGCCTGCCAAAATCGGTCAGCGTGAAAGTGCTCTCTGACCGCACCACGAATATTCGCGCGTCAGTGACCGACACCCAGTTCGAGCTGATGCTGGCGATTGCGCTGGTGGTGATGATCATCTACCTGTTCCTGCGCAACGTCCCGGCAACCATCATTCCCGCCGTCGCCGTGCCGCTCTCGCTGGTCGGCACCTTCGCGGTGATGGTGTTCCTCGACTTCTCGATTAACAACCTGACGCTGATGGCGCTCACCATCGCCACCGGGTTTGTGGTGGACGACGCCATCGTGGTAATCGAGAACATCTCGCGCTATATCGAAAAAGGTGAAAAGCCGTTAGCCGCCGCGCTGAAGGGCGCGGGGGAGATTGGCTTTACCATTATCTCACTCACCTTCTCGCTGATTGCGGTGCTGATCCCGCTGCTGTTTATGGGCGATATCGTCGGGCGGCTGTTCCGCGAGTTTGCCGTGACGCTGGCGGTCGCCATTCTGATCTCTGCCGTGGTGTCGCTGACGCTGACGCCGATGATGTGCGCCCGCATGCTGAGCCACGAGTCCCTGCGCAAGCAAAACCGCTTCTCGCGCGCCTCCGAGCGGATGTTCGAGCGCATTATCGCCGCCTACGGCCGCGTGCTGGCGAAAGTGCTGAACCATCCGTGGGCAACGCTCGGCGTGGCGCTCGGCACCCTGGCGCTCAGCGTCATGCTGTGGATTTTCATTCCGAAAGGCTTCTTCCCGATTCAGGACAACGGCATTATTCAGGGCACGCTTCAGGCGCCGCAGACGGTCTCCTTCGCCAACATGGCGCAGCGCCAGCAGCAGGTGTCTGAGATCATCATGAAAGATCCGGCCGTGGAAAGCCTGACTGCCTACGTGGGCGTGGACGGCACCAACCCGTCGCTCAACAGCGCCCGCCTGCAAATTAACCTTAAACCGCTCGATGACCGCGACGATCGCGTTAACGCGGTGATTGAACGCCTGCAAAGCGCGGTGGCGCGCGTGCCGGGCATTGAGCTGTATCTGCAACCGATCCAGGATTTAACCATTGATACGCAGGTGAGCCGCACGCAGTACCAGTTTACGCTCCAGGCCACCTCGCTTGAGGCACTGAGCACCTGGGTGCCGCAGCTGGTGGACAAGCTGAAAGCACTGCCGCAGGTTTCTGACGTCAGCAGCGACTGGCAGGATAAAGGGCTGGCGGCGTACGTGAACGTCAACCGCGACACCGCCAGCCGTCTGGGCATTACCATGTCCGACGTGGATAACGCCCTGTATAACGCCTTTGGCCAGCGCCTGATCTCCACCATCTATACCCAGGCCAACCAGTATCGCGTGGTGCTGGAACATAACACCGAAAACACGCCCGGGCTGGCCGCGCTGGACACGGTGCGCCTGACCAGCAAAGACGGCGGGATTGTGCCGCTCAGCGCCATTGCCAGCGTGGAAGAGCGCCACACCCCACTGTCGATTAACCATCTCGATCAGTTCCCGTCCACCACCATTTCGTTCAACGTGCCGGACGGGTATTCCCTGGGCGAAGCGGTGGAGGCCATTCTGGGCGCGGAGAAAGAACTCAGCTTCCCGTCCGATATTCAGACCCAGTTCCAGGGCAGTACGCTGGCGTTCCAGGCCGCGCTGGGCAGCACCGTCTGGCTGATTGTCGCGGCGGTGGTGGCGATGTATATCGTGCTTGGCGTGCTGTATGAAAGCTTTATCCATCCGATCACCATCCTCTCCACCCTGCCGACGGCGGGCGTGGGGGCGCTGCTGGCGCTGATGCTGGCGGGGAGCGAGCTGGACGTCATTGCGATCATCGGCATCATCCTGCTTATCGGCATTGTGAAGAAAAACGCCATCATGATGATCGACTTTGCGCTGGCCGCCGAGCGCGAGCAGGGTATGGCGCCGCGCGAGGCCATTTACCAGGCCTGTCTGCTGCGTTTTCGTCCGATCCTGATGACCACCCTCGCCGCCCTGCTGGGCGCGCTGCCGCTGATGCTGAGCACCGGCGTGGGGGCCGAACTGCGCCGTCCGCTGGGCATCGGGATGGTGGGCGGCCTGCTGGTGAGCCAGGTGCTGACTCTGTTTACCACGCCGGTTATCTACCTGCTGTTTGACCGTCTGGCCCTGTGGACGAAAAACCGCTTCCCGAAACGTGAAGAGGAGGCGTAAGTGAAGTTTTTCGCCCTCTTCATTTACCGTCCGGTGGCGACGATTTTACTCTCCGTCGCTATTACCCTGTGCGGCGTGCTGGGCTTCCGGCTGCTGCCGGTGGCCCCGCTGCCGCAGGTCGATTTCCCGGTGATCATGGTCAGCGCCTCGCTGCCGGGTGCCTCGCCGGAAACCATGGCGTCATCGGTGGCGACGCCGCTTGAGCGCTCGCTTGGGCGAATTGCCGGGGTTAACGAGATGACCTCCAGCAGTTCGCTGGGCAGCACGCGCATCATTCTGGAATTTAACTTCGACCGGGACATCAACGGCGCGGCGCGTGACGTGCAGGCCGCGATAAACGCCGCCCAAAGCCTGCTGCCAAGCGGCATGCCGAGCCGTCCAACCTACCGCAAGGCTAACCCGTCCGACGCGCCGATCATGATCCTGACGCTCACGTCAGAGACCTACTCCCAGGGCGAGCTGTACGATTTTGCCTCCACCCAGCTGGCGCAAACCATCGCCCAGATTGACGGCGTGGGCGACGTGGACGTCGGCGGCAGCTCTCTGCCCGCCGTGCGCGTGGGGCTGAATCCGCAGGCGCTGTTTAACCAGGGCGTATCGCTGGACGACGTGCGTTCCGCCATCAGCAACGCCAACGTGCGTAAGCCGCAGGGCGCGATTGAGGACAACAGCCACCGCTGGCAGATCCAGACCAACGACGAGCTGAAAACCGCCGCCGAGTATCAGCCGTTGATTATTCACTACAACAACGGTGCGGCGGTGCGCCTGAGCGACGTCGCCAGCGTCACCGATTCGGTGCAGGACGTGCGTAACGCCGGGATGACTAACGCCAAACCGGCGATTTTGCTGATGATCCGCAAACTGCCAGAAGCCAACATCATCCAGACGGTGAACAGCATCCGCGCGCGCCTGCCGGAGCTTCAGGAAACGATTCCGGCGGCCATCGACCTCCAGATTGCGCAGGACCGCTCCCCTACCATCCGCGCCTCGCTTGAGGAGGTAGAGCAAACGCTGATCATCTCCGTCGCGCTGGTGATCCTGGTGGTGTTCCTGTTCCTGCGCTCGGGGCGCGCCACGCTGATCCCGGCGGTGGCGGTTCCGGTATCGCTGATAGGCACCTTTGCCGCCATGTACCTGTGCGGCTTTAGTCTTAACAACCTGTCGCTGATGGCGCTGACGATTGCCACCGGGTTTGTAGTGGACGACGCCATCGTGGTGCTGGAGAATATCTCGCGCCATCTGGAAGCGGGCATGAAGCCGCTCCAGGCGGCGCTTCAGGGGACGCGCGAAGTGGGATTCACGGTCCTGTCCATGAGCCTGTCGCTGGTGGCGGTGTTCCTGCCGCTGCTGCTGATGGGCGGCCTGCCGGGGCGACTGCTGCGCGAATTTGCCGTCACGCTTTCCGTCGCCATCGGTATCTCCCTGGTGATTTCGCTGACGCTGACGCCGATGATGTGCGGCTGGATGCTAAAGCGCAACCAACCTCACTCGCAGCCGCGCAGGAAAGGCTTTGGCCGCGTCCTGATGGCGATGCAGTCAGGCTATGGCAAATCGCTGAAATGGGTGCTGAACCACACGCGTCTTGTCGGGCTGGTGCTGATCGGCACCATTGTGCTCAACGTCTGGATGTATATCACCATCCCGAAAACCTTCTTCCCGGAGCAGGATACCGGCGTGCTGATGGGCGGTATTCAGGCGGACCAGAGTATTTCGTTCCAGGCGATGCGGGGCAAACTGCAAGACTTTATGAAAATCATCCGGGAAGATCCGGCCGTGGATAACGTCACCGGCTTTACCGGCGGCTCACGCGTTAACAGCGGGATGATGTTTATTACCCTTAAGCCGCGCGGTGAACGTCACGAAACGGCGCAGCAGATCATTGACCGCCTGCGGCTGAAGCTTGCCAAAGAGCCGGGGGCAAATCTGTTTTTGATGGCCGTTCAGGATATTCGCGTCGGCGGACGACAGGCTAACGCCAGCTATCAGTACACCCTGCTCTCGGATGACTTAGCCGCCCTGCGCGAATGGGAGCCGAAGATCCGTAAAGCGCTGGCCGCGCTGCCGCAGCTGGCGGACGTGAACTCCGACAGCCAGAATAACGGCGCGGAGATGGCGCTCACCTACGATCGCGAAACCATGTCCCGCCTGGGCATTAACGTTGAAGCGGCCAACAGCCTGCTTAACAACGCCTTCGGGCAGCGTGAAGTCTCCACCATCTATCAGCCGATGAACCAGTACAAGGTGGTGATGGAAGTTGATCCGCGCTACACCCAGGACATCAGCGCGCTGGACAAGATGTTTGTGATCAATAATGACGGCAAGGCGATCCCGCTGTCGTACTTCGCCAGCTGGCAGCCGTCGAACGCGCCGCTGTCGGTGAACCACCAGGGGCTTTCCGCCGCCTCGACCGTGTCGTTTAACCTGCCAACCGGCTCGTCGCTGTCTGAGGCCAGCGACGCCATCAACCGCGCCATGACCCAGCTCGGGGTGCCCTCCTCCGTGCGCGGCAGCTTTGCCGGTACGGCGCAGGTGTTCCAGGACACCATGAACTCGCAGGTCATTTTGATTCTGGCGGCTATTGCCACGGTTTATATCGTGCTGGGCGTGCTGTACGAAAGCTATGTGCACCCGTTGACCATTCTCTCCACGCTGCCTTCTGCGGGCGTGGGGGCGCTGCTGGCGCTGGAGCTGTTCGGTGCCCCGTTCAGCCTAATCGCGCTCATCGGGATCATGCTATTAATAGGTATTGTGAAGAAAAACGCGATTATGATGGTCGACTTTGCCCTGGACGCCCAGCGTAACGGCAACCTGACGCCGGACGAGGCGATATTCCAGGCCTGTCTGCTGCGTTTTCGCCCGATCATGATGACTACCCTGGCCGCGCTGTTCGGTGCGCTACCGCTGGTCATATCCGGCGGTGACGGCTCGGAACTGCGCCAGCCGCTGGGGATCACGATTGTCGGCGGCCTGGTGATGAGCCAGCTGCTGACGCTCTACACCACGCCGGTAGTCTATCTGTTCTTTGACCGCCTGCGGCTGCGTTTTTCGCGTAAAAAGAGAACCACGGTGACCGAGTAAATGACCGACCTACCCAGTAACGTTCGCTGGCAATTGTGGATCGTCGCGTTCGGCTTCTTTATGCAGTCGCTGGACACGACCATCGTGAACACCGCCCTCCCCTCGATGGCGAAAAGCCTGGGGGAGAGCCCGCTGCACATGCATATGGTGATTGTCGCCTACGTGCTGACGGTCGCCGTGATGCTGCCCGCCAGCGGCTGGCTGGCGGATAAAGTCGGTGTGCGAAACATCTTCTTCACCGCCATTGTGCTGTTTACCACCGGGTCGCTGTTTTGCGCCCAGCCCAATACCCTCGACCAGCTGGTGATGGCGCGCGTGCTACAGGGCGTCGGCGGCGCGATGATGGTGCCCGTCGGGCGGTTAACGGTGATGAAAATTGTTCCGCGCGCGCAGTATATGGCGGCGATGACCTTCGTCACCCTGCCCGGTCAGGTCGGCCCGCTGCTTGGCCCGGCGCTGGGCGGTATTCTGGTGGAGTATGCCTCCTGGCACTGGATCTTCCTGATCAACCTGCCGGTCGGTATTATCGGCGCGATTGCCACCCTGACGCTGATGCCGAACTATAAAATGCAGACCCGGCGCTTTGATTTCGTTGGCTTTATCCTGCTGGCGGCTGGCATGGCGACGCTCACCCTGGCCCTCGACGGGCAAAAAGGGCTGGGGATCTCCTCCCTGTCGCTCGCCCTGCTGGTGGCGCTGGGGATCACCGCGATTCTCTGGTATCTGTGGCATGCCAGAGGCAACGCTAACGCGCTGTTCAGCCTGAATCTGTTCAGAAATCCCACCTACCGTCTTGGTCTCTTCGGCAGCTTTGCCGGACGCATCGGCAGCGGCATGTTGCCGTTTATGACGCCGGTGTTTTTACAGATTGGGATGGGCTTCTCGCCGTTCCACGCCGGGCTGATGATGATCCCGATGGTGCTCGGCAGCATGGGGATGAAGCGTATTGTGGTGCAGGTGGTGAACCGCTTTGGCTATCGCCGGGTGCTGGTGACCGCCACGATCGGGCTGGCGTTGGTTTGCCTGCTGTTTATGGCCGTGGCGCTGCTGGGCTGGTACTACATCCTGCCGCTGGTGCTGTTCTGCCAGGGGATCATCAACTCCATGCGCTTCTCGTCGATGAACACCCTGACGCTGAAAGATCTGCCGGACGAGCTGGCGAGCAGCGGTAACAGCCTGCTGTCGATGATCATGCAGCTCTCCATGAGCGTGGGGGTCACGGTCGCCGGATTGCTGCTCGGCATGTACGGGCAGCACCATCTCAGCGCCGACACCCCCGTCGCGCATCAGGTCTTTTTATACACTTACCTCAGCATGGCGGTAATTATCGCCCTGCCCGCTTTTATCTTTGTCAGAGTACCGAATGACACGACCAAAAACGTCGTGATCCGACGCGGCAAAAGGAGTGCACCATGAAATTCTGGCGTCCGGGGATCACCGGTAAGCTTTTTGTGGCGATTTTCGCCACCTGTATCGTTCTGCTGATTACCATGCACTGGGCGGTGCGGGTCAGCTTTGAGCGCGGCTTTATTGACTACATTAAGCACGGTAACGAACAGCGACTACAGGGCTTAAGCGACGCGCTGGGCGAACAGTATAGCCTGCACGGTAACTGGCGTTTTCTGCGCAATAACGATCGCTTTGTGTTTCAAATCCTGCGCTCGCTGGAGCACGATAATGACGACGACCGCCCGGGGTCGGGCATGCCGCCGCACGGCTGGCGCACCCAGTTCTGGGTGATAGATCAGGAGATGCGCGTGCTCGTTGGCCCACGCTCTCCGGTACCGCCGGACGGTACAAAGCGCGCCATCACCTCGAACGGCGCGACGGTGGGCTGGGTTATCGCCTCGCCGGTCGAGCGGCTGACGCGCAACACCGACATCAACTTTGACCGCCAGCAGCGTCAGACCAGCTGGCTGATTGTCGCGCTTTCTACCCTGCTTGCGGCGCTCGCCACCTTCCCGCTGGCGCGCGGCCTGCTGGCGCCGGTTAAGCGCCTGGTGGAAGGCACGCACAAGCTGGCGGCGGGTGATTTCTCGACCCGCGTGGACACCCGCAGCCAGGATGAACTGGGCAAGCTGGCGCAGGACTTCAACCAGCTCGCCAGCACGCTGGAAAAAAACCAGCAGATGCGCCGCGACTTTATGGCCGACATTTCGCACGAGCTGCGCACCCCGCTGGCGGTGCTGCGCGGCGAGCTGGAGGCGATTCAGGATGGCGTGCGGCAGTTCACCCCCGAGTCCGTGGCCTCGCTTCAGGCGGAAGTCGGCACGCTGACCAAGCTGGTGGACGATCTGCATCAGCTTTCCATGTCCGACGAAGGCGCCCTGGCCTACCAGAAAGCCCCAGTCGACGTGATCAATATCCTTGAAGTCGTGACCGGCGCATTCCGCGAACGCTTCGCCAGCCGTGACCTGAAAATCAACCTTTCGCTGCCGGACAGCGCGGTGGTATTTGGCGACAGAGATCGCCTGATGCAGCTATTCAATAATCTGCTGGAGAACAGCCTCCGCTACACCGACGGCGGCGGCGCGCTGCATATCTCCGGCAGGCAGGAAAACGGGCGCTTTGCCCTGACCTTTGCGGACTCCGCCCCTGGCGTGAAAGATGCGCAGCTGGAAAAACTGTTCGAGCGCTTCTATCGTACCGAAGGTTCACGCAACCGCGCCAGCGGCGGTTCCGGCCTTGGGCTGGCGATTTGCGTTAACATTGTGGAGGCCCACGGCGGCACCATCCGCGCCGCCCATTCGCCTTTTGGCGGGGTTAGCATTACAGTAGAGTTACCTCTGGAACGGGATTTATCGAGGGAAGCATGACCGAGTTACCGATTGACGACAACACACCGCGTATTTTGATCGTGGAAGACGAGCCTAAACTTGGGCAACTGCTGATCGACTATCTGCGTGCCGCAAGTTACGCGCCAACGCTTATCAGCCACGGCGACCAGGTGCTGCCCTACGTGCGCCAGACGCCGCCGGATCTGATCCTGCTGGATCTGATGCTGCCGGGTACCGACGGCCTGACCCTGTGCCGGGAAATTCGTCGTTTCTCCGATGTGCCCATCGTGATGGTGACGGCCAAAATCGAAGAGATCGACCGTCTGCTGGGGCTCGAAATCGGCGCCGACGATTACATCTGCAAGCCTTACAGTCCGCGGGAGGTGGTCGCTCGGGTGAAAACCATCCTCCGCCGCTGTAAGCCACAGCGTGAATTGCAGGTGCTGGATGCGCAAAGCCCGCTGATCGTCGACGAAAGCCGCTTCCAGGCGAGCTGGCGCAGCAAACTATTGGATCTTACCCCAGCGGAGTTCCGCCTGCTGAAAACGCTCTCCCACGAGCCGGGAAAAGTGTTTTCCCGCGAGCAGTTGCTCAACCATCTGTATGACGATTACCGCGTGGTGACCGACCGCACCATCGACAGCCACATCAAAAACCTGCGCCGCAAGCTGGAGGCGCTCGACGCCGACCAGTCGTTTATTCGCGCGGTGTACGGCGTGGGTTATCGCTGGGAAGCGGATGCGTGTAGGATTGCTTAATATTTGCTTTAACGATGATTACCTGCCCAGGTAATCATCGTTCTTCATAACATTCACTTTCTAACAACACCCCTACCTGATTTGACAATTGCAAATTGTAATGTTTGATGTTAAAAACGAAATAAATCACAATATTACGGCTTCAAGAAATGCAAAATGTTATTGGTAATTTATTCATTATCATCACCACAGCTATAAGCGTTGCCAGCCTTTTCTTGGGGTTATTTGCTTATAATAAAAAAATGAAAACAAAAGCAATACAAAAAATAGAACTCCTCATACCTAAAAAAAACAGAATAACCAAGTTTTCCGAGCAATGGGTAAGCGCTTTTTTCCTGGCATTCGGTAATCATGCATTCTCAAAAAGGCAATTAATTACCATACCGTTTTTATTGATTTTATATTCCAGTATCTTATTTGTAGTTTGGTATCTCTGGGTGCTGACTTTTAGAAATCCTGAGCACATCATTCCTCAACATCTGCCATTGACCATTAAAGTTGCATTACATGACTTTATTCATTTTGGCTTTTGGTACTCTTTACTGCTTGATGTGATGTCAATTTATCTTATCAGAGCTTACATTAACGCAGGTCTATCGAAAGGGTTTTCGTCTGTAAAATCGATCGTTTATTTTTCTTCAATTGTTCTGGGCGTTATGCTCTCATTTACACTTATCGTCACCCATCTTAAAAATGCTTCGATTGAGGACCTCTATATCCAGCAAGGCCTGTATTTTGAAGACAGACCTGTAATGACATGGAACCCGCTGGAAGTGATACGGTCTTCACTGGATTTCATCGATAACGAAACCATGATTATCTTTACCTCAAAAGGGGCAATATCTAACTACTTCATTCCGCAGGCTATCATGTTTTACCTTTCCATGTTTACGCAATTGACGCTGCTTATTGTTTTCATCAGCTATATGATCACAAAAATACTGCATAACATTCGAACAGTTGCCATCTGGACAGTCAAGTATTCTGGAACGGCTACGATGAATGCCATTGGTTTCATTCTTATCGCCGGTATTATTCTACTTGCTTTAATATATTTGTGTTTGTATGTCATATCGCTAATGGTTTAAAGATACGAAGTATTATGTCATCTGAAAGGGGTGAGGCGCTTTACCTCCCCGCCCCGCAGCGCTACAATGCCCGCCCTTAAAGTGGGGGATCTCCCCTTACCGCTGCACCAGGTGCACGCGGATCTGACCTGTCATCAGAACGAGAACAAACATGTTTAAACCGGAACTCCTTTCCCCGGCGGGAACGCTGCAAAATATGCGTTACGCTTTCGCCTATGGTGCCGACGCCGTTTACGCGGGCCAGCCGCGCTACTCGCTGCGCGTGCGTAACAACGAATTCAACCACGAGAATCTTCAGCTCGGCATCAATGAAGCGCATGCCCTGGGCAAAAAATTCTACGTGGTGGTGAACATCGCGCCGCACAACGCCAAGCTGAAAACGTTCATTCGCGACCTGAAGCCGGTCGTGGAGATGGGGCCGGACGCGCTGATCATGTCGGACCCGGGTTTAATCATGCTGGTTCGGGAGAACTTCCCGGAGATGGACATTCACCTCTCGGTGCAGGCTAACGCCGTCAACTGGGCAACGGTGAAATTCTGGAAACAGATGGGGCTGACCCGCGTCATTCTGTCCCGCGAGCTGTCCCTCGAAGAGATCGAAGAGATCCGCACCCAGGTGCCGGATATGGAGATCGAAATCTTCGTTCACGGCGCGCTGTGCATGGCCTACTCCGGCCGCTGCCTGCTCTCTGGCTACATCAACAAGCGTGACCCGAACCAGGGCACCTGCACCAACGCCTGCCGCTGGGAATATAACGTTCAGGAAGGCAAAGAAGATGACATCGGCAATATCGTGCACAAACACGAGCCGATCCCGGTCACCAACGTTGAGCCAACGCTGGGTATCGGCGCGCCTACCGACAGCGTGTTTATGATCGAAGAAGCCAAACGTCCGGGCGAATACATGACCGCCTTCGAAGACGAGCATGGCACCTACATCATGAACTCCAAAGATCTGCGCGCCATCGCACACGTCGAGCGTTTAACCCAGATGGGCGTACACTCCCTGAAAATCGAAGGCCGCACCAAGTCTTACTACTACTGCGCCCGTACCGCACAGGTGTATCGCAAAGCCATCGACGATGCCGCCGCCGGTAAACCGTTCGACACTAGCCTGCTGGAAACGCTGGAAGGTCTGGCGCATCGCGGCTATACCGAAGGTTTCCTGCGTCGTCACACCCACGACGACTACCAGAACTACGAACATGGCTACTCGATTTCCGAACGCCAGCAGTTTGTAGGCGACTTCACCGGCGAACGTAAAGGTCCGCTGGCCGCCGTCGCCGTAAAAAACAAATTCACTAAAGGCGACAGCCTGGAGCTGATGACGCCTCAGGGCAACATGAACTTCCGGCTGGAGCACCTGGAAAACAAAAAAGGTGAGGCGATAGAGGTCGCTCCTGGCGACGGCCATGTGGTCTGGCTGCCGGTTCCTGAAGAGGTAGAGCTGGAGTTTGCACTGCTGATGCGTAATTTTGAAGGTGAAAATACCCGAAATCCACACGGCAAATAGTCAATCAACGGGATTTTTTCACGCTGGGATAATTCTTAGAATCGGATCACATACCGCTTCGTTCAATACGGGTATTATCCCCCCGCTGAAAAACATAACCCATAAATGCTAGCTGTACCAGGAACCACCTCCTTAGCCTGCGTAATCTCCCTTACGCGGGCTTATTTTTTACCTTTCATCCTGTTCTTACCCGCTTTTTCCTTCTCTGGGATACACTCTTTCTATAGTTAAAAAAGGGAGCAACCCGGATGGCATCCTATCCAGACAGTTTATTAATTCTCAATGGCAAAAGTGCAGGCAACGATCTGTTGCGCCAGGCGATCACCGAATTGCGTGAAGATGGCGCGCGCATTCACGTGCGGGTGACCTTTGAAAAAGGCGATGCGGCACGCTATATCGACGAAGGCATCAGGTTAGGCGCTGAGACCATCATTTCAGGCGGCGGCGACGGAACAATCAACGAGATCGCTGGTGCGCTTATTGACCTCAACACAGCACATCGCCCGGTGATGGGCATTTTACCGCTCGGTACCGCCAATGATTTTGCCACCAGCGCCGGCATACCTGAGGATTTAGGCAAAGCACTGCAACTGGCTATCCTCGGGAAAGCGACCGCCGTCGACATTGCACAGGTGAATGAAAGAACCTGTTTTATCAACATGGCAACGGGCGGTTTCGGCACGCGGATCACCAGCGAAACGCCGGAGAAGCTGAAAGCCGCGCTGGGCGGCGTCTCGTACCTCATTCACGGCCTGATGCGCATGGACACCCTCAAGCCCGACAGCTGTGAAATCCACGGTGAGAACTTCCACTGGCAGGGCGACGCGCTGGTGATTGGTATCGGCAACGGACGTCAGGCAGGCGGCGGACAGCAGCTTTGCCCGGAAGCCCTGATTAATGATGGTCAGCTACAGCTGCGCATTTTTACTGGCGACGGGCTGCTGCCCGCGCTGTTTACGACGCTGACGCAGCCAGAGGAGAGCCCCAATATCATCGCCGGGAAATCCGCGTGGTTTGAAGTGATCGCCCCACACGGCATGACCTTTAACCTTGATGGCGAACCGCTGAGCGGAGAGAAATTCCGCATCGAAGTGGTTCCGGGCGCGTTGCAGTGCCGATTACCGCCGGATTGTCAGCTCTTGCGCTGATGGTTTGCCGGGTGGCGGCTACGCCTTACCCGGCCTACAGGACCGATCGCGTAGTCGCCACCCGGCTACCTAATACACCGCCACCTCCCGCGCCATCTCGCGGGAATACTGCTGTGAGGCATTGACCAGCATCCGCGTATAGTCGGTTTTGGCCTGCCCGGCGACCAGTTCGTCCACCGTCAGGCTTTCAAGGATTTTGCCATACTGCATTACCGCCACCTTCTGACACAGATGGGCAATCACGCCCAGATCGTGGGTGACCATCAGGTAGGTCAGGTTCGACTCACGCTGAAGTTCCGCCAGCAGGTTGAGGATTTCCGCCTGAACCGAGACGTCCAGCGCCGAGGTAGGTTCATCCAGCAGCAGCACCTGCGGCTCCAGAATCAGCGCCCTGGCAATCGCCACGCGCTGGCGCTGCCCGCCGGAAAGCTGGTGCGGATAGCGATCGCGAAACGCCCGGCTAAGCCCAACTTTATCCAGCAGGGCGTGAACGCGCCGCTCCCGATCTTTTATGCGGTGAATGTGCAGCGGCTCTTCCAGAATATCGCCGATGGTGTGACGCGGATGCAAAGAGCCGTACGGATCCTGAAATACCATCTGCACCCGGCGGCAGCGTTCCTGGCTGATATGTTTTTCCAGCCGCTTGCCGTTAATCGCCAGCTCGCCCTCCCAGTGGGTAAACAGCCCGGCAAGGCATTTCAGCACCGTGGTTTTGCCCGAACCGGACTCCCCCACCAGGCCGTAAATCTCGCCGTCCCTCACGCTGATATTCACATCGTCCAGCACCTGATTACGCTTCTCGCCCTCGCCAAACGTCAGGTTAAGGTGTTGTATCTCGATCATCTCTGCTCCTTACTCGTTGAGCCAGCTGGCCTGACGCTGTAATACCGGCAGAGTCGGTCGGCGATGGTTGATTTCCGGTAGCGCGCTGATGAGCCCCTGGGTGTAGGGATGCCTGGCGTTGTGCAGATCCTTCGCGGCAATCGACTCCACCACCCGTCCGGCGTACATCACCAGCACCCGGTCGCAGAAGCTGCGCACCAGGTTGATGTCGTGGCTGATAAAGATCAGCCCCAGACCGCGGGACTGCACCAGGTCGTCGAGCAGGCCCAGCACCTGCAAACGCACCGACACGTCCAGCGCCGAAGTCGGCTCGTCGGCAATGACCAGCTCGGGATCGGCGATCAGCATCATGGCGATCATGATGCGTTGCCCCTGCCCGCCGGAAATCTCGTGCGGACAGAGGTGATACACCCGCTCCGGCTGGCGAATGCGCACCACGTCGAGCATCTCCAGCACTCTGGCTTTGGCTTCCGCCTTGCGCCCCGGATGATGGGTCAGCCAGGCTTCGGCAATTTGGTCGCCCACGCACACCACCGGGTTAAGGGAGTATTTCGGGTCCTGCATGATCATCGAGATGCGCTTGCCGCGAATGCCGCGCATCTGCGCCTCGCTGACGGCCTGTAAATCGACATCGCCAAACTGCATCCGCGCGGCGCGGATCTGCGCTTTGGCCGGATGCAGGCGTAGCAGCGCCCGCCCGACGGTGGATTTACCGGAACCGGATTCACCGACAATCGCCAGCTTTTCGCGTCCGAGCTGGAAAGAGACGCCGCGCACCGCGTGGGTGACCGCGTCGCCGTTGATAAAATCGACGTGGAGATCGCGCACGTCGAGCATCGGGTTATTCGCTACGAGGATCGAGGATGTCACGCAGGCCATCTCCTAAGAAGTTGAACGCCAGACTGTTGATCAGGATCGCCAGCCCCGGAATAGTCACCACCCACCAGCACTCCATCATGTAGGTACGACCGCTGGAGATCATCGCTCCCCACTCCGGCTCCGGCGGCTGTGCGCCAAGGCCAAGAAAGCCCAGCCCGGCGGCGGTGAGAATGATCCCCGCCATGTTCATGGTGATGCGGATAATCACTGACGGCAGGCACAGCGGGACAATGTGACGCCACAGTACGCGCACCGGGGAAGCACCCTGAAGCCGCACGGCGGAGATAAAATCGGCCTGGCGCAGAGAGAGGGTTTCGGCGCGCGCCAGACGGGCAATCGGCGGCCAGGCGGTGAGCGTAATCGCAATCACCACGTGCTCCAGCCCCGGCCCGAGCGCCGCGACAAACGCCAGCGCCAGCACCAGGCTCGGGAAGGAGATAAAGATATCGGTGACGCGCATCAGCACCGCGTCCACCCTGCCGCCGAAGTAGCCTGCGGTCACGCCCAGCAGCAGTCCCAGCGGGCCAACGGTCACGGAGACCAGCAGCACGATGTAGAGCGTGATGCGCGCGCCGTACACCAGCCGGCTGAAGATGTCCCGGCCAAACTCGTCGGTGCCGAACCAGTGCAGTGCGTTCGGGGCGACCAGCGCGTTATTGAGGTCCTGCACCAGCGGGTTGTACGGCGCGATCAGCGGGGCAAACGCCGCCACAATCAGCAGCAGCAGGATAATCCCGCCGCCGATGGCGGTGAGCGGATTGCGCGCCATCTTGCCGACGAAGCCCGCGGCGCGGCCCAGCGTGCGTCTGATACGCTGGCGGCGTTCGGATGGCCCGGTCCCCAGCGGCGAATCCAGAGAAACGGTCATGATTTCGTCCTCGGGTCAAAGAGTTGATACAGCATGTCGGAGAGCAGGTTCAGCATCACGAAGATGACCCCCACCAGCAGCACGCAGCCCATGACCGCGTTCATATCCCCGAGCAGCAGGCTGCCGGTGAGATACGAACCGAAGCCCGGCCAGGAGAAGACGGTTTCAATCAGCACCGCCCCCTCCAGCAGCGAGCCGTAGGCCAGCGCCACTACCGTCAGGAGCTGCACGAGAATGTTGCGAAACGCGTGATTCCAGATCACCTGACGTTCAGTTAAGCCCTTCACCCGGGCAGTGATAATGAACTCCTGCGACAGCTGCGCCAGCATAAAGCTGCGGGTCATGCGGCTGATGTAGGCCAGCGAGTGGAAGCCAAGCAGCGACGCGGGCAAAACCAGATGGTTAATGGCGTTCCAGAACACCGCGCCGTTCCCGGCCAGCAGCGCATCCACCGTCATCAGTCCGGTGCGGCGTGGGACTACCCCCTCCAGTCCGAGATCCAGACGCCCCGCGCCCCCCACCCAGCCAAGCCAGGCGTAGAACAGCAGCAGCCCCATCATCCCGACCCAGAAAATCGGCGTGGAATAACCCGCCAGACTGATGATGCGCACCACGTAGTCGGAAACGCTGTTGCGCCGCGCCGCCGCCAGTACGCCCAGCGGAATGCCCAGACCCGCACCGACGATAATCGCCATCGTCGCCAGCTCGAGCGTCGCCGGGAAGACGCGCAGAATATCGGCAGTCACCGGTTTACCCGTCAGCAGGGCATTGCCCAGATCGCCGTGCAGCAGGTTATTGAGGTAAATACCGAACTGAGCCAGAAGCGACCGGTCGAATCCCAGCTGGTGATAGACCTGCTGATAGGTGCTGTGGTCGGCATCCGGTCCGACAATCGCCAGCACCGGATCAACGGGCATTACGCGGCCGATGAAAAAGGTCAGCAGCAGAAGGCCGAACAGCGTCACCACCACCTGCGTTAACCGCTTTGAGAAGCGCCGGGTCCGTGAGCCGGGCGCGAGAATTGCCACGCTCATTTTTCACCTCCGGTTTTGTAGACGTCGCGCAGGAAGGTCGTGGCCGAGGGGTGCGACTGAAAGTTCTTCACCTCGTTACGCACCACCACCGAATCCACCATCTGCGACAGGGGGATCATCGCCGGGATCAGCGCGTCGTAGCGGACCTGGATCTGCTGGTAGTCGGCGATCTGTTTTTCCGGATCGCGCTCCAGCAGGGCCTTGTCGATCATTTCGTTGAGCGGCTTGTCGTAGAAGCTGGTACGCCAGCCCTGGAAGTTGGTCAGACGGGCTTCATCGCTGTTGTCCGGGTTATAGACCAACGCCCGCAGGCTGGAGTGCGGATGGGGTTCGACGCCGCTACCGCCGCGCCCCACCAGCATGTCGAACTTGCGCTCGCGCATTGCGCCGTAAATCTGGTTCCCGGTGCCGGTGATGATTTTGGCGTTGATGCCCGCCTGCATCAGCGTCGACTGCACGGCGATGGCGATATTGAGGAACGGCTGATCCGCCAGCACCCTCAGGGTCGTATCAAATCCGTCCGGATAACCCGCCTCTGCCAGCAGCTTTCTGGCACGAGGGATATCGAGCCTATAGCCCGGGTCCGGCAGCGTTGATGGCATACCCGCCTTGATGGGGCGCTGGTGCAGCACACCGTAGCCCGGCATCAGCGCGCTGTTGATGCCCTGATAGTCAATCAGATAGCGCACCGCTTCGCGCACCTTCGGGTTAGCGAAATGGACCTCTTTCATGCTCATCGCCACGTAGTAGACCGTGCCTTTCTGCACGGCTTCGACGGTGAGCTGCGGGTCTTTGCGCAGGGCGTTAATGTCCGCCACCGCCATGTTGTTGGCAACGTCGAGGTCGCCTTTCTCAATCATCAGGCGCAGGGTTTGTGACTCCTGGAAATGACGCAGCACCACCCGGCTCATTTTGGGTTCTTCCCGCCAGTATTGCGGGTTGCGCTGCATGCGCAGCACATCCTTCGCCTGCCAGGTTTCCAGCATAAACGGGCCGGAACCCGCTTCGTTGGTGGTAAGCCAGCGGTTGCCCCAGTCGTTATTCACCGCGTGCTGCTGCACCGTTTTGCTGTCGAGCACGCCGAGGTTGCCGAGCGCGCCGAGGGAGTAGATCACCAGCTGCGGATCGTTAGGCTTAGGCAGAACAATTTGCACCGTGTAGGCATCGGGGGCGCTGATTTGGCTGTCGATGTTTTGCTTAGAAAATCCATACGACTTCCACACCGAGGCCTGGGCAGGGTTGAGGTGCAGCAGACGGCGCATCGACCAGACCACATCCTCCGCCGTAAGCGGGTTGCCAGAGTGGAATTTAACGTCGTCACGCAGGTGAAAGGTCAGGGTTTTACGGTCCGTCGAAATATCCCAGGACGTCGCCAGCGCGGGCCTGACGTTGGTGAGCGCGTTCGGGTCCAGCTCCACCAGCGAATCGTAGAGATTGACCACTATGCCGACCACTTCGTTACCGGTCATCGCCGCCGGATCGAGTGTCAGGAGGTTGTTCATATTCATGCCGATGATGAGCTGGTCGGGCGGCGTTTTCGCGTACGCCGCACCGCTCCCCATCATCAGCGAGAGCGCGAGCAAGCACGCCCCGGCTAAGGGAGATCGTTTCATGTATATATCGCCTGTAGGGTACGTTTTTATCTGTCAGTCGTGGCTGACGGTATTGGCTTCGATATATGCAAAATTAATGTCTTCGCCCAGTCCCGGGCGGGTCGGCAGACTGACCATGCCGTTTTCGTCCATCGGGTCCACCAGGCTGTTGAGGTACGCCGCCGGTTGGTCGTAGTCGAGGAACGGGTGCAGCAGGCCGCGCTCGTACCAGCGGCAGTTTTTGATGGCGCCAATCACCGCCAGGCTGGCCGCGCCGTTGCCGTGTATTTCGCAGTCCATGCCAAAAGATTCCGCCAGGTTCGCCACCTTCAGCGTTGGGGAAATGCCGCCCACGCCGTTCGACCCTGCGCGCAGGATGTCGCAGGCCCCGGCTTTGATCCAGTCCGCGCGGCTGTGGTGCTTTCCGCCCAGGCTTTCCGGCCCGATAACCGGAATCGAGAGGTTCTCCGCCAGCCACGCGTAGGAGGCCATGCTCTCCTCTTCCATCGGCTCTTCAAACCAGGCGAAGTCAAGCTTTTCCAGCGCTTTGCCGATGTACAGCGCCTCGGTACGGCTGTACCAGTGGTAGCCGTCAATCATCAGGTCAATGTCCGGGCCAACCGCTTCACGCACGGCGGCACAGGCTTTGACGTCCATCTTTGGATTGGGGGCGAAAGAGACCGGCGGCATCCAGGTGTGCAGCTTGATGGCCTTGTAACCGCGCGCCACCAGCTTTTCGGCAAAGCTGGCGTACTCCTCCGGCGTGGATAATCCGCCCGGCAGATCGTCGCCGCACATGGTGCTGCCATAGGCCGGCACCTTATCGCGATAGCCGCCAAGCAGTTTCCAGACCGGCAGGTTGAGCTTACGGCCAATCAGATCCCACAGCGCCTGTTCAACGAAGCCCAGCGCACGCTCGGTCAGCTGATGCGCGCTTCCCCGCTGCCAGTGCGCCAGATCCTGCCAGATGCGTTCCCGGTTGAATGCGTCCTGCCCCACCAGCACTTTGCGAAAGAAGGTATTGACCACAAAGGGGCGCACCACTTCCGGCGGCGCGAACGAATATCCGCGGGTGCCCTCTTCTGCCGTGATGGTCAGCATCGCCATTTTGGCCATGCTCTCCGGCCCCGGATGCGAATGCCCCGCGGCGTCAGAGACCCGACGCGTCGGGTACTGAAAAACAGTGACGTTTAAAGATTCAATTTTCATTATCGGTCCTTAAGTCCGGCGATAAGCCCAGAAGCAGAAAATGACAAAGGGGTTTTATGATTTTAAAAATGCGTTTCAGTATGTAATTTAAGCATAAAAAATCAGCACGTCCTCGGACAAAACGCGTTAAGGAGAGGCTATTTTTTGGGCATATGCACGGTCGGACGTGACAATTTTCACAAAAGCGCGGGGAAATGTGAGGTTGATCGGGGGACGTTATTTGAAGGTAAGCGCAGAAGCAGGAATATGCTGACCGGCAACAACCCGCGGAAACTTCTGCGCTTACAAATCAGTCAACTAACCCGCTTCCGGGGCTGGAACGGCAAGCTTTTCCAGCAGCGCATGCATAGACGCATACCGGCCACTGGCATTGTTAAAGCTGGCATGATGGCACGCTGGCGAGACGATGAGGGTTTTGAGCCCCGCACTAAGGGCGGCACGGTAGCCGCTCTGGCTGTCCTCAATCACTATGCACTGCGAGGCCGTCAGGCCTAATTTTCGCAGCGCCGAGAGATAGACGGCAGGGTGCGGTTTTCCGTAGCGTTCATCGTCGGCGCTGCAAATGACCTCAAAATAGTGACCCATCCTGAGTTTCTTAAGCACCGCATGCACGATTTCATGCGACGAAGAGGTGGCAAGTGCAATCCGGTAACCTGCCTCACGAAAATACGACATCACGTCGTAGATGCCCTCTATCGCTTTGCCTTCCCGGGCAATCAGTTCGATGATGCGCAGACGAATGGCCGCTTCAATCATTTCAGGATCGGCCTCAAGTTTGCAGTATTCGCACCAGGTCCGGGCAATCTCATCCAGCCGCTTGCCTTTCGTCAGTGACTCACACTCTTCGTCGCTGACCTCAGCACGCCAGCCTGCCAGAGCTGCTTTCTGCGCCTGACGCCACAGGCCTTCGGAGTCAATGATGACGCCATCCATGTCAAAAATTACCGCCTTAACATCCATCATACGTCTCCGTGAATGGCCCGACGCTGCCGTCAGGCCTGAATAAATTACGAAATTCCGACCGTTTCACCCTTACAGGTTTCCTGACGAACAAACCCAGGCTGTTCAACCCGAATAAACGGACACAGGATGAAGGCCACGACATACAGCGCCGTGTAGGCAATGACCACGCCGAGCGTGCTGAACCAGGGCAGCAGCACCACGGCAATCGCCGGCGCAAGGAAGTTAGACAGACCGGC